>Ga0207976_100550_pt1 | contig 13496 bp, 14 predicted proteins | sample LakWasMe94_HOW11_2_FD_183916 | JGI IMG/M metagenome (GOLD analysis project Ga0207976, IMG submission 183916) | Freshwater sediment methanotrophic microbial communities from Lake Washington under simulated oxygen tension - Sediment Metagenome... | ecosystem: Environmental > Aquatic > Freshwater >... | reverse complement strand
GTCATCCGGGACGAACAGGTTGGTGTTGTCATTCACCTTGCGCAGCTTGATGCCGAAAGGGTCTTTGCCGGTTGGCGCCTTGACGCGCAAGGTCACCACCGCATCCGGGCTATTGACCGATTCGTCGAGGAACTTGTAGGCGATGCCAAAGTTCACGTCGCCGATGGTCGGGTCCTTGGTGACCGTCTGTTCACTGGTGACTCCCGCCGCGCCGTTGTTGGCACCGCCGGACTGATAGGTCGATTCGCGGTAGATCACCGGCACGTTGACGTCGAACTGCCAGCGGTTGTCCAGGTTGTAGCGGCCGGTGAGGTCAAGGGTCCAGTTGTCGGCCTTGATCCGGTCCAGGTTGATGTTGCCGAGGAAGATCGAGTCCAGCGCCAGGAAGCCGTTGAGAATCAGCTGCCGGGTGTCATAACGGGAATAGGTCAGGCCGGTCTCGACACTGAACTTGCCGCCGCCGAAGAAGCCGCTGGCCTCGTCGTACAGGTTGGACACGCTCTGTGCCGGTTGCGAATCATCCTTGAGCGATTGCCCATAGGAGCTGCCGCCAGCCAGGGTTGGCGCCTTGACAGTGGCCCCCGCCACCTGCTGGTTGCCGCGCATATCCGCTGGCGACTTGGCCAGGCGTTTCGGTGGTGGCGCCGCCGGTTGGTCCTCAACCTGGCGTACCCGTTGTTCCAATACTGCCAACGCCTTCTGCTGCACTTCGTAACGTTGCTTCAGCTCCAATAGTTCCTGCTTCAGGGCCTCTACGTCGGCATCTGGCGCTGCGTGCAGCAGGGCCGCCGGGAAGAGGGTGCTAAAACAAACAACAGCACGCAGTGAAACTGATCGATACATGAATAAGCCGTCCCTTTGAGCCTAATGATCGAGAATCAGCGTAGTTCAATATCCCAGATTGCGTAGTCCCTTGAGCTGGGTCAGGTTGCAGTCCAGAGCGCCGGTGCTTGGGCCGTTGTTATTGAGCACCACGTTCAATTGGGTCAGGTTATTGACCAGGTTGCTGTTGCCCAGCAGGCGAGTGTTCTGCAGCAAGCCGCCATGGGCCACTTGTTGCAGGGCCGCGCCCTGGTTATTGCTGGCCTGGATGGCCATCTGGATACCGCCTCCGGTGGCGGACACGGCCACGCTGCCCGCGGCGTTGCTACCGGTGATGGTTTGCCCGCTCATCAGCAACTGGCCTTGCGCCGGTACCAGTGCCGGCGCCTGGTTGGCTTCCTTGACGTCGATGGCGACGTTGTTATAGGCGGTATTGCCGTCGCCTGCCGCGCGTACGCTCTGGGTCACCCCTTGGGTGGTGGCCAGGCCTGCGCCGCCGATCACGTTGCCCGTGCCCTGGGACGGTGTCGAGCCGTTGCCGGTTTCCTTGATCGTGGAGACATAGAATTCTGGCTTGATCGTGGATTGCTGGATCTGCATCGAGCTCGTGGCGCCGATCAGATCCCCCGAGGCGTTGCGCCAGGTGCTGCTCATGACGATGCCGAAGCTGATGATCCGCCCTGGCATGACATAGCGACCACGGAGCTCGGAGAGTTCCTGGTCCTTGATTTCTATAGGCTTGAACCCTGCGTTGGCGTACGCAGGAATACTGGTTACCAGGCAGGCGGCGGCCAGCCAGTAAGCGCTTTTCATCTGCTGCTCCCGGAGCGTCCTGCCCCTAGCATTATTGCGGCCCCTAGAAGAAGTCGCTCTGAATGAAACCGAATTCCATCAGTTCTGCGTCTTTGACCGGGTTGAAGGCATCCAGCTTGTTTTTCGCGGTCAGCGGGTCCGGTGGGCTGAGCAGGGCGTTGGCCTTGTCGTAGCCGGGTCCGATGATGGCGAAGACGATACCGTTCCAACCTTTGACAAAGTCTTCGTGGGAGTAGCGTTTATGGCCCAGGACGGGGTCGCCGATATAGACCCAGTCTTCCTGCGCCCGCTGCATGACCACGAAGTGCTTGTAGCCACGAATTTCCATCAGTACCACCACCGGAATGGTGACCGCCTGCAGTTTGTCTGGAGGTATCCGGTAGCCCCGGGCACGCATGCCGATGCTTTCTATGTAGCGCTTCATGTCCAGCATGGAGAAACCCTGGGTACGCACAAGGTTCTGGTCAGCATTGGCCAGCATGCCTTTGATGATGTGCTCCTCATCGACGTCGAGCCAGTAGGCCTGGCGCAGGACCGTCGCCAGTGCGGCGGCGCCGCAGCTGAAGTCGGTTTTCTGCTCGACCAGGTCGGCGAATTTGCGCTCCCGGACGCTTTGCACTTGCTTGTACACCAGGTTGCCGCCAGGCAGCGCGGCCACCGGCATCTGGGCGGCCTGAGTCAGGCCGGCCAGGCAGAGCAGAAGCGAGAGGGTAGCAATTCGCATGATCGATACGCCTTGTGGGACTGTGGAAAAGCCCCGTTTCCGGGGCTTTCGTCACGATCGTGATTACAGGCAGGCTCTGCAGCCGGCAGCGATGGACAGCGAGTTGCTTTGTTGGTTGCCGACACCAGCCGAGACGTTGGCGCCGCCGTTGCCGGAGAAGCCGTTCATCGAGTTGCTCATGGTGGCGGTGTTGATCACAGGGTTTTTCCAGCCGTCTTTGGTCAGCACTTGCTGAGTCCAGTAGCCGGAAAGTTCGATCGTTCCTTGTTCCTTGAAGGTGAATTTCTCATCCTTATTGTCATGACCGCCGCCGCGACGATCATCATTGTTGCTGTAATGACCGCCGCCATGGTGATCGTCGTTGTCTTCGATCTTGCCGGAGCCAGTGCCTTTGTAGGTGCCCTTGGCGGAGAAGGTGCCTTCAAGAGTGTCTTTTTTGTAGGTCCGCACACCCTTGTTGTCTACGTCCAGGCCCGTGGTGGTCTGGTCGGCCGAGGCCGACGCGCTGGCTACGCGTCCGCCGGATACGGCGATTGCCAGGTTGTTTTTCTGTTGGTTGAAGTTGCCGGCGGTGACGTTGATGCCGATGTTGCCGGAGCCGTGGTTGCCTGCATTGTCGAGTGAGGCGCTGTTTTGCGTGGACCAGTTTTTCACATAGTTGTCGGTGTTGGTCTGGGTCGCGCTGGAGGTGGCTACCGCGCTGCCGAAGATGAAGCTTTCATCGGCGGTGGCCAGGGCGACGGCGTTGTCTTGTTGGTTGCCGTCGCCGGCAGCCACGTTGGCGCCCATGTTGCCGTTGGAGTTGTTCATCGAGTTGCTGGCGTCGGCGTTGTTGTTGGTGCCGCGGTTGGTGACGCTGTTGCCCGAGCTGTACTGCTCATCGACCACGGAAGCGGTGGCGCCGGCGGTGATTTGCAGGATGGTGTTGAGGTCCGGGCCCCGTGGGTTGTGACCGCCGTGGTGACCGTTGTGGCCGCCGTGGTGACCGTGATGACCGTGGTTGTCGTCATTGCCACCTGCCTGCGCAGCCATTGCCATCACTGCGGCAAGTGCAAAAACCAGTGGCTTGAGAGCCATTGTAGGTTTCATGGTGTTTCTCCGTGCTTATTAGTTGGTTAAGTGTTGGTACTTTCCAATCGCACTTACTGCGGGTCAGTCAGCGACCCGTATGCTCAGGGTGTTAGCCATTCGGTTCCCCACCCCGGCACTCTGGTTCACCTGAATCACTCCCCGGCTGCCGGTGAAGGCCTGGTCGCTGGTAACGACCTGGCGGCTGCCTTTGGAAGCGTCAGTTGCTCCCGAGCCTGGTAACAGCGCCACGTTCTGTTGGGACAGGACGCTGTCATCAATGCTTTGCGGCTGGGCACTGATGCTCACTCGCATTGCGTTGACCATTTGGTTGTTGGCGCCGGCTCCCTGGTTCACGCCCAGGACCCCGTTGCCGTTGCTGAAAGCGTTGCCGCCGATGCTGCTGGTGGCGTCGATCGCGCTGCTGGCCGGGGTACCGAGCTTCTGCCGGACCACGGTGGTGGCCTGGGCGTCGGTGCCGATGGCGATGGCGCGTGTGTTGGTCTGTTGCTGCTGGTCGCCGGCGGCCTGGTTGACGTTGAAGTTGCCGTTGTAGCGGGCGCCGGAGTTCTGAATGGTGGCGGTGTCCACCGCCTGGGTGCCTGGGTCGGCCATCACCGAAGCGCAGCCGAACAGGGCAAGCCATACGAGGGTACGAGTCATCTCATTGACCTCCAGCCAGTCTGCCCAAAGGGGCCAGGCCAGAATTCAGGGAACGGTTGATGGTGCCGGAGATGGCGCCACCGCTGCCGCCGCCGTGACCGGCACTCATGCCGGCCATGCCGTTGGGGTTGGTGACGGTGTTCAGCCCTTGCAGGTTGACGCCGTTGGGCATGACGTTGCTGCTGATGGTGGAGCCGCTGCTGACCCCGGCAAAATCGCCGTCGCTCAACTCGGTGTTGTTGGTCATCTGTTTGACCCGGGCCGATGGGTTGGCATTGACGGTGGTCGGGTAGGGATCAGGATGCAGCGGAGGACGGCCGACGGCATGGGGCTGAACGTCACGGGTGAGAACGATCTTGCCGTCACCGGCAGCATGCGCCGGGAGGCTGATCAGCGAGCTGATGGCACAGCCGATCAGTAGCAGGCGAGTCAGAGCTGAATTGAGATTCTCCACGGCAGTATTTCCTTCCTCTATCACTGGCCCTAGTCAGTGTTGCAAGGGAGAGAGCAGAAGCCGTGCCGCTTTTCGATTGTTTCGGAAATTCAACAGGTTATGAGTATTCGAGGCATTGGCCGCAGCATCGCTGTTTCAGCGATGAGACAGCGGCAGCCTGCAATAGGCCGGTATCGCCGGGCGGCGCTCTGGATCCAGGGCTTGCGAGGGGGGTGTATCACAGGGTTAACAGTTGCCTGACGGACGGTGAAAAGCCTTTTGATTCAGCGCTTTTACACAATGGCGAGTGTTTCAGGAGTGGACAGTTTTTCCGCCAGCGGTGGAGAGAAAACGGCGAATTGAGCAGAGCGCTCGACTAGTCTTGCAGCAGCCGCTCGACCAGTTCGAATGCCCGTTGCCGGCGGGCTTCCCAGTCGCCGCGAATCACTTCGAAGGGTTGCTGGTGTCGCACCAGCCAATCACCGGTGGCCTTGAAGAAGGCCAGGCGTTCGCTCGGATCGGGTTGGCAGCGCTGGCCGTCGTCGCTCCAGCCGACATCTTCCGGGGAGAGTAGCAGGTGCAAGTCATAGCGGCGGGCCAGCAGCTCGGGCTCCAGCCAGTCCGGGCAGGCGCCGAACAGGGTCCGGCTCCAGAGCATATTGCTCAGCAGGTGGGTGTCGAGAATCAGCAGCGACGGCTGTTGCGCCCGGGCCCGGTCTTCCCAGGCCAACTGGCCGCGGGCAATTTCCGGGATATCCGCCAGGCAGGTGTCGCGCCGGTTCTGCTCGATGAAATGGCGGACGTATTCGCCCACCTGGATGCCCCCGAAGTGCGCCTGCAAGTGGCCGCTGAGCCAGCTTTTGCCGCTGGATTCGGGGCCGGTCAGCACCAGGACCTTCATGCCGGGCGCAACGCCGGGTCGGCTCGCCAGGCACGCCAGCCCTGCACGGCCAGCAGGGTGAACAGCCCGTACAGTGCCGCTGTCAGGTACAGGTCCTTGTAGATGAACAGACCGACAAAAATCACGTCGACGACAATCCACAACGGCCAGCATTGCACGCGTTTCTGCGCCATCCACCACTGCGCCACCAGGCTGAAGCCGGTCAGCGCGGCATCCAGCCAGGGTTGCGCGGCATCGGTCCAATGGGCCATGGCGGCCCCCAGCAGCAGGCTGCCGACGGCTCCGAGGCTCAGGCCCAGCAGCATCGAGCGGGGCGCCAGCAGGCTGACCGGGCGGCCCTGATGACTGGCGCCACCGCGGGTCCACTGCCACCAGCCATAGAGTTGCAGGGCGGCGTAGACCACTTGCAGCAGCATGTCCGAATACAGCTTCACCTCGAAGAAGATCCAGCTGTACAGCAGCACCATGACCAGGCCGATCGGCCAGCACCAGGGGTTCTGTCTGACTGTCAGCCAGACGGCGATCACGCCGAGTGCAGCGGCGAACAGTTCAAGCCCGGACATGAAAACTACCTGGAAGCGGAGGAGGGTGCGGATTGTAACCAGAAGCGGCCTTGCATGTTAGTGAAGGCCGGCAACCGTGGCGGAGCGAACCCCGCCACGCACAACTTCAGACCCGGAACTGGCGCAACAGGCCGTTGAGCTGCTCGCTCAGTTCCTTGAGGTGCAGGCTGGCGGCACTGGACTGCTCGGCCGCCAGGGCCGTGCTGTGGGACAGGCCAGCGGCCTGGGTCACGTTCTGATTGATGTCTTCGACCACATGGGCCTGTTGCAGGGTGGCGCTGGCGATGGAGGCATTCAGCCCGTTGAGGTTGCGCAGGGCCTGGCCGATGGCGTTCAGGCTTTCCCCGGCCAGCCCGGCTTGCTCGATGGTCTGCTGCGAAGCCCGGCTGCTGTCGCCGATGACTTTCACTGCGGCTTCCGAGTGCCCTTGCAGGCGCTCGATCATCGACTGGATCTCGGCGGTGGACTTCTGCGTCCGTTGGGCCAGCAGGCGTACCTCATCGGCCACCACGGCGAACCCACGGCCCTGTTCGCCGGCACGGGCGGCTTCGATCGCCGCGTTGAGCGCCAGCAGGTTGGTCTGCTCGGCGATGGCGTGGATCACCTCCAGCACACTGCCGATCTGAGTGCTTTCCTGGGCCAGGGTGCGAATCACCTCCACGGCCTGGTCGATGGTGGCCGAGAGCCGGTCGATCTGCTGCAGGCTGCCATCGATATTGACCTGGCCCTGCTGGGCCTGGGCTTCGGCGTTGCGCATTTCGCTGGCGGCGTGTTCGGCATTCTTCGCCACGTCCTGTACGCCGTAGGTCACCTCGTTGATGGCGGTGGCCACCAGTTCCATCTGCTGCGACTGCTGCTGGCTGCGCTCCTGGGCCTGGCTGGCGTTGTTGCCCAGGTCGGTGGAGGACTGCGCCAGGGCTGCGGCCGACACCTGCAACTGGCTGACGACAAGGCGCAGCTTGGCGGTGAAGCCGTTGAAGTGCCGGGCCAGTTCGGTGACTTCGTCCTGGCCGTGGGTGTCGAGGGCGCGGGTCAGGTCGCTTTCGCCGCTGGCGATGTTGGCCATGGCGTGCACGCTTTCCTGCAGTGGACGGACGATGCTGCGGGCGATCAGCAGCACCAGCAGGGCCATGAGCAGGGCAATGGCGACGCCGACGGCCGAGGCCTTCACCACTTGGCTGCGGAACTCGGCCTGCACGTCATCGATGTACACCCCCGAGCCGATGATCCAGCCCCAGGGCTGGAACAGCTGGACATAGGAGGTCTTCTGCACCGGCTCGCTGGCGCCCGGTTTCGGCCAGCGATAGTTGACCATGCCGGCGCCCTTGGCCTTGGCGATGGCCACCATTTCGTTGAACACGGCAAAGCCGTCCGGGTCGCGAATCGCCGAGAGGTTCTGGCCGTCGAGCTTGGGATTGGTCGGGTGCATGACCATGACTGGGGTCAGGTCATTGATCCAGAAATAGTCGCTCTGGTCGTAGCGCAGCCCGCGTATCGCGCTCAGCGCCTGTTTCTGCGCCGTCGCGCGATCGAGGCTGCCGGCGCTTTCCAGGCCCTGGAAATAGGCCAGCACGCCGTTGGCGGTCTGCACCACATGCTGGGTCTTCTGCGCCTTGGCGTGGTACAGGTCGTCGTGAATCTGCTTGAGCATCAACATGCCCAGGGTCATCAGCATCAGTACCGCTACAATCAGGATGAGCCACAGCCGGCGGCTGATCGACATTGTGCGTAAGCTGTTCATGAATCTGTCACTCCCGATTGTTGTTCTTGTACTTGTCATGGACGACCGCGAGCATCCGCGATGCTGTTCCTTGCGGCCGGGTCCATCCGGCGCCCTTAACGCAACAGCGTTTATCGGGTATGTCTGCTAGGCTTTCGGCCGCATCGCGAAAAACCTGAATCTGGCTGATTTTTCACGGAATTTTCAGGTGCTTTGATGATCCTATAGCGGCTGTAAACCAGCCACGCGACAGTCAGTGAACTTTAAAAAACTAAAGAGGCATGTCACGGCATAGCCTTCGGGGGATTGATGGATCTTTGGACCGCCGCACAGGCATTGATTTTGGGCGTTGTAGAGGGGCTGACGGAGTTTTTGCCCATCAGCAGTACAGGCCACCAGATTATCGTTGCCGACTTGCTCAACTTCGGTGGTGAGCGAGCCATGGCATTCAACATCATCATCCAGCTGGGGGCCATTCTCGCGGTGGTCTGGGAGTTTCGCCGTAAGATTCTCGACGTGGTCATCGGCTTGCCGACCCAGCGCAACGCCCAGCGTTTCACCATCAACCTGCTGATCGCCTTCCTGCCCGCGGTGGTGCTGGGGGTGATTTTCGCCGACCTGATCCACAAGTACCTGTTCAACCCGATCACTGTCGCCACGGCGCTGGTGGTGGGTGGTGTGATCATGCTCTGGGCCGAGCGCCGGCAGCATGAAATCCACGCCAATACAGTGGACGAGATCAACTGGAAAGATGCCTTGAAGGTCGGTTTCGCCCAGTGCCTGGCGATGATTCCAGGCACCTCGCGCTCGGGTTCCACGATTATCGGTGGCCTGTTGTTCGGCCTGTCGCGCAAGACCGCCACCGAGTTCTCGTTTTTCCTGGCCATGCCGACCATGGTCGGTGCCGCGGTCTACTCGGGCTACAAGTACCGCAGCCTGTTCCAGCCGGACGACCTGCCGGTGTTCGCCATCGGTTTCATCACCTCGTTCATCTTCGCGATGATCGCGGTCAGGGGGCTGCTCAAGTTCATCGCCAGCCACAGCTACGCGGCGTTTGCCTGGTACCGCATTGCCTTCGGCCTGGTGATCCTCGCCACCTGGCAATTCGGCTGGGTCGACTGGACCGCGGTACACGCTTGATGAACGCACGTAGTCAGAACCGTTCCGGCGAGGTCGCCGGGGCACGGATCCAGCGGCCAAGGCTCAAGGCGGTGATATTCCTGCTGCTCTGTGCCTTGCCCTTGTGCGGTTCGCTGCTACTGGGCGTGAAGGGGATTTCCTGGGTGCCGCTGGCGGCCTACGGCGCGGTCAGCGTGCTGACGTTCTTCCTCTACTGGAGCGACAAGCGCAAGGCCCGCAGCGACAGCTGGCGGACCCCGGAAAACGTCCTGCACGCCGTGGAACTGGCCGGTGGCTGGCCAGGCGCCTTGCTGGCGCAACAGGCGTTTCGCCACAAGACCCGCAAGCTGTCCTATCAACTGGTGTTCTGGCTGATCGTGCTGTTGCACCAGGTGTTCTGGATCGACCGGCTGTTTCTCGAAGGCAGCCTGTTCTCGCTGTTCTAAAGCAACAGGCCGGCTTGTACCCGCTTGGGCAACTTGCTCACCACCAGTTGGTGCGAACGCTGCAGCAAGTCCCGCAGTTCGCCGGCACCCAGCGGGTAGGGCGTCTGCATGATGATCCAGTGCGCCCGGGCCAGGTACGGCGCCGGTGCGATGCCGGGACGGTCGACATGGCCGAGGAACAACTCCTTGTCCACCTTGAACGCCAGTGACTCGCCCCGCAGGTTCTGCAGGGCGAACATCTTGTTGCCGGCCACGGAAAACACCCGCACGCCGCCCCATTTGTAGTCTTCGCGCGCACCTGGCAAGTCCAGGCAGAATTGCGCCACATCCGCTTCAGTCATGGTTTCTCCTTTATCGCGGCCGTCATAGCATCCGGTCTCCGCAGCCTTTGAACGCTTCGCTGACATGCTCGATCCATGCCCTTACCGCTGGCAATACACCGCGCCGGTGAGGGTAGACCGCCTGCAGCCAGCCGCCAGGCAGCGACCATTCGGGCAGCAGTTGCACCAGTTGCCCGTTTTGCAGTTCTTCTTCGCAATACATCATCGGCAGGATGGTACAGCCAAGGCCGGCGAGGGCGCAGGTGCGGCGTACGAGAAAATCGTCGATGCCCAGGCGCGCCTCGAGGACCAGGTCACATTTCTCGCCCTGGGCATTGAGCATGCGCAGATGCACCATGCGGTCGGCCTCCAGGGCGCCCAGCACCGGCACCTTGTGCAGGTCCTCGGGACTGTGGATCGGCCACCCGCTGGCGAACGCCGGGCTGGCGACCATCACGGTCCGCGCCTGGCGCAGGCGCCGGGTCACCAGCACGGGGTCTTCGTCGCCATGCTCGCGAACCCGCAACGCCACGTCGATGCCTTCGGCGACCACATCAACCCGGCGGTTGATCAGTTGCATGTCCAGCTGGACCTGGGGATATTGCTCGAGGAAGGAGCTGACCACGGTCGGCAGCATATGCTGGGCCAGGCCCACCGGGCAGGACACCCGCAGGCGCCCGCGAGGTTCGCTGGACATGCTGGCCACGGCTTCGTCGGCCATTTCCGCTTCCAGCAGCATGGCCTGGCAGTGACGCAGATAACGCTCGCCGACCGTGGTCAGCTTCAATTGCCGGGTGGTGCGTTGCAGCAGCCGGGTGTGCAGCCGCTCTTCCAACTCGGCAATACGCCGCGACAAACGGGATTTGGGCACCCCGAGTAAACGCCCGGCGGCGGCGAAACCGCCGGCTTCCACCACCTTGGCGAAGTAATAAAGATCGTTGAGGTCTTGCATAGAGTGACTCGACTGTCCTGCTGATGGGACAAACTATCGCATTTATGCCGACTAATCAGCTATTGGTTTCATCTGTAGGATTGTCCTCAATTGATCGCCTGGTGGCGATCCTCACTTGGAGAATCCCAGATGAAACTGTTGCATATCGATTCGAGCATCCTTGGTGACAACTCGGCTTCCCGCCAGCTGAGTGACAGCGTGGTCAAGGCCTGGAAAAACGCCGACGCCAGCGTTGAGGTGACCTACCGCGACCTGGCCGCCGACGCCATCAGCCATTTCAGCTCCGCCACCCTGGTGGCCGCCGGTACCCCGGCCGAAGTGCGCAACGCCGCCCAGCAGCACGAAGCCGAGCTGAGCGCTTCGACCCTGGCCGAATTCCTCGCGGCTGACGCCGTGGTGATCGCCGCACCTATGTACAACTTCACCATCCCGACCCAACTCAAGGCCTGGATCGACCGCATCGCCGTTGCCGGCCAGACTTTCCGCTACACCGAAGCCGGCCCTGAAGGCCTGTGCGGTGGCAAGAAAGTCGTGGTGGTCTCCACCTCCGGCGGCCTGCACGCCGGCCAGGCCACTGGCGTGGCTCACGAGGACTACCTGAAAGTGCTGTTCGGCTTCCTCGGCGTCACCGACATCGAATTCGTCCGCGCCCATGGCCTGGCTTATGGCGACGAAGTCCGCAACAAGGCTTTGAGCGACGCCCAGACGCAAATCAGCGAGCAACTTTTCGCTGCCGCGTAAGGCTTGTGTAAAAGTCGCTTACGCCCCAGGCAACACCCTTTAAACTCTGTATTCTGATGCCCTCCAGGCAGCGGAATACGGAGTTTTCGTTTTTCCTCTGTTTTCATTCTGGCCCGGGTTATGCAATGGCTTGACCCGGCCGGGCAGCCCCAGGCTACAGGGCAGCGACCCCAGGCTAGTGAAACCCAGACCCGTGAAACAATGAATCGACGTTTTCATCCGGTAGGAAAGGTGGTGCATCCATGATGCGTCTTTGGGCAATGTCACTGATCTGCCTGCTCGGCGGCCCGATTATCGTGCACGCCGCGCCTGCGCCCCATCCGCACTGGAGCGTGGGTTTCCACGAGATGAGCTTTCTCGACCCGCTGGACCAGCAGCCGATGCGGGCCATTGCCTTCTATCCCTCCACCGGCATCGAGCACCACAGCAAGGTTGAGGGTTATCAGATTGCCGCCTCCCGGGATTCGAAGATCGCCATCGGCCGTTTCCCGCTGTTGATGCTGTCCCACGGTAATACCGGCACGCCGCTGGCCCTGCACGACCTGGCCACCTCGCTGGCGCGCAAGGGCTTCGTGGTGGTGGCGGTGATTCATCCGGGCGACAACTACAAGGATCACAGCCGGCTGGGCACCCTGAGCAATCTCTATGGCCGGCCGATCCAGATTTCCGAAGCCATCACTGCGACCCTGGCCGACCCGATGCTGTCGCCTTTCGTCAATGCCGGGCAGGTCGGGGTCATCGGTTACTCCGCCGGCGGCGAAACCGCGCTGATCCTGTCCGGGGCGACTCCCGACCTGGACCGCTTGCGCCGCTACTGCCAGGAGCGCCCCGACGATCATGATGCCTGCAATACCCAGGGCGAGCTGATTGTCGATCGCGACGACCTGCAACCGGTCGCCGATCCGCGGGTCCAGGCCTTGCTGCTGATGGCGCCGCTGAGCCTCAAGTTCGGGCGGCAGACCCTGTCCGGCGTGCATGTGCCGGTGCTGCTGTACAGCGGCGACGTCGACAAGCTGGTGGCCCTGGACAAGAACGCCGCGGCCCTGGCCCGCAAGCTGCCGGTCGCGCCGGACTTCAAGCTGTTGGCCGGCGCCGGGCACTTCGTGTTCATGGCGCCGTGCACCGAGGAGCAGTTGCGGAGCATGCCGGCCCTATGCACCGACGCCGATGGCGTCGACCGCGAGGACATTCACCGCAATCTGATTGCCGAGGCCGGCCGCTTCTTTGCCCAGGCCCTGGGCAAGCCGAGCCGGGCCGGGATGCAGACTGCGGATCAGTGATTCAGGCCAAGGCCCGGCGCTTGAGCAGCAGGGTCAGGCCCAGGGCGCTGAGAGACAGCAGCGCCGCGCAGAAGAAAATCCACGAATAGCCCAGGTTCAACGCCACCGCGCCCATCAGAGGGCCGGCGATCGCCAGCGCCAGGTCGAAAAACACCGCGTAGGCGCTCAGGCCGGCACCGCGGCTGGTGCTGGGCACCTGCTTGATCGCTTCCACCCCCAGCGCCGGGTACACCAGCGACAGGCCGAAGCCGGCGAGCCCGGCGCCGATCATGGCGAACGCCGTCGAGGGCGCCAGCCACAGCAGGATCAGGCCCAGGGTCTCGATGCTCATGCAGGCGATGGCCGCGCGATAGCCGCCAAAACGGCTGATGCTGGAGATGAACAGCAGGCGCGAGAGGATGAAGCAGATGCCGAATACCGTCAGGCAATAGGCCGCGCCGGTCCAGCCGCGGCTGAGGTAGAACAGGGTAATAAAGGTGGTCAGGGTGCCGTAGCCGATGGACGCCAGGCTCAGGCCGGCGCCGTACGGCGCGATACGGCCGAACACCGCGCGAAATGACAGGCGTTCGCCACGGATCACCGGCACCGACGGCTTGTTGCGGATCAGCAGCAGGGCCAGGGCTGCCAGCAACGACAGGGCCAGCCCCAGGCTTTCGAAGCCGTAGTCGGCAACCATCACCACCCCCAGCGGCGCGCCGATGGCAATCGCGCCATAGGAGGCGATGCCGTTCCAGGAAATCGAGCGCGCGGTGTGTTCGGCGCCGACCTGGCCCATGCACCAGCTGATGGTGCCCACGCCGATCAGGCCCTGGGCGACCCCCAGCAGCAGGCGTCCCAGCAGCAGGATGCCCAGGCTCAGCAGAGGCAATGTTTGCAGCAGGGTAGACGCCAGGGTCAGCAGCCCGCTGAGGAGAATCCCTGCCAGGCCGTA
>Ga0207976_100549_pt1 | contig 13539 bp, 1 predicted proteins | sample LakWasMe94_HOW11_2_FD_183916 | JGI IMG/M metagenome (GOLD analysis project Ga0207976, IMG submission 183916) | Freshwater sediment methanotrophic microbial communities from Lake Washington under simulated oxygen tension - Sediment Metagenome... | ecosystem: Environmental > Aquatic > Freshwater >... | reverse complement strand
CTGGCCCAGGACGCGGCCGGTGGTCCGCAACTGGTGGCCTATCTGGTTGCCGCCCAGGGGGTGACAGCAGACAGCCAGGATGACCAGGCGCGGTTGCGGGACGAGTTGAAAGCGGCGCTCAAGGCGGTGCTGCCGGACTACATGCTGCCGGCGCACCTGCTGTTCCTCGAGGCGCTGCCGCTGAGCCCCAACGGCAAGCTGGACCGCAGGGCCCTGCCCAAGGCCGACGCCAGCCTGCTGCAGCAGGCCTATGTCGCCCCGCAGAGCGAGCTGGAACAACAGGTCGCGGCGATCTGGGCCGAGGTGCTCGAAGTCGAGCAAGTGGGCATGAACGATAACTTCTTTGAATCAGGTGGGCATTCCTTGTTGGTAACCGCGATGGTCTCTCGAGTCCAGCTCAAGCTTGGGCGTCAAGTCAGTGTGCAGATGGCGTTCGAATTTCCAACCCTGGGGCTGTTCGTCAGCCAGTTGCAGCAGGCCCCGGGCCAGGCGCAGAGCGCCGACCTGAGCGCGCTGGAGCTGTTGCTCGACGAAATGGAGGCCGTGTAATGGATAACGCCACCGCGTTGAAGATTGTCAAAGGCTTCATCCTGCTGCCGCTGGAGAAGCGCAAGGTCTACCTGCAGAAGATGCTGGAGCAGGGCATTTCCCCGGCCAACCTGCCGATTCCGCAGGTGCGCCTGAGCCAGGAGCGCCTGCCGCTTTCCTATGCCCAGCAACGCCAGTGGTTTCTCTGGCAGCTGGCGCCGGACAGCACGGCCTATCACATTCCCAAGGCCCTGCGCCTGCGTGGCCGGCTGGACGTGGAGGCGTTGCAGCGCAGCTTCGACACCCTGATTGCCCGCCATGAAAGCCTGCGCACGCATTTCGTCGAGGATGCCGACGCGGCGCTGCAAGTAGTGAAGCCCGAGGTTCGCCTGGAAATCGCCCGCCAGGGGCTGGCGGTCGATGAGCGCGAGATCGACACCGCAGTGCAGGGCTTCGTGCAGGCCCAGACCCGGCAGCTGTTCGATCTGCTGCAAGGGCCCTTGCTCCGGGTCGGCCTGTTGCAGCTGGCCGAGGACGATCATGTGCTGGTCCTGACCCAGCACCACATCGTTTCCGATGGCTGGTCGATGCAGGTCATGGTGGATGAGCTGATGGCTCTCTATATCGGCTACAGCCAGGGGCAACAGCTCCAGCTGCCGCCGCTGCCGATCCACTACGCCGACTACGCCATCTGGCAGCGCAACTGGATGGAAGCCGGCGAGAAGGAGCGGCAACTGGCCTACTGGACTGCGCAGCTGGGGGGCGAGCAGCCCCTGCTGGAACTGCCGCTGGACCGTCCGCGTCCGGCCGTCCAGAGCCATCGCGGCGCGCGCCTGGAGCTGACCCTGGAGCAGCCGCTGAGTGAAGCCCTCGGCAGCCTGGCGCAGCGCGAAGGGGTGACCCTGTTCATGCTGTTGCTGGCCTCGTTCCAGGCCTTGCTGCACCGCTACAGCGGCCAGGCCGATATCCGCGTCGGCGTGCCCATCGCCAACCGCAACCGGGTCGAGACCGAACGGCTGATCGGCTTCTTCGTCAACACCCAGGTGCTCAAGGCCGAGATCGACGGGCAGATGTCCGTAAGCCAGCTGTTGCAGCAGGTGCGGCAGACCGCCCTGGCGGCCCAGGCCCATCAGGACCTGCCTTTCGAGCAACTGGTGGAGGCGCTGCAACCGGAGCGCAGCCTGAGCCACAACCCGCTGTTCCAGGTGATGTTCAACCATCAGGTCGAGGCCTCGGCGCCAGCGGGTGCCTTCAGCCTGCCGGGCCTGGGCATCGAAGCCCTGGACTCGGCGGGGCAGTCGGCGCAGTTCGACCTGACCCTGGACACCGTCGAGACCCAGGGCCGGATCGCCGCCTCGCTGATCTATGCGACCGATGTATTCGATGCCGCGACCATCGAGCAGATGGCCGGCCACTGGCGCCAGTTGCTGCAGGACATGGTCCGCCAGCCCGAGCAGCGCATTGGCCTGTTGCCCATGCTCGACGCCGCGGAGCAGGCGCGGAACATGGCCCAGTGGAATCCGCAGCCACAGGCATTCCCCTCGACGGCCTGCGTGCATCAGTTGATCGAGGCGCAGGCGGCGAGGGCGCCCGAGGCCATCGCCCTGACGTTCCAGGGGCAGCACCTGGACTACCGGCAGCTCAATGAGCGGGCCAACCGCCTGGCGCACAAACTCATCGAACAGGGCGTGAGGCCCAATGTGCTGGTGGGCCTGGCGGCGGAGCGTGGCCTGGAGATGCTGATCGGCCTGCTGGCGATCCTCAAGGCCGGCGGTGCCTATGTGCCGCTGGACCCGGCCTATCCCCAGGACCGCCTGCAACACATGATGCAGGACAGCGGCATCAGGCTGTTGCTGACCCAGGAGCACCTGCGGCAGGGGCTGCCGGCATTCGCCGGCACCACCCTGTTGCTCGAACAGCCACTGGAAACCTACGGGGCGCACAACCCCGAGGTCGGGGTGACCCCGCAGGACCTGGCCTATGTGATCTACACCTCGGGTTCCACCGGCAAGCCCAAGGGCACCCTGCAGCCCCATCACAACGTGTTGCGGCTGTTCGCGGCGACCGCCGACTGGTTCCGCTTCGGCCCAGAGGATGTCTGGAGCCTGTTCCATTCCTATGCCTTCGACTTCTCCGTGTGGGAGATCTTTGGCGCCCTGATGCATGGCGGGCGCCTGTTGATCGTGCCCCAGGAGGTGGCGCGCTCGGCCCAGGACTTCTACCCGCTGCTCTGCGCCGAAGGAGTCACGGTGCTCAACCAGACGCCGTCGGCCTTCCGCCAGCTGATGCACGTGGCCTGCGCCGCCGAGCAGGGGCATGCGCTGCGCTACATCGTGTTCGGCGGCGAGGCCCTGGAGGTCAATACCCTGCAACCCTGGTTCCAGCGTTTCGGCGACCGCCAGCCGCAGCTGGTGAACATGTACGGCATCACCGAGACCACGGTGCATGTGACCTACCGCCCGCTGTCCCGGGCGGACTTGACGCTGGCGGGGGCCAGCCCGATCGGCGAGCTGATTCCCGACATGTCCTGGTACCTGCTGGACGGCAACCTGCAACCGGTGCCCAAGGGCTGCATCGGTGAGCTGTATGTCGGGCGCGCCGGGCTGGCCTGGGGCTACCTGAACCGCGGCGACCTGAGCGCCGCGCGGTTTGTCCCGGACCCCTTCGGCGAGGCGGGCGAGCGCCTGTACCGTACCGGCGATCTGGCGCGTTACCAGGCCGATGGTTCGATCGGCTATGTCGGGCGCATCGACCATCAGGTGAAGATTCGCGGTTTCCGCATCGAGCTGGGCGAGATCGAGGCACGCCTGCTGGAACTGCCGGCGGTGCGCGAGGCGGTGGTCCTGGCCCAGGAAGGGCCGGACGGCCCGCAGCTGGTGGCTTATGTGGTGCCGGCTGGCCTGGACTGGAATGACGCGGCCCTGGCCGATGCGCAACTGGCGCTGCGCGAACACCTCAAGGCCGGGTTACGCGAGCACCTGCCGGCGTACATGGTGCCGGCCCACGTGCTGTTCCTGGCGGCCTTGCCGCTGACGGCCAACGGCAAGCTCAATCGCAGCGCCTTGCCCGCCGTCGACAGCGGCTTGCTGCAGCGCGCCCATGTGGCCCCGCGCACTGAGCTTGAGGCGCAGGTGGCCGGGATCTGGGCCCAGGTGCTGAAGCTGGAGCAGGTCGGCCTGAGCGACAACTTCTTCGAACTCGGCGGCCACTCGCTGCTCGCCACCCAGGTGATGTCGCGGCTGCGCCAGGACCTGGGCATCGAGGCGCCGCTCAAGCGGCTCTTCGAAGGCGAGTCGCTGGAAGACTTCGTGCGTCTGCTGGGAGCTGAAACCTCGGCTGTGCCGGAAGCGATTCCCCCGGTGGACCGCCAGCAACCCCTGGCGGTCTCCTATGCCCAGGAGCGCCAATGGTTCCTCTGGCAACTGGATGCCGACAGCAGCGCCTACCACATCCCCATGGCCCTGCGTCTGCGCGGCGCCCTGGATGAGGTGGCGTTGCAGAGCAGCTTCGATGCCCTGATCGCTCGCCATGAAACCCTGCGCACGCGCTTTGTCGAGGGGAACCAGGGCCTGACCCAGGTGATCGAGGCCCAGGCCCGCTTGCGGATCGAGCGACAGGACCTGTCCCTGCTGGTGCCAGCCGGCAACGCCGAGCCATTGATCAAGCAGGTGCTCGAGACCCAGGTGCGCCAGACCTTCGACCTGCGCCAGGGGCCTTTGCTGCGGGCCACCCTGGTGCGCCTGGCGGCGGACGAGCATGTGCTGGTGCTGGTGCAGCACCATATCGTCTCCGATGGCTGGTCGATGCACCTGATGGTGGAGGAACTGATCCAGCTGTATGGCGCCCATGCCCAGGGGCAGCCGGCCGAGTTGCCGGCGCTGGCGGTGCAGTACGCGGACTACGCGGCCTGGCAGCGGCAGTGGATGGACGCCGGCGAGCGTGAGCGTCAATTGGGCTACTGGCTGCAACAACTGGAAGGCGGCACCCAGGTGCTGGACTTGCCGCTGGACCATCCGCGTCCGTTGCAGCAAAGCCACCGCGGCGCGCGCCTGGGCATCAGCCTGGACGGCGCGTTGCCGGGCGCCTTGAAACAACTGGCGCAGCACGAAGGGGTGACCCTGTTCATGCTGTTGCTGGCGTCGTTCCAGGTGCTGTTGCACCGCTACAGCGGCCAGGCGGATATCCGCGTTGGCGTGCCCACCGCCAACCGCAACCGGGTCGAGACCGAGCGCCTGATCGGCTTCTTCGTCAACACCCAGGTGCTCAAGGCCGAGGTCGACGGGCAATCGAGCTTCAGCGACTTCCTCGCCCAGGTCAAAGGCCGTGCCCTGGAAGCCCAGGAGCATCAGGACCTGCCTTTCGAACAGTTGGTGGAGGCCCTGAACCCGGAGCGCAGCCTGAGCTACAGCCCGTTGTTCCAGGTGCTGTTCAACCATCAGGCCGCCGCCCGTCAGGGCGCCCGGGGCCTGGTGGTTCCCGGCTTGCAGGTGGAGATGCTCAGTGGCGAGGAGAGCAGTACCCAGTTCGACCTGAGCCTGGATACCTTCGAATCCGACGATGGCCTTTGGGCGTCCATGACCTACGCCACCGATCTGTTCGAGGCGTCGACCATCGAACGCCTGGCCCAGTCCTGGGTGCAGTTGCTGCAGGGCATTGTCCAGCAACCCCGCCAGCGCCTGGGGGACTTGCCGCTGCTGGCGGCCTCCGAGCAGAACAAGCTGCTGCATGAGTGGGCCCCGGCCTCGGTCGAGTTGCCGAGCGAGCACGGTGTGCATCAACTGGTCGAGGCCCAGGCGCGGAAAACCCCTGAAGCCGAAGCCCTGCTGTTTGCCGGACAACGCCTGGACTACCAGGCACTCAATGCCCGGGCCAATCGCCTGGCGCACAAGCTGATCGAGCTGGGCGTCGGGCCGGAAGTGCGGGTCGGTGTGGCCTTGCAGCGCACCCCGGAGATGGTCATGGCCCTGCTGGCGGTGCTCAAGGCCGGTGGCGCCTATGTGCCGCTGGACCCGGATTATCCACAGGACCGCCTGGCCCATATGCTGCGCGACAGCCAGGCACAGATCCTGCTGACCGAAAGTGCATTGCTGTCGCTGCTGCCGGCGGTGGAGTCCTTGCAGACCCTGCAACTGGATGCGCAACCGGGCTGGCTGGACGGCTATTCGCCGGACAACCCGGCGCCGCGAGCGACCGCGGACAACCTGGCCTATGTGATCTACACCTCCGGTTCCACTGGCCTGCCCAAGGGCGTGGCGATCGCCCATCGCAATGTGCTGGCGTTGATCGACTGGTCGAGCCGGGTGTACTCGGCCGATGACCTGCAAGGTGTACTGGCCTCGACTTCGATCTGCTTCGACCTGTCGGTGTGGGAGCTGTTCGTCACCCTGTCCAGCGGCGGCTTTATCGTCCTGGCGCGCAACGCTCTGGAGTTGCCGGAACTGGCGGACCGCGATCGGGTGCGCCTGATCAACACCGTGCCGTCGGCGATTGCCGCCTTGCAACGCAGCGGGCAGATTCCGCCCGGCGTGCGGATCATCAACCTGGCGGGCGAACCGCTGAAGCAGGCGCTGGTGGATAGCCTCTACCAGCAGCCAGGGCTGCAACATGTCTACGACCTCTACGGTCCTTCGGAAGACACCACGTACTCCACCTACACCCGCCGCGAGGCCGGCGGCCAGGCCAATATCGGCCGGGCCATCAGCAATACCCAGAGCTATATCCTCAGCCCGGATTTGCAGCCGGTGCCGGTGGGCAGCGCCGGGGAACTCTATCTGGCCGGCGCCGGGGTGACCCGCGGTTACCTGGCGCGTCCGGGGCTGACGGCCGAGAAGTTCGTGCCCAATCCGTTTTCCAGCGACGGTGGCCGGGTCTATCGCACTGGCGACCTGACCCGCTATCGCGCCGACGGGGTGATCGAGTACATCGGCCGCATCGACCATCAGGTGAAGGTTCGCGGCTTCCGTATCGAACTGGGTGAAATCGAAGCGCGGCTGGTGCAGCAGGCCGCGGTGCGCGAAGCCTTCGTCCTGGCCCAGGATGGCGACAACGGCCAGCAGTTGGTGGCCTATATCGTGCCGAGCGAAACCACCGAGGCTATCGAAGCCCAGGCCACGCTCCGGGAAAACATCAAGGCAGCCCTGAAAGCGCATCTGCCGGACTACATGGTGCCGACCTATCTGCGGTTCCTCGAAGCGTTGCCGCTGACGCCCAACGGCAAGCTCGACCGCAAGGCCCTGCCCAAGGTCGACGCGCAGTTGATGCAGCAGGTCTATGTGGCGCCGCAAAGCCAGCTGGAGCAGCAGGTCGCGGCGATCTGGGCCGATGTGCTGAAACTGGACCGGGTGGGCCTGAGCGACAACTTCTTCGAATTGGGCGGCCATTCCCTGCTGGTGGCCCAGGTCGTGACCCGGGTCAAGCAGCAGTTTGGCGTGGATATTCCGATCAAGTCGCTGTTCGGCGCGGAGAGCCTGTCGGCCTTTGTCGAGAAGGTTCAGGCCCTGCGGGAGACAACCTCTTCACTGCAGGATGAATTGGCTAAATCTTTGGAGGCCCTCAAACGTTTATCTCCTGATGATCTTGAAAAAATAATTTCTTAGGAGAGGTAGTACATGCAAGCTTTAATCGACTCGGTAGGCACGCTTTCTGCCAAAGAAAGAAAAGCCCTGGCGATTTTGCTTAAAGAAAAGGGCATCAACCTTTTTGGTATCGCTCCTATCTGCAGCCGCGGCGCCGATGAGGCGCCGGTTCTCTCCTATACCCAGGAAAGCCAATGGTTTCTTTGGCAACTGGAGCCCGACAGCAGCGCCTACCACATCACCACGGCGTTGCGCTTGACCGGAGAGCTGGACCTCGACGCGCTGCGCCATGGGTTCGATAGCCTGATTGCCCGGCATGAAACCCTGCGTACTACCTTTTGCGAAGAAGATGGCATCGCGGTGCAGGTGGTTCATCCGCCGGCGCCGCTGCACATCGAGGTCATCGATCTGCACACCGGCGGCCTGTCCTATGAGGAGCAGGTCAATGCCCTGACCGACAGCAAGCGCCAGCCTCCCTTCGACCTGCGTAACGGTCCGCTGCTGCGGGCCAGCCTGTTGCGAGTGACGGCGGACGAACATGTGCTGGTCCTGACCCAGCACCATATCGTCTCCGATGGCTGGTCGATGGGGGTGATGGTCGATGAGTTGATCCAGCTTTATGCCGGCTACCGCCAAGGGCGCAGGGTCAACCTGCCGGACCTGCCGATCCAATACGCCGACTATGCCAACTGGCAACGACAGTGGATGGACGCCGGCGAACGTGAGCGGCAACTGGGCTACTGGCTGCAGCAACTGGGCGGGGAACAGCCGCTGCTGATGCTGCCCCTGGACCATTCGCGCCCGGCGATCCAGAGCTATCGCGGCGCGCTGTTCGACATCCCGCTGGGGGACGAACTGCGGGTCGCCCTCAAGCAACTGGCGCAGCGCGAAGGGGCGACCCTGTTCATGCTGTTGCTGGCCTCGTTCCAGGTGCTGCTGCATCGCTACAGCGGCCAGGCGGATATCCGCGTCGGCGTGCCCACCGCCAACCGCAACCGGGTCGAGACCGAACGCCTGATCGGCTTCTTCGTCAACACCCAGGTGTTCAAGGCCGAGGTCGACGGGCAACTGGGCTTCATTGATTTCCTGCAACAGGTCAAGCAGACCGCCTTGATGGCGCAGTCCCATCAGGACCTGCCTTTCGAGCAGTTGGTGGAAGCCCTGCGCCCCGAGCGCAGCCTGAGCCACAGCCCGCTATTCCAGGTGATGTTCAACCACCAGACCGCGGTCAAGAAGGGCGCGCATAGCCAGCGCCTGGACGACCTCAGTATCGAAACCCTGAGCTGGCAGGGACGCGCCGCGCAGTTCGACCTGACCCTGGACACCTTCGAGTCCGAAGACGGTCTCTGGGCTTCGTTGACCTATGCCACCGACTTGTTTGAGTCTTCGACCATCGAGCGCCTGGCCCAGTCCTGGGTGCAGTTGCTCCAGGGCATTGTCCAGCAACCCCGGCAGCGCCTGGGGGACCTGCCGCTGCTGGCGGCCTCCGAGCAGAACAAGCTGCTGCATGAGTGGGCCCCGGCGTCGGTCGAGTTCCCGAGCGAGCACTGCGTACATCAGCTGGTCGAGGCCCAGGCGCGGAAAACCCCCGAAGCCGCAGCCCTGTTGTTTGCCGGACAAAGCCTGAACTACCAGGCACTGAATGCCCGGGCCAACCGCCTGGCGCACAAGCTGATCGAGCTTGGGGTAGGGCCTGAGGTTCGCGTTGGCGTGGCCTTGCAGCGCACCCCGGAAATGGTCGTGGCCCTGCTGGCGGTGCTCAAGGCCGGTGGCGCCTATGTGCCGCTGGACCCGGATTATCCACAGGATCGCCTGGCCCATATGCTGCGCGACAGTCAGGCGCAGATCCTGCTGACCGAAAGCGCATTGCTGTCGCTGCTGCCTGCGGTGGAGTCCTTGCAGACCCTGCAACTGGATGCGCAACCGGGCTGGCTGGACGGCTATTCGCCGGACAACCCGGCACCGCGAGCGACCGCGGACAACCTGGCCTATGTGATCTACACCTCGGGTTCCACCGGCCTGCCTAAAGGCGTGGCGATCGCCCATCGCAACGTGCTGGCGCTGATCGACTGGTCGAGCCGGGTGTACAGCGCCGATGACCTGCAAGGGGTACTGGCTTCGACCTCGATCTGCTTCGACCTGTCGGTGTGGGAGCTGTTCGTCACCCTGTCCAGCGGCGGTTTTATCGTCCTGGCGCGCAACGCCCTGGAACTGCCTGAGCTGGCGGACCGCGATCGGGTGCGCCTGATCAACACCGTGCCGTCGGCGATTGCCGCCTTGCAGCGCAGCGGGCAGATTCCGCCCGGCGTGCGGATCATCAACCTGGCGGGCGAACCGTTGAAACAGGCGCTGGTGGACACGCTGTACCAGCAGCCGGGGCTGCAACACGTCTACGACCTCTACGGTCCGTCGGAAGACACCACCTATTCCACCTACACCCGCCGCGAAGCGGGCGGCCAGGCCAATATCGGCCGGGCCATCAGCAATACCCAGAGCTATATCCTCAGCCCTGATTTGCAAGCGGTGCCGGTGGGCAGCGCCGGTGAACTCTATCTGGCCGGGGCCGGGGTGACCCGTGGTTACCTGGTGCGCCCGGGGCTGACGGCCGAGAAGTTCGTGCCCAATCCGTTTTCCAGCGACGGTGGCCGGGTGTACCGCACTGGCGACCTGACCCGCTATCGCGCCGACGGGGTGATCGAGTACATCGGCCGTATCGACCATCAGGTGAAGGTCCGCGGTTTCCGTATCGAGCTGGGTGAAATCGAAGCGCGGCTGGTGCAGCAGGCCGCGGTGCGCGAGGCCTTCGTCCTGGCCCATGACGGCGATAACGGCCAGCAACTGGTGGCCTATATCGTGCCGAGCGATGCCGAGGCGGCCGTTGCCGGTGACGCGCAAGTGGCCTTGCGCGAAAGCATCAAGACGGCCCTGAAAGAACATCTGCCGGACTACATGGTGCCGGCGTACCTGCTGTTCCTCGAAGCGTTGCCGCTGACGCCGAACGGCAAGCTGGACCGCAAGGCCCTGCCCAAGGTCGACGCGCAGCAGATGCAGCAAGTCTATGTGGCGCCGCAAAGTGAACTGGAGCAGCAGATCGCGGCGATCTGGGCCGATGTGCTGAAGCTGGAACAGGTGGGCGTCACCGACAACTTCTTCGAGCTGGGCGGCGACTCGATCATCTCGATCCAGGTGGTCAGCCGCGCCCGCCAGGCCGGCATCCGCTTTACCCCCAGGGACCTGTTCCAGTACCAGACGGTGCAAGGCCTGGCGGCGGTGGCCGAGCAGGGCGAGGGCGGGGTGCAGATCGACCAGGGCCCGGTGCGTGGCGCGACCGCGCTGTTGCCGGTGCAGCAGTGGTTCTTCGACTCGCCCATGAGCGAGCGCCATCACTGGAACCAGTCGGTACTGCTCAAGCCGGCCCAACCGTTGTGCGCCGAGGTGGTGGAAAACGCCTTGCAGGCGCTGTGGGTGCAGCATGACGCCCTGCGCTTGCGGTTCAGCCAGCAGGCCGATGGCTGGTCGGCCCGGTTCGCCGATGCCGGCCAGCGGTCGAGCCTGCTCTGGCAGGTCAGGGTGGACAGCGCGCACGCCATGGAGCAACGGGCGATCGAGGCCCAGCGCAGCTTGAGCCTGGAGCAGGGGCCGCTATTGCGGGCCGTGCTGTTCAGCCTGGCGGACGGCAGCCAGCGCCTGTTGCTGGTGATCCACCACCTGGTGGTGGATGGAGTGTCCTGGCGGATCCTGCTGGAGGACCTGCAACTGGCCCACGCGCAACTGAGCGCCGGCCAGCCCCTGGCATTGCCGGCCAAGACCAGCTCGACCCAGGCCTGGGCCGAGCACATGCAGGCCTACGCCCAAGGCGCGGCGCTGCAACAGGAACTGAGTTACTGGCAGGCCCAGTTGCAAGGCGTCGAGTCGAACCTGCCGCTGGATCGCCCGGTGACGCCGTTGCAGAACCAGCATGCCAGCAGCCTGAGTTCGCGCCTGGACAAGGCCTATACCCAGCGTTTGTTGCAGGACGCTCCGGCGGCCTACCGGACCCAGATCAACGACCTGCTGCTCACCGCCCTGGCCCGGGTCATCACCCGCTGGACCGGCGAGGCCAGCGCCCTGGTGCAACTGGAAGGCCATGGTCGCGAAGAGCTGTTCGATAACCTCGACCTGACCCGCACCGTGGGTTGGTTCACCAGCATGTTCCCGGTGAAGCTGACGCCCCGGGCGGCCTTGGCCGACTCCATCAAGCAGATCAAGGAACAGCTGCGCGCGGTGCCGAACAAGGGCATCGGCTTTGGCGCCCTACGCTACCTGGGGGATGCCCAGGCACAGCAAACCCTTGCAGCGCTGGCGGTACCGCGCATCACCTTCAACTACCTGGGCCAGTTCGACGGCAGCTTCGACGAGCAGGATTCCCTGTTCAAGCCGATCGGTGAAGCCAAGGGCGACGACCAGAGCCCGCTGGCCCCGCTGAGCAACTGGCTGAGCCTGGATGGCCAGGTCTATGGCGGCGAGCTGAGCCTGAGCTGGACCTTCAGCACCCAGATGTTCGACGCCGCGACCATCCAGCGCCTGGCGGATGACTATGCCGAGGAACTCAAGGCCCTGGTGGCGCATTGCTGCGAGCCGGGCCAGAGCGGCGCGACGCCTTCGGACTTCCCGCTGGCCGGCCTGGACCAGCAGCAGCTGGACCGCCTGCCGGTGGCGCTGGCCGAGGTCGAAGACCTCTACCCGCTGTCGCCGATGCAGCAGGGCATGCTGTTCCACACCCTGTATGAACAGGCCGCGGGCGACTACATCAACCAGCTGCGAGTGGACGTGGACGGGCTCGATCCGCTGCGCTTCCAGCAGGCCTGGCAGGCGGCCATCGATCGGCACGACATCCTGCGCACCGGCTTTATCTGGCAGGGCGAGGTGGCGACCCCGCTGCAGGTGGTGCACAAGCACATCGCCCTGGATTGCAGCGAGCATGACTGGCGTGGCCAGCCGCAGCAGCAGGAAGCCCTGGACAGCCTGGCCGCCGCCGAGCGCCAGCGTGGCTTCGAGCTGGATGCGGTGCCGTTGCTGCGCCTGACCCTGGTGCGTCTCGACGACCAGCGCTATCACCTGATCTATACCAACCATCACATCCTGATGGACGGCTGGAGCAACTCGCAGTTGCTCGGCGAAGTGCTGCAGCGTTATGCCGGCCAGTTGCCGAACCATGCGCCCGGCCGCTACCGGGATTACATCGGTTGGCTGCAACGCCAGGATGCCCAGGCCTGCGAGAGCTTCTGGAAAGAGCAATTGCAGGCGCTGGACGAGCCGACCCGCCTGACCCAGGCCCTGTCCCGGGTCGCGGAGATCCCCGCCGGCGTCGGCCATGGCAAGCATCATCGTGAGCTGGACCTGGCGCAGACCGCGCGCCTGGGTGAGTTCGCCCGCCAGCAGAAAGTCACGGTCAATACCCTGGTGCAAGCGGCCTGGCTGCTGTTGCTGCAGCGCTGCACCGGCCAGGAAAGCGTGGTGTTCGGCGCCACGGTGGCGGGGCGTCCGACGGAACTCAAGGGCATCGAGCAGCAAGTGGGCCTGTTCATCAACACCTTGCCGGTGGTGGCCACGCCACGTCCGGACATGACTGTGAGCCAATGGCTGCAGGCGGTGCAGAGCCGCAACCTGGCGCTGCGCGACTATGAATACACGCCGCTGTACGAAGTGCAGCGTTGGGCCGGGCTGGGTGGCGATGCGCTGTTCGACAACATCCTGGTGTTCGAGAACTACCCGGTGTCCGAGGCCCTGGAAAAAGGCGCGCCGGCACAGCTGCAGTTCGGCGCGGTGGGCAACCACGAGCAGACCAACTACCCGCTGACGGTGGCGGTCAATCTGGGCCAGAGCCTGTCGTTCGAATTGATCTACGCCCGCGAGTCGTTCTCCGAGGCTTCGATGGTGCAGTTGGGCGGGCACTTGCAGAGCCTGTTGCTGAGCCTGATGGCGCATCCGCAGACCGGCCTGGGCGAGTTGCCGTTGTTGACCCTGGAAGAGCAGCGCGGCATCCGCCAGGACTGGGATCACACCCAGGTGGTCTATCCCACCAACCGTTTTGTCCACCAACTGTTCGCCGACCAGGCGGCCAGGGCGCCGGAGGCGCCGGCGGTGTTCTTCGCCGAGCAGCGCCTGAGCTATCGCGAGCTGGACATTCAGGCCAACCAACTGGCGCACAAGCTGATCGAGCTGGGCGTCGGCCCGGAAGTCCGGGTCGCAATCGCCATGCCGCGTTGCGCGGAAATCATGGTGACCTTCCTGGCCGTGCTCAAGGCCGGTGGGGTCTATGTACCGCTGGACATTGAATATCCCCAGGATCGCCTGCGCTACATGATGCAGGACAGTGGTGCGTGGCTGTTGCTGACCCAGAGCCACCTGCTGGATCGCCTGCCGATTCCTGAAGGCCTGCCGACCCTCAGCGTCG
>Ga0207976_100542_pt1 | contig 13767 bp, 10 predicted proteins | sample LakWasMe94_HOW11_2_FD_183916 | JGI IMG/M metagenome (GOLD analysis project Ga0207976, IMG submission 183916) | Freshwater sediment methanotrophic microbial communities from Lake Washington under simulated oxygen tension - Sediment Metagenome... | ecosystem: Environmental > Aquatic > Freshwater >... | reverse complement strand
GGGGCCACCAGCGACATGGTGCCATCGGGGTTCACATCGTCTGCGTCCACCAGCTGCACCAGGCGCACCTGGGTCTTGGTGCGCAGGTACTTGAGGTTGGAAACCTCGAACGACTGGATGATGACGGGCGAGCTCTTGGAGGTGTAGCCGTACTTGGCCAGGATGGCCAGCAGGCGGTCTTCCAGCGGCAAGCCTTGCTTGACGTGGTAGGTGGGGTGCTTAGTCTCGGGGTACACGCCCACGGTGCGGCCAGCCTTGGCGCCTTCGGTCTTGGCCAGGTCCAGCACTTCTTCAAAGGTGGGGATCTGGAACTTGCCGTTGTACGACTGGTCGCGGTCCGACAGGGGCTGGATGGCGCGCAGGGTCTTGAGTTCGGCCAGGGTGAAGTCGGTGACAAACCAGCCTTCCTCCTCTACGCCATCGACCACTTTCTTGGTCTTGCGGCCCGCAAACTCGGCGCGGGTGGAGACATCCGTGGTGCCCGTGATGTTGGGCTCATGGCGGGCAACCAGCACACCGTCCTTGGTGGCGACCAGGTCGGGCTCGATGAAATCAGCGCCCATGTCGATGGCCAGCTTGTAGCCCTCCAGCGTGTGGTCGGGCCGGTAGCCCGCAGTGCCCCTGTGGCCGATCACCAGGGGCTTGTCGCCGTTCAGGGTGGGGTACGGATAGTTGTCGCTGCCGCCGCAGGCCGCCAGCGTGGCCACCATGGCCAGCGCTCCCCATTTCACACCAGTGATGTGCATGCTCTTCTCCTCGCTATGTTGTTGGTAGAACCGCCGAACTGTGGGGTCGGCATGTGACAAGACCATGACGTCCGTTTTGCAAACGCATGACGGCCGCACCACGCACCAACCGCACCAATATGTGGCGAATATCTCAGCCACATTCCCCACCATTGTGCATAGACATCGGCATGAACGTATAACTTTTGAACATAATTCGATGTTGCAGTGCGCCAAACCGGTGCGCTAGCGATCTTTGACGTTGTTGACCTTTTGATGCTGAAAGCCTTTTGAACCATGAAACACGCGACCGCCGAGAGCTTCCTTTCCCACGTGGCGCTCCGCAACCCCGGCCAGCCGGAATTCCTGCAAGCCGTCACCGAAGTGATGGAAAGCCTCTGGCCGTTCATTGCGCAGCACCCGCGCTATGCCGAGCACGGCCTGCTGGAGCGGCTGGTGGAGCCCGAGCGCATCGTGATGTTCCGCGTGTCCTGGGTGGACGACCATGGCGGCGTGCAGGTCAACCGGGGCTACCGCATCCAGCACAGCATGGCGATCGGCCCGTACAAAGGCGGCCTGCGTTTTCATCCGTCGGTCAACCTGTCGGTGCTCAAGTTCCTGGCGTTTGAGCAGACCTTCAAGAACGCACTGACCACGCTACCCATGGGTGGTGGCAAGGGCGGTTCCGACTTCGACCCCAAGGGCAAGAGCCCTGGCGAAGTCATGCGCTTTTGCCAGGCGTTCGTGACCGAGCTGTACCGCCATGTGGGCCCCGACACCGATGTGCCCGCCGGCGACATCGGCGTCGGCGGCCGCGAGGTGGGCTTCATGGCGGGCATGTACAAAAAGCTGGCCAACAACGCGGCCAGTGTGTTCACCGGCAAGGGTTTGTCGTTCGGCGGCTCGCTGATCCGCCCTGAAGCCACAGGCTACGGCACGGTGTACTTTGCGCAGGAAATGCTCAAGACCCGAGGCCGTTCGTTCGACGGCCTGCGCGTGTCGGTGTCCGGCTCGGGCAACGTGGCGCAATACGCCGTGCAAAAGGCGATGGAGCTGGGCGCCAAGGTGGTGACGGTGTCGGACTCCAGCGGCACCGTGGTGGACGAGGATGGCTTCACTCCCGAAAAGCTCGCCATCCTGATGGATGTGAAGAACCACCTCTACGGCCGCGTGAGCGACTACGCCGCCCGCACGGGTGTGAAGTTTGAAGCGGGTGTCCGCCCCTGGCATGTGAAGGTGGACGTGGCCCTGCCCTGCGCCACGCAAAACGAGCTGGACGAGAACGACGCGAAAACGCTGATCCAGAACGGCGTGCTCTGCGTGGCCGAGGGCGCCAACATGCCCTCGACCATCGAGGCCGCCAAGGCCTTTGAGGCCGCAGGCGTGCTGTACGCCCCTGGCAAGGCCAGCAACGCAGGCGGCGTGGCCACATCCGGCCTGGAGATGAGCCAGAACGCCGCCCGCCTGTCCTGGCCCCGCGAGGAGGTGGACGCCCGACTGCTGCAGATCATGCAGGGCATCCACGCAGCCTGCCTGCACTACGGCAAGCGCGCTGATGGCAGCGTGAGCTACATCGACGGCGCCAACATCGCCGGCTTTGTGAAGGTGGCCGACGCCATGCTGGCGCAGGGCGTGGTGTAAGGGGAAGGGCCGGGCCTTGGAACGTGTTTGCGTTCCAACAGCCTGTTCACACTGCAAATCACTGGGGCTTCGGCCCCTTTGTTTTTGGCGCGCAGCGCAGTGCAGGCTATGCTGCACTTGAAAACCAATACGCACACTTTCGGGAGTCCGCCGTGGAAATCTTCAGCTTCTTGAACGTCATGGTCGAAAAGGGAGGCTCGGACCTCTTTTTCAGTGTCGGTGCGCCGGTCAATCTCAAGATCGAAGGGGTCACACACCCGTTGAAGATGCCCGCCTTGCTGCCCGGTCAGGTCAAGCAGCTGGCCTACGCGGTGATGAACGAAAAGCAGATCGGCGAGTTCGAGGCCAAGCAGGAGATGAACCTGTCGATCTCGGCCGAGAACCTGGGGCGCTTTCGGGTCAACGTGTTCGTGCAGCGCGGCGAAACCGGCATGGTGGTGCGCTACATCAAGAACAAGATCCCGCCGCTGGCCGCGCTGGGCCTGCCCCCGGTGCTGGAAAAGCTGGTGCTGCGCAAGCGCGGCCTGGTGCTGGTGACCGGGGCCACGGGCTCGGGCAAATCGACCACGCTGGCGTCGATGATCAACTACCGCAACGAGAACGTCACGGGCCACATCCTCACCATCGAAGACCCGCTGGAGTTTTTGCACGCGCACAAGCGCTCGGTGGTGGACCAGCGCGAGGTGGGCATCGACACGCAGTCGTACGAAGAGGCCCTGAAGAATGCGCTGCGCGAGGCGCCGGACGTGATCATGATCGGCGAGATCCGCGACCGCAACACCATGAAGCAGGCCATCGCCTATGCCGAGACCGGCCACCTGTGCCTGTCCACGCTGCACGCCAACAACGCCAACCAGGCCATGGAGCGGGTCATCAACTTCTTTCCCGAAGACGCCCACCACCAGCTACTGATGGACCTGAGCCTGAACCTGGCCGGCGTGATCTCTCAGCGCCTGATCCCCGGCCTGCACGAAAAGCTGGTGCCTGCGGTGGAGGTGATGCTCAACTCGCCCTACATTGCCGACCTGATCGCCAAGGGTGAGTTCTCGGGCATCAAGGAGGCCATGGGCCACAGCACCGAGATCGGCATGTGCACCTTTGACCAGGCGCTGTACCAGCTCTACACCGACGGCCGCATCTCGCTGGACGAGGCCCTGCACAATGCGGATTCGCGCACCGATCTGGCGCTGCGCGTGCGCCTGGCGGCCGGCGTGACCACGCAGGATGCAGGAGAGCTTTCCATCGATACCTCCTCGCCCATGCAGTCGGCCTCGCGGCTGTCGTGAACGGCGTGCTGGCGCCAGCGCCGGGACGGCGCCAAGGGTATCGTCTGCTCTACCACTGCAAGCCACCGGCTCCCGTGCTTGATCCTCACCGAACTTTTGTACCTGCGCCAGAATCAGTCGGACGATGAAACGAATCCCTCTTCTTGCATCCCTGGGGCTGGTGGTGGCCGTGAGCGTGGGTTGCGCCACCCTTGACGCCAAGCAGCGCGAATGGATCTTCCAGCCCAGCGACCGCAGCTGGGGCGGCGCGCCGTCCACCGAAGGCATGCAGGACGTCTGGATCGAGTTCGCCTCCGACGCCAGCGGCAAGGCCGAGCGCCTGCACGGGCTGTGGCTCCCCCACACCCAGGCCGGCGCGCCGGTGCTGCTCTACCTGCATGGCGCGCGCTGGAACGTGGCGGGCTCGTCAGGCCGCATCCGGCGCATGCAGGAGCTGGGCTTTTCGGTGCTGGCCATCGACTACCGGGGCTTTGGGCGCAGCAGCGCAGGCCTGCCGTCCGAGGCCACCGCGGCCGAGGACGCCCGCGCCGCCTGGAACTGGCTGGCCGAGCAGCACCCGGACAAGCCGCGCTACATCTTCGGCCACTCGCTGGGCGGCGCCATTGCGATCGATCTGGCGCGCCAGGTACCGGATGAAAAGGGCACCATCGTCGAAGGCACCTTCACCAGCATCCCCGACGTGGTCAGCACCTTCAAGTGGGGCTGGCTGCCGGTGTCGCCCCTTATCACGCAGCGGTTCGAATCCATCCGCAAGGTGGCCGAGATCGGCTCGCCGCTGCTGGTGGTGCATGGCAGCGACGACAGCCTGATCCGCCCCACGCTGGGCCGCCAGCTGTACGAGGCAGCGCGGGAGCCCAAGCAGTTTGTGCTGGTAGAGGGCGGCTCGCACCACAACACCAACTCTGTGGGCCAACGGCAGTACCGCGAGGCCGTGGCCTCGCTGTTTCACCTGAAGTAAGCGCAGCGGCTCGCCGCGACGTCTCAGCAGCGCTGTCTCAGCGGCGCACCGCCTGCGCCAGTGCCGCCCAGGCCTTGAGAGTGAGCGGGTGGGTAAAGCCTGCCCCCGCCACGGGGTGCGACGACAGTTTGATCACCACCATCTCGGCAGCCGGGTTCACATGGATGAACTGGCCGTGGATGCCCGCGGCCTCATAAGCCCCATCGGCGTTGTGCAGCACCCACCACTGGTTGCGGTAGCTGTAGCCCGGCCGAAAGGCCATCCCCCCCATCTTGAACTTCTCTCGGTCGCCGCCCTTGGCGGTGTCGTCGATCACGGCCTTGTCAAAAATCTTCTGGCCGTTGAAGCTGCCGCCCAGGCGCAGCATCTCGCCAAACCGCGCCAGGTCGCGCGCCGTGGCGTTGAGGCCTGCGCCCTGCAGGGGCGTGCCCACGCTGTCCACCATCACATGGGCGTCTTCCTCGGTGCCCAGCTTTTGCCAGATGTTGTCGCTCATGAGCTCGGCCCAGTGTTTGCCGGTAGCGCGCGACACGATCCAGCCCAGCACCTCAGAATGCACGGTGCGGTACACAAAACCTGCGCCGTGTTCGCCTTCCTTCTTGAGCGTCTTGAGGAAGTCGTAGACATTGGTCGGCCCCTGGTAACCAGGCGGACGTGGCAGCAGGCCGCTGGACCAGCTGTAGCCAAAAATCTCGGTGGTGGGGTCGGTGTAGACCTCGCGGAAGCGCACGGCGCCCGTCATGTCCATCACATCGCGCACCTTCATGTCGCCCCAGGCAGACTCCGCCAGCTCGGGCACGTACTTGGTCACCAGTGCCTCGGGGTCGATCTTGCCCTCGTGCGCCAGCTGCGCCGCCATGAGCCCGGTGAACGACTTGGTGACCGAGAACAACAGATGCGGCGAGTAGGGCTTCATCTGGTTGTCGTAGCGCTCGTACACCACGCGGCCCTTGTGCATCACCACCAGCGCATCGGTGTAGGTGCGGGTGAGCCATTGGTCCACCGTGATGGGTTGGCCCTTGTCATCATCGAATGCCACTGCGCCCAATGGTCGCGGGTCGGCCGGCAACGCAGATGGTGCGGCACCGCCCCGGCGGATATTGCGTGTCGGCTGCAGCTCGCGCAGGTGCTGCACGGCCCAGCGCAGCTGCGGGTATTTGTACGAGTTGCTCAGGTCCACACGCTGCGCCCCTTCGGGTGGGAAGGTGCTCATGTAGCCCAGCTTGTCCAGCGTCACGGTCTCGGGCGCTGGTAGCGCCGGGGCCTGCGCCTGGGCTGGGGCCGCAAAGGCCACACCCAGTGCCGCCGCAGCGCAGGCTGCCCGCCACAGCGCGGCGGGGAATGCGCCAGAACGCCGGGGCTGCGCAGGATGCGCAGGGTGAGCGGTTTGCGCCGCAGAGGCGCTGTGAGTCTTGTGCATGGCTTGTCTCCTTGTGGTGTTGTGTTGTGTTGCTTGGTGCAGCATCCGGGCGAAGCGTCCCTCAGAACAGCGTCCAAGGCATGACGGGCTGCCAGCCACCGCCCCACCATGGTGCTGCGCCCCGCGCAAGGCAGGATGTCACCCGCGCGACCTTTGTCATACATAAATTTGCGCAAGTTCTCACCGCCTGGGTCCACCGCCCTGCCTGCGGCGCGCCCACCCCTTCTGGTACGCTCAGACAGATATGTCTGCCCCCTCCGCCACCGCAGCGTCTGCGGCCGCCCCTGTCTCTGTCCAACCCGGCCTGGCCATTCTGGTACTGGCCCTGTTGCTGTCCATCCAGCCCGTCACCACCGACCTGTACTTGCCCGCGCTGCCCGCGCTCACCCGCAGCCTGGGTGCGCCCATGGCGGCGGCGCAGCTCACGCTCAGCGGGCTGCTGCTGGCGTTTGGTTGTTCGCAGATGGTGTGGGGCCCTCTGTCTGACCGCTTTGGCCGTCGCCCCATCCTGCTGGCGGGCCTGACCATCTACACCGTGGCCTCGCTGGGCAGTGCCTTTGCGCCGACCATGGGTCTCCTCATTCTGTGGCGCATCGCCCAGGGTGCTGCCATGGGTGCCGTGGTGATGTGCGCGCGCGCCATCGTGCGCGACCTGTACACCCCGCTGGAGGGCGCCCGCGCCATGTCCAAGGCGCTCACGGGGCTGGGCATCGTGGCCTGCATCTGCGCGCCCATGGGTGGCCTGCTGAGCGAATGGCTGGGCTGGCGCGCTGCGCTGCTGGCACTCACGGTGTATGCCGTGGTCACGCTGGCGCTGGTGGCGTTGCGCTTGCCCGAGACCCTGGCCCACCGCAACCCCCAAGCGCTGCAGCCCCGTGCGCTGGTGGGTACCTGGCAACAGGTGTTGCGCAGCCCCACCTTCTGGGCGTTTTCGCTGCAGACCACGGCCACCTATGGCGGGCTGTTCACCTTTCTGGCGTCGTCCTCGTTCGTCTACATCGACGTGCTGGGCCTCACGCGCACCATGTATGGCTGGGTCATGGCGTCTGCCTGCGTGGCCTACTTTGCGGGCACCTTTGTGTGCCGCGCTCTGCTGGCACGGTTTGGCCTGCAGCGCACGGTGGCCATTGCCGGAGCCTTGAGCGCAAGCGGCGGCACGCTGATGGCGCTGGTGGCCTGGATGGGCTGGCACCACCCCTGGGCACTGACGCTACCGTTCTACCTGTTCATGGTGGCGCACGGCATCCACCAGCCCTGCGGGCAAAGTGGCGCCGTAGGGCCCTTCCCCAAAGCAGCAGGCGTCGCATCGGCTCTGAACGGTTTCATGATGATGCTGGCGGCCTTTGCCATTGGCGGCTGGCTGGGGCTGCGGCTCGATGGCACGGTGTGGCCTCTGGTCAACGGCATCTGGTTCTGGTCGGTGGTGCTGGCCGTGATCTCGTGGACGCTGGTGCAGAAGTTTGGAGCGCCCCGTGAGCACGCCTGACACCCTCCCCACCATTGCCCTGGCGGGCCCCACGGCGTCGGGCAAGACCGCCGGCGCGCTGGCGCTGGCCGCCGTGCTGGGCAAACAGGGCCGGCCGGTCGAGATCATCAGCGTGGACTCGGCCCTGGTGTACCGGGGCATGGACATTGGCACCGCCAAGCCCACGCCCGACGAGCGCGCCGCCGTGCCGCACCACCTCATCGACATCCGCGATCCGCTGCAGGCCTACAGCGCCGCCGAGTTTGTGCAGGACGCCACCCGGCTCATTGCCGAGATCCGCGCGCGCGGCGCACTGCCACTGCTGGTGGGCGGCACCATGCTGTACTTCAAGGCGCTGTTTGATGGCATTGACGACATGCCCGCCGCCGACCCCGAGGTACGCGCCAAGATCGAAGCCCAGGCGGCCGAGCAGGGCTGGCCCGCCCTGCATGCCGAGCTGGCGCGTGTGGACCCAGTGACGGCCGCGCGCCTGGCCCCCGGCGACAGCCAGCGCATTCAACGTGCACTGGAGGTATGGCATGTGTCAGGCCAACCGTTGTCGAGCTTTCACACTATCAAAAAAGTAGCAGACAACACAAATAACACCGGCGCCAGTGCGCTTTTTTCCTTGGAACCCGACAACCGGGCCTGGCTGCACGAGCGCATCGCCCAGCGTTTCGACGCCATGCTGGCTAGCGGCTTCATTGATGAGGTGGTGGCCCTGCGCGCACGCGGTGACCTGAACCCCGACCTGCCCTCCATGCGCTGCGTAGGCTACCGGCAGGTGTGGGAAGAACTCGACTTCCAGGCCAGCCGTCCTGCGGGCACTCCGTTGAACACGGCCTTCCTGCGCGAACGCGGCATTGCCGCCACACGGCAACTGGCCAAGCGCCAGATCACCTGGCTGCGCAGCATGCCGCAGCGCCACGCCATCGCCTGCGACCAGCCCCATGCCGTGGCCACACTGGTGCAGGCCGTGCTCCGCCTGGAGCAGCCCACGCCATGACGCTGCTGCGTGTGGAGAACCTGGGCAAGCACTACGGCAGCACGCCGGTGTTCGCCAACGTGCAGTTCGCCGTGGCACCCGGCGAGTTTGTGGCCATCGTGGGCGATTCGGGCGTGGGCAAGTCCACCCTGCTCAACTGCCTGGCGGGGCTGGATACCTGGGACACCGGCAGCATCACCCACGGCACCACCGACCTGGGCCAGCTCGACGACACCGCCCGTGCGCTGTGGCGCCGTGCGCATGTGGGCTTTGTGTTCCAGGCCTTCCACGTGCTGCCGCACCTGGACGTGGCGCAGAATGTGGCACTGCCGCTGATGCTGCTGGGCCAAACCGACGCGGCCCGGGTGCAGCACATGCTGGCCGCCGTGGGCCTGGAAGGTCTGGGCGCACGGCTGCCTCAGCAGCTCAGCGGCGGGCAGCTGCAGCGTGTGGCCATCGCCCGCGCGCTGGTGCACCGCCCCGCCCTGCTGCTGGCCGACGAGCCCACCGGCAACCTCGACCCCACCACCGCCACGCGCGTGATGGACCTGCTGCTGACGCAGACACGCGAGCACGGCGCATCGCTGGTGCTGGTCACCCATTCCGACGCTGCTGCGGCGCGGGCCGACCGGGTGCTGCGCCTCACTGCCAGCGGCATCGCCGCCTAGGCAAACCCGAACTTCAGCGAAGGCGTAGAGCGGATCACACTGCCCAGCGCAGCGGTTCTGGCCAAGCGCAGCAACGACGCCAGAAGGGTTGTGTGAGCCACGCTCACTCGATGTTCAGCCGCTGCGCCGCCTTGTTCACCTTCTTGGGCAGGTTCAGCGTCAGCACGCCGTTGTCGTACTTGGCCTTGGCCTGCGCGGCGTCCACATCGGCGGGCAACTGGAAGCTGCGGGCCACAGCGCCAAAGTAGCGCTCGCTGCGCAGCACCTTTTCGCCCTCACGCTTTTCATCGTGCTGGCGCACCTCGGCGCGCAGGCTCACCACATTGCCTTCGAGCGAGACATGGATGTCCTCCTTGGCCACGCCGGGCACCTCGGCCTGCACCGTGTAGCCACCTTCGGTTTCCTTCACATCCACCTTGATCTGGCTGGGCGAAGGCAGGTTGTCGCCATGCAGCGGGCGCACGTAAAAGCCGGGGGCAATGTCCTTGAAAAAGTCGTCAAACAGACTGCCACGGGTCACGAGAGAGTTCATGGTTTTGGCTCCTGAAAAGGGGTTGAAAGGCGTTGGTACAAACAACCGGGCCTGCGCAGGAGGGCGGGCCCTGATGCCAAGATAGGCGCAGCCTTTCAGCACTTCAAGAGGGTGCCAAACGCAAGGTTGATATGCATCAAACGCTGCTGTGCTGAGCCCCTGCAGCCACAATGCAGGCCATGCTCGCCCTGCTCCGCACCTTCTCCTGGCAAGACCTGCGCCACCACCCCTGGCGCAGCGCCGCAGCGGTGGCGGCCGTGATGCTCGGTGTGGCACTGGCGTTTGCGGTGCATGTGATCAATGCGTCGGCGCTGGACGAGTTCTCGCAGGCCGTGCGCGCCGTCAACGGCCAGCCCGACCTGGAGCTGCGCGCCATGCAAGGCAGCCTGCCCGAGGCGCTGTACGAACGCCTCGCCACCGACCCGCAAGTGGCCCGCGCCAGCCCGCTGCTGGAGCTGTCGGCCGTAGCGCAAGCAGATACAGCTGCGGGCGCCAAAGGCCAGTCCCTTCGCACGCCCATCCGCGTGCTCGGCGCCGATGCACTGCTGCTGCCCACCATGGCCCCGGCGCTGGTGCCGCGCCCCTGGGACAGCGCCGACCGGTTCGCCCTCTTCGCACCCGCCACGGTGTTCCTCAACACGGCCGCGCTGCAGGTGCTGGGGCTTTCTGCCGCCGCTCCAGCACCATCGTCGCCCCTGCCCCGCCTCACGCTGCAGGTAGGCTTGCAACAGGCGCTCGCGGTGCAGGTGGCAGGCACCGTGACCGCCGGCGGCGCGCCGCTGGCCGTGATGGACATTGGCGCTGCGCAAGACCTGTTTGGCCGCGCAGGCGCAATCACCCGCATCGACCTGCAACTGCAGCCCGGCACCGACCGCACTGCGTGGGAGACCACACTGCGCGCGCAGCCCGGCTGGCCTGCCAACCTCGTGCTGGCGCAGCCCGGCGATGCCACCCAGCGCATCAGCAACCTGTCACGCGCCTACCGGGTCAACCTGACCGTGCTGGCGCTGGTGGCACTGTTCACCGGGGCGTTTCTGGTGTTCTCGGTGCTGGCCCTCAGCGTGGCGCAGCGCGGGCCGCAGTTTGCGCTGCTGGCCGTGCTGGGCGCCACACCGCGCCAGCGGCTGGCACTGGTGTTGGCAGAGTCGGCAGCGCTGGGCCTGCTGGGCAGCGTGCTGGGCATAACGCTGGGCACCGCGCTGGCGGCCACGGCGCTGCAACTGCTGGGCGGCGACCTGGGCGGTGGCTACTTTGCGGGCGTGCGGCCCGCGCTGCAATGGAGCGCCCCCGCCGCCCTGGTGTACGGCGCACTGGGCGTGGCGGCCGCCTTGGCGGGAGGCTGGTGGCCCGCACGCGCCGCGCAGACCCTGCCCCCGGCCCAGACCCTGAAGGGCCTTGGAGCCGCAGCCAGCCAGGCGGACAAGGGCACTGTTGGTATCGTTTTGATAGCTGCCGGGGCAATTTTGACTAGCGCTCCACCCGTATTTGGCATTCCACTGGCCGCGTACGTCGCCATTGCCCTGCTACTGGTGGGTGGCATCGCCCTGTTGCCCTGGGGCATGGCGCGGTTGCTGGCAGGGCTGCAGCCCCTGGCCGCACGCCATGCGCTGCCACTGCTGGCGCTGGAGCGCGCGCGGCGCATGCGGGGCAGCGCTGCCATCGCGGTGGGCGGCGTGGTCGCATCCCTCAGCCTGGCCGTTGCGCTGACGGTGATGGTGTCCAGCTTTCGCGGCTCGGTCACACAGTGGCTGGACGCGGTGCTCCCGTCGCCGCTGTACGTGCGCTCGGCCCTCAGTGCGGGCGGCACGGGCGGCGGTGAGGCCGCGTTGCTGCCCGCAGGCTTTGCCGAAGCAGTGGGCCAGTTGCCAGGACTGGACCGCGTGCAGCCCCTGCGCGCCAGCCCGCTGCAGCTGTCCCCCACCCTGCCCTCGCTTACGGTGCTAAGCCGCCCCCTGGGCGATGAGCCGGCGCAGACCCTGCCGCTGGTGGGCGAGGCCCTGCCCGTGCCCCCCGGCCGCACCGGCGTGTACATCAGCGAGGCCGTGGTGGACCTGTACGGCCTGCGCCCTGGCATGGAGTGGCCCGCACTTTCCAAGGCTTTTAGCCCCCAAGCGCTAGAGAATCATGCAGCAGCAGCTATCTTTTACATAGCAGGCATCTGGCGGGACTACGCCCGGCAAACCGGCGCCGTGGTGATGGACCGCGCTGTGTGGCTGCGCCTGACCGGCGACGCCCGCACCAGCGACCTGGCCCTGTGGCCCAGCGAGGGCACCGACCTGTCGGCCTTGCAGGCGTCCATCCGCGCGCTCGCTGCGACCCAAGCCGGCCGCCAGCTCTCCACTGCGGCGGGCGCCACCACGGGCGACGGCAACGAGGCCCTGGTGGAATTCAGCTCCGCCGCCACCATCCGCGAACGCTCGCTGCGCATCTTCGACCGCAGCTTTGCCGTCACCTACTGGCTGCAGGCCGTCGCCATCGGCATCGGCCTGTTCGGCGTGGCCGCCAGCTTCAGCGCCCAAGTGCTGGCGCGGCGCAAGGAGTTTGGCCTGCTCGCCCACCTGGGCCTCACGCGGCGGCAGATCCTGACCGTGGTGGCGGGCGAAGGGGCTGCATGGACCGCCGTGGGCGCGGCAGCGGGCGTGCTGCTGGGGCTGGCTGTGTCCGTGGTGCTGGTGCACGTGGTCAACCCGCAGAGTTTTCACTGGACGATGGATCTGGCGGTGCCGGGGGGGAGGCTGCTGGGGTTGTGTGCTGCCGTTGTTGTGTCGGGCACGGTCACCGCATGGCTGGCGGGCCGAGCGGCGGCGGGAAGGGATGCGGTGATGGCGGTGAAAGAGGACTGGTGACACACCACTTGTGATCATTCAATAGCGCCGTTAAAAATTGTTTGCAATCTCGGAAGATTTTGATAATCATCCTTTGAAATGCCAGCGCAAGCGACATAGAAGCGCAGGTGGCGGCAAGGCGTGACCAGCGTTGTCCGCCACGCCCAGGGCACAGTCACTTGGCAATGCAAGACTGAGCTGCCGCGTACATAACGTACATAAGAGTAAGAGGGAAATCCATGAAATCAGTATTCCGGCATATGGCCGCCGCAGCCGTGCTCTGTTGCGGCCTCATCGCCCCCGCGTGGTCGCAATATGTCGTGGGCGCTGGCGCTTCGATTGACATGTCCGGAGGAGGCTCTTGGGATCTCGGCTGCCTCCCCGTGCAGGTGGAAGGCTCCCTGATCATCGGTGCCGGCCAGTTCTCGACAGGCAGCAACCTCGACATCGCTGGCTCGGGGGTTTTCAACGGCGGCACCGGCCTGCTTCAAGTGGGCGGCAACCTGAGCAGCTCCGGCACGTTCAACCCCGAGACCGGCTCTGTGGTGCTCACAGACGGATGCATAGGCAATACCAGCCAGCTTTCAGGCACCTTGGTGTTTCGCAATCTGACTTTGTCTAGCTCCACGGGACGTACCTTCGTCATTCCGGCAGGTACCAACATCACCGTGTTGGGGACCCTGACGCTTCAAGGAGCACCGGGACAAAACATCCAGCTGATCTCTTCGGGTGGCGGCACTGCCGTCATCAACCTCGGGCCCGGCGCAACAGTCAACCGCACCTTCGCCACTGTGGCGGGTAACGTTCAAATCGGCGCGGCCGTTGCGGCCAGCAGCATCCCGACACTCAGCGAGTACGGCTTGATGCTTTTGGCACTCCTGATGGGCATGGCTGCCTTCTGGCGCCATCGCCGTGGTGCCACAACACCGCACGCTTGATATCTGCAACCAGGAGCGATTTGCCATGACATTCCCCTTCCATCCCCTTCGCCTGATGGTTGCACTGAGCGCAGCCTATGCCTTGCACACGCCGCTGGCCCTGGCCGCCGACATCTCCGCCACTGTCCCCAGTGGTGGTGGCTTTGTGATCAAGAACTCCGCCGGCACCCAGGAACGCTTTCGGGTACAGGACAGTGGTGAAGTGCGGGCCCCGGGCCTGAGCGGCGCAACGCCCAACACCAGTCTCACCTGCTTTGATGGCCCCACAGGTCGCCTGGGCCCTTGCGCCAGCGGTATAGGCACTGGCGCCACCGGTGCAACAGG
>Ga0207976_100541_pt1 | contig 13767 bp, 15 predicted proteins | sample LakWasMe94_HOW11_2_FD_183916 | JGI IMG/M metagenome (GOLD analysis project Ga0207976, IMG submission 183916) | Freshwater sediment methanotrophic microbial communities from Lake Washington under simulated oxygen tension - Sediment Metagenome... | ecosystem: Environmental > Aquatic > Freshwater >... | reverse complement strand
GGTGGGGAATGCACTGAGATAAATCCTCTTACGCCAGAAAGTTGCGCTGCTGTGAAGTTGCCTCTGGAGTTGTTTGACCTGCTGCTCTGCCAATTCCCCTATGGTGACACACTCCTTCAGCCCTAGACTTGCTTCGCCGTAAGCCTTTAACCGCTGTTCAAACCTTCGACGCTTATTGATATCAGCGACCAGCCGCTGCTGCTTAACGGCAGCCTCATCGATAGGCGAAATTGCGGTGACAATAGCCTGCAGCTTATACAGCTGCCCCATGAGAGATTCGGGCACTGTCTCCCGCTCTTCGGTAGCAACTAGCCCCACCACCTCACGCATGAAGTCGATCATTACCGACTTAGCGTCCGACCTCCATCCGGGGTAGGCCATAGCAAGCTCTATGCGATAGATGAGCTGATTGAGATCCTGGAACTCGGGACGCCCGCTACCCAGTTTCGGCGATGCTGTGAATTTGAGGGCTGGAAAAACCTCAAGGGCACGGTCGCAGGTTTCGACTATGTGCAGTCTGAGCGGCTTGAGGCTCTTGGCGAAGGCTGCGTCATGAAATAGCTCTTCGACCACAGCCTCTCGTATCAGTGATGTAGGCCCATCCGGAGGTTCTCGTCTTACCTCTGCTGCTAATGAAGCCGGAAGACGAGCCGTAATTTCGCCAATGACGTGTTTCGCCCAGGCACTAAAGGTCTTACCCGCATAGTCCCCCTCCTTTGCGGCACCACCGATATGGTCCTTGACCATCAAGCCCGTAATTTCATCCACGACGTCGATGAGGCTTTGGCCACAGACAGCACAGTTATTCTCGTTGTGCACCAACCCGGGATGTTCTCGTATCCAGGCAGCTACACGAGCGTATAGGCGCACGCGTGCAGCCTTATTCGGTTCAGCAGCTATTTCGATAAGCTCAGACGCTTCTATACGTACTGCTGCAATGAAATCTCTAACTGGTGTAGCTTCTTCTTGCGTGAGCTTGGTGAGCCCTCTCAAACGGGCCATTGACGGAAGGGGATCCAACTTACTAACTGTGTTCAGTGCTGGCGCGATGCTGTCGATCAAATCTGTTCTTTGCGTTTCATCCTGAACATCGAATGTCTCGCCCAAGACCTGCTTGGCGTGATTAAGTCCGTATGTCTTAAGCTCTGCGAGCTTGGTCGAGAGTCGATCCAGATCGGTCTCAACACTTGCGCCATCCGAGGGGAAGGGGATTTCAGCATCGTCGACTTGGAGCTTGTACTTACGCAACAACTCAACCAAGTCAGTGCGCGAGCGCAGGTAAGCCTCGTCTACATTTTCAATCTCGCTTTGTTTAGCCTTCGTTAGATCACCGTCAATCTTTTTCTTAGCTTTGCCGGCATGATTTGCTAGCTGGACTAGTGGAGCCATACCGGTGAGTTCTGAAACAGCTTTTCCCAATGCTGAAGCAGACCCGACTTGAACATAAGGAAGAATGCCAGGCATCGTTGTCCCAACCCGGGTACTAATAGGGTCGAGACCAAGCTCGTCAATACCTGAAATTTCGTCCTTTAGGACGTTGCGCGCAATGCGCTTCAGGCTTCGCCGGACTTTGTATGTCTTCTTGTCTTGGTCTTCGAACTCCAACTCAACCCACGTATCAACTGGAACCGCCGAAGACGTAAGCTCTTCTAGTTCAGGATCCGGCAACGGGACCACCGGTGGAGCCGCATGGGTGGAGCTATCGTCTACCTCAAAGTCGAAATCCTTGTTTCCCTGCTCTGGCGCGCGCTGAGGTCGCAAGACTTCCCCTGTCAGAGCCCAGATAATGGCGTTTAAAAGAGAAGTCTTGCCACATCCGTTGTACCCCTCAAAGAGAGTTACACCGTCCTTGAACTCAAACGTGAAGTCGCTCGGTTTGGATTGGGACGTACCCGCATGGTGTAAACCTGCAAATTGATGAGCTTTTATCGATACGAGCGTGAACCAGCGGGAAGTGACCGAAGTAGTTGCTTGATTGGAAGTAGGTTGGACATTGGGCAGAGTGCTGGCGGCATCAACGATAGCCTCGACATCGACTGTTTGAACGTTTGCAGCCCACTTTTGCCTATTCCTGCCGTACCAAAACAGTATTCCACGTGAAGCGGCGGATTGAAGCCGAAATGTACTACCGTCATCTCCCACTCCGATTGATAAACCGGCCACTAGGTCGGCACAAAGGCTGTCTAGCGTATGCAGATGAAGCGGGCGATTCGACTCCGTTGTCATTTCCTTCTCCTAGGCCTGTTCTATATGCACCTTACAAACTGAATGGCGGCTGTGGCATCACAAGGTAGTTATACCTAACCATTGCTAACAAAATATGGAACCTGCACGAACATCTGTAGTGAGAATATAGATTCTATGTCTGCTTTGGGTTGTTATTTCAATCGAACGTCTACTCCTCCCCAACGCTAGGGATCTTGGCCCTTCATGGGTTGTCAGGCATCACTGGTTTTTCTAGTCAATCTTCGAACGTTCCTGTACGCACCTCACCACTGCGAACGTAGCGAGCAATCAACACCCCGCCAGGCGTACTGGTCGAGTTCACCAAAGTAAAAGCCGACGCTTGTGCATGATCGTCGAACAGGCGCTTGCCGCGTCCCAACACAATGGGATGAATCATCAGCCGAAGCTCGTCCACCAACCCAGCAGCAAGCAGCTGGCGCACCAGATCGCCGCTACCCTGGGTCAGCAGGTGGGCGCCGTGCTGCTGTTTGAGGGCCTGTATGGCGTCGGCAAGGTTTCCTTGCAGCACATGGCTGTTGTGCCAATCAAGGGTGTTGGGACTATGGGTGGCGACATGCTTGGGCACGCGGTTGAACAGGTCGGCGATGGCGCTGTTGCTTGAACCGGCCTGTATGTGCGGCCAATACCCCGCGAATATGTCGTAGGTGCGCCGCCCCAGCAGCAAGTCGAACGGCTGTGAGAACAGGTCCTGTATGGCCCGGCCGAAGGCTTCGTCGGCGTAGGGCACTATCCAGCCACCGAAACGGAATTCGCCGCTGGTGTCTTCGTCAGGCCCGCCGGGCGCTTGAATGACGTTATCCAGACTCATGAAAGCGGCAACGATAAGCTTGCGCATGGTCTTCTCCTGGTTCGTCTGCGTAAAAGTGCTCAGGCAGGGAGCGCCAACGATCATTGCGACCCATCGGCTTCATTCCCTGAAAGATAGTCGAACCAGACTCCGGGAAATCGACAGTGCAATACCGGGGTAACCGCCATAAAAAACGCCGTTTCCCCGCCCCCCAGAAACGACGCCCTCCCCAACATCCACCTACCTGTTAAACCTGCAACACCTCCTCCTCCCTCAGCCCTAACCCCACATCATCGATCACCGCCTTGCCCATCTCCGCCAGAAAGTGCGCGGCCCAGGCATAACGTTCGCCCTGCTCTTCCATCGCCGCATCCAGGGCGAGTTTCTTGGCGTAGTACAGCAGGGTCGAAGCGTGTTCCAGGGCTTGGTGCAGAGGCACGTCGGCGTTGACGCGAAACAGGGTTTGATCGCCGTCGCCGCAAGGGCCGAAGGTGACGAAACCGAGGGTTTTGACAGGTGTGGAGGTGCTCATAGCGCACCTCCATTTACCCCGTTGAAGCGACCACGATTTGCGGAGGATTTGATAGCGCACATGATTGAAACTCCCATATCAAAGTGAGAGCTGCCACGTTCGCGACCAAACGAATGGGTGGCAGCCGTGCGCGGATTGGTCGACCGGAGATACAGGAACCCGGCAGGGCCGAAGCCCTTCCACGCACAGCCGCCATTGCACGGAAATGCGAGCGCAAAAAAAGCGCCTGCAATCGTCAAGGGGGCGCTGTTGCGCCTGTATCAAGTCGGGCGACCAAACCCGATCGCTGCATTTGCAGCGACGATCAAAGGCTAGTCCCGGGCTCGATACGGAGCAACGACAAAGGCGTGGCAGTTTATGTCCAACCCATCGTCTTGGAAATATGTGTACTGCGGTAAGTCAGGGCGGGCCGCACTCTGCGCGGGGTATCGAGGTTTCAGCCTATCTGCGTTCAGCCACCGCTGGTCGCAACTGGAAACACAGTCGTGCAGAGGTTCGCACTCACGACCTGATTAACTTTATAAAAATAAACTCTATTATCAGACATGCCAGAAACACTAACTGCATATTAAACATTGCAATCAGTCTCCGCTTGAGCGGCTCAGGAAAATTATTTACATCACCAGCATCCATTAGCCCCTTTCTAATTTGATAGCCAGAGTATGCCAAGGCGCCCGAAATCATTCCAACCATTAAAAATCGACCCCAAGCCCCCATATAAAGGTAATACCTTTGGTTATTTACTACTTTGCAGTTTTTCACATACCCCAAAATCTCATCCATTCGGGTGAAGCTCAGATAGAAATACACCCCTCCAACAATTCCCCCACCCAAAAACGTGGCTACACCCAAAAAGGTAAGCACGTACTCCGCCGTACTCAACTTACTCACGTTCCGACCTCATAAATAGTTTTCAGATAAGCTCTCCGAAAGCCTCTCTACCTTCGCCTGCCAAATAGTCCTTCTGATTTCCCCACGACAAAGAGAGAGGATACGTCGCCACACTCAGTCCAAGTTACAAGTGAGTTGGAATATGTAGCCTGGATCGTAAAACGCCCTACCCACTAGCGTTTCAATGGCAGCGAGCTGTCCACGGCTAAGGTTGTAACCCTCATCACCTCGCTGAGGCGATAACCACTCCATAATCTCAGCCAACTGAGAGTCACATCCGTTCGGAAGGTCTATAGCAAAAGCTAAAAATTCAGTTCTTTTATCGAAAGCTTCAACGGCATATCTCACGATTCGACCTCGCAGGCTTAATAGCGTCGTCCCCTTCTAAGCCTCAACCCCAATAAGAATATCCAGATCATCAGGAATGGGTTCTTTGATCAAAAAAGAGATCTGCTTAACTTGCTCCGCTGTTAATAACCACTCCCCGCTTGCCATTGCGTTGAGGCTTTTATGACCCAGTAAGGCTACGATCTGCTGTTCGAATTCAGGCGCCACGTCCAGCTCATATTTCAATGAGGTGTCGTTGAAACTGTCTGGCAAAAAGCCGGTGATACACAGATACATAAAAAGCTCCTATCTTTCTGCTGCTCTTCCAGGCTTGGCTGGCTTGGTCTGCTCACCGGAAAAAGTTCGTGCATCTTCAAACGCTTGCAACGGTGCAGCGGTTTTTCCGGGCGGGACTTGGGCTTTTAAATATTGGTCCGTTCACATTTTGGCGATTGTTTCGCCCGTTTTAAGCAGTTACGCCGACGAACAGATCCAAGTCTGCTGGCAGAGATTCGCCAATAATCTTTGCAATCTGCTGTACCTGCATAGTGTTCAGCAGCCAATCGCCCTCGGGGCTGTTTTCCAAGTCTGCCCATCCAAGAGTATCCAGAACTTTTCGTTCAAACTCGTGAGGTACATTGAGCTCGTACTTCAGTGAGTCGTCTTCGTTATCGCCCGGCAAAAAACCGCTAATCCATAAAAACATGCTGATAGCCTCCCTATTTTGGGGTTGTTCTACCGGCTTTGGCAGGTTTGGTTTGTTCGCCTGTTTCAATCGCACCAGTGCGGGAGGTCTATCTCAAAAGCTAAAAATTCGTTTTTATCGAAAGCTTCAACGGTGTATCTCACGGTTCGACCTCGCGAGCTTTAATCGTGCCCTCCCCCGACGCCTCAACCCCAATAAAAATATCAAGATCAAATGGTGACTGGTGTTCTGCCAGGTATCGACCCAGCAGCGGCGCTACGCAATGACACCGATAAACAAATCGAGGTGATCGGGTAAGGACTCTTTGATGGCAGATGCTATCTGTCTGACCTGCTCCTTGGTTAGCGGCAGCTCGCCATCGGCTTCGGCTGCCAAGCTCAGCCAACCCAATATTTCCATTACGGCCTGTTCACATTCAGATGAGACTTTCAGCTTGTACTGCAATGAGTCGTCGTTAGCGTCGTCAGGTAGAAAGCCAGTGATGCGTAAGTACATAAAACTCCTCTTCATTTGAGTGTGGTTCTTCCCTGCGCAGAGTGCCCCCACTCATAAACTTTCCTGAGCTATCGCCCCAACAGTGGCACTACGCGACGACACCAATAAACAAATCAAGGTGATCGGGTAAGGACTCCTTGATGGCTACGGCTATCTGACTGACCTGCTCCTTGGTTAGTGGCAACTCACCATCAGCCTCAGCGGCTAGGCTTTCCCAGCCCAAGATGTCCATTACCTTCTGTTCAAATTCTGGAGCAACATCCAGATCATATTTCAACGAGCTATCTGCAAAGCTGTCAGGTAAAAATCCAGTGATGTACAGATGCATAACGAGCCTCCAAGGCTATTTAGGTGTGGTTCTTCCAGGTTTTGCGGGTTTGGTCTGCTCGCCTGTCTCAGGGTTGAACTCGCCCAGATGCTTTCCTTGTTTGTCGTATATCTCCACCGCGCCATGCTGACTGTCCCACTCATAGATGCGTCCTTTTGAGTCTTTCCAGCGCGTGCGTTTTTTGCCGCCACCTCGAACACTGCTTTTTACTCTATCCCGTACTGCATCAGGAAAGGCGGCCAACCCTTTAGGCGCTATGTGATAGCTATGATCCCCCGGAACACTCAGCGAAATATAAATCGGCTGAATACCCGTGTTGGGAAACCAGATGATTGCGTCTTGGTAGTCAGGTGGATGCACTGGGTTGACCAGTATCTTATCGACCTGCTCAGTGGGAGGAAAAACCCAGGTTCCGGGCTTCAACGAGGCGCCTTCCAGCGCGGGGATGCCTAGCACAGTGCTTGGATCGGCTGCCGGAGTCCATATGAGCTCAGTGCCATTTCCCAAATCCGCTACCCGTTGATCCCCTCGCGCTTGAGCCGCAATCACGGGCACCTTCTGCCACTCTGCCTTGGTCCCGGTATAGAACCCATATACGCTCACAGAGCCATCCGACAGGTGTTTTACGTTGACTCGTACGCGGGTGTTCCCTTGGCTCAACTGCGCGTATTGCTCGGAGGTGTAGAACGCACTGTCAGCCGACGTATCGTCAGGCAGCAGTAATGCCGCGAAACCCACTGCCGTGGACCCCGCCAAGGCCAAGGTGCCGCCAAGACGAGCTACCAGCCCCGAAGCACTCCCCGAACCACCCACCCACTGCAGCGCTGTGCTGCCTGCGGTTATCGCGGAGTCAGTGCCCAGTACCGCAAAGGTGCCGTACTGCTTCAGTGACTCAACAGGTACGAAGCCGCCTGGGTTACTGTGGTTTATCACCCCATTGGGCAGAGTGCAGGATTTGGCGAAGACACAGCCAGCAGGACCAGGCTTTGCCTCTGGCTTGGCTGGCAGGTCTTTGTATTCGGCCCAGCGCTGTTCACCGAGATCTACAGGCTCCACGCCTTTATTGCGATAGCCCTTCGGGGCGTTGGGTACATAGCCGCTCATCCGTGTCCACTTCCGCATTGCCCATAAAAAAGCCTCCGGGAGGAGGCGAATAGTTGCAGTTGGCGGTTGGACGTTACCCCGAAGGGCGGCAGTTAGTAGTTAGGACGATTCTGAACTGAAGGCCTCAAAGGTCTCTTTGTGATGTGCGTTGCGTCTCTCTCAACGCTCCGGCGGACTCAACCGTCCATCCAGCGCAAAACGCTCCTGCAACACCAGCTCATACAACCCCGTGGCCAGCAATGGGTTGATCAGCAGGTTCCAGCTATGGCGCGACACGCTGGAGGGGATCAGCACGAAGGGGTGCTGTTCCAGCAGGCTGGCGCCGAAGGCTTGTTGGCTGTGGCTGGGGGTGCCGGGGATCAGCCAGTTGGGGTTGGGGATGTCTTCGGGGCGGACGGTGTGGACCTTTGAGGGGTCCAGCACCCGGGCGGCGGTCAGGGTGTGGGGCAGACAGTCGAGGGCCTTGAAGCCCTTGTGCACCGCTACCTCCAGGATGGCGGTCGAGGCGTCCAGGCTGGCGTACACCACTTGCAGCCCCTTGGGGTTCCAGCGGCCGCCGCTGCCTTCGGCGCCAATGCCGCTGTTCCAGGTCGAGGCATGCCGGGCCTGGTCGAGGCGCCAGAAATGCAGGGACGGGGCCAAGGGGTCGGTGAGCATCAGTAGACCCCGAACTCGAGCCGGTGCAGAAAGTCCGTCACCAGTTCATAGCCCACCGGGTTGGCCAGCAGGTCGATGGGGACTTCGCCATCCAGGCCCAGCGCCGGCTGGGTCATCCAGTCTTCGGCCAGTGCCCGCGAGCACCGCCTCGGCCTTTTCCAGCACTTGCGCGTAGTGCAAGGCGCGGGCGCTCTGTTCGGGGGTCAGGGCCTGGTCCTGGTTCTTCAGCCGCCGCGCCAGGGTACGCTCGGAAAAACCGACGATCTTCGACAGCACGTTGTAGCGTTTGAAGGCCTCGACCGACTCCACCAGCTCGATCACCGCACCGAGGGAGAACCCCAGCTGGGTGGCCCTGAAGACCGCCATGGGGTCATCGGCGTCGGTGCCGGGCAGCAGCCCGCGCACCATGGGCGAAGGCAGCGCATTGACCGCCGCCTCTTCGCGCAGCAGGTTCGCCTTGGCCTTGGGGATGCGGCTTGCGGAGGGCTTGCGTGGTTCGACCTTGGCGATGGCCTTGGGCGCAACGCCCTTGACCTTCTCGGCCTTGGCTGAAGGTTTCACGGTGGCGGTATTTTTGGCTGCGGCGGTCATGCTCATCTCCCTGCCTGATGACAGATGGCATTAATCTTAATGCCATTTGGCAAAAGAAAGAACCGCCAGCTTACCAACGGTCGTCAGGCCCCGGTGGCGCTTCGCGCAATGGCGCAGCCCCGGACAAAAACAAGATATCCGCGATTGTGAAATATTCTCATCAAGAAAATCCAACCATGCCCCCTAACCTGCTCCTGGTGGAAGACAACTCCAGACTGCGTCACGACCTGGACGCGCATTTCCGTCAGCGCGGCTTTGCCGTCACCGCCTGCGCCACAGGCGTTCATTCAACTCAAGTCAGTACGACCATTGAATGAACACCCGGCTCCAGCACTTCCTACATCGTGACTACTGAGAAGTGGCCATCTGGTTCAGACACATGCTGATTGCCGCCTTCTTCTGCGTTGCATCTGTAATCAATTGCACTAGCTTTGCACATTGCTCGAGAATGCCTTGAGCATATATTCCCTTAGTAAGATTTTGCGCTGCAACGCCTGTGGAAAACATCTTCCCCAAGTTCTGCGAAATACTCTTTGGCTCCCCTCCTTTTACATCTGACTCGAAGCTACCGAACACCGACATGGCATCTTTTTGAGTTACATTAAGACTTTTTGCCAGCTCATCACGCGCAAAACTTAACTGAGCATTCATCTCCACCAGCTCCCCCTCCAGACGTGCCTTCGCCTCCTTGATATCATCACCACTGACTTCTTTTTTCTGATCCAGCTTCAACTCAACGCTCTCAGGAAGTTGAACAGCTTTAATTTCTGACACTTGAGCATTAAGATTAGACTCCATCGTCTTACGCTGCTGAGGGGTAAGCACCTGAATAGATTCCAACGAGTTATTATATTTTAAAAACTGCTCATCCAGAGTAGAAACCTTCTTAACTAACTGCTCACGAGCATCTAGCTTTTGCTTAACCTCCTCTATTTTTTCTTTCTGTACCGTATCCGCAATCGGAACATCTCCTTTGGCCCCATTGCCCTTACCGTAAGTCGCCACGATCATTTTCACATCGGTATCGTCACCATCTTTTTTCGAAACGGCCACCGGCACATAGGCTGCATCGACATTTTTAAACCCCAGGTTCAACGTAACGCCTGTCGACTCGGTTGTGGGCGCAGAGATATCGATACCCAGGACCTGTTTCGAGGTGTAGATCAACGGCGCTTGCTGTAACGGCGCGCAACCACTAACCAGCAGGCTCAACAGAATTATGTGTTTATTCATTGTCGTGTCCTTGAGTAGGGAACAGGCAGATCTGGTCCAGCCGCACATTCTGAGCAGCAAGAGCAGCCTGGATTTTTTTGACACTTTGCGGTGTTGCACCAATAAACACAGCGGTGCACTTATCTCTGGGAATACTCAGATAAAGCTCTTTGGCATACCCCACCGACACTCCACTCGGGGACGTTATGACTCCGACGCCAGAACTTTCGATAAAAAGTGGCCGCGTCGAATCTGAAGATTCAATGTTATAAATCGGCAATCCGAACTTCTGCTGAACACGAACTCCTGAATCATAGATATTGACCACACTGCAACCGCCTACCCCGGCCAATATCAAAAACATAACCCCCAATAACCCAAGGCGCATCTCACTGAGACAAATAACAATGCTCATCACAACTCACTCCGTTGAGATTGCTGCCTTCCTCTTGTTAATAGCCGGTTTTACACTAATGTCAAACCAGTGGCACCGCGTTATTTTCCATGCTCGGCTTCGGCACTCCCACGCTCGTCGCACTTTTCAAAATTCGCTACCATGTCCGCGCACATTCACGCCCTACGTGACCACCTTCCGGAGCCTCAATGCCCAACCCCAAGGACATCGCCAGCGATAGCGGCGCCCCGATGATTCCCGAGCAGCGTCGCGAGCTGATTCTGCGCCAGTTGCGCAAGCATCAGGTGTTGAGCGTGCATCAGTTGATGGAGATGTTCGACTGTTCGCACATGACGGTGCGCCGCGATATCGCGCTGCTGGAGCAGGAAGGCCGGGCCTATTCGGTGACCGGTGGGGTGCGTATCGCCAGCCAGTTGCACAGCGAGCCGAGCCACCAGAGCAAGGCGGTGGTCGAGCTGCCGCAGAAGCAGGCCATGGCGCGGCTGGCGGCGCGCTTGCTGCACGCGGACATGACGGTGTACCTGGACGCCGGCACCAGCACCCTGGAGATCGTGCCGTACATCAAGGCGCTGTCGGGCATGACGGTGGTGACCAACGACTTCGGTATCGTCCAGGCGCTGATGGAGGCGCCGCAGGTGACGGTGATCCACACCGGCGGCCAGCTCGACCACGACAACCATTCCTGCGTCGGCGGGCTGGCGGTGGCGACCCTGCGTCAGGTGGTGACCGATATCGCCTTCATGTCCACCAGTTCCTGGGACCTGCGTCGCGGCATCACCACGCCGTCGGCGTTGAAGGTCGAGGTCAAGCAGGTGGCAATGCAGTCGGCGTCCCAGGTGGTGCTGGTGGCCAGCAGCTCGAAGTACGGCACCTTCAGCATGTACCGCATCGCCGGGCTGGAGCAGTTCGACGTGATCATCAGCGACGACGACCTGGCCCAGGCCGCCGCGGACGGGATTCGCAAGCAAGGGGTGGAATTGCTGCTGCCGTCCGACCTGCAAGCCGTAGCAGCGAAAGACTGACAGCCGCAGCGCGGGTGCCGCTCACTGGTGCTGTTTTCTGAACCACAGCACGCAGGCGATATCCCGCAGGTCTTCGCTCAAGCCGTCGAGGGCCACCCGGGTGGTCCGGCGAATGCGTCGCAGCCACTCCACCACCGCGCACAGGGTGGCGAAAAAGAACAGCAGCACGAACAGTTGCCGCAGGCCGAAGCCCTGGTCCAGCCCCTGGGCGCGGAAGTGGTTCCACAGCCAGAGGCCGCAGGCGGCGCTCAGCACCACCAGCAGCACGCTGGCGATATTGATCCACTGGCCAAGGAGGGTGGTGCGCCGGGCGCGGCGATATTCGCGCTCGATGCGCTCCAGGGTCACGGTGGGAATCTGTTCCCAATGCAGATCGTGCGGACGACAAGGCGCGTCGTCCAGGCCCGACTGATCGACGAATATCGACTTTTCCATGCTCCCCGCTCCCATTGATGGCACCAGTGATGGCCCTGGCGACAGGGAGCCAATGTACCCGCAGGTGGAGAGCGAAGGCCGACACCTTCAGAAATGTTCAGATTCCCGCAGAATCACGGTTCCAGGGCGGCGTGCGCCTGCAAGTAGCGCCGCCGCCCTGCCCGCCCCTCAGAAGGCTTTCCAATCCCGCAGCCATTGCAGGCCGGCCGAGGTGTCGCCCCGCGGCCGATACTCGCAACCGACCCAGCCGTCGTAGCCAAGTTGGTCCATCAACCCGAACAGGTACGGGTAGTGCAGCTCGCCCAGGTCCGGCTCGTGGCGGTCCGGCACGCCGGCGATCTGGATATGGCCGATGCCGGCAAAGTCGCGACGCAGCTTGGTCGCCAGGTCGCCTTCGACGATCTGGCAGTGGTAGCAGTCGAACTGCACCTTGAGGTTGCTCGCGCCGACTTCCTTGCAGATCGCCTGGGCCTGGTCCTGGCGGTTGAGGAAGAAGCCCGGCATGTCACGGGTGTTGATCGGCTCCAGCAGCACGGTGACCCCGACCTTGGCCGCCTGGGCGGTGGCGTAGGCCAGGTTCTCCAGGTACACCGCGTGATGGCGTTCGCGCAGGTCTTCCGAGGGCAGCAGGCCGGCCATCACATGGATCCGCGAGTTGCCCAGCACCGCGGCGTATTCCAGGGCGCGCTCGAAGCCGGCGCGGAATTCCGCCTCGCGCCCGGGCAGGGTCACGGTGCCCCGCTCGCCCGCCGCCCAGTCGCCGGGCGGTGCGTTGAACAGCGCCTGGACCAGGCCGTTGTCGCTCAGGCGCTGCTTGAGTTCCTCGGCGCTGTAGTCATAGGGGAACAGGTATTCCACCGCTTCGAAACCGTCGGCCGCCGCAGCGGCGAAACGGTCGAGAAACCCGTGTTGCGGGTAGAGCATGCTTAGGTTGGCAGCAAAACGAGGCATGTTGACTCCTGAAACTCAGACAAAAGGCCAGATCAGCAAGGTAATACAGAAACCCAGGGTACCGAGCAAGGTGGTGATCACGGTCCAGGTGCGCAGGCCGTCGGCCACGTTGAGCCCGGCGAGCTTGGTGAAGATCCAGTAGCCGGCGTCGTTGATATGGGACATGGCGAGCCCGCCACCGCCCATGGCCAGGCACAGCAGTGCCATATGGTTAGGGGTCAGGTTCAGGGTGGCGATCAGCGGGCTGATGATCCCGGCGGTGGTCACCAGGGCCACGGTGGTCGAACCCTGCACTGCGCGCAGCAGCATGGTCAGCAAGAAGCCCAGGGCCAGCACCGGCAGGCCGGTGGTGCGCAGCAGGTCGGAGACCACCGCGCCGATCCCGGTGTCCACCAGCACCTTGCCGAACACCCCGCCGGCCCCGGCGATCAGGATCACCATGGCCACGCCCGGCAAGGCCGAGCCGATCACGTCCGACACCTGGTTGCGGCTCCAGCCGCGGCGCGAACCCAGCAGCCAGGCACACAGCAAGGTATCGATCAGCAGCGCCACCAGGGGTGCGCCGAGCACGGTCATGACGCCACGCAAGTTTGACTCGGCCGGCAGCAGCGAAGTGGCCAGGGTGCCCAGCAGGATCAGCACGATCGGCAGCAGGATCAGGCTGACGATCAGGCCGAAACCGGGCGCGGGCGCCGGTGGCAGCTTGGCGACTATGGCGCTGGTGGACTCTTCCAGGCCCATGTGGGACACGGCCAGCGCGGCCTGTTGCGGGTTCTGCTCGTGGCCGTTGCCATTGGTCCAGGCCTGCAGGTCCTCGTTGGTCACGTGGGGGCCATAGACTTCGGCGCGGATGTCGTCGGTCATCGGGTAGAAGCGCCGGGTCATGCGCCCGGCCACGCGGTAGCCGACGTAGCACAGCAAGGCAGTGATCGGCAGGCCGAACATCAGCACCCGGCCCAGGTCGGCGCCCAGCTGGCTGGCCGCGGCCACGGCGCCCGGATGGGGCGGCAGGAACGCATGCACGGTGAGCAGCGCGGCGCACATCGGCAAGGCAAACACCAGCAGCG
>Ga0207976_100539_pt1 | contig 13812 bp, 8 predicted proteins | sample LakWasMe94_HOW11_2_FD_183916 | JGI IMG/M metagenome (GOLD analysis project Ga0207976, IMG submission 183916) | Freshwater sediment methanotrophic microbial communities from Lake Washington under simulated oxygen tension - Sediment Metagenome... | ecosystem: Environmental > Aquatic > Freshwater >... | reverse complement strand
CTTGCCGCGCAGGATGTCCATGATGTGCCCCGTGCCAAAACTGATGCCGCTGGCCTGGTTCACGCGGTAGATGGTGGACAGCAGCTTGCGGGCGGCATCGGTCGCATCCCAGATCGCGGGCGGTGTCAGGCAGTTGTCGCAGTTGCCGCAGGGCGTGGACTCCTCGCCAAAGTAGGCCAGCAGCCGCACGCGGCGGCAGTCGGTGGCCTCGGCCAGTGCCAGCAGCGCATCAAGCTTGCCGCGCAGCGCCTGCTTGAACTCCTCGCCCGCCGGGCTCTCGTCGATCATGCGGCGCTGGTTGACCACGTCGTTCAGGCCGTAGGCCATCCAGGCATCGGCATTCAGGCCGTCGCGGCCCGCGCGGCCGGTCTCCTGGTAGTAGCCCTCGATGTTCTTGGGCATGTCCACGTGGGCCACAAAGCGCACGTCGGGCTTGTCGATGCCCATGCCGAAGGCGATGGTGGCCACCATCACGATGCCTTCCTCGCGCAGGAAGCGGTCCTGGTTCTTCTGGCGCACCTTGGTGTCCAGCCCCGCGTGGTAGGGCAGGGCAGTGATGCCCGCGTCGCTCAGGGTGGCGGCGAGCTCTTCCACGCGCTTGCGCGACTGGCAATACACCACGCCCGCCTCGCCCGCGTGCTCGCGTTCGATGAAACGCAGTAGCTGGGTGGTGGCGTCCTTCTTCTCGACGATGGTGTAGCGGATGTTGGGCCGGTCGAAGCTGCTGATGAACAGTCGCGCGTCTTCCAGCTGAAGCCGCTCGATGATGTCGGCGCGTGTGAGGTCGTCGGCCGTGGCCGTGAGCGCTATGCGTGGCACGCCCGCATAGCGCTCGTGCAGCACCGTGAGCGCGCGGTATTCGGGGCGAAAGTCGTGGCCCCACTGGCTCACGCAGTGCGCCTCGTCGATGGCAAACAGCGAGAGGTGGCCGCCTTCGTACAGGCTATCGAGCAGGCCCAGAAAACGCGGCGTGTTCAGCCGCTCGGGCGCGGCGTACAGCAGGGTGATGTCGCCAGTCTGCAGGCGCAGCTCCACATCCTGTGCCTCATCAAAACTCAGCGTGGAGTTCAAAAAGGCCGCATCCACCCCCGCCTCGTGCAGTGCCCCCACCTGGTCGTGCATCAGCGCGATCAGCGGAGAGACCACGATGGTCACCCCGCGCCCCTGCCGCTGGCGCACGATGGCCGGCACCTGGTAACACAGGCTCTTGCCGCCGCCGGTGGGCATGAGCACTAGCGCATCGCCACCGGCGATCACATGCTCAACGATGGCCTGCTGCGGGCCGCGAAACTGCTCGTAGCCAAAAACGTCCTGCAAAACGGCATGGGCAGGGGACAGCGCGGGAGACGGGCGAGAGGACAAGCGGATACTCTGAAATGGATAGCTGCGAGCGCATATAAATCAAGCGCTTGGTGCCGATAAGGCCAGTATTTTCTGGCGCGCCAGGGCTTGGCCCTGAGCGCGGCAGGCGCATATTGTGCGCTGCAAGGGCTTAGGGGCCGCACTTTCTACAATAGGGGCCTATGCAAGCCCTCCACTACACCCGCGCCGCGCAACTGCCCGACATCCTCGCCCAACGCATCGTCATCCTCGACGGCGCCATGGGCACCATGATCCAGCGCTTCAAGCTGGGTGAAGCGCAGTACCGGGGCGAGGGCTACACCGGGCCGGACGGCGCGGGGGACCGGTTCAAGGATTTTGCGTACGACGTGAAGGGCAACAACGAGCTGCTCAGCATCACCCGGCCCGACGTGATTCGCGATATCCACGAGCGGTATCTGGCCGCTGGCGCCGACCTCATCGAGACAAACACCTTCGGCGCAACCACTGTGGCGCAGGAGGACTACCACATGGCCGAGCTGGCGCGCGAGATGAACCTGCGCTCGGCCCAGCTGGCGCGCGCCGCTTGCGACAAATACAGCACGCCCGACAAGCCCCGCTTCGTGGCCGGCGCCCTCGGCCCCACGCCCAAGACGGCCAGCATCAGCCCCGACGTGAACGACCCCGGTGCGCGCAACATCGACTTTGAAACCCTGCGCGCTGCCTACTACGAGCAGACCGAGGCGCTGGTCGAAGGCGGCGCCGACGTGCTGCTGGTCGAGACCATCTTCGACACCCTGAACGCCAAGGCGGCGCTGTTCGCGATTGACGAGTTCTTTGAAAAGAGCGGCGAGCGCCTGCCGCTCATCATCAGCGGTACCGTGACCGACGCCTCGGGCCGCATCCTCTCCGGCCAGACCGTCACCGCCTTCTGGCACAGCGTGCGCCACTCGCGCCCGCTGGCCATTGGTCTGAACTGTGCCCTGGGCGCCACGCTGATGCGCCCCTACATCCAGGAGCTGAACCGGGTGGCCGAGGACACCTTCATCAGCTGCTACCCCAACGCCGGCCTGCCCAACCCCATGAGCGACACCGGCTTTGACGAAACGCCTGAGATCACCAGCCGCCTGGTGCACGAGTTTGCGGCCGAGGGGCTGGTCAACATCCTGGGCGGCTGCTGCGGCACCACGCCAGACCACATTGGCGCCATTGCCAAGGCGGTGGCCGATGTGCCCACTCGCAAGATGTTCTACCCCGCAGAAGCCTGAATTTGAGTCGAATTGGCTGCTAGCGTCTGTTCCATATGCGCTGGTAGCTATAAAAATAGTAGTCAATGCCGTACCAGCGCAGTGCGGCAGCCCATTGCAAGGCGCCGCTGGGTGCGGCAACCTTGCAATCCCCCCTTCATTGCGCCTTCCCGTTTCGCCGTCTGGTCCGTCCATTCCATGCTTGATACCGCCACCCCGCCCGCCTCTTCCTTTGTGGAGGGCGACGACGACGCTGCCGCAGCGGCTGCCAAAGCCGCCGCCCACGCCGCGCTCAAGCTCGAAAAGCGCCTGGTGCGCCAGGTGGCCCAGGCCATCACCGACTTTGGTCTGATCGAAGACGGCGACAAGGTCATGGTGTGCGTCTCCGGTGGCAAGGACAGCTACGCCATGCTGGACGTGCTGCGTTTGCTGCAGCAGCGCAACGGCCACAGGTTCGAGCTGATCGCCGTCAACCTCGACCAGAAGCAGCCGGGTTTTCCGGCCCATGTGCTGCCGGAGTATCTGACGCAGGTCGGCGTGCCCTTTCATATCGAAACGCAGGACACGTACAGCGTCGTCAAGGAGCACATCCCCGAAGGCAAGACCATGTGCAGCCTGTGCAGCCGCCTGCGCCGGGGCATCCTGTACCGCGTGGCCGACGAGCTGGGCGCCACCAAGATCGCGCTCGGCCACCATCGCGACGACATGCTGCAGACCTTCTTTCTCAACATGTTCTTCGGCGGCAAGCTCAAGGGCATGCCGCCCAAGGTGCAGAGCGACCGGGGCGACCACCTCATCATCCGCCCGCTGGCCTATGTGGCCGAGGATGACCTCACCCGCTGGGCCGAGGTTCGCAACTTTCCCATCATTCCTTGCACCCTGTGCGGCAGCCAGGAGAACCTGCAGCGCAAGCAGATCGGCCAGATGCTGCGCGACTGGCAGCAGCTCTACCCCGGCCGCATCGAAAACATGGCCGTGGCGCTGCGCAACCTGGTGCCCTCGCACTTCATGGACACGCGCCAGTTCGACTTCAAGGGGTTGGTACCCAACGGCGTGGCCGACGCCGATGGTGACAAGGCCTTTGACGCCGAAGAACTGCCTGCGCAGGCCGTGGGCATGCTCGCGGGCCTGCCCCTGATGCCCCGCTGAACCCGACCCCCGACGATTTTTAGATTGGGCCACCCCATGACCATGCTCAAAGCCCCCGAACTGCTCCTGCCTGCCGGCTCGCTCGACAAGATGCGCGCTGCCTACGACTTTGGCGCCGACGCCGTGTACGCAGGCCAGCCGCGCTACAGCCTGCGCGCGCGCAACAACGAGTTCCGCCTGGAGCAGATCAAGCAAGGCATTGACGAGGCCCACGCACGCAACAAGAAGTTCTTTGTGACCAGCAACCTGATTGCGCACAACGACAAGATCCGCACCTACCTGCGCGACATCGAGCCCGTGATCGACTGCCAACCCGACGCGTTGATCATGGCCGACGCGGGCCTGATCATGATGGTCAAGGAAAAGTGGCCCGAGCAGGTGGTGCACCTCTCGGTGCAGGCCAACACCACCAACTGGGCGGCCGTGAAGTTCTGGCAAAAGATGGGCGTGGAGCGCGTCATCCTCTCGCGCGAATTGAGCCTGGACGAGATCGAGAAAATCCGCCAGGAATGCCCCGACATGGAGCTGGAAGTGTTCGTGCACGGCGCGCTGTGCATTGCGTACTCGGGCCGCTGCCTGCTCAGCGGCTACTTCAACCACCGCGACCCCAACCAGGGCACCTGCACCAACGCCTGCCGCTGGAACTACGCCACGCACGACGCCGACATCGACCCCACCACGGGCGAAGCCATTGCGCAGAAGATGGAAGGCGACTTCAACTTCGAGGCCGCGCAGCAAAAGGCCGAGCAGTCGTTCTCCACCACCGGCAACGGCCAGCGCCACCCCAAGGCCGACAAGGTCTACCTGATCGAAGAAGCGGGCCGCCCAGGGCAGATGATGCCCATCATGGAAGACGAGCACGGCACGTACATCATGAACAGCAAGGACCTGCGCGCGGTGGAGCACGTGGCGCGCCTGGCGCAGATCGGCGTGGACTCGCTCAAGATCGAAGGCCGCACCAAGAGCCTGTACTACGTGGCCCGCACTGCCCAGGTCTACCGCCGCGCCATTGACGACGCCGTGGCGGGCCGCCCCTTCAACCCCGAGCTGCTGATCGAGCTGGAAGGCCTGTCCAACCGGGGCTACACCGGCGGCCTGCTGGAGCGCCGCCCCAGCAACGATTACCAGAACTACATCAACGGCCACTCGGCCACGCAGCGCAGCCAGTATGTGGGTGAGGTGTTGGGTGCCGAAGGACAGGCCGATGTGGGCCTGTCAGGAGATTGGGTACAGGTCGAAACCAAGAACCACTTTGCCGTGGGCGACCTGGTCGAGGTCGTGCACCCCAGCGGCAACACCACCGTGCGCCTGCAAGAGATGCGCAATGTGGAAGGCCAGCCCGTGCAGGTTGCCCAGGGCAGCCCGGTGCGCGTGTGGATCCCGCTGCCCGGGCGCTACAGCGGCGCGCTGCTGGCGCGGGTGATTGAATCGCAACCGCCTGCTGCAGCGGCAGAGCCTGCATTGGCGGTGTAACTCTCTCGCAGGGGCTGGAGCATGAAGACCTTGGTGCACGCCACACGGCCTCGCCACTGGACCATGGCTGCTTTACTGGGCGCAGCACTCGTGGGCCCGGCCAATGCCCAGACGCCGGCTGTCGCGCCCGCCAAGCAGCGTTATGTGCAGGGCTCCTGGGTCAACCTGCGCGATGCTGCCCAGTCGCAGGCGCGCATCGTGGCCCAGGTACCCGCGAACACCGTGCTGCAGCAGATCACCGAGCGCGACGGCTGGTGCGCCGTGCTTTACACGGGCGATGCGCGCCTGGGCCCGCCTTTGCCTGAGCCCCTGCAAGCCCATGTGGCCTGCAACCTGCTGGCCGACCAGCCCCTGACCCTGGCCCAGGCGGGCAAGGACGCCGCCCGCGCCTTCTGGGTGGCGCCGTCGGCCAACCGCATGCGGGCCTATGGCAACGCCCTGCCGCGCCCGGCTGCCTTGCAGCTGCCCGCGCTGGCGAAAAGCCACACGCCCCGGATGCCCGTGCAGTACCCCCTGCGCCCCGAATGGGAGGCTGCCAAAAAGCTCATGCGCGGCGGCGTGTTGCTGCGGCCCGAGCAGGAGATCGACCGGGGCCGCCCCGTCAACCCGCTGGACAACTTGAAGCTGGCCACCCGCGCCGTGGACCATATCCCGGCCGTGGCGCCCCTGGCATCCGCCCCCACGCTGCCTGCCATTGCTCCGTCGTACTTCCGCAGCCACACCAGCGTGGCCCTGCTGCACGAGACCGAGGCCGACGGCATCGCGGCCGTGGCGAGCAGCCGCATTGCCGTGGAGCCCACCGCTGTGCCCTATGGCAACTTCAACCGCCACAGCGGACCCGAGATCGAGTTCGTGACCGGCTTCTGGGACGTGGGCGGTGCCGATCTGGCCTTTGCACCGGCGCTCACGCTGTACGCGATCACGCACCAGGGCCTGGTGGGCGCCCGCACCATGGGGCGGCGGTATTGGGACATCAGCAATGCAGACCACTATTGCGGCGGCCACTACCCGGGCAAGGGCTTTGACGACCCGCGCAACGATGAGACCACTGCCGTGCGCGGCTATGCCAAGGTGTCAGATTCCGCTGAAGTGTTGGTGCGCATGGTGGTGCCCGGCAAGCTGCCGCCCGATGCGGTGAAGGTGCGCTCCAGGCGCTATGCCACCAGCTGGATGATGCCCGCCGACCCGCCCTACCGGCCCCAGCCCGAGCGCAAGAAAACAGCGGTGACGGTGCACGAGATCGACCTGGACCGCGACGGCGTGGCGGACATCCTGCGCATCGACACCCCCTCGCCGGGCGGCATGAGCTTTGAGCCCATCTTTGAATGGCGCTGGTACCTCAATATCAACGGCCAGTGGTTTCCGGCGGGGTATTGGGTGGATCAGGAGTGCACGTGAGGGGAGGCTGCTGGACAGCTTTCGGCCAGAAGCTGCCGGTGGTGAATCTTGAAAGCGGACGCTCAATGAACCGATTTGGCGGGCCACTGAATGTTGGTTCGCTTTAGCGGTGGGTCAGACGTTGTGGGCTGCTGCCGGTTTCAAAGACACCTTGTTCAGGCGGTTTGTTCAAGATTGCGAATTACCTTTTCGACTTTGACTTTTCAAAGACGCCTCGCAGCACATCAGTCAATACTGTTTTTAATAGAGGCTCCGAATGGACCTTCATCATGTTTCCTGCCTGCTCTTGCAGGGACACGAACTTCGGAGCAAAGGGCGAGTTCTGCTTATCTGAGGCTACAGAATCAAACTCCGCCGAAGTCATGAGTGGTGCCCACGCGTGAGCAAGATTTCTATTCCATTGTTCTTGATGCTTAGGAACAGAAACAGCAATTTCCGCTCGTAGAAGCGCATCTGCCTTTTGCGGCCCTAGCTCAGCCTCTACACCTTTGTAGGTCGTTGTGGCTTTGGCGATCTTGTAGGTCATGCCCGTGAGGTTTTCACCGAGTCGCAGAGCTTTGACCATCTTTAGTGCACTCTCTTCGCTTTGTCCAAAAGCGATCAGCGTGGCAAACATGAGTACGGATGCAATTCCGATTCGAAAAGCAATGAGCAATTTACTTGAAGTTGACATGGGCTTTAGGTTCTTGGCATTTCTCGCAGTACATAACTCATACAAAGACAGCGGCCGCGGTCATGCTGATACCAGACGACCTGCGCGAGCATAGCCGTTGTCGGCCAGGAGCAGCCGGTGGGGTAAGGGGGTCTTTCAATCCCTCAAGCCTTCTGGCATCACACTCGGATGTTCAGCGTAGATTGGGTCGAGCAACTCATGCGAGAGCTTGCCAACATGTATTCCGATCAAGCGCTTGAAGGACTCAAGAGCCCGTTCATCCAAACGTGCCTCGGCTTCCAATAGAGCTTTCGAAAGTTGCGCAATAGCGGCTTCCAGAGGGGCAGCTATTGCTGCCGCGTCGCGTTGATTCATGTTCGGTGCTAGGGTTTGATGGCCGCCTTCGCGCGGCGCTGCGAGGATACCGCCCTGCACAAATTGTGGGGGACCTCCCAACGGCAATCTTTGGTTTCGAGTGTGCAAGATTGCCCACAGCGATCCTCGGCGCAGCCGTCTGCTTTGGGCCCACAGCCGTCTGCCAGCGGGTCTTTATGGCATTTCCCTCTTATCGCTGCCCTGGCTGACGCAACAACGCCCCCAGCACCAGCGCTTCGGCCACCACTTCCAGCCCTTCTTCCAGCGTGGCCAGCGGGGCGGGCAGCTCGGGCAGACTGGGCCAGCGCGCTTGCACTTCGGGCCATTGGTCCACACCAATCGCCAGCCAGCCCACAGCCAGGCCCGCCCACAGCAGGGCGCGGGTGCCGGTGTGTAGCAAGGCTCGGTGCAGCCAGGCCATGGTGAGCAGGCCCACCACCGCCACGGCGAGCATGGGGGCTTCGCGCACGGGGGCCCAGCGGCAGGCGTCCGTCCATTCATGGCAGCGAAACTTCCACAGCTCGTGCAGCATGAACTGCTCGTCCAGCGCCAGCACAAAAAACGCAAGCGCCAGCCAAGCACCCAGTCGCTGGGGCAGGGCGCGGTCCCCCACCATCCGCAGGGCCGTGATGCTGAGCGCCAGCAGCAGCGCGCTCGACAGCCACGACACCGGCGAGCCGTCCGAGCGGAAGGCGCGCTCCCACTGCGGCGCATACATCCATCCACTGAACAGCAGGAAGCCCAGCACGGCCATCAGCAGTGCGAGCGCTACACCGGTATGGGGCGTGGGGTGGCGATCAACAAGGCGCGAGCGGGCGGTGGTGTGCGGGTGCATGGCGGAGAGGTGGCTGCGCGCTGAGAGGCAACGCGGCGGGCGGTGGAACCAGATTGTGGGCAAAAAGTGCCGGTAGCGCTGGACTTTATTGCACCTTTTGCTATGTAGTTGATAGCTGATGCGCGCGGCAGGCCTGCCCGCACCATGGCCTGTTCACGCTGGACGAATCGCTACAGAATCGGACATCCATTCCCCAGGCAACCCGGCATGACCCTCCCGATCGATCCGTCCCGCACGGCACTGCCGCCCGTGGCCCAGTTCCTGGCCGAGGCGGCGCTGCAGCGGCAGACGGCGTTGCTGGGGCTGGACAAACCCAAACCTGCTGTACCCGCCGCACCCTCGCCGTTGCCCACGGCAGACCCCAGCGCGCCGCCGCCCTCGGTCACCTCACCCAGCCCGCCCGGTGGGCCGCTGCCCACACCGGCGGACCAGGCCAGCATCTCGCCCCAGGCGCGCGAACAGTTGGCGGCGGGCTTCGACCCGCGCCGGGCGGGCGGGGCCGATGGCCGCTTGCAGGGCGCAAGGGGTGAGGGGGCCGCGCGGGCCTCGCCACCGGGGGCATCGGCGCTGCCCCGTGGCGCAACCATGGCGGCGCAGGCCAATGCGGCAACGTCCGCTGCCTCCGCCACAAGTGGCACGGCCTGGCCCGCGTCGGGCCTCAGCGCACCGTTGCTGCGGATGGTGAGTGCCCTGGTGGCGCAGGTCACCGTCCAGGCCGGGGTGCCGCAGCGCGTGGTGGCCGCGCAGCCCTGGCCCATCGGCATGGCGCAGGCGCTGGAGAGCGGCGCGCTGGATGCCGACCAGCCGCCGCTGCAAACCTGGCTGGTGCGCCAGGGCGTGGTGTCGACGCCTGAGGGGCCGCGCGGGCTGGCGCTGACCTTGCGTGCCCCGGTGCCGTGGCTGGCGGCCCAGGCGTCACCTGCCGCTGCGGGCGCGGCGGCGGCGCAAGGCAGCGCAAGCCTGGGCGCGGGCGCCACCGCAGCGAGCGGCGCGCTGCAAGTGCCTTTTGCGGGCGGCGGCCAGGCGTTGCAATCGGGGGTGATGGCCTTGGTGTTGCAGGGCATGGATGCTGCCGCGCCGCGCACCAGCGCGCTGCTGGTGCTGGACCTGCAGCCCCAACTGGCCGCCACCGTGTACGGCCGAGACATGCTGCAGCAGGCCACTGGGCGCCCGGACCCCTGGACCCAGATGGCCGTGCTGCAGGCCAGCGGCCAGGTGCCGCGCGAGGACGCGAGGGCGCGCAACGGGGAATCGGGCCTGTGCGAGACCGTGGGCTGCCCGTACGCAGCGCGCGCTGAGTGTGCGCAGCCCTTCTGTCTGGCGCTGCGTGGCGTGTTGCCGCCCGAACCGGTCGGGCCAGCGCCGTCTGCCTGAGGGCGCTCCCGGATGTTCTCTAACGACTGTGTGCGAAGTCGTGCACACCGCCGGACAGGTTGCGTGAGGGCTCCCACGCAGGGCGGGTGGTGTGTTCACTCTGGCGTACAGGGGTTGCGGCCACTGCTGCCGCACTGGCCGTCTCCGCCGGGGCGGCAGCGCCCACGCTGCGCACCAGGTCTGCATGGCGGGCGCGGGTGATGGGGTAGGCCATCAGCAGCGGGATGGCCAGCACCAGGCACAGCGCCGGCAGCAGGCCCGTCATGGCCGTGATGCCTTGCAGCGCCTGGGCCGACTGGGCCACGTTGGGCACATAACCGGTCAGCTCCAGCATACCGGCCACCAGCACCGTGGCCAGGGTGCGAGCCAGCTTGTCGACCAGGCCATACAGGCCGTAGTACATGCCGGTCTGCCGCTCGCCCGCCTGCATGTGGCCGTGGTCGATGGTGTCGGGCACCATGGCAAACGGCACGATCCAGTGCGCGCCCATGCCGATGCCCACCACCACCAGGATGCCCGTCACCAGGGCCTGCTGGCCCGGGCCCACCCAGTACAGCGCCACCAGCCCTGCGCAGCAGAACACCAGGCCAAGGATGTAGGCCCGGTTTTTCTCCCACCGGTCCACCACGCGCTTCCAGACGAACAGCGAGACGCCCACCACCGCAAGCAGGATGCCCATGAAGCGTGGCAGATCGCCCTTGTCGCCCTGCAGCTGGTAGATGACGAAATAAGCGAGCGAGGCCTGCACCAGCGTGAGGCCCAGCCGCACCAGCCCGGCTGCGCTCACGAGCATCACAAACGGGCGGTTGCGCAGCGTGGCCAGCAGGGTGCTGCGCACCGACGCCCAGCCGGGTGTGGCTGCTGGAGGGTTTGGTGCGGCAGGCGATAAGTCGCCGGTGGTGGCGGGCTCGCGCACGCGCCAGGCCACCACGGCCACAGCGACCCCGGCGGCCAGCCCGAAACAGGCGCCTGCCAGTGCGTAGCCCGTGCGTGCATCGGGCGCGGCCCGCACCAGCAGGGGCATGAACACGCTGCCCGCAAAAAACCCCAGCAGGGCACCCATGGATGCAAAAGCCGTGAGGCTGGTGCGCTCGTCGTAGTCCTGCGTCATGTTGGCGGCCATGGCCTGGTAGGGCAGCTGCACCAGCGTCATCACGGTGTCGAACAAGGTGTAGGTGACGGCGATCCATACAAACGCTGCCCAGGGGCTCAGGCCTGGCGGCACCATCCACACGGCGGCAGCCACCACCGCCAGGGGCAGGGCGCCGTAGATCAGGTACACGCGGTGGCGGCCGTGGCGCGAGCGCGTGCGGTCGGTCAGCCAGCCAAACAGCGGGTCGTTGATGGTGTCCCACACCTTGCCCACCAGCAGCGCCGCACCGGCCACGGCCGGAGGCACCAGGGCCACATCGGTGTAGAAGATCATGAGCAGGAAGCTCATGGCCGCAATCAGCATCTGCAGGCCGACATTGCCCACGGCGTAGCCGAGCTTGGTGCCCAGGCTCAACCGGATGTGTGGGGTGTGCTGCATGTTCATGGGGGCTGTCATGGGTGCGCGGATGCCATTGCTTCGGCCCGGGCAGCCATCGCCATTGAGCCCGCCACAGGCTCTGCGTGCGCCATGTGCGCCGCGCTGCTGCGCGGCGGCATGGCCTCCAGCATCAGGCGCACCTCGCGCCGCAGCATCTTGTTGAGGAAGCTGCGCGGAATCTCGGTGACCAGGCGCACATCGTCGGGCCGCATCTCGGGCGGCAGGTGTTGCACCAGGAACTCCGCCAGGTCGTGCTCCAGGGCCTGGGTGCCCCGGTCGTTGCGCCAGCTCTGCCGCAAGCTGGCCACCAGCACGGCGGCGGTGCCATGCTGCACCAGGCAGGCTTCCTTGACGGCCGGGTGGCAGTGCGCCACTTCCTCGATCTCGCGCGGGTTGAGTGCCTGGCCGTGGCGCACCACGCGGTCAGCGCTGCGGCCCAGCACATGCAGATAGCCCGCAGCATCGAAATAGCCCAGGTCGCCCATCACCACCCAGCCGTCGCGCAGGGTCTCGCTGGTCTTTTCCGGGTCCAGCCAGTAGCCATCAAACCGCACCGGTGTCTGCACGGTGATCAGGCCCATCTGGCCCAGCGGCAGCGGCGCAAACTGCTCGTCGCGGATAACCACGTCCACGCCCGGCATCACGCGGCCCACGGTGGAGAGGATGTCGTTGCCCAGCGGGTTGCCTTGCGCGTCCACATGCTCGTGGGGCAGCAGCCAGGTGATGGGGGGCAGGGCCTCCAGGCAGCCGTAGCCCTGCTGGAAGATGGGCCCGAAGCGGCGGATGGCCTCGGCGATCTTGGGCGCGGGCATCATCTCCGAGCCGTAGGGCACATGGGTCAGCGACGACAGGTCGTAATGGCCCAGCGTGGGCTCGTCCAGCAGGTCGATGATGGCCGAGGGCGACAGGAAAGCGCGCGACACGCGGTGCTTCTGGATCAGCCCAGCCAGCGTGGTGGCGCGGAAGTCCTCGGGCATCACCAGCGCCGCACCCGCCAGCAGCGTGGGCAGCACCAGGCCCGAGCCCGGGCCGGTGAGCGGCAGGCCCAGCATGTTCACGTCCGGCCCGTTGGCGGGCGGCTTGAAGTCGATGGCGCGGGAGATCAGGCGCACGCTGTCCAGGTACTTGCGGTTGCTGTAGCCAATGGACTTGGGAAGGCCCGTGGTGCCTGAGGTCATGTGCAGCGCGAACACATCGTCCTCGTGCACGTCGGCCGTTCCCGCAGAGGGGGTCTGCTGCGCCAGGGCGCGCTCGTATTCATCCCCCAGCGCCAACACGCGCAAGCCGGGCAGCTGCTCGCGCACGGCCTGCAGGATGGGCGCGCTCAGCAGCGGGTCATGGATGAAGACGGTGGGCTTGACGCGGCCCATGGTCGTGAACGCTGCCTCGGTAGGCAGGTGCTTGTGAAAGCTGGCAAAGATGGTGCCGTTCTCGAACGTGGCCAGGCGGGTTTCGTACTGCTCTCCGGTCTCGGGCAGCCAGGTGAAGACCACGTCCCCTTTTTTTACGCCCTGGGCCTGCATCCAGGCCTGCAGGCGGTACACGCGATCCTGTAACTGCGCGTAGGTGAGGGTGCCGCGCCGGTCGATGAGCGCGGGTTTGTGGGGGTGCAGGCGGTACGCCAGACGGGCCACGGAGCGCGCGGTGCGCAGGCGGCTGAGCAGAAAGCGCGCCAGCAGGCTGCGCAGGGATGGAAGGGCCACCAGAATCTCCCGAAGACGGCGTGAGTGCGAAGTCCAGGCAGTTTTTCACGCAAGGTCCGGTGGAAAGATCACCATTTGTATGTGTGCGTATCTTTTGGTTTCTGCGGCGGCTGCGCGGTCGTTCTGGGGCCTTGAACGGCCGTTGCGCGCGCTTGCTGCGTCGCCACGGCGCAACAGCCACGGTGGCTGCGCAAGGCCTGGGCAAAGAAAAACCGCCAGGGCTGGATCGCAGCGGCTGGCGGTGGTGTGACGGCCTGCCCCGGGTAAGGGGCGGGCCGGTGGGGCGGGCGAGGGCTTACGGATACAGGCCGCGCATTTCGCGGGCGTGCAGGATGCGCTGGCAGGCCACGATGAAGGTGGCAGTGCGCAGGCTCACCTTGTGCTCTTGCGCCACTTGCCAGATGCCCGCAAAGGCCTCTTGCATGATGCGCACCAGACGGGCGTTGATCTCGTCTTCGCTCCAGAAGAAGCTGGAAAAATCCTGCACCCACTCAAAGTAGCTCACTGTCACGCCGCCGGCGTTGGCGATCACATCGGGCAGCACCAGCACGCCCTTGTCGTGCAGGATGTCGTCGGCCTCGGTGGTCGTGGGGCCGTTGGCGCCTTCGATCACGAGCTTGGCCTTGATCTGGCCCGCGTTGTCCTTGGTGATCTGGCCTTCCAGCGCGGCAGGGATCAGGATCTCGCAATCCACGCCCCAGAACTCTTCGGCCTTCATCACATCGGCGCCCGCAAAGCCGCCCACGCCACCACGG
>Ga0207976_100537_pt1 | contig 13865 bp, 10 predicted proteins | sample LakWasMe94_HOW11_2_FD_183916 | JGI IMG/M metagenome (GOLD analysis project Ga0207976, IMG submission 183916) | Freshwater sediment methanotrophic microbial communities from Lake Washington under simulated oxygen tension - Sediment Metagenome... | ecosystem: Environmental > Aquatic > Freshwater >... | reverse complement strand
TGAGCTGACCACCATCCTCCCGCAACATGCCCAATTGGCCAGCCCCAACGCCAACGACGAGGCCCTCAATGGCTTGAGCCTGAGTCTGCTGGACGTGGGCGAGGTGGAGCGTGTGTTGCTGTTGGACCGGGTGGCGCAGCGCTTCAATGCGCGCTACGACGCGGTACTGGAGCCACTGAACCAGCGCCTGAGTGTCTTGTTCGGGCACGACAAGACCTCGGTCCACGACAACCCCTTCCAGCCCATGGTGCTGCTGCGCGCGTTTGCCAGTGCCTGGGACAAATGCGAACTCGATCCGCAGGCCAGTGAAGATTTGGTGCAGTCGCTGCAACCCAGCACCTGGCTGGATCTGGCGCCCTTGTACACCGAATTGCACGCGACCTTGGTCAAGGCTGGCGTGCCAGCCCAGCGCGCGATGCGCATCCGCCACGGCAATAGCGCGCCCATGCCGCTGACGCCCAACACCGGTGGCGCTCCGCTAACGGGCAGCGCGCCGCTGACATCCCAACCGGCCCCTTTAGGTGGACCCGAGTCGGGCCGTTCCGGTTTTGCGCCGATGGGCGGCAGTGGGGGCAGCCCGCAACGCTCCGCTTGGTCCACCTTGGACAACGCGGGGCGCACGGTTGCGGCCCATGCCCGCCAGTTCTTGCAGCGCCTGGGCTTTGCGGCCCAAAGCGCCAGTGCCCAGCACCCGGCGTCGGCCGAGTCATCCGACAGCGAAATCCATACCCGACCCAATTTTGCGGCCGCCAGCCCGGCCCTGATGGGTTACCTGGGGGATCTGCAGGCCGGCGCCAGCGCCCGTGCCGCGTCGTACTCCGCATCCAACCAGCGTTATGACGCCCAGGACCTGGCCGAGCACAACGTGCTGCGGCAAATGCGCGACCGCGATGAGATCCGCCACGCGCCCGAACTGGACCGTGGCACGGTCGACGCCCTGGCCGAAGTGTTTGATTTTGTCTTCGCCGACCAGGCGATCCCGATCCAGATGAAATTCATCATCGGGCGTCTGCAGATCCCGGTACTCAAGGCGGCGATGATCGACCGCGACTTCTTTCTGTCTGACCAGCATCCGGCGCGCCGCCTGGTGGACACCTTGGCCGGCGCATCGGTGGCATGGGCTCCTGAGAAGGGCGAGCAAGACCCACTGTATGTGCGCATCGAGCACACCGTGCAGCGGGTGTTGAACGAGTTTGAAAACGACCTGGGCTTGTTCGTTGACTTGCTGCGCGAGTTCACCGAATTCTTGTTCGAAACCGAGCAGCAAGCGCAAGTCCGCGTGGAACCTGTGGCCCAGTTGGAGCGCACCGGCGAATCGTGGGAACAGGCGCTGGAGCAGGCCGATGAGCTGATCCATGAGCGCATCCAGGCGCTGTCAGCCCAACAATCGGTCGCACCGTTCTTGCTGCCGTTCTTGACCAACCAATGGCGCGAAGTGATGGCCCGGGCCTGGATGGACGAGACCACGCGCGCCGAAAACTACGCCCAGGCCACCAAGACCATGGAGCAGTTGATCTGGTCCATTCAGCCCAAAACCTCGGCCGAGGAGCGGCGTGAACTGGTGGCCATCCTGCCGGACATGGTGCGCCAACTCAATGTGGGCCTGGACACGATCGAGTGGAATGGCAAACCCCGCGCCACCTTTACCCGCCGCCTCATCACCACGCATACCCTGGCCATACGCTTGACGCAGTCCATGCCGCTGGATACCGGCTCCGCCGCGCTGGAAAACCACGATGGCGAAGTAGCCCTGCAGCAGCTCGACGAACGCCGCGCGGCGCGCCAGCAACAATTTACGACGTCGCAGGATACCTATGACGCCCAGGCCCAATCCTACAAACGCGGCATGTGGTTCGATGTGTCGATGGAGCAAGGCGTGCACATACGCTGCCGCCTGAGCTGGGTCAGCCCCATGCGCACGCGCTTGCTGTTCACCAACCGCGACGGTTTTGATGCCTTTGTGCGCTCCGAGCGCGAGGTTGCGGCCATGCTGCGTCTGGGCCGCCTGCGCGTGCTGGACAACGAAGCCATCGTCGGCCGCGCGCTGGACAAGATCATGGTCGGCGGGGATATCCAGCTGGCGGCTTAAGACTCCATGCTTGCCGCTGCGCGTACTGCGCTGCCACCCGCGGGGGCTTGGGTCGTCTAATCGCTACCAATTTGGTAGCGTGGTATCCATGTTTTACGAGGGCTAGCGGCCAGTTTTCTATAAAATGGCACTACTGTCCGGTAAATTTTTGACCGGTTTTCAGAAGAGCTCAACCTGTGACTTCAGCTCTTCAAAACTTTCGTCCTTGAGCGCGTTGTCGACCATCTGAGTCAAAGTGATCTTCTCAAACATGTTGACCTCCACCAGATGCAAGAAGTTGCGCAGTGACAGGTCAGTATGTAGTCCGTGGTGTGCGATCAAAGTTATCAAATAGGTACACACCGCAATCCAGATTTGAGAACGCACGGCGTTCAAAGAGTTGCCAAAGAAGTGCTGGATGTTTAGGTTCTGCTTGAGCCATTTGAAGAACAACTCAATCTGCCAACGCTGCTTGTAGATGGCTGCGATGGTGAGGGCGGATAGGTCCAAACGATTGGTTAAGAAGACGAGTTCCAAACAACTCACTGCGTCATAGAAACGTACCCGGCGCAAGGGCTCGGGGTAGACCTTTTTGGAGCGTTCACCCGTGAGCACAATGGTTTGATCCGAGTACACACCTGTCTGGATATCGGTCGCGTGCGCTTCGTTGCAATTGAAGCTCAAGTTGTCCTTGGCACGCACCACAAAGCTGCACTCCTGTTGCACCAACCGATGCAGCCTTGCAAAGTCCACGTAGCCACGATCCAGCACGACGATGGAGCCCTTGGGTAGTCTCAATGCATCGAGTTGCCCCACGTCGCTGACTTTACCTGTGGTGATCGACAGCATGACCGGAATCGCGCCCCGCAGGTCAATCACTGTGTGGGCTTTGATACCCGCTTTGGTGGATCGAAAGTCGGCCCAGGGAAACAGTTTCAGACACAAGTCGACAGTGGTGGAGTCCATGGCATAGAGCGGCTCCTTTAGACCCAGGCCAATGTCGTGGTCTTTGTACAAATCCAACGCGATTTCTATCAGGCGTTGCCCTAGTGCTTCGAACAAATGCGAGTCACGCCGTTCGTTGGCATCGGCCAGTGTAGAACGAGATACACGCTGACGCAGGCCGCAGTGGTAGAGCTTGGTACTTTGCGAGTTCAGGCACACGATCAAATCACGCAAGCCCTCTCTGCGGGTCAACTGAGCGTAGGCCATGCTTATGAAATGGCTCCATGCAGTGAAGTCCCGTGTCCAGCGGTTGGACTGGTACTTGTCAACAAGGTGTTCAAAGTGGCTAAACGGCACGACTGCCAGCAATTGCGCGAATACCGTGCGCCCTTTGTTCATAACGTAAACCTCAAAAAATGAGGTCACGGTACGCCCAAGGGACAAAATCGGATTTCAAATCGCCGGAATCGAAAATCCTCTTGAAGCCCGCGCCCAGCTTAGATTCTGGCTGCGTTGATGCGCAATTTACCGGACACTAGTGTGCGGCGCTGATAAATAGGTCGCTAGCCCCCGTGAAATATGCGACGCATGCTATAAAAAGTGCAGCCTAAATCGCGCCCTGCGCAAACCCGCTGTCGGCGCATGTTCGCGCGCATGACGTCGCTCCTAGCTGGTGATCGCGGGTGCGTTCCTACTGTCAAAGAGTTGATTACGGAATCCCCAATATGGGGGATGCCAGACGGCAACGGGCTCTCTAGACTGTGCCCATGTTGAGGTGCCTGAAGCCAATCGTCGGCAAGACATTGGTCACGTCACACGCAAGAACCAGGGAAAAGAAACATGCATTGTGTGCCAACGGCCGATACGCGGACTTGCACGGCCATTCACCCGCGCTGCCCGGTCCGCCGCGTCCTGGCAGCGGTGTGCATGGTGATGGCGGGCATGCAGCAAAGCGCCTGCACGGTCATTGAAGTTCATGGCGACGGTCAGGTTGCAACCCGCATGTTGCCTGGCATCGCGGTGATCAATATCAGCACGCGGCCGGGCACTGCCAGCTATGCCCATGTCCGTACCGTTGGTCTATCGGTGCAGCAGCGGGGCTTTGTGTTTGGCTTGGCAAGCACGGAAACCATTCATGCGGATCCAGGAGAAGCCTGCTTTTCGCTAACCCTCGATCGCGCTGACACCTTGTTTGGACCATCCACTTTCAGTTGCCAAGCGTCACCTAAGGAACAACCATGAAACAGCACCCACCATTTCCTCGCCTGGTTTCTCGTCTACTGTTGTCGATGGCACTTATTCTTGGCGCCTGCGCACCTTTGCAGCAAGCGCCGTTGGTGTACACGTCGGGTGTTACGGTGGGGGTGAAGATCGGCGTTGCGCCAACGCAAGCCGATGGATTCGAAACTGTGATCGGCTTCAAGATGCTTGACGCCGCTTATGTGCCGGTGGCGGTATCCAAACCAGATGCGGAGGGTGCCATCGGCAACAAGGCGCCTGTGCACGAGATATATGGCCAGTTTGGCGAAGAGCTGACCCCTGAGGCTGTGCGTCAGCTCAAGCCCGAGGAAATGGAATCGGTCAAGTCCTATTTGAATGCGTCGGCAGAGCTTGCCGACAAGAAGGCGGTGCTGGACAAGGCCCAAGCAAGCCACAATTCGGCAATCACCGAACTCGCGCAGGCAACCAAAGCCGACGACGATGCGAAGAAGAAGGTCGAAGATGCACGAAAACTCATCTTCAGTCTGAAGGATCTCAGCATCAGTGGCTGCAGCTTCAAGGACCCGGGCCTGGGGCTTGGTACCAGCGACTGGAGCAAGGTACAGACTGCGTCCATCAAGTCCGCCGTAGAAGCATGCGTTCAGACGTTCCAGCAGGGCACGGTGGATGCCAACACGGACACCCTGAAGAATGTACAAGTCCTACTGGCAAACAACGGCGCCGCACTCAAAATGCCAGCGGCCCCGTCACCCGAAACTACTGCTGCGGTGCAGAAGGAAGCTATTACCAAGGCGGATACAGTCGTGGCAGACGCGAAGTACAAGAAAGCAAAGCAGAAGCTGGAAGGAAAAGAGAAATCTGCGATGGACGCGTTGCAGAAGTTGGCCAATATCCGCAAGCGCGACGCACTCTCTGTGTATGGTTCGTTCAACGGAACGCTCAACCAAGGGACTGAAAGCAAGAATTTCACCATTGGCTCGAAGCTTGGCAAAGTCTTTTCCACTGGCGTGGCGGCACAGAATCTGACGGAGGCTGCCAAGATTGGTATCACCGCCGAGGCTTTTTCCCAGTGTGTTTCGCTCTTGAAAGACTTGGCGACGTTGTTGGACAAAGCCAGACAGGAAGAGTTCATCCAACAAGCGATTGTCAATTGCGGCACCGGGGCGAAGAACACAACGGGTGAGAAAAAGGCGTCGTAATACGTCAGTGATTGCGCGCTGAAATTGCATTTTTGCGCTCCCTCCGGGTAACTACCCACGAGACGCAGATGGATGTGTTCATGTAGGCATGGAACGAGGTGGAAACGCGGTCCTGCGCAGCAGTGAGGCCCTCGACGCGCTGTTTGTTCCATTGCAGGTTGCCGCGGCTAGGGCCAGGATGTTCATGGAAGCACCGCTCGCATGACGGCTCACTGGCTAGCCGTGTTGGCCGTACAACTTCGTATCAAAGCACTGCAGCGTGCGCCGGGGCGTGAACTCAGGCTAAGTCCAGCATAGGCTGCCCGGCGCGGCCGCTCATGCCCGAAGGCAATGCAGGACTACGCCAGTCGTGTGCATTGACCTTCCTCCCATTTCAACCGAGAGACGCTACCAGCAACTGCAATCGCGCCCGCCAAGTCGCAAAAATAGAGCGATTATTGGTTTCTTGAACACAACCGGATAGCTGGCCTTTGTGCTCAGTACAATCCTCCAAACGCTCCGTGAGCAAGTTCCGTGCCTTTATGAAAAACCCACCTGTATTCCTGCTGTTGCTGGCCATCTGTGCCGCGTTTGGCTCCCCGGCCTGGGCGGAGAAGGCCGACCGTGACAAACCCATGAACATCGAGGCTGGCACCATGCGCGTCGATGACGTCAAGCAGCTCACGATCTTTGATGACAACGTGGTGATGACCAAGGGCACCATTGTCATGCGCGCCGCCCACATCGAGGTGCGCCAGACCCCGGACGGCTACCAGCACGGCACGATCACCGGTACACCCGACAAGCCAGCCTTCTTCCGGCAAAAGCGCGAGGCCATAGACGAATTCATCGAGGTGGAAAGTGAACACATCGACTATGACGGCAGCGCCGACATCGTCAAGTTCTCTGGCAAGGCCGTGTTGCGCCGCCTGCGCGGCGCCGTGCTGGCCGACGAAATCAGCGGCGCGCTGATCGTCTACGAGAACCTCACCGACAAGTTCAGCGTGGATGGTGCCATCGCCAAAGGCGGTAGCGCGCCGGCCCTGGGCGGCGGCCGGGTGCGTGCCATGCTGTCACCCAAGCCCGAAGCCGCCGCTTCGTCGCCCCCGTCGCCCAAAACTCCCGCCCAACCCAGCCCGACGCTGCGGTCCACGACCACGCTGGGGAGTAGCCCCCAGTGAATGATGCAGTGGATACGCAGCCCGATACCTCCGTCGGGCGGCTGCAAGTCAGCCATATCCAGAAGGCCTATGGCAAACGCCAGGTGGTCAAGGATGTGTCGCTGACAGTACGCACTGGCGAGGTGGTGGGGCTGCTGGGGCCCAACGGCGCCGGCAAGACGACATCGTTTTACATCATCGTCGGCCTGTTGCGCGCCAGTGCTGGCGACATCACCATTGACGGCCATTCCATCGAGCACATGCCCATTCACCGCCGCGCGCGCCTGGGGCTGGGTTATTTGCCGCAAGAAGCGTCGATCTTTCGCAAGCTCAATGTGGAAGACAACGTGCGCGCCGTGCTGGAGTTGCAGCATGACGACGCCGGCAAGCCCTTGAGTGGCGCCGAGATCGAAAAGCGGCTGACGGCGCTGTTGCAAGACTTGCGGGTGGAGCATTTGCGCGAATCGCCGGCTTTGGCGCTGTCCGGCGGCGAGCGCCGCCGCGTCGAGATTGCCCGTGCGCTGGCCACGCGGCCGCGCTTTATCTTGCTGGACGAACCCTTTGCCGGCATTGACCCGATTGCGGTGATCGAGATCCAGCGCATCATCAATTTCCTGAAGGCCCGCGACATCGGCGTGCTGATCACCGACCACAACGTGCGCGAGACGCTGGGCATTTGTGACCACGCCTACATCATCAGCGATGGCACCGTGCTGGCCCAGGGCACCCCCGCCGAGATCGTGAGCAACGCCGATGTGCGCCGCGTGTATCTTGGCGAACACTTCAAAATGTGAATATGACCCCCACGCTCCACCGCTACGCGGGTCGCTGCCCCCCGAGGGGGCTAATTTGCCTTGGGGCGGCCCGGCGGCAAATTGCCGATCCCTCCGACTACAGGCTTGCTTTGATATGAAGCAAGGTCTTTCTCTACGCGTCTCGCAGCACCTGGCGCTCACGCCCCAGTTGCAGCAGTCCATCCGGCTGCTGCAACTCTCCACGCTCGAATTGAGCCAGGAAGTGGAGCAGATGCTGGACGAGAACCCGTTTCTGGAGCTGACCCAGGACGAGGCGGTGCGCGAGGAATTTGGCCTGGCGCAGGCGGATACACCCGTCAGTGCCGGTGAGCGGGAAGTCGAAATTGCTACCAATTCAGTAGCTGAATACGCAGATTCCACGGGGGCTATCAGCCAAAATGATGCGGATGCCACGCCGCTGTCCGGTGATGACGAGCCCAGTTGGGACGGCGATGGCACGACCGAGCTGGTGCCCGACGATGGCGAGTGGGGCACCGACGCCAAGGCCCGCACCAACAACCTGGGCGACGGCGAGGATACCGACGCCACCGAGCTGGCGCGCACCCAGGAGTCGCTGCAGTCCCACTTGCATCGCCAGGCCCTGCGCCTGCGCCTGAGTGAGACCGATGCCAGTGCGCTGCGGTTTTTGATCGAGTCGCTGAACGACGATGGCTACCTGGAAGACCCGCTGCAAGACCTGGCACGCGGCCTGGCCGGTGACGACGAAGAGCAGGTGGAAGACCTGGTGCACCACTTCACAGTCGCCTTGGGCCTGCTGCACAGCCTGGAACCTGCGGGCGTTGGCGCGCGCGATTTGGGCGAATGCCTGCGCCTGCAACTGCGCGCGCGTCTGGACGATGCACTGGACCCGCCCGACGCGGAACAGGCTGCCGTGTTGGCGCTGGCCTTGCGCATCTGTGGGCAACCCATGGACATGCTGGCGCGCCGCGATGTCAAGAACCTGGTGCAGCGCTGTGGCGGCACCGACGCGCAAACGCGCGAGGCCATTGGGCTGATTGCGCGGCTGGAACCCAAGCCGGGGCGCCGTTTTGTCGACGTGGAGCGCAATATCGTGGTGCCCGACGTGCTGGTGCTGCCAGTGGGCAAGGTCCGCCCCGGCGCCAACCCGCAGTTCCGCGTCATGCTCAACCCGGACGTGATGCCCAAGCTGCGCGTGCATGACATTTATGCCAATGTGCTGCGCAACCACCGTGGCGGCAAGGACAGCGCCAGCTACGCCGGCCTGCAGCAGCGCCTGCAGGAGGCCCGCTGGTTCATCAAAAACATCCAGCAGCGCTTTGACACCATTCTGCGGGTCAGCACCGCCATCGTGGACCGGCAGAAGAGTTTCTTCACGCATGGCGAGCTGGCCATGCGCCCCCTCGTCCTGCGCGAGATTGCCGATGAGCTGGGCCTGCACGAGTCCACCATCAGCCGCGTCACCACGGCCAAGTACATGGCCACGCCGTTTGGCACGTTTGAGCTGAAATATTTCTTCGGCTCCGGCCTGGGCACCGAGTCCGGCGGCAATGCGTCCAGCACCGCAGTGCGCGCGCTGATCAAGCAATTTATCAGCGCCGAAAGCGCCAACAAGCCCTTGAGCGACAACCAGATTTCGGAAATGCTTAAAGAGCAGGGCATCGAATGCGCCCGCCGCACCGTGGCCAAATACCGCGAGGGGCTGAAAATAGCGCCCGCGTCGCTGCGAAAAGCGCTGTAGAACTGCGACTTAGGCGACAAAGCTGAACCAAACGGAACCAAGAGTGTTCAAACCCTACAAATGCAAACGATGGATCGCTGTCTACAAACACATCGTGTTTGACTTGACCCAGTTCTCTGAAGGAGATAGACCAAGATGACCAGTATTCAGAAGCTCACGGTAAAGGGCTACAAGTCGATTGCCAAGTTGGAGAGCTTTGAGCTACGGCCGTTGAATGTGCTGATCGGCGCCAATGGCGCGGGCAAAAGCAACTTTATCGGGTTATTCCGTTTTTTGGCATCGGTGGTAGGCGATAACTTTCCGGTGGATGTGCAGAAGCGGGGCGGGCCCGAAGCGCTGCTGCATTACGGCAGCAAGGTGACGCCGCAGATGGAGTTAGGGATTCAGTTCTCCGCTAACCAGGGTGCTACGGGCTCATTTGAAAATGGATACCGTATTACCCTAGATGCGACGCAAGACAATCGTCTGATCTTCTCTCGCGAGGAACCGACGGTACGGGGCCCGGGTTACAGCTTTCCAAAGGCGTATTCTCTTGGTGCTGGCCACGATAGCGCACGGATCCGCTTGGACAAAGACAGCGCCAGCGCCACGGTCAGCCGCTATGTGTTGGATAAACTGCAAATCTGGCGACAGTACCATTTTCATGACACCGGGGACACGGCAGCGGTAAAGCGCATCCACGCCGTGAATGACAACCTGCGTCTCAAGCCCGATGCGGCCAATCTGGCCGCCTACCTGCGTAAGCTCAAAACCACGTCGTTTTACGAGAGCAGCTACGACCGCATCGTGGAGACCATTCGCCGTGCCGCGCCGTTCTTTGGTGATTTTGTGTTCCGCGATGAGTTAAGTGAATTTATTGAGCTGGAATGGACCGAACGCGGGCGACCCGATACGCCGTGGAAAGCCCACGTGCTCTCAGACGGCACGCTGCGATTCATTTGCCTGACCACCTTATTACTGCAGCCCAAGAGTTTGCTGCCCGATACGGTGTTGATCGACGAGCCTGAGCTGGGCTTGCATCCATTTGCCATCAACCTGCTGGCCGAGATGTTGAAGGAAGTTGCCGAGTCAAAGCAGGTGATTGTCTCGACGCAATCAGTGGAGTTGCTCAACAACTTCCAGCCTGAAGACGTGGTGGTGGTGCAGCGCGAGAATGATGCCTCCGTCTTCCAGCGCCTGGATAGCACCGAACTGGCTGACTGGATCGCTGACGAGTACAGCTTGGGCGAGCTGTGGAAGCGCAATATCTTGGGCGGGAGGCCAACCCGATGAGCCGCGTCGTGGTGGTCTGCGAAGGTGAGACGGAAGAAGAGTTTGTCCGCGATGTGTTGGCTCCCGATTTCCTCGGTCTGGGCTTGTATCTTGAGCCGCAAATGGTGGACACATCGCCAGGGCATCGTGGCGGGGCATTGAACTACGACCGCGTTAAGCCGCATTTGCGCAATACTCTGCGGCAAAAGAGTGCTCCGGTGGTAACGACGCTGTTTGACCTGTATAGGCTTGACAAGCGGTTTCCCGGCCACGGTGTAACCATGGCCGAGACAGGCCTTGCTCAAAAGCTGGAGGTTCTTTGCGCGGAGCTGCATGCCGATGTAGTGGCTGCGGCGGGTTGTCTGCCTGGTCGATTTATTCCGTATATCCAGGCCCATGAATTTGAGGCCTTGCTGTTCAGTGATGTGCCAACACTGGTGCAAGTCGAGTCCAATTGGCCAAGAGCATCTGCCGCGTTGACTGCCGCGCGCGCAGCAGCAGAGTCACCTGAACACATCAATGACCGGCCTGAGACCAAGCCTGCGGCCCATTTGGAGCGCGAGCTGCGTAACCCCAACTACCGCAAGCGCCGGCACGGTCCGATTGCCGCCCAGAGGATTGGACTGGACAAGATGGAAGCAGAGTGTGCCTTCTTCGCCGCGTGGCTTGCGCAAATCAGGAAGTTGGCGCAGACGTGATTATTGAACTGCGATCCGAAGACTCGTGCATTGGCCGTTTTCTGGAAACCAACCAGCAAACAGTAACTATGCCCCATAAGGAAATCATGTGAACCAACTCCAAATTTTCCTCCCCTGCGCCGCTGGCGTAGAAGACTTATTGGCCCATGAGGTGCACGACCTCACCGGCCTGATGGGCGAAGACCTGCTGACCCGCCGTGGCGGCGTCATGGCGCGGGCCTCGTGGCGCGACGCCATGCGCCTGAACCTGCACAGCCGCCTGGCGCAGCGTGTGCTGGTGCAGCTGTCCTATTCCGAATACCGCAACGAGCAGGACCTGTACCGTGCCGCTGCTGAGGTGGCGTGGGAAATCTGGTTCACGCCCAAGCAGTCGATCAAGGTCGAGGTGACGGCGCAGCACAGCCCGCTGACCTCGCTGAACTTTGCCGCGCTGAAGATCAAGGACGCCGTGTGCGACCGCTTCCGCGACAAGGCCCACGGCGTGCGCCCCGACGTCAACACCCAGTGGCCCGACGTGCGCATCTACGCCCACCTGACCACCGATACCTGTTCGCTGTACATCGACACATCCGGCGAGCCGCTGTTCAAGCGCGGCTGGCGCGAGGACAAGGGCGAGGCACCACTGAAAGAAACCCTGGCCGCCGCCATGATCGCCGCCAGCGGCTGGGCCGACGGCGACGAAGACCTGCTGCCCTTGTACGACCCCTGCTGCGGCAGCGGCACCATTGCCATCGAGGCCGCGCAGATCGCCTGCAATATCGCGCCGGGCATGCTGCGCCGCTTTGCGTTCGAGAAATACATCCCGTTCCAGCCACACGTCTGGGATGGCATCAAGCAAGAGGCTGCGGCCGCCGTGGTCAAGCCCGAGCCCGGCCAAAAGCCCTTGATCTATGGCAGCGATGTGGCCCACCGCATGGTCGACTTTGCGCAGCGCAATGCCGAGCGCGCCGGCGTGGCCGATGTCATCGAGTTCCGCGGCGGTGATGCCTTGCAACGCATGCCGCCCACCGATGTGCCCGGCGTGTTGCTGCTGAATCCGCCCTATGGCGACCGAATCGCGGTGGCCGGTGTCAGCGGCGCTGGCGCCCGGCGCTCCGGCGCTCCCAACCGAGGTGACCGCAACGACGCCCCGCTGCCGGATTACGAAGCCCAGAGCGGCGCCCGCGAGCAGGCGGTGACCGAGGACGGCGGTGAATTCTTCAGCCAGCTCGCCACCCACTGGAAGAAAAACTTCAGCGGCTGGACCGGCTGGATCCTGACGCCCGACTTGAAGCTGCCCAGCAAGATGCGCCTGAAAGAATCCCGCCGCGTACCCATGTGGAATGGCCCCATCGAATGCCGCATGTTCCGCTTCGACATGGTCAAAGGCACGGCCCGAGACAAGAAATAATTCGGTGGAGAACCGGAAGATGAATGGGGGTCAGATCACTGGCCGCGCAGCGGACGCGTGCTCTGCCCCCCATTCTTCGTAGCAACCGGAGCGCTAAGAAATTGGAATCTGACCCCCATTTAGTCATCCTGGATACCAACATCGTCCTCGACGCATTTGTCTTCAACGACCCCGCCGCGATTCCCTTGCTGGCTGGCTTGCGCAACGGCTCCCTGCACTGGATCGCCACCCAGCCCATGCGCGATGAGCTGGAGCGGGTGCTGGCCTATCCCAAGATCGTCAAACGCCTAGCGTATTACGAAGTGGCTGCTAGCAGCGTGTTGGCGCAATTCGACGCACTGGTAAAGATTGAGGCTGTGGCCGACAAAGCCCCCATCACCTGCAAGGACCCCGATGACCAAAAATTCATCGACCTGGCCGTCGCCCACCGGTCCATCGTTCTGAGCAAGGACAACGCCGTACTCTGTATGGCAAAACGCCTGCTAGCCCTCGGATCCATTGCGCAGGCAGCTATCGAAAATGTAGCGTTGCATTAAGAGGATGTGGAAGTGATTTTTGCCGCCGCGTCACCCATGGTGTCGAGCAGCAGGGCTGGGGTGAGCGCCATAGTGAGGTCAAGGAGGAGACCGTAGGTCGGGGGACACGAACGGTGGCGCTTACCCCAGCCCTGCTGCGGGCGCAAAAATAAAAACGTGGCCCCGTTCAGTATTAGGTCGTCTGCAACGCAAAACTGTCCGCATGCGACTGCTGCCACACCTGCTGGTAAATCAGCGGCAAGCCGCGCAAGTCTTCCTGCAGCAAGACGCCGCCTTGGAGTTGCGTCAGTATCAGTTGTGCCAATGACTTGACCTTGTGGTCGGTGCCGCGGCGCACGATGTGGTGGGCGGTGATGTCCTGCGGGTGCTGCAATCCGGCGGCCTGCACCAGTTCCTTCAGCGCGTGCAAGGTCTGCTGGTGGAAGTTGTATACGCGCTCGGCCTTGTCCGGCACCACCAGCGACTTTTGCCGCAGCGGGTCTTGCGTCGTCACACCGGTCGGACAATGGCCGGTGTGGCAGTGCTGGGCCTGCAGGCAGCCCAGTGCAAACATGAATCCGCGCGCGCTATTGCACCAGTCCGCACCCAGGGCCATCATGCGGGCAATGTCAAAGGCGCTGACCACCTTGCCGGCACAGCCAATGCGCACGCGATCACGCAGGTTCACGCCGCGCAACGTGTTGTGCACCAGCAGCAGGCCCTCTTGCAGCGGGGAGCCCATGTGGTCGGTGAACTCCATGGGCGCGGCGCCGGTGCCGCCCTCGGCGCCATCCACCACGATGAAATCCGGCGTGATGCCGGTAGCCAGCATGGCTTTTACGAGCGCAAACCACTCCCAAGGGTGGCCAATGCAGAGCTTGAAACCGGTGGGCTTGCCGCCCGAAAGCTCACGCAGGCGGGCAAT
>Ga0207976_100536_pt1 | contig 13865 bp, 10 predicted proteins | sample LakWasMe94_HOW11_2_FD_183916 | JGI IMG/M metagenome (GOLD analysis project Ga0207976, IMG submission 183916) | Freshwater sediment methanotrophic microbial communities from Lake Washington under simulated oxygen tension - Sediment Metagenome... | ecosystem: Environmental > Aquatic > Freshwater >... | reverse complement strand
CTGGAAGACATCAAGGCGCCAGAGTGCTTCGAGATCGAGCGCGCCCTGATCGAACAGTGCGACATTCCGGTATTCCACGATGACCAGCACGGTACCGCTATCGTGACCGCGGCCGGCATGATCAACGCCCTGGAAATCGCTGGCAAAACCCTGCCGGACGCGAAGATCGTCTGCCTGGGCGCCGGCGCCGCCGCCATCTCCTGCATGAAGCTGCTGGTGAGCATGGGCGCGCGGATCGAAAACATCTTCATGGTCGACCGTACCGGCGTGATCCACTCCGGCCGCGACGACCTGAACCAGTACAAGGCGGTCTTCGCCCACACCACCGACAAGCGCACCCTGGCTGACGCCCTGAAAGGTGCAGACGTGTTCGTTGGCCTGTCCGGCCCGAACCTGCTGAGCGCCGAAGGCCTGAGCTCCATGGCCGCCAACCCGATCGTGTTCGCCTGCTCGAACCCTGATCCGGAAATCGCCCCGGAGCTGGCGCACGCCACCCGTAACGACGTGATCATGGCCACCGGCCGTTCGGACTATCCGAACCAGGTCAACAACGTGCTGGGCTTCCCGTTCATCTTCCGTGGTGCCCTGGACGTTCGCGCCAAGCGCATCAACGAAGAAATGAAAGTGGCCGCGGCCAACGCCCTGCGCGAACTGGCCAAGCTGCCGGTGCCTCAGGAAGTGTGCGATGCCTACGGCGGCATCAAGCTGGAATTCGGTCGTGAGTACATCATTCCGAAGCCAATGGATGCCCGTCTGATCACCGTGATCTCCGACGCCGTGGCCAAGGCCGCGATCGAGACCGGCGTGGCGACCCTGCCGTATCCGAAGAACTACCCGCTGAAAAGCGTGGATGACGTGTTCAACGGCTAAGCCGAAGACGCGTTGAACAAAAAAGCCCCGGCTCGCGAGAGCCGGGGCTTTTTTGTGGGTATTGCCGTAGATCGGAGTGATCCATGGCGGCCTCATCGCGGGCAAGCCTCGCTCCTACGTAGGAGCGAGGCTTGCCCGCGATTGGCTGCGCTGCGGTTATCAGGCGGTCAGAACAGATCGATCGGCGCCGACTCGTCCGCCGGCAGCGGGCTGCCAGGGGCGTAGCCATTGCCCAGTTCGTTGACCGAAGGCGGTGTGTCTTCGCTCTTGAACAGTTCGAAGTAGGCGTTCGGCGTGCCCGGTGTCGCGGCGCGGCCGCTGACCGGGTCGACCCGCAGACTGAGAATGCCTTCCGGCTCGGCCTGGGTATGGGCTGGCTTGTCCTTGAGGGCGGCGCCCATGTAGTTCATCCAGATCGGCAGGGCCACGGTGCCGCCGTACTCGCGACGTCCCAGACTTTCCGGTCCAGACCGTGGTCACGTAGTCGGCGTTGTAACCGGAGAACCAGGCGTCCTTGGATTCGTTGGTGGTCCCGGTCTTGCCGGCCAGGTCGGTGCGGCCCAGGGCCAGGGCGCGTCGCCCGGTGCCGAGCTTGATCACGTCTTCCAGCATGCTGTTGAGGATATAGGTGGTGCGGCCGTCGATGATGCGTTCGGCCACCGCGGGCGCCTGTACAGAGGCCTGGCTCGGGGTTTCGCCAGGGACGCTGTTCACCGTGAAGCTCTGTTCTGTCGGTGCCGCGATCCCACTGCTGGCCGTGTCGCCAGCCGGTACGCTCGGCGGGTTGGCGGTGAACAGGGTTTCGCCGTTGCGGCTCTCGATCTTGTCGATGATGTACGGCGTGACCTTGTAGCCGCCGTTGGCGAACACGCTCCAGCCGGTGGCGATTTCCATCGGGGTCAGGGTCGCGGTGCCCAGGGCCAGCGACAGGTTGCGCGGCAGGTCCTGTTTGTTGAAGCCGAACTTGCTGATGTAGTCGATGGTGCGGTCCACGCCCAGGCTTTGCAGGAGGCGGATCGAAACCAGGTTGCGCGACTTGTACAGCGCCTCGCGCATGCGGATCGGGCCGAGAAAGGTATTGGTGTCGTTTTTCGGACGCCAGACCTTATCCAGGTACTCGTCGACGAACACGATCGGTGCATCGTTCACTAGGCTGGCGGCGGTGTAGCCATTGTCCAGTGCGGCGCTATAGACGAACGGCTTGAAGCTCGAACCGGGTTGGCGCTTGGCCTGCAGCGCCCGGTTGTAGTTGCTCTGCTCGAAGGCGAAACCGCCCACCAGCGAGCGAATGGCGCCGTTTTGTGGATCGAGGGACACCAGCGCGCCCTGAACGACCGGGATCTGGCGGAACTTGAGCGAGTTGTCCGCCTGGCGCTGCACGCGAATCAGGTCGCCGACCTGGGCGACATCGCTCGGCTGCTTGGGCGCTGCGCCCATGCTGTTGGTGTTCAGGAACGGGCGCGCCCATTTCATGCTGTCCCAGCCCACATGCTCTTCGCCGGTGCGGGTCAGTACCTGCAGGCCATTCTTGTCGACCTGGGTGACGATCGCCGGCTCCAGGCCGCTGATGCTGCGCTGCTTGGTCAGTTCCTGGGCCCAGGCGGCGTGGGTCTTGCCGGGCAGGCGCGATTCGGGGCCACGGTAGCCATGGCGCTGGTCGTAGGTGATCAGGCCTTCATGGACGGCGGTGTTGGCCAGTTCCTGCAGGTCGCTCGGTACCGTGGTGGTGACGCGGAAACCTTCGGTGTAGGCGTCGCTGCCATAACGACCGACCATCTCGGCGCGGGCCATTTCGGCGATGTAGGGTGCGTTCACTTCCGGCGTCGGTACGTGATAGCTGGCGTTCAGCGGCTCGGCCACGGCGGCCTGGTAATCGGCCTCGCTGATCTTGCCGAGCTTGTACATGCGCCCGAGGATCCAGTCGCGACGCTCTTTGCTGCGCGCCGGGTTGGCCAGCGGGTTGAAGCGCGACGGGGCCTTGGGCAGGCCGGCGATCATGGCCATCTGCGCCAGGCTGACATCACGAATCGACTTGCCGTAGTACACCTGCGCCGCGGCCTCGATGCCGTAGGCGCGGTTACCCAGGTAGATCTTGTTGACGTACAGCTCGAGGATCTCATCCTTGGTCAGTTGGCGCTCGATTTGCAGGGCCAGGAGGATCTCGGTGGTCTTGCGCGAGAAGCTGCGTTCGCTGCTCAGGAAGAAGTTCTTCGCCACCTGCATGGTGATGGTGCTGCCGCCGGACTGGATGTGTCCGCTCTTGACCAACTGGGTCGCGGCACGCATCAGGCTGCTGGGATCGACGCCGTAGTGATTGGCGAAATTGTCGTCTTCAGCACTTAGTAACGCATTGATGAAGTTGGGGGGAATGTCGGCGAAACGGATCGGAGTACGGCGCATTTCACCGAATTCTGCGATCAACTTGCCGTCGCTGCTGTACACCCGCAGGGGAATCTGCAACTGGATACTTCTGAGCGCCTCTACCGACGGTAACCCAGGACTAAGATAGAGAAACGCGCCGGAGAGAGCGAGGAGCAGCCCGCAGAACACAGCGACGATGGACCACCCGAAAAACTTCAGCAGACGAATCAAGGCTTTTGGATTTCCAGAGAAAGGAATGAATTAGGCGTCAGGTATTCACAGTCAGGAATCGGCTCACGCAGCAGATAAATCGCGGAAAAATCGCTGGGCATTATAAGCATTTTTCCGTCGAGGGCGTCATTTGCCCGTCTGTCAAGACGTGGTGATTGAACGCAATGGATATTCCAGAGTCCGTAAGTCACGGATAGTCATAGGGAATTGGTAGTGCTAGGACTCTTCAGTAAAAAGGCGAGTTCCCTTCTGGGGATCGATATCAGCTCCACCTCGGTCAAGCTTCTTGAGTTGAGCCGGGTCGGCAACCGCTTTCGGGTCGAGGTCTATGGGGTGGAGCCGTTGCCGGCCAACGCCGTGGTCGAGAAAAACATCGTCGAGCCCGAAGGGGTGGGGCATGCCTTGTCTCGCCTGCTGGCCAGGGTCCGGCCGGGAGCGAAGCACGCGGCGCTGGCGCTGGCCGGCTCGGCGGTGATCAGCAAGGTCATTGAGATGGAGGCCGGTCTTTCCGACGACGATCGGGAGAGCCAGCTCAAGGTCGATGCCGACCAGTACATTCCCTATCCGCTGGACGAAGCGGCCATCGATTTCGACGTCCTCGGCTACTCGGCGCGCAATCCCGAGCGCGTCGATGTGCTGTTGGCGGCCTGCCGCAAGGAACACATCGAAGTTCGCGAGGCGGCACTCGAACTCGCCAGGCTGACGGCGCGGGTGGTGGACCTGGAAGCCTGCGCGCTGGAGCGCTCGTTCGCCCTGGCGGTCGGGCCATCGGTTGACCGGACCGTTGCGCTGGTCGATATCGGCGCCACCCTGACCACTCTGAGCGTTGTGCATGAAGGGCAGATCATCTATTCCCGCGAGCAGCTGTTTGGCGGGCACCAGTTGACCGAGCACATCCAGCGTCGTTACGGGCTGTCGATAGAAGAGGCCGACCTGGCGAAAAAGCAGGGCGGCCTGCCGGACGACTACGCCAGTGAGGTGCTGCAACCCTTTCAGGAGGCGGTGGTACAGCAGGTTTCGCGCTCGTTGCAGTTTTTCCAGGCCTCCGGTCCGCAGCGCCAGGTTGACTCCATCCTGTTGGCGGGCGGCAGCGCCTCGGTTCCGGGGCTTGTCCCATTGATCGAGCAGCGCCTGGGCTTGTCCGTGCTGATCGCCAACCCCTTCGCTGGCATGAGCATCGACGGCAAGGTCGACGCCGCGGCCCTGGCCAGCGAGGCTCCATCCTTGATGATCGCCTGTGGGCTGGCCTTGCGGAGTTTCGACTGATGGCGCGGATCAATCTTCTTCCCTGGCGCGAGGCGCGGCGTGAACAGCGGCGTCGCCACTTTCTCCTGGCCCTGGCTGCTGCTGCGGCGGTGGCCCTGGGTGCGCTGTTTGCGGGCGACAGGATCATTGACCGGGCGATCGACAGGCAACTGGCGCGCAACAATCACGTTGGGGCGCAGATCACCTTGCTCGATCAGCGAATCGCCAAGATTGGCGAGCTGAAGCTGCATCGCGAGCAACTGGTGGAACGGATGAAGATCATCCAGGACCTGCAAGGCAATCGCTCCACCAGCGCGCGGGTGTTCGACCAGTTGGCCCGCACCCTGCCGGACGGGGTGTATTTCACCGATGTGAGGATGAGCGGGCAGACCCTCTCCATCACTGGGGCGGCGGAATCGAACCATCGTGTTTCGGACCTGATGCGCAACCTGGACGCCTCCGACTGGTTCGATGCGCCGAGCCTGACGGAGGTCAAGGCCGCCGGGGCGGACAACGCCGACCAGGTCAATGTGTTTCAGCTGACCGTCCACCAGACCCTGCCCGCTTTGGACGGGGGCGGGCAATGAGCCTGTCCGGCGGGTGGGCGCACATGCGCCGGATCGATCTCGGCGAGCTGGAAATGAGCAACATGGGGGCGTGGCCGGCGCTGGTCAAAGGCGTGATCGCGGCGCTGGTCATGCTGCTGGTGCTGACTCTCGGCTACAACCTGTACCTCAAGGATCTGTTGCTGCAACTCGACCAGCGTCGTGCAGATGAGGCCGTGTTGAAGCAGCAGTTCGCCAGCAAGGCGCGCCTGGTGGCCAACCTGGGGCCTTACACCGAACAGATGAGGGCCATGGAAACCGCCTTTGACCTCATGCTGCGCCAACTGCCCAGCGATACCGAGGTGCCGGGCCTGCTTGAAGACATCAGTCGCACCGGGCTTGGCAGCGGGCTGGAGTTCGAAGAGATCAAGTTGTTGCCGGAGGCAGTCCAGCCGTTTTACGTCGAATTGCCGATCCAGATCACGGTCACCGGCGGCTATCACGAGCTGGCGACTTTCGTCAGCGGCGTGGCCGGCTTGCCGCGAATCGTCACCCTGCATGATTTCGAGGTCAAACCGGTCACGCCGGAGGTTGGCTCGAAGCTGCGCATGAACATTCTGGCCCGGACTTACCGCTACAAGGTGCCCCGTCCATGAAGCGCCTTCGCGGCTTGCTGCTTGGGCTGATCGTTGTCGGGCTGGCCGGCTGTGGCGGCGATGGCGACTTCAGCGATCTGGATGCCTACATGAACGAGGTGCGGTTACGGCCGCCCGGTGAGATTGAACCTATGCCGGCATTCGGGTCTTACCCAACGTTCACTTATAACGCCGCACCCTTGCGCAGCCCGTTTCAGCCGGCGGTCCGGGTGGACCTGGCGGGGCGCCGGGCAGGCTCGCCCGCGGTCAAGCCGGATCCGAACCGCAGCAAGCAGTATCTCGAGGGCTTCAGCATCGAGCAGTTCGAGATGGTGGGCACTCTTTCCAACGCCTCCGGCTTCTTTGCGCTGTTGCGCGGTGCCGGTGGCGTGCATCGGCTGAAGGTCGGCGACTACCTGGGCCGTAACGATGGGCGGATTGTCGCGATCAGCGATTCACAGGTCGACGTGGTCGAGATTGTTCCCGATGGAGCGGGAGCGTGGCTGGAGCGACCACGGACCATTCCATTAAAAGAACACTCATAGTGGAACTCGCATCATGAACAGGATCTTTTCAGCCTTCGGTATTGCGCTATGGATGGCGCTGCTTTCACCGATGGCCATGGCGGCCAGCCTCAAAGCCCTGGATGTCGCGGCACTGCCGGGGGATCGCCTGGAGTTGAAACTCACCTTCGATGGGCCGGTGCCCGAGCCGCGGGGTTATACCACCGACCAGCCGGCGCGGATCGCCCTCGATCTGCCGGGTGTCGCCAGCCAACTAGCGAGCAAGAGCCGCGATCTGGGCAATGGCAATGCGCGCAGCGTGACGGTGGTCGAATCGGGGCAGCGTACCCGGGTGGTGGTCAACCTGATCGCGTTGGCGCCCTACAGCACCCGGGTTGTCGGCAATCAGCTGTTTGTGGTGATCGGCCAGGGAGCGTCGGCGGCGCAGAATGCGCCGGGGCTACCTGCTGTCGCGCCTGTGCGGGCCAAGGCCGCGGCTTCCGCGGGGCGGTCGATTCGCAGCGTGGATTTCCAGCGCGGCGAGCAGGGCGAGGGCAATGTGCTGATCGACCTCTCCGACTCGGGAATGAGCCCGGATATACAGGAGCGCGACGGCAAGCTCGTTCTCACCTTCGCCAAGGCTCGCCTGCCAGAGCCCTTGCGGGTCAGGCTGGACGTCAAGGATTTCGCCACCCCCGTGCAGTTCGTCAGTGCCCGGGCAGAGTCCGGCAAGGCCATCATCACCATCGAGCCCGGCGGTACCTTCGATTACTCGACCTACCAGACGGACAACAAACTCACGGTGAGCGTCAGGCCGATGACCTCGGGGGATCTGCAGAAACGCAACGCCGAGCGTTCGGCCTATAACGGCGAAAAGCTCTCGCTGAACTTCCAGGACATCGAGGTTCGCTCGGTGCTGCAACTGATCGCCGACTTCACCAACCTCAATCTGGTGGCCAGCGATACGGTGCAGGGTGGCATTACCTTGCGCCTGCAGAATGTGCCGTGGGACCAGGCCCTCGATCTGGTGCTCAAGACCAAGGGGCTGGACAAGCGCAAGGTGGGCAATGTGTTGCTGGTGGCGCCGGCCGATGAAATCGCCGCTCGCGAACGCCAGGAGCTGGAGTCACAGAAGCAGATCGCCGACCTGGAGCCGCTACGGCGCGAACTGCTGCAGGTCAACTACGCCAAGGCTGCGGAAATCGCCAAGTTGTTCCAGTCGGTCACCCGCGCCGAGGACAAGTCCGACGAACGTGGTTCGATCACCGTCGATGAGCGGACCAACAACATCATTGCCTACCAGACCCGGGAGCGCCTGGACGAGCTGCGGCGGATTGTCAGCCAGCTGGATATCCCGGTGCGCCAGGTGATGATCGAGGCGCGGATCGTCGAGGCCAACGTCGACTACGACAAAAGCCTGGGTGTGCGCTGGGGCGGTTCGATCCAGAACCAGGGCAACTGGAATGCCTCGGGGGTCAGCAATGGCACCAACGGCTCTTCCACCATCGGTACGCCGGGCAGTACCAGCAGCAATTCACCGTTCGTCGATCTGGGCACCACCGCCAATACCTCCGGCCTGGGTATCGCCTTTATCACCGACAACGTGTTGCTGGACCTTGAACTGACGGCCATGGAAAAGACCGGTAACGGGGAAATCGTCTCCCAGCCCAAGGTCGTCACCTCCGACAAGGAGACGGCGAAGATCCTCAAGGGCACGGAAATCCCCTATCAGGAAGCAGCCTCCAGCGGGGCGACTTCGGTGTCCTTCAAGGAGGCCTCGCTGTCCCTGGAGGTGACGCCGCAGATCACCCCGGATAACCGCATCATCATGGAGGTCAAGGTCACCAAGGATGAGCCGGACTACCTGAACAAGGTCCAGGACGTGCCGCCGATCAAGAAGAACGAGGTCAACGCCAAGGTCCTGATCAACGACGGAGAAACCATCGTCATCGGTGGGGTTTTCTCCAATACGCAAAGCAAGGTTGTAGATAAAGTGCCATTTCTCGGCGATGTGCCGTATCTTGGCCGCCTTTTCCGGCGTGACGTGGTGTCGGAGAAAAAATCCGAGCTGCTGGTATTTCTCACTCCGCGTATCATGAACAACCAGGCGATTGCTGTGAGTCGTTGATTCTGTGCGAAATTTGATTCTTGTTGGGCCAATGGGGGCTGGTAAAAGCACCATTGGTCGCTTGCTGGCCAAAGAGCTGCGCCTGCCATTCAAAGATTCCGATAAGGAAATTGAGTTGCGCACGGGCGCCAATATTCCGTGGATCTTCGATAAAGAAGGTGAGCCGGGCTTTCGTGATCGGGAACAGGCCATGATCGCCGAGTTGTGCTCCGCCGATGGCGTGGTCCTGGCGACCGGCGGCGGCGCAGTGATGCGTGAAGCCAATCGTCTGGCGCTGCATGCCGGTGGTCGTGTGGTCTATCTGCATGCTTCGGTGGAGCAGCAGGTCGGTCGTACCGCCCGGGATCGCAATCGACCGCTGCTGCGCACGGCCGATCCGGCGAAGACCCTGCGGGACCTGTTGGCGATTCGCGATCCGCTTTATCGGGAAATCGCCGACCTGGTGGTTGAAACCGATGAGCGGCCACCGCGCATGGTGGTGCTGGACATACTGGACCGCCTGCAGCAACTGCCTCCCCGTTAATGCGCAGCGTGAAATGCGCTATCCTCGGCGCCTTGCCATGATCGCTTGCGGTTGTGGCGCATGGCTATTGCGCGGCGTCAGAAAGCCAGGCGATGCCAGTCGTTAACGTAAGGCAGGACACCAGCTTCCATCTTCACTGTGGGGACACATGCAGACACTTAAGGTCGATCTAGGCGAGCGTAGCTACCCGATTCATATTGGCGAAGGTTTGTTGGACCGGCCCGAGTTGTTGGCTCCGCACATCGCCGGGCGGCAGGTGGCGATCGTTTCCAACGAAACCGTAGCGCCGCTGTACCTTGAGCGTCTGAAACGCAGCCTTGCCCAGTTCTCGGTGATCTCGGTGGTTCTGCCCGACGGCGAAGCATTCAAGAACTGGGAGACCCTGCAGCTTATCTTCGATGGCCTGCTGACCGCACGACACGACCGTCGCACCACGATCATCGCCCTCGGTGGCGGGGTGATTGGCGACATGGCCGGTTTTGCCGCTGCCTGCTACCAGCGCGGCGTCGATTTCATCCAGATTCCTACCACCTTGCTGTCCCAGGTCGATTCGTCGGTGGGTGGCAAGACCGGTATCAACCATCCGCTGGGCAAGAACATGGTCGGTGCCTTCTATCAGCCGAACGTGGTGCTGATCGATACCGCCTCGCTCAACACCTTGCCGCCCCGCGAGCTGTCGGCTGGCCTGGCGGAAGTCATCAAGTACGGTCTGATCTGCGACGAGCCGTTCCTTACCTGGCTCGAAGACAACGTCGACCGCTTGCGAGCCCTGGACCAGCAGGCGCTGACCTATGCCATCGAACGTTCCTGCGCGGCCAAGGCGGCCGTGGTTGGCGCCGACGAACGTGAGTCCGGCGTACGCGCCACGCTGAACCTGGGGCATACCTTCGGCCACGCCATCGAAACCCACATGGGCTATGGTGTCTGGCTGCATGGTGAAGCAGTCGCTGCTGGCACCGTAATGGCGCTGGAGATGTCCGCACGCCTTGGCTGGATCACCGCCGAGGAGCGTGACCGCGGTATTCGCCTGTTCCAGCGCGCAGGCTTGCCGGTCATTCCGCCAGAGGAAATGACCGAAGCGGATTTTCTCGAACACATGGCAATTGACAAGAAAGTGATCGATGGTCGTTTGCGTCTGGTGCTGTTGCGCCGCATGGGCGAAGCCGTAGTGACCGACGATTATCCGAAAGAGGTTTTACAGGCCACGCTGGGAGCGGATTACCGCGCCCTGGCTCAGCTTAAAGGTTAATAAGATCCCCATGACTAGTTTGCATGCCGACGAGGCTTTCCTCGGCCATTATCAGTTGAGCCATGACCCTTTCGCTCCACGGGTGCCTGGCTTCAAGTTTTTCCCCGCCCAGCGCAAGCCAGTGCTGGGGCAACTGCACCACCTGGCGCGCTACAGCCAGCTGCTGCTGGTGGTGACCGGCCCGCAGGGCAGCGGCAAGACGCTGTTGCGCCAGGCTCTGGTCGCCAGCACCAACAAACAGTCGGTACAGAGTGTAGTGGTTTCCGCCCGTGGTGCCGGCGACGCGGCAGGCGTGCTGCGGCAGGTGGCCCAGGCGCTGAACGTCGAGCAGGCCGAGATCGGCCCGATCCTGGCGCAAGTGGTGCAACTGGCCCTGACCGGCCAGGAAGTCTATCTGCTGGTGGATGACGCCGAGCAGCTCGACGAGTCGGCGCTCGAGGCGCTGCTGGCGCTCGCCGCCGGCGCACCGGAAGGTCGTCCGCACGTGTTCCTGTTCGGCGAGTCGTCGCTGATTGCCGGTCTGGAGCTGCTGAGCGCGGAAGAAGAGCGCTTCCATGTCATCGAACTGCAGCCCTACACCGAAGAAGAAACTCGTGAATACCTGGCGCAGCGTCTCGAAGGCGCAGGGCGCGGTATCGAACTTTTCTCCGCGGATCAGATCAGTGATATTCACGAAGGCTCCGATGGCTGGCCTGGCAACATCAACCAGGTCGCCCGGGATGCAATGATCGAAGCCATGATTGCCAGCCGCTCAGCGGTCAAGCGTCCAAGTATGGGGTTCAATATGCCGAAGAAACACGTATTGGCGATATCCGCAGTCGTAGTGGTAGCCGTTGCCGCTGCCTGGCTGATGCCGGGTCGCAGCAAGGCGCCAAGTACTGCTGGTGCGCCAGCCAACGAACAGGCCCAGCTGCCGCTGGGCCAGACGCCACAACCGAACAGCAATGGCAGCCCGTCCGTCGAGTTCGCCGGCTCCTCCCAGCCAATGCCGCTGCCATTGGTCGGCCAGTCGCAACCGGTGATGCGCGGCCCTCTGGCCGAAGCGGCCGGCGGGATCACCGAAGGTGACGATGGCGTACCGGTGGAAGGCTCCAGCGCCACGCCGCCGACCGTGACCACCACCGCGCCGCCAGCTGGCGTGCCAGCCGGTCCGGCGCCCACTCCGGCAGCCCGTCCGACCCCGGCACCGACCCAGGTCGCTGCCGCCAAGCCGGCTCCGATGGTCAAGCCTGCTCCTGCTCCGGTCAGCAAGCCAGCTGCACCGGCTGCCAAGCCAGCCGAGAAGCCTGTCACCGTGGCCAAGGCCGCCACCGCCACTGGCGGTAGCTGGTACGCCGGCCAGGCGCCAGGCAACTACGTCGTGCAGATCCTTGGCACCAGTTCCGAAGCCACGGCGCAGAACTTCGTCAAGGAGCAGGGCGCTCAGTACCGTTATTTCAAGAAAGTCCTCAATGGCAAACCGCTGTATGTGATCACTTATGGCAGCTTCAGCAGCCGTGATGCAGCCGTTACCGCTATCAAGGCCTTGCCAGCGAAGGTTCAGGCTGGTAAACCTTGGCCTCGCACTGTCGCCAGCGTCCAACAGGAACTGGCAGCAACTCGCTGAAGATTCGGCGGCCTTACCCAGGCCGCCTCTCCCAGCACCTCAAAAAAATCCGCATGCGCATGCTGCCTTCAAGGCCGCGTGCCTTGTGGTGTCTGCGTCACAGTAGCTTTTGAGTCGTCGCGGTCCGAACTAAAAAAGTTTTGACTAGCACAGCATATCGCTTTAAACCTTTCATGAATGCGACATAGATTTGCGACATTTCGTCGTCAAATTTGTGGGCGTCTGTGTCGGTGTGTACAATGACCTCCCTTTTGCCCCCGCAAAGCCGGCGTACGTTCGGCGTGGATGGTAACTGGTTGAATTGAAAAGAAATTTGTCTCGATAAGAGGCAGCCTGGTGAGAAAGTGTCTATGAAAGCAGGTCTGTACCAACCAGATGAATTCAAGGATAACTGCGGTTTCGGTCTGATAGCCCATATGCAGGGCGAGCCCAGTCATACCCTTTTGCAAACGGCCATCGAGGCCCTGACCTGCATGACCCACCGCGGTGGGATCAACGCGGACGGCAAGACCGGCGACGGTTGCGGTCTGCTGATTCAGAAGCCTGATGCGTTCCTGCGAGCCATTGCCCAGGAAACCTTCAGTGTCGAATTGCCCAAGCAATATGCCGTGGGCATGGTCTTCTTCAACCAGGATCCGGCCAAGGCCGAAGCCGCTCGCGAGAACATGAACCGCGAGATCCTGGCCGAAGGCCTGCAACTGATCGGCTGGCGCAAAGTGCCGATCGATACCAGCGTTCTCGGCCGCCTGGCCCTGGAGCGCCTGCCGCAGATCGAACAGATCTACATTGGCGGCGAAGGCCTGAGCGATCAGGATATGGCGGTCAAGCTATTCAGTGCCCGTCGTCGTTCGTCGGTGGCCAACGCCGCCGATACCGACCACTACATCTGCAGCTTTTCCCACAAGACCATCATCTATAAAGGCCTGATGATGCCGGCCGACCTGGCCGCCTTCTATCCGGACCTGGGTGACCCGCGCCTGCAAACCGCGATCTGCGTGTTCCACCAGCGCTTCTCCACCAACACCCTGCCGAAATGGCCGCTGGCGCAGCCGTTCCGCTTCCTCGCCCACAACGGCGAGATCAACACCATCACCGGCAACCGCAACTGGGCCCAGGCCCGGCGCACCAAGTTCACCAACGATCTGATGGATCTGGAAGAACTCGGCCCGCTGGTCAACCGCGTGGGTTCCGACTCCTCGAGCATGGACAACATGCTCGAGCTGATGGTCACCGGTGGCATCGACCTGTTCCGTGGTGTGCGGATGATCATTCCGCCTGCGTGGCAGAACGTCGAAACCATGGACGCCGACCTGCGCGCGTTCTACGAATACAACTCCATGCACATGGAACCGTGGGACGGCCCTGCGGGCGTGGTCATGACCGACGGCCGCTACGCTGTCTGCCTGCTCGACCGTAACGGCCTGCGCCCGGCGCGCTGGGTCACCACCAAGAACGGTTTCATCACCCTGGCTTCGGAAATCGGCGTCTGGAACTACCAGCCCGAAGACGTGATCGCCAAGGGCCGGGTCGGCCCGGGCCAGATCTTCGCCGTGGACACCGAAACCGGGCAGATCCTCGACACCGACGCCATCGACAATCGCCTGAAGTCCCGTCATCCGTACAAGCAATGGCTGCGCAAGAATGCCCTGCGCATCCAGGCGACCATGGAAGACAACGACCACGGTTCGGCGTTCTACGACGTCGACCAGCTCAAGCAGTACATGAAGATGTACCAGGTCACCTTCGAGGAGCGTGATCAGGTGCTGCGTCCTTTGGGCGAGCAAGGTTACGAAGCGGTCGGCTCCATGGGCGACGACACGCCGATGGCCGTGCTGTCCCAGCGTGTGCGCACGCCGTACGACTACTTCCGCCAGCAGTTCGCCCAGGTCACCAACCCGCCGATCGACCCGCTGCGCGAAGCCATCGTCATGTCCCTGGAGATCTGCCTCGGTGCCGAGCGCAACATCTT
>Ga0207976_100534_pt1 | contig 13975 bp, 11 predicted proteins | sample LakWasMe94_HOW11_2_FD_183916 | JGI IMG/M metagenome (GOLD analysis project Ga0207976, IMG submission 183916) | Freshwater sediment methanotrophic microbial communities from Lake Washington under simulated oxygen tension - Sediment Metagenome... | ecosystem: Environmental > Aquatic > Freshwater >... | reverse complement strand
CTGGCCAGCCATGCGGTCTTGAAGGTGTTCTCCAGCATCGCGACGCCTTCGGTGTAACCCGGGTTGCCCTCGGAGCCGACGACAAAGTTATAGGGAAGGCCCTCGTCGCCGTGCACATCCAGGCACAGGTCCACGCCGGTCTTTTGCATATGCTGGCGCACCAGAAAAACCTCGGGTGATTTTTCCATGGTGGGCGTGGCCCACTCGCGGTTCAGGTTGGCGCCGGCGGCATTGGTGCGCAGGTTGCCGCGCACGGCGCCGTCGGGGTTCATATTCGGCACCACGTGGAAGACGCAGCGGTCCAGCAGCACGCGGCTGACCGCGTCATCGGGGTTGAGCAGGCGCTCCAGAAAACCTTCGGCAAACCACTCGGCCATGCTCTCGCCGGGATGCTGGCGCGCAATCATCCAGACTTTTTTCTTCAGCTCCAGCGGCGTGGCGCTGTGGACGTCGGTGATGCGCAGCAGGCCCATGTCGCGGCCATCCAGCGTGCTGCCCAGGCGTTGCAGCGTGACGTGGGCCGACTGCGCGCAGGTGCCCAGCAGGTCCAGGTGTTGTTCATACGAGTAGGGCTCGAAGTACGCAAAGTACATGCAATTGCATTCGGGCGTGGTGCGGGCCGTCATCACCTTGCCGTCGTACTCGGTGTCGATGCGAAACCAGGTCTGCCGGTCATGGCTGGCCACCACGCGGTAGCCCTCCCAGCCGTCCGGGTAGGCACAGGCGCCGGCATTCAAGAAGCGCAGCGTGATGGGCTTGTCGGCCGCGCCGTGCAGCGCGAAGTGGAACCACTGGGCAAAGGCGCTGGCGTTGTCGGCGCGGATATTGAGCTCGATATTGCGCGGGTTGTCCAGGCTCAGCACTTCAATGGCGCCGGAGTCAAATTGGGTGGAGATGTGCAGTGGTGTGGGCATGGGCGTGCCTCCTTCAAATGGATGCATCCACTGTAACGCCGTTGGTCACAGCAGATGCACTGCCCGATAATTGGGCATGACCCTTAAGAACACCGCGCCTGACGCATCCCCCCCCACGAGCTTTGCCAATCTGGCGCTGAGCCCCGCCGCCCTGGCCAATCTGCAACAGCTAGGCTACAGCGACATGACGCCCATCCAGGCCGCCAGCCTGCCGATTGCGTTGGCCGGCAACGACCTGATTGCCCAGGCGCAGACCGGCAGTGGCAAGACCGCGGCCTTTGCGCTGGCACTGTTGGCCAAGCTCAACCCGCGCTGGTTTGCGGTGCAGGCCATGGTGCTGTGCCCCACGCGCGAGCTGGCCGACCAGGTCACGGTCGAAATCCGTCGCTTGGCGCGCTCCGAAGAGAACATCAAGGTTGTCACGCTGTGCGGCGGTATTGCGCTGCGCGGCCAGCGTGCGTCACTGGAGCATGGTGCCCATGTTGTGGTGGGAACGCCGGGCCGCATCATGGACCATCTGGAGCGCGGCTACCTGACGCTGGAAGGCCTGAACACCCTGGTGCTGGACGAGGCCGACCGCATGCTCGACATGGGCTTTTTCGACGACATCGCCAAGGTCGCCAAGCAATGCCCGGCCAGCCGCCAGACCCTGCTGTTCTCGGCCACCTACCCCGAAGGTATCGAGAAGCTGGCCAAGCAGTTCATGCGCGATCCGCAACGCGTGGAGGTGGCGCCACCCAAGACCGAGAGCCTGATCGAACAGCGCTTTTATGAAGTCACCCAACCCAACCGTCTGCACACCGTAGGCCAACTGCTGCGGCACTTCAGGCCGGTGAGCACGCTGGCCTTTTGCAACACCAAGCAGCAGTGCAAAGACCTGGTCACGCTGTTGCAGGCCGAAGGTTTCTACGCCCTGGCCCTGTATGGCGAGCTGGAGCAGCGTGAACGCGACCAGGTGCTGGCCCAGTTTGCCAACCGCAGCTGCTCGGTGCTGGTGGCTACCGATGTGGCGTCCCGCGGGCTGGACATCAACCAGTTGGAAGCGGTGATCAACGTCGACATCACGCCCGACCCCGAAGTGCATGTGCACCGCATCGGCCGCACGGGACGGGCCGGCGCAACGGGCCTGGCACTCAGCCTGGCCATCATGAATGACATGGGTCGGATCGGGAAAATCGAGCAGTACCAGAACCAGCCCTCGGTCTGGCACAAGGTGGATGAACTGACGCCCACCGGCAATGGCCCTTTGTTGCCGCCGATGGTGACGCTGCAGATTCTGGGTGGCCGCAAGGAAAAAATTCGTCCCGGCGATGTGCTGGGCGCGCTCACCAGCGAAGAGGGCGGCCCGGCCTACACGCGCGAGCAGATTGGCAAGATCCAGGTGACCGAGTTCTGCACGTTTGTGGCCGTGACGCGCGACATCGCCAAGCAAGCCTGCGCCAAGCTGAATGCGGGCAAGGTCAAGGGCAAGAGTGTGCGGGCGCGGCTGATGACGCTGGCGGACTACACCTAGAGGAGCCAGGGCGGCAGAGCGTTCTGCTCCGTGTCCCCCGCCCGCTTCGCGGGCTCCTCCTTTACCTGCGCAGATCGCTCCACCGCCCAGGCTCTCAACCGGTTTACGGCCGTCCCAGGTCCATCGTCCAGTAGGTGGGGTAGGTGGCACTGTTACTGGCCACGCAGGCTACACCCACTTCGGTGAAGTTGCCGTTCATGATGTTGCTGCAGTGGCCAGCGCTGGCCATCCAGCCCGCCATCACGGACGCCACGCTGGTCTGGCCCGCAGCGATGTTTTCACCAATGGTGGACCAGCTATATCCGGCTGCCGTGATGCGCTGGTCAAAGGTGCGCCCGTCCAGGCTGGTGTGCGAGAAATAATTCTGGTTGGCCATGTCGGCCGAATGGACCGCCGCGGCGTCGAACAATTTGCTGTTCCATGCCACGGCCGCGGCCGCCGGGTAGGAGGTGCTGCCGCAGGTGCGGCTGGTGGCGCGCGCCTGGTTGATCAGGGTCATCAGGTCGGTCTGGAAATTGGACAGGCTGCAGGTGTTCGCGGCCGTCAGCGTGCCGCCCGGCGACGTGGGGGTCGGCGTGGGGGTTGGCGTCGGTGTGGTAGGTGTTGGCGTGACGGGAGCGGTGGGGGTCGATGTTCCGGGTGTGTCGGTGGCCAGCGTGGCCGCCAGCAGCGTGAAGGAGTTCAACTGAACCCGCACGTTGTTGTAGGTAACCCCCTGGAACACCACCGATCCCAGCGTCAGCAGGTTGTTGGCCGGGTTGAAGGTGTCGGCCCCCGGGGTGCCGTTGTCCACGCCCAGCAAGGTAAAGGAGTTGATGGTTGCCGAGACGTTTTGGTAGGTGGCCCCGTTCACCGAAACCGAGGTGATGAACAGCCGATTGATGGAGGCGTCGAATGCGCTGGCGCAGTGGGCATCCAGCGAACCCAGCAGCGCCAAAAAAGCCACTGCACGGGTCGTATGTTTGAGGACTTCTTTCACTTTCCAACCCATCCTTGCTATGGTGACGCCGATTGCCTTTCAGCGGGGATTTTGCAGCTTTTCTCACGTGGGGCCCCGGGGCAATCGTAACAAGGCGTTTGGGTGTGCGGGCCCTGTCGTGTAAGGCAAATTCCTACACGGTTTCCAGCCCACGGCTGACTCCAGTTTCACCGCGCCGTGGCTACAGTTGCATCAAGCGCCAAACCCATCCATTTTCTTGGCGCACCTTGCAACCGGAGAACCACTATGACAACCGCAGCCCTGGCACTCAATCCCTTCAGCCTGATGATGGAGCCCGAACTGGTCTTGCAAACCATGGAGCGCTCCCAACAACTGCGTGGTCTGCGCCGCCACAAGCTGCGCCCGCTGGACAAGCCGCTGATTCCGTACACCAAGGAGGCCCTGGCCAGCCGGGCCGCCTTCGACGCGGCGATTGACGCCGAAGACTTTGAAAACCAAGCGGAGTCGTACCTGAACTGATCCGCGCTGGCGGGCGGGGCGCTGGGCCGGACCGGCATGCGGATAATGTCCGCATTCCTATTGCATACAAAGGCCCCCATGCGAACGCTGTACCGCGACTTTGACACCCAGGCGCAGATCGACGCCCAGTACAACCCCAGCCTGGCGCTGGCCCCCACCGACCAGCCCATGGCCCACTTCACGGCCCAGGCCAACCGGGCCAGGTCTGAATTGCGTAGCCTGTTGGACGTGCCCTACGGCCCCACGGTGGAAGAAACCCTGGATATTTTTCCGGCCGATGCGCCCAATGCGCCGGTGTTTGTATTCATCCATGGCGGCTACTGGCGCTCGCTGTCCAGCAAGGACTTTCATGGCGTGGCGCTGGGCTTACACGCGGTGGGCATTACCACCGTGGTCATCAATTACGCGCTGTGTCCCTTTGTCACGATTGATGAAATCACCCGGCAATCCCGCGGGGCACTAGCCTGGGTGCTGCGCAACATCGGCCAGCATGGAGGTGACCCGTCGCGCGTGGCCATAGGTGGCCATTCGGCCGGTGGCCACCTGACCGCCATGTGCCTGCAAACCGAATGGGCGCGCGACTATGGCTTACCGCAGGATCCCTTGGCCGGCGCCATCGCCTTCAGCGGCCTGTATGACTTGGAGCCTTTGCGCTACAGCTACCTGCAGCCCATGATCCAGCTCGACGATGGCATCGTCCGCCGCAATTCACCCGCCTTCCTGGTGCGTCCCTGCAAGACGCCCATCTGGGTGACCTGGGGTGGAAACGAGAGCGCAGAATTCGCACGCCAGTCGCAGACCTACCACGCGGCCTGGCAGGCTGCGGGCAACACCTCCATCTTGCAAGCGCAACCGGGCGCCAACCACTTTACCGTGATCCAGGGTCTGGAAGACGCCCACAGCCCGGTCTGCCAGTGGTTGGCGCGCGCGCTGGGCCGGGCATGAATAGGTCGCCGTTGCACCTGCGGCTTGCTGGCCTGCTGGTCTGCCTGCTGCTGGCAGGCACGACCACGGCCGGTGCCGCCGGAGCACCGGCAAAGCCTGCGGCGCTGCGCCCCAAGCTGATTGTTTTCATGGCGATCGATGGACTGCCCCAGCGCCAGGTGCTGAATTACCAGGACCAATTGGCACCCGATGGATTCAACCGTTTCCTGAAACACGGCACCTGGTTCGCCAACGCCTACTACGGCCATGCCTTTACCGTGACCGCGGCGGGCCACGCCACCATGCTGACCGGGGCCTACCCGCACCGCACCGGCATTGTGGGCAACGAATGGCTGGACAGCCAGACCGGTGCGCGTGAATACTGCGTGGGTGACACATCGGCCAGCTACATTGGCCACGCCACCAGCCCATTGGATGGGACCAGCCCGAAAAACCTGAAGGTCGAAACCGTGGGTGATGTGCTGCGCCGCGCCAATCCACAGTCCAAAGTCATCAGCATTTCCGGCAAGGACCGCGGCGCGATTCTGCCAGCCGGCAAGACCGGCACGGCCTATATGTACATGGGCAGCAGCGGGCAGTTTGCGTCCACCACGTATTACATGCAACAACATCCGGCCTGGGTCGACGCGTTCAATACTGCGCGACCGGCCGACCGCTATTTCCGGCAAGAGTGGAAGGCGCTATTGCCCGAGGCAGCCTACACCCGCTCGGTGCCCGACAACCAGGCGTGGTTTGGCCCGGCGGGTGGCGGTCTACCGGCCCGCTACAGTGCCCCCGAGGACACGGAGCCCGGCCCCAATTTCTACGGCTTGCTGCTGCGCGGGCCTTTTGGCGACGCATTGACGCTGGACTTTGCCCGCGCCGCGCTCGACGGTGAGCAACTGGGCAAACGTGGCGTTTCCGACATCCTGTCCATCAGCCTTTCGGGGCACGACTATGTCAACCATGCCTACAGCGCCGAATCCCGCCTGTCGCATGACCATTTTTTGCAGCTCGATCGCCTGTTGCAAGCCTTCTGGCGTGACCTGGACGCCAAGGTGGGCAAGGGCCGGTACGTGGCAGTTTTGACGGCTGACCACGGCTTCATGCCCGCTGTGGAGTACAGCGCGCAGAAAGGTCTGGCCAGTGGGCGCGTGGATGCCGCGCAAACCCTGTCTGCCGTTAACCAAGGCTTGGAGAGGCAGTTTGGCCCTGGCAAATGGGTGGAGGGCTTCTCGGGCTCTGCACTGCTGCTGGACAAAAATCTATTGGCGCAAAACAGCCTGGACGGCAATGCGGTTGTCGACGCGGCGCGCGCACTGCTGTTGGCGCAGCCGGGTTTTGCGGCAGCCTATACCCGGGCGGAGTTGCTCAGTGGGGTTCGCGCTGCGGATCCGCTGTTTGCCCCATTGCGAAAATCGTGGCACCCCGATGTGTCGGGCGAAGTGCAATTCGCGCTGAAGCCGTATTGGATGATGGGTGGGCGTGCGGTGGCCACCCATGGCTCGCCCTATGACTACGACACCCATGTACCCCTCTTGTGGTACGGCCCGGCCTGGATGGGTGCGCGGCGTATCACCCAGCGGGTCGAAGTGGTCGATATTGCGCCCACGCTGGCCGCGTTGCTCGGTGTAGCCGCTCCGGCCGCGTCTGAGGGCAAAGCACTGCCGTTGGCCAGGGCCACCCACCGTCGGTAGGGGGCGGTGGTGGCTGGCTGGGAGGTCGGCACCACTACCCTGCGCCACACCATTTGGTTGACCTGCATCAATGCATGTGCCGATAACGGCCACCAGGCGCCGGCAAGACGTGGCGCGTTCGAAATAGGTCGCCTACAGTGGCACTCAGCCGTCCGGTCGCGACGGCGTGTAGGGCTTTTTCCAACCATGAACAACTTCAAAATTTCGACCCGCTTGCTGTGGCTGTTGAGTCTTTTTTCCGTGCTGCTGGTTTGCATTGGCGGACTGGGTTTGGTGGGTATTGCCAAGTCCAATAGCGCGCTGCATGCCGTCTACGAAGAGCGCACGCTGCCGATGGGCAATCTGTCAGAGATCCAGCGCCGGTTCATGCGCAACCGCCAGCTCATTTCGGACTCGCTGCTCGATCCGGCCGTCGAAACCTATGCCCGCAACAGCGCCGAGATCGAGGCCAATATTGCCGAGATCGGCAAACAATGGGAGGCCTATGCGGCGACGAATCTGTCGGCCGAAGAGCGCAAGCTGGCCAAGATATTCTTGGAGACGCGCACAGCCTATGTGCAAAAGGGCTTGCGCCCGGCCATTGCCGCGCTCAAGGCCAACGACTGGGCCGAGACCTCGCGCATCAGCGTGGAAGTAGTGGGCCCCCTGTACAACCAGCTCAGCCTGGACATGGCGCCGCTGATGAAGCTGCAGGTCAGTGAAGCCAAGGCCGAGTACCAGGCGGCGGTGGCCCGCTACGAAACGATACGCGCGGTGGCGGTATCGTCCATCGTGGCAGGCCTGGTGGCGGCTTGGGTGTTTGGCTTGGCGCTGATGCGCAGCCTGTCCCAGTCGATGGGCAGCGCGGTGGAAGTCGCCCACGGCGTGGCGCGGGGTGATTTGACGCTGAACATCCGAAGCCAGGGCAAGGATGAGGTGGCGCAACTGATGACGGCCTTGGCGTCGATGACGCAATCGCTGGTCCAGGTCGTGTCCAGCGTGCGCCAGGGTTCCCAAGGGGTGGCAACGGCCAGCGCCGAAATTGCCCAGGGCAACAACGATTTATCGGCCCGCACCGAACAACAGGCCAGCGCCCTGGAGCGCACGGCGTCCTCCATGGAACAGCTCAGCGCCACGGTTCGGCAAAATGCCGACAGCGCCCGCACGGCCAACCAACTGGCCGTGAGCGCTTCCAGCATCGCGGTCGAGGGCGGTCATGTGGTGGGCCAGGTGGTCGACACCATGCGCGACATCAATGCCTCGTCGCGCCGCATTTCCGACATCATCCAGGTCATCGACGGTATTGCCTTTCAGACCAATATCCTGGCGCTGAATGCGGCGGTGGAGGCCGCGCGCGCGGGTGAGCAAGGCCGTGGTTTTGCGGTGGTGGCCAAGGAAGTGCGCTCGCTCGCCGGGCGCTCGGCCGAGGCCGCCAAGGAAATCAAGATATTGATCAACGCCAGCGTGGAAAAGGTCGAACATGGCACCAGCTTGGTCGACCAGGCGGGCGTCACGATGACCGAGGTGGTGACCAGCATCCAACGCGTGACCGACATCATGGGCACCATCAGCGTTGCCAGTGCCGAGCAGGCCCAAGGCGTGGCCGAGGTCGGTACCGCGGTGACGCAAATGGACCAGAGCACACAGCAGAATGCCGCGCTGGTGGAGGAGATGGCCGCCGCCGCCAGTAGTTTGAAGGGCCAGGCCGAGGAATTGGTACAGACCGTCGCGGTATTTAAGCTGGGCAGCCCGGCGCCGAGCTTGCGTTCGGTGGCCACCGGGCCGAACCTTCAGAGGCTGCGTTCGGCCCCGCATGCCGGGCCCACCTACGCGGGAAGGCTTCTCCGCTCGGAAGTATCGGTGGCCTGATCAATTGCGCGCGTGGCTGATCTGCAAACTGTCCACGCCTTCCACTTCGCGCAGCTTGCGTGACAGTTCGAACAGGGAGTTGGGTTCCGGTCGGCTCTTCAGGGCCACCATGACAAAATTCCACTGCGTGGTGTGCTGGCTGGCGGAGATGTTGAGCGAACCTTCGGCCACCATGTAACCCCAGGCGCTGATGGTGCTTTTGAGCAAGGACTCCTGGGGTTCGTAGCCCGGCGTAAATCCCAGCACCACGCCCATGGCGCGGCGTGACGGCAAGCGCGATTCCAGCTTGGGCACCCACATCATCAGGGCCAGCAGCAACAGCGTCAGCAAGATGGCTGCGGCGAAGAAGCCCAGCCCCTCCAGCACGCCAATCGCGCACGATGCCCAGATGGACGCCGCCGTGGTCAGCCCGCTGATGTTCAAGCCTTCCTTCATGATGACCCCGGCGCCCAAGAAACCAACGCCGGTCACAATGCCCTGGATCACGCGCGATGGGTCTATCGGCAACGCCGAGGGCATGCTGCCACCCCACCAGGCCCCCGGATAGCCACAGATCACCGTGAGCGCGGCCGAGGCCATGCAAACAATGCCGTAGGTGCGCATGCCGGCCGCCCGGCCATGGTAGGTGCGCTCATAGCCCAGCAACAGGCCCAGCAGCAAGGCGCCGGCCAGATTGAAGAAGATCAACAGGTTGGTTTCGACGACGTGCTGGCTCCAGAAGGACGCCAGATAGGACGGGTTCAGCGAAATCATTGCAAGTCTCCAGATAGGGTCAGCCGCTAGCCCTCGTGGATGCCGCGGTCTTAGCTATCAATACTAGAGCAAAAAGCCGGGCCTTGGTCATCCATTCATTGCACAAACCCTATGGCCCCCTTTTTACCCCCGGGCCGGGGCAGGTCCGCAACGCCGATCGCGCAGCGGTCGTCCAGGCGCGCATTGCCAAACCCGGTCATCAGCGCACGGCGCATGTCGCGGGGTGCCAGCGTGCACAACTGGTCCAGCACATCGTCGCTGGGCTCCGGCCCAAAGCGTCGGCCCCAATCGTGCTCATTGCGAATGCTTTGGTACAGCTCACGGGCAATCTGGCGGGCGGCCTCCAGCGTTGGCGCCTCCACGCTGAACACGTTCATGCGGTTCAGGATGGGGGCGGGAATGCCGCGTTCGTCGTTGGCCGTCGTGACCCAGATCACTTGACTGGCGTCAATTGCCACTTCGGCAAACTCATCGGTAAAACTGAGCGCGGTATCGTGCTCCAGCAGGCTGTACAGCGCGCCCAGTGGGTCGTATTGCGCGTCGGCGCTGGCCTTGTCGATCTCGTCCACCACAATCACCGGGTTGGCGTATTCGCCATCCACCAGTGCCTCAAACACCTTGCCGGGTTTGGCTCCTTTCCATTGCGAGGACGAGCCCGACAGCAACCAACCCGCCGTCATCGAACTCATGGGCACCAGGCTCATGCCGGTGCCCAACAGGTCGGCCAGTTTGCGGGCGAAGTGGGTCTTGCCGATGCCGGGCGGGCCTAGCAGCAGCATGGGGGTCACTTCCAACGCATCCCGGCTGTCCTGGGCCAGCGCGACATGGCGTTTCACGTCGTCCAACACCTCGGTGAAGTTGGGCAGGGTGTGGTACAGGTTGGCCATGTCGGGCACGCCCGAGGGCTTGACCGAAAAGCGCTGCGGCCCGCGCTCCAGCATGCGCCGGTAGGTGGCGCGCAGGCTGTCGTGGTCGCTGTCCTGCAACTTGGCCAGCTTGCGCTCGACCTCGTCAGGATGGAAGACCCGGCGCATCTGCGCGATCGGGAGTTGGAACAGGGAAGACTGCGGAACAAGACTGCGAGATTCCATGACGGCCTCCTATGCAATAACTTTGAACCAAAGACTACAACGCCATTGAAGCACAGCTTGGCTACTTGGTGAATGCAATAAATGCCATGTGTTGTGGAGGCACTTCAAACTCTGCCCATGCTCGGTGGCACGGACTCAAATGGACAACCCAGCAACCCAGCGATCGGCACCACAGCGACGCCAAATGTGCGTACACTGGAACGCTCTACTTTGACCATTGAGCCGGGCGCCGGTTACCTGCGCACCTGGCAGGGAGAGTGTCCGCATGCATAAGCCTTTGCCGCACCGCTCGCGTCCCATGACGAAGGGCAAGGTTTCATGTGTGGATCGCAGCGGGACCCCGACACCATCCACCCTCCGCACGCTGGGTGGCGTCCCCACCACCTTGCTCATTCCCTTGGCGGCGCGCGCCTTTGCCGATGCCATGTTTCCACGCTTTGCACTGGGTGACACGCTGGCTGCGCAGACCGCGCAAGCACTGGGCGTGGACCTGCAGCATTTTTTGCAGGACCAGGCCAGTGTTTTTGGTGTACTGGTGCGTACGACGCAACTGCGGCAATTGGCACGTAATTTTTTCGCAGAGCATCCCCGTGCTTGCGGCGCCAATCTGGGTTGCGGATTGGCGCATTATTTTCAATGGCTGGACAACGGTCACAACCAATGGCTGGATGCCGATTGCCCCGATGTCATGGCCTTGCGCGACCAGTTCTTGCCCAGCCATTGCGCGCGCCACACGCATGCCTGTGTGGACCTGCGGGATCCCCGCTGGTGGGACCAACTCGGGTTGGCCAAGACGCGCCGCCACGCGCCGCATGTCTTGGTGTGCGAGGGCGTGCTGATGTACCTGGAACCCGATGAGGTGCACGCGGTGCTGCATACCTTTGGGGACCGGGCGCCCGCGGGATCGGAACTATTGTTTGACGTGTTGGGCTGGATGGGCGCGGGCTGGGCCCAATGGCACCCGTCCGTGCGCCACACCGGCGCGCAGTTCCGCTGGGGGGTGCGCAGCATGGGTGAACTCACGGCGGCGCATCCGCGACTGCGCCTGCTGGCCGAACTTCCGGTGATGGAATACTTCGGTTTTCCGTATGCAGCGGTGTGGCCTTCGGTACGCGCACTGTATGGCGTGCCGTTGTATGGTCTGGTCCGCTTGGGCGTTGCGGACTAAACCCGCGCCCCAACGGCGCGGTCTTACGCCAGGTCCTCGATCACCAGGAAACGGTACTTCTCGGCCATCGAAAAAGGCACCGTGCGCACCACTTGCATCACCTTCTCGGTGGTGTCGCCCGACGCGGCTCGCACCATCATGGCGCAGTGCCCCTGCAGTGCCAGCGCCCGGTATTTCAGCACCGTGGCACTCTCGGTGCCAACCGATGGGAAAACGTCTCCGTGGTGTGCCGCAGTGGGGACGATTTTTCCCAGAATGTCCGCCGTGGTCAACAGCATGATGTCGTCGTCCTTGAAGCCGCTTTGCAGCAGGCCACGCTCGACGACTTTGGAATCGTCCACCGTCGGCAGCATGGCGAAGACAAACCCGGTGGGATAGAACTCACCGCGCAGCGTCAGCATGCGCGATGCCAGTGTGAAGTCTTTCATACGCAAACCTCCTGTCTACCAGCCTGTGGCCATTAGAGCAAATGCGGCAAATGCAGGTCAAGTGTGGTCTCTTTCGCCGCAGTTTCTCCCCCATTCGAATCACTTTGCGCTGCCAAGCGCATCAGCGTATATTGGCGTTTCTTGAATACCAGCCTGACTCTGGCACCCATTGGAGTTGCCCGCCGAAGGCGTCCATTCAATGGCCTATATCCCTATAACGCCTCGTATGCACCTGGAGACAAAAATGAGCTTTGCAAACCTCAAGATCGGCACCCGGATTGGACTGGGCTTCACGTTGGTGATTCTGTTGCTGTTGATGATCGTGGCAAGCTCCTTGTCCCGCATGCGCGACGCGGAACAGCGCATGGACAACATGCTGGAGGACCGCTACCGCAAGATCACACTGGCCACCGAAGTGAAATACAACGTGTCGCTAATCCACCAGCACATGCGCAACGCGCTGATTGACAGCGACGCCGAAGGCCTGAAACGAGAAACCGAGGCGATGACGGCCATTCGCACCACCAACAAGGGTTTGCTCGATACCTTTGACAAGATCATCAATGTGCCGAAGGCGCGGGAAATCTTCACCGCCATCACCGAGGCCCGCAGCAAGGACCTGGCGGCCCAAAAAGAATTAATGGCTCTGCTGGCCGACGCCAAACTGCCGGAGGCCAAGGTCTTTTTGAACTCCAAAATCAAGGAAACGGAGAGGGGCTACATCAAGTTGTTGACGGACATGGTGGAGCTGCAGGCGGGCAAGATGGCCGAGGAGGCGGCGCTGGCCAAAGCCGAGTTCCGCAACGCGCGCATTCTGATGTTGGGTAGCGCCTTCGCGGCACTGGTGCTTTCGGTGGTCGCGGCCCTGTTTGCCACGCGCAGTGTTACCAGGCCCATCAACGAAGCGGTGGACATGGCCCGCCGGGTGGCGGATGGCGACCTCACGGCCGATATCCAAGTCACTTCCACGAACGAAACCGGGCAGTTGATGCAGGCCCTGAAAGACATGAACAGCAGCCTGGTCAAGGTTGTCAGCCATGTGCGCGAGAACTCGGGCGGCGTGGCCACGGCGAGCGCGGAGATCGCACAGGGCAACCAGGATCTGTCGGCACGTACCGAGCAGCAGGCCAGCTCGCTGGAGGAAACGGCCGCATCCATGGAAGAGCTGAGCGCCACCGTCAAACAAAACGCCGACAGTGCGCGCCAGGCCAACCAACTGGCCTTGAACGCCTCCACCGTGGCCATCAAGGGCGGTGAGGTGGTGGGCCGGGTTGTGGAGACCATGAAGGGCATCAACGAATCGTCACGCAAGATATCCGACATCATCAGCGTCATCGACGGCATTGCCTTTCAAACCAATATCCTGGCCCTGAATGCGGCGGTCGAAGCGGCTCGCGCCGGCGAGCAGGGGCGTGGCTTTGCCGTGGTCGCCAGCGAAGTGCGCAGCCTGGCCGGTCGCTCGGCCGAAGCCGCCAAGGAAATCAAGTACCTGATCAACGCCAGCGTCGAGCGGGTCGAGCAAGGCACCTCGCTGGTGGACCAGGCGGGCGTCACGATGACCGAGGTGGTGAACAGCATCAAGCGGGTGACCGACATCATGGGCGAGATCAGTGCAGCCAGCAACGAGCAAAGCGCCGGTGTTTCTCAGGTGGGCGAGGCCGTGGTCCAAATGGACCATGTCACGCAACAAAACGCGGCGCTGGTGGAGCAAATGGCCGCTGCCGCCAGCAGCCTGAAGAGCCAGGCACAAGGCTTGGTGCAGTCGGTCGCGGTCTTCAAACTGCTGGCGCGTGGGTCCGAGGGGCGTGTGGCATTGACCTATTCCGCTTGATATGGGAAAAGGCCGACTGGAAGCATTTAGCGATGGCGTGATCGCCATCATCATCACCATCATGGTGTTGGAAATGAAGGTGCCGCATGGCAGCCAGTGGGCCGATCTGGCGGCGCTGGGGCCGGTGTTCTTGAGCTATGTACTGAGTTTTGTGTATGTGGGCATTTACTGGAACAACCACCACCACATGTTGCACGCGGTGAAGCAGGTCAATGGCGGCATTCTGTGGGCCAATATGCATCTGTTGTTTTGGCTGTCCTTGATGCCCTTCTCCACCGGCTGGATGGGAGAGAACCATTTTGCCGAACTGCCGGTGGCGGTCTATGCCTTTGACCTGATGATGTGCGCG
>Ga0207976_100533_pt1 | contig 14005 bp, 14 predicted proteins | sample LakWasMe94_HOW11_2_FD_183916 | JGI IMG/M metagenome (GOLD analysis project Ga0207976, IMG submission 183916) | Freshwater sediment methanotrophic microbial communities from Lake Washington under simulated oxygen tension - Sediment Metagenome... | ecosystem: Environmental > Aquatic > Freshwater >... | reverse complement strand
TCTGTAAGCCGTCCCGGAATCAACGGACCTCGCCCCCCACCCCATCAAGAATCGAGATCATCATGAACAAGACAACACGTTTCCTGTCCATCGCTGCTGTGGCTGCTTTCTCCGCTTTCGGCGCCCACGCTGACGAAGCCGACAGCTCGCAATTCGCACTCAAGTTCGACACCAACCGCACCCGTGCCGAAGTGGCTGCTGAAGCCTCTACCGTGGCCCAAACACGCAGCATCGAACCCGCTGGTTCGCGTGTCGTGACCTACAAGTCGACTGCCGACCGTGCTGCAGTGCGCGCCGCAGCGGCCGAAGCCGTGCGCACCGGCAAGATCCCATCGGGCGAAATCAGCGCAATGTAAGAACGCGGACCTTCCCGGGTGGCGGCCTCTCACTGTTGTGGACGTGTGCCCCCGGACTCTCAGAAAGGGCTCCCATGTGGGAGCCCTTATTTCATTGGCAACAAGCTCAGGCCACCAGTGTCTTGAACATCACATGGGCATCGACATAGCCCAGCGTGTGGTGCCGGAAGGCCCCGGGCAGCGTGCCCACGATCGCAAAGCCCAGGTGCTGCCACAGCCGCACGGCGCGCGCGTTGCTCGCCACCACCAGGTTGAACTGCATGGCCCGAAAGCCCATGACCACAGCCTGCTGCTGGGAGTGCTCACACATCAACGAGGCCACGCCCTGCCCCTGCGCTGCCGGCGCCACCACATAGCCACAGTTGCACACATGGGCGCCCTGCCCAGGCTGATTCGGCTTGATGAAGTAAGAACGTGTTTACGATCTTTTCGGGGCCGCGTTGGGGCGCAATCGGGATGAGTGGATGCTTCGGATGCGCCGCATGGGCTCGTGCCCATGCAAGCAGTCGGGGCGTCCAAATCGCCCGATTTCGCCCCAACCCTTCGGGCAAGTGCCTTGCCGGGCGGTCCGCGGCGTTGCGGCGCTTGTGGATAGCCGGGCTATCCACTGCGCCCCGCGCCTTGCGTCCCATCCCGGCAAGGGACTCGCGCGGCCCTGAAAAGATCGTAAACACGTTCTTAGCGCCCAGAATCTCCCCGCCCACGCCCAGGGCGACAAAGGTCGCAGCAGGCAGCTCTACCCAGGCTTTGTGGATCTCGGCCTCGGTGCTGTCGGGGGCAAACGCATATGTGTCTCCCGCCTGGAAGGTGGTGCGCAGGATGGGCCACACGGCGGGCCAGTCGGCAGCCTGGAGGGGGCGGATGGTGACGGGGGTATCGGAAGTCGTCATGGGAAGTGCAGTGGATGGATGGCGAATCTGGCATTCTCCCGCTCCGCATAAAATCCGCCGTCGGCAACGGCCACCCCTTGATGGCGGCGCCCTACCCTGAGTGATCCATCCCATGACCCAGCCTTCTGCTGCCCCGGCAGTTCCTGCCTTGCCCACCCGCCCCGTGCGCTCCCAGTACGAAGATTTCATGCGCCATGTGTTCACCCACGGCGTGGACAAGTCGGACCGCACCGGCACCGGTACCAAGAGCGTGTTCGGCCACCAGATGCGGTTTGACCTGAAGGAAGGTTTTCCGCTGGTCACGACCAAGAAGGTGCACCTCAAGTCCATCATCCAGGAGTTGCTGTGGTTCCTGACCGGATCGAGCAACAACAACTGGCTGAAAGAGCGCGGCGTGACCATCTGGGATGAATGGGCGCGCGAGGACGGCGACCTGGGCCCGGTGTACGGCGTGCAGTGGCGCAGCTGGCCGACGCCGGACGGCGGGCACATCGACCAGATCAGCGACGTCATCCAAACGCTCAAGACCAACCCTGACTCGCGCCGCATCATCGTGAGCGCCTGGAACGTGGCCGAGCTGCACAAGATGGCGCTCATGCCGTGCCACGCTTTCTTTCAGTTTTACGTAGCCCCGGCGCAAGAGCCCGGCGGGCGCGGCACGCTGTCTTGCCAGCTGTACCAGCGCAGTGCAGACATCTTTCTGGGTGTGCCGTTCAACATCGCCAGCTATGCGCTGCTGACCCACATGGTGGCCCAGCAGTGCGATCTGGAGGTGGGCGACTTCGTCTGGACGGGTGGCGACTGCCATATCTACAGCAACCACCACGAGCAAGTGCAGACCCAGCTGGCGCGCACGCCCTACCCCTACCCCGTGCTGAACATCAAACGCAAGCCGGACAGCATCTTCGACTACGAGTACGAAGACTTTGAAGTGGTGGACTACCAGTGCCACCCTACCATCAAGGCGCCCGTGGCAGTCTGACCTGACCACTGCGCCAGGCCAGCCTGCGGCACAGGCCCCGCTTTCACCCATAACCAATACAACGAGCTTCTATCTATGTCTTCCGGCGGATTCCACGTACACGGCCCCCACGATCACGCGGTCGAACATGCCACCCACGGCCACGATGCTGCGCACCACGGCGCGGACCATGGCGGCGGCTCGTCCACCAACAAGATCGCCATGTTCACGGCCATCGTGGCCACGGTGGGTGCCATCTTTGCCTACATGGGCGGCGCCACCCAGGCCAATGCGGGCCTGATGAAGAACGACGCGGCCATCAAGAAGACCGAGGCCTCCAACCAGTGGAATTACTTCCAGTCCAAAAGCACCAAACAAAGCCTGGCCGAGCTGGCCCGTGACCTGACCCCGGCCGAAGCCGAGAAGGTCAAATACCAGGCCAAGATCGACCGCTACGAAAAAGAGAAGAACGAGATCAAGACCGCGGCCGAAAAGCTGGAGGCCGATGCCCACGCCTTCGATCAGCAAAGCGAGGCCCAGATGCACCAGCACCACCGCTGGGCCCAGGCCACCACCGCGCTGCAGGTGGCGATTGCCCTGGCCGCGATTGCGCTGCTGACCAAGAAGAAGTGGCTGGAATACGGCATGTACGGCGTGGCCGCCGTGGGCCTGGGTGTGGGCGCGCTGGCGTTCCTGCACATCTGATCCCCTCCCCACTCACGCACCGAGCGAGCCCCATGCCCCTGCACCTCATCTACGCCCGCGCGGCCAACGGCGTCATCGGCAAGGACAACCGCCTGCCCTGGCACATCCCCGAGGACATGGCGCACTTCAAGCAGCTCACCCAGGGCTGCCCGGTGGTCATGGGCCGCAAGACCTGGGACTCGCTGCCCCCGCGCTTTCGCCCCCTGCCCGGCCGCACCAACATCGTGGTGACGCGGCAGGCCGACTGGCAGGCCGACGGTGCCCACCGCGCAGGCAGCCTGGCCGAAGCCCTGGCGCTGTGCGACGCGGGCAAAACCGTGTGGATCATTGGGGGCGCGCAGATCTATGCCGAATCCTTGCCCCTGGCGGACTGCGTGGAGGTGACGGAGATCGCCCAGGACTTTGACGGCGATGCCTATGCCCCCGTGCTGGGCGCAGAATGGGTGGAAACCGCCCGCGAGCACCACGTGAGCACCAACGGGCTGCCGTTCAGCTTTGTGACCCGTGTGCGCCGCAGCTGACGGCGCAGCCCCATCACTCTTTTACTCACATTTTGATAGCTGCCAGCGCATGATCCACTAGCGCTACCGGCCAAAAACCATGCAAATTGCCACCTGGAACGTGAACTCCCTGTCGGTGCGCCTGCCCCAGGTGCTGGCCTGGCTGGCCGCCAACCCGGTCGATGCCCTGTGCCTGCAGGAGCTCAAGCTCACCGACGACAAGTTTCCCCACGACGCGTTGAAAGAGGCCGGCTACGAAGCCGTCGCCTTCGGCCAAAAGACCTACAACGGCGTAGCCATCCTGAGCCGCCACCCGCTGCGCGATGTGGTGCGCAACATCCCCGCCTTTGGCGACGAGCAGGCCCGCGTCATCGCCGCCACGCTGGACACGCCGGCAGGCCCGCTGCGCCTGCTCAACGGCTACTTCGTCAACGGCCAGGAGCCGGGCTCGGAAAAGTTCGCCTACAAGATGCGCTGGCTGCAGGCGCTGCAGGACATGGTGCGCGCCGAGATGGCCGCCCACCCGCGCCTGGTGCTGGTGGGCGACTTCAACGTGGCGCCCGAAGACCGCGACTCGTACGACCCCGAGGGCCTGCGCGAGACCATCCACCACACCACCGAAGAGCGCAACCACTTCCAGGCCCTGCTGTCCCTGGGGCTGACCGATGCCTTCCGCATGTTCGAGCAGCCCGAAAAGAGCTATTCGTGGTGGGACTACCGCATGCTGGGTTTCCAGAAAAACCGGGGCCTGCGCATCGACCACATTCTGGTGAGCGAGGCCCTCAAGCCCACGGTGACGGCCTGCGTGGTGGACCGCGCCCCGCGCAAGAACCCACAGCCCAGCGACCATGCGCCGGTGGTTGTCACGATGAGCGCCTGATGCACCCTTGAGCCGCTCCGCACGCGACGCAAAAAAGGCTGCCAGAGGAATGCTCTGGCAGCCTTTTTCTTGGGGTCAGCCCTCAGCCCAGCAACCGGCGCCCGGTCAGGCGCGGTTTACCCAACGGTCGCCCTCGGCACCAGGGATCAGGGCCGGGGCGAGAACCCGTCGCGCAGTGCACGCACCTCGTCGTGGTTGCGCTGGGCGCCCTGGGTCTGGCGCTCTACCAGAGCGCGCACATCGGCAGGCAGCGCAGCCTTCAGCGCCTTGCGGTAGCGGGCCACCGCCGCGTCCTCGCCACGTTCGCACTCTTCGAGCACGGCCTTGTCGTCCTGGGTGGACAGCGCGGTCTTCACCGACACCCAGCCCCGGTGCAACGCGCCCGCCACGGTCCCCCCCTGCGCGGGGTCGCCATTGAGGCGGCGGATCTCGTGCTCCAGCTCCACGGCGGCAGCGGCACACTCGCGCGAGTGGCGCTGGAAGATGCCCTTGAGCTGGCCCGACTCTGCGTGCTCGGCACAGGCATGGAAGCCGTATTCGCCGTCACGTGCAGACTCCAGCAGGTCGTTGAGCACATCGACCACGTCTTCGGCGTCGATCACGTCCATCGGGCGGTCGCTGGCCAGCGCAGCGCGGTTGGCGGCGCGCTCCCACGCGGCGCGGGTGGCGGGGCGCACGTCGGTCCAGGCCAGGCCGTCGCTGCCGTGGCGTGCACGCCAGTCGTCGGCCAGGCGCGGCTCGATGGCGTCAAAGTTGCCCTCGTAGCGGCCTACCGACGACCAGCCCAGTTCATAGGCCGGCCGGTATTGGTCGTACGTACGGCCGCCCACGTAGTAGGGCTCGCGGTGGTAGGTCTCGCGCCAGTAGGCGTCTTCTTCGGTGGGGTTGACGGCCTCGGCAGCCGCCTTGCCCGCCAGGCCGCCCGCCACAGCACCCGCCACGCCACCAATGGCAGCGCCGACCGGGCCGCCAAAAGCACCTGCAGCAGCCCCGGCAGCGGCGCCCCCGAGGGCGGCGCCCACGCCCGTTCCGACGGGGTGAGCACCTGGCTCATTGGTCAAGGGGTCACGGTTGGCATCGTTGAAATCCGACATAGGAACATCTCCGGTTGGTTGACAGTGACTTCATTGTTGAAGCCACCTCCGGAGTGCCGGGTCGGCCCAGGGAGGGCCTGCATGTAGGACATGGCCCGCCATGCAGTGCGATGCGCAGCGCGCATCCGGGCCGGGTTACAGCGATGCCACCAGCGATGTAGTGGCACCTTGCATTGCTACTATTTCAATAGCTGCAGAGGCATGATAAACACGCACCTGCGGCCATTTTCATACTTCATCCGGTGCGTCCAGCCCCAACTCCTGGATCTTGCGGGTGATGGTGTTGCGCCCAATGCCCAGGCGCTGCGCGGCCTCCATGCGACGGCCGTGGGTGGCCACCAGGGCCGTGCGGATCAGGCGCGACTCAAAGCGCCGCGTGAGCGCATCCCACACCTCGGGCTGGCCGCCTGCGAGCAGTTTTTGCGCTTCGGTTTCCAGTGCCTGCTCCCAGCTGTGGGCGGCAGCCACAGGGGCTACGGCGGCGTCGGCCGACCAGGACGCAACGGCCGCAGGTGCAGACGCCGACACTGGAGCGGACACCTGCGCTGCGGGGTGCAGGCCACCTACCAATTCGGGTGCAGGCTGCGCCACTGGCGCAACAGGCGCCAGCGGGGCCACCGGCATTGATGTGACCGTGGCCGCCGCAGGCTCGGCGCCCGCCGTGGCGCGCACTGGCGGCTGGTACACCGGGGCTTCCAGCACCTCGGGCGGCAGGTCCTGCAGCGAGATCACCTGGGCAGGCGCCATCACCGTGAGCCAGTGGCAGATGTTCTCCAGCTGGCGCACGTTGCCCGGGAAGGCAAACTGCTCCAGCCGCGCCAGTGCCGAATCGGCAATGCGCTTGGGCTCCACGCCCAGTTGCCGCGCGCTTTGCTGCAGAAAGTGGCGCGTGAGCATGGGCACGTCTTCATGCCGCTCACGCAGCGCGGGCAGGCGCAGGCGGATCACATTGAGGCGGTGGAACAAGTCCTCGCGGAAGCCGCCTTCCTTGACGCGCTGCTCCAGGTTCTGGTGGGTGGCGGCAATCACACGCACATGGGCCTTGACGGCCGCATGGCCGCCCACGCGGTAGAACTGGCCGTCGGACAACACGCGCAGCAAGCGCGTCTGCAAATCAAACGGCATGTCGCCAATTTCGTCGAGGAACAGCGTGCCGCCCTCGGCCTGCTCGAAGCGGCCGCGCCGCTGGGTCTGGGCGCCGGTGAAGGCGCCGCGCTCATGGCCGAAGAGTTCGCTCTCCAGCAGGTCTTTGGGGATGGCGGCGGTGTTGATGGCCACAAAGGGGCCGTCTGCCACGGGCGAATGCTTGTGCAGCGCGCGCGCCACCAGTTCCTTGCCCGAGCCCGATTCGCCGGTGATGAGCACCGTGACCTGGCTTTGCGACAGCCGCCCGATGGCGCGGAACACGTCCTGCATGGCGGGCGCCTGGCCCAGCATTTCGGGGGTCGCGGTCTGGCGCTCTTCGGTGACTTCTTCGCGCTGGCTTTCTTCCACCGCTCGGCGGATCAGCTCCACCGCCTTGGGCAGGTCAAACGGCTTGGGCAGGTATTCGAACGCGCCGCGCTGAAAGGCCGACACCGCGCTGTCGAGGTCGGAGTACGCCGTCATGATGATGACGGGCAGGCCGGGCTGCAGCTCGCGCACCTTCTCCAGCAGTTGCAGGCCCGAACCTCCGGGCATGCGGATGTCGCTCACCAGAACCTGGGGGCCCTGGCGCGCGGGGTCGCCTGCGGTGACATCGGCCAGTGCGTCCAGCACTTCGCGCGGGTGCGTGAAACTGCGCGTGGGCAGGTTCTCGCGGGCCAGCGCCTTTTCCAGGACGAAGCGGATCGAGGGGTCGTCATCTACTATCCAGATCGGCTTCATATGTTTTTCTTACCTTCCCTGTGGTTGCGTGTCAGGGACCGTCATGCGCTCTCAGGGCAAGGGGATCAGGATTCGGAAGTCGGTGCGACCCGGTACGCTGTCGCATTCGATCAACCCGTGGTGACGCTGCACGAAGGTTTGCGCCAACGTCAGCCCCAGCCCTGATCCGCCGTCCCGACCCGATACCAGTGGATAAAAAATCCGCTCCTTGATGGCATCGGGTACGCCCGGTCCGTTGTCGATGACATGCAATTCCAGTGCCAGCCGGTAGCGTTGTCGGCCGAACGTGACCTGGCGGGCCACACGCGTGCGCAGCGTGATCACGGCATCCCCCTTGGCGATGCGCTCTGACAGCGCCTGGGCCGCGTTCTGCACGATGTTCAGCACCGCCTGAATGAGCTGCGCGCGGTCCCCGCGAAACTCGGGAATCGAGGTGTCGTAGTCGCGCTGCACCCTGAGGCCCTGCGGGTATTCGACCAGCACGAGCGAACGCACGCGCTCGCACACCTCGTGGATGTTCACATCGCCCACCAGGTGGGGGTGGCGATGGGGCGCGAGCAGCCGGTCCACCAGGCTTTGCAGGCGGTCGGCCTCGTGGATGATGACCTGGGTGTATTCGGTGAGCTCCCGGTTGTCGAGCTCCATCTCCAGCAGCTGTGCCGCACCCCGAATGCCGCCCAGCGGGTTCTTGATCTCGTGGGCCAGGTTGCGGATCAGCTCCTTGTTGGCCTGGGCCTGGTCACGCAGGCGCTCTTCGCGGTCCTGGCGGGCCTGCTGCTCCAGCGGCCACAACTCCACCAGGATTTCGCCCACCTGCTCGGCATCGGCTACGTTGACATGCACAGGCACCGGGTCCTGGTGCAGGCGCTTCAGGCTGGCCTCGTAGCGCAGCGCGGCAAAGTCCTTGCCCCGGGCGCCCGCCAGTGCGGTCTGCAGCAGTGCCGGGTCGGTGAAGAAGGTAGAGAAGTCCGCCCCTTCCAGGGTGCGGCGCGAGAGGCCCAGTGTGTTTTCCAGCGCGGCATTGGCAAACTGCACCGCGCCATCGTCAGCGCGCAGCACCGCCACCAGGGTGGACATCAGGTCCAGGGAATGAAAACGCCCGGTGTCAGTGCCGGGAAGGTCGGAGGAAGAAGGGGCACTCACACGCAATCACCGCGGTCAGTTGGTGGGTGCAGCAGGGGCAGGCAGGCGGGCAATCTCGCGCTTGATACCCGCAATGTCACTCTCGCTGCGGGCCACGCTGGCCTTGAGTTCGGCCGTGCGTTCGGTGTAGCGCTGGGGGTTGCGCAGATCGAGTGCGTTGCGCTCGGGGGCGCCGTTGTTGTATTCCTTGAGCAGCTCGGCATGGCGCGTTTCCGCCTTGCGCAGCTCGGACTCCAGAATCGCGCGGGCATCCGAGTCGCGGGATTTTTGTTCGTTGTTGCTGACGCGTGGAGCGTTGGCGGGCGAGGTCGCAGACGACGGGGCTGCCGCACCACCCGCTGCAGGAGCTGCGGCAGACGCTGGGCGGGTGCCCTGCACCACGGTAACGTTGCCGCCCTCCACCAGCTTGCAGCCGCGCTCCTTGGCTTGCTGGGCGTTGTTGGTGTATTCGTTGCCGCAACGATAGATGCGGTCTTGCGCCTGGACTGCGGGGACGGTGGCGGCGATGAGGAGCAGGGTGATGAGCGTTTTATTCATTCGGTTTCCTCGCACTGACATGCAGGGGACAGGGGAGTATCCCCCAATCACCCTACATCTCCAATCCAACAAGGGCAGACCCTTGAAGGGCTGTGTATACGGATGCAACACCTGACGTCTTGGTTCCGCCGCATGCGTTCGGCGCAGATAGCGCCGCCGCCCGCCCATGAAAAAAGGCGGCTTGCGCCGCCTTTTCTTGAGCAATGGTCTGCAGGCAGACGATTACAGGGAGTAGTACATGTCGTACTCGACAGGGTGCACTGCCATGCGGAAGCGGGTCACTTCGTTCATCTTCAGATCGATGTAGGCGTCGATCATGCTGTCGGTGAACACGCCACCCTTGGTCAGGAACGCACGGTCCTTGTCCAGATGTTCCAGGGCTTGGTCCAGGCTGTGGCACACGGTGGGCACCAGCTTGTCTTCTTCTGGAGGCAGGTGGTACAGGTCCTTCGTAGCGGCTTCGCCAGGATGGATCTTGTTTTCCACGCCGTCCAGACCGGCCATCAGCAGGGCTGCGAAGCCCAGGTAAGGGTTCATCAGTGGATCGGGGAAGCGGGCTTCCACGCGACGGCCCTTGGGGTTGGCCACGTAAGGGATACGGATCGAAGCGGAACGGTTCTTGGCCGAGTAGGCCAGCTTCACCGGGGCTTCGAAGTGAGGCACAAGGCGCTTGTAGCTGTTGGTACCGGGATTGGTGATGGCGTTCAGGGCACGTGCGTGCTTGATGATGCCGCCGATGTAGTACAGCGCGAAGTCCGACAGACCAGCATAGCCATCGCCAGCGAACAGGTTCTTGCCGTCCTTCCAGACGGACTGGTGCACGTGCATGCCGGAGCCGTTGTCGCCGTGGTAAGGCTTGGGCATGAACGTGGCGGTCTTGCCGTAGGCGTTGGCCACATTGTGGATCACGTACTTTTGCAGGATGGTCCAGTCGGCGCGCTCAACCAGGGTGCTGAAACGGGTACCGATTTCGTTCTGGCCAGCGCCCGCCACTTCGTGGTGGAACACTTCGACCGGGATGCCCAGAGATTCGAGGATCAGGGACATCTCGGCGCGCATGTCTTGCGTGCTGTCGACGGGAGGCACGGGGAAATAGCCGCCCTTGACGGTGGGACGGTGGCCACGGTTGCCGCCTTCCAGCTTGGCGCCTGTGTTCCAGGGGGCTTCGTATTCTTCGATTTCGTAGAACGTGTTGTTGGGCTCGGTGCTCCAGCGCACGCCGTCGAAGATGAAGAATTCTGGCTCGGGACCGAAGTAGGCCGTGTCGCCCAGGCCGGAGGCCTTCAGGTAGGCTTCAGCGCGCTTGGCAATGGAGCGGGGATCGCGGTCGTAGGCCTTGCCGTCGGTGGGTTCGATCACGTCGCAGGTCAGGATCAGCGTCGTTTCTTCAAAGAACGGATCGATGTTGGCCGTGCTCGGGTCGGGGATCAGCTGCATGTCGGAGGCTTCAATGCCCTTCCAACCGGCGATCGACGAGCCGTCAAAGGCATGGCCCGAAGTGAACTTGTCTTCGTCGAAGTGAGAGACGGGCACCGTGGTGTGCTGTTGTTTGCCACGGGTATCGGTGAAACGGAAGTCAACGAACTTGACTTCGTTCTCCTTCACCATCTTCATCACGTCTGCAACGGTCTTGGCCATCAGGTTCTCCTGGATAAAGCGCTTGTTGAAAAAAGAGTTTGCCGAAATAAAAGCAGTTTGCGTGCCAGCCGAGTGCAGCACCGCACTATGAAGGAGCGCTACCCGCGACAGGTCGGCGTGGCACGCGCCAAAAAGCACCAATACGGTGCAATCCATCTACCAAATCTGAGTCTCACAGGTTGCGCACCAATTCAGGGCCGCAATTTGCACCAAATTCGTGCAATCCTGTTTTCAAAGCCTGCCATGCAGCAGGCACCGAGGACGCGGGCCCTTTGACACCCAGTTCGATATGCCGCCCGTATTGTGGATGATCTACGCTGGGCAAACTGAACACCCGCACATCCGGGTGCGATTTTTCAATCTGCTCCATGAGGGGCGTCAAGGCTGCCTCCATCGCACCATAAACCACCACCGACTGCTCGGTCTGCGGTGCCCGGTTGAAATGGGCTGCGTAGTGCTGCTCCAGCACCCACTCGATCATGGGCCAGGCCATGACAGGGAAGCCCGGAACGAAGTGCACTGCACCACCTCCTGGCCCGTCGCAACTGAAGCCGGGAATCTTGTTGTAGGGATTGGGAATGATGCGCGCGCCCACCGGGAACATGCCCATGTTGAGGCGGTGCACGTTGTCGGACCGATCCGGCTCGTAGGGCACGCCCTGCTCGCGCGCTACATCCTGCATGCGTTCGCGGATCAGCGCCTCGGCTTCTGGGTGCAGGGCCAGATCCCGGCCCAGGGCACGTCCAGCACATTGCCGCGTGTGGTCGTCAGGGGTTGCGCCAATGCCGCCACACGAGAACACCACATCGGACGACGCGAACGCCCGCTGCAAAGTGGCCGTGATGCGGTCCGGGCTGTCGCCCACATAGTCGGCGTAAGCCAGCGACAGTCCCCGCGCCGATAACAGCTCGATCACCTTGGGCATGTGCTTGTCGGCCCTTTTGCCTGACAGTATCTCGTCACCGACGATGATGAGACCAAAGGTGGGGGTCATGGTGGATTGTCTCCAGGGTTCGGATTTGCAGGGGGCGGCAGCGCGGGGGCTGGGGGTGCCGCCATGTTCAATGCAGGCGCTTCTTTGGGGTGCACGGCCGCTTCGGCCAACGGGGCGGGCCCGGTCATCGGCGCCATCGTGGCCCGCTCGGCACGCAAGCGCTGCAGGGCGGCCAGACCGTAGTGCGTGAACCACAGCGAGGAAAACGCGAACACCAGGGTGTAGATCCAGATCGCCAGCGGCACCAGCACAAAAAACGCGGCGGCAAACACCACGCCCGATGCCCACACAATGCTGGGCGCGGCCCCGAGGTAGCCCGTGACGATGCCCATGCCCAGCAGGCTGCTGCGATGGCGGCGGAATATCTCCAGGCGCTCTTCCTTGCTGGCGTGGTCTGCCAGGGCGTCGAACACCATCACCCGGTAGGTCAGCCAACCCCAGATCAGCGGCGGCAGGATGAGTACCAGTGGCGGCACCAGCCATAGCGGAACGGACACCACCAGCGCCACCAGCGCCAACACCGTGGACCCTACCGACCAGGCCACACTCGCAATGAAGGACCCGCCCTTCTTGCGCTCCAGATCCGGAAACCGCCGCGCAGCCACCAATGCCACCAGGGCGGGGGTCATGAGTACCGCCACGGTCAGCAGCGACACCACCACCAGTACAGGCGCCACGGCCAACACCACCATCAACGGCGCCATGACAGCAGTCACATCCCCCAGGCCCCAGCCCTGAAGCCAACCCCAGACGCTGGCCAGCAACGAGGACGCATCGAGCAACGCGCGCATCCCCTGCACCGCCGCGTCCCAGTAGAAGTAACCCATTCCGAGTGCCAAAACGGCCATCAAGAACAGAGGCAAGAGCGACAGCGCAATCACCCGCGGACGCAGGCAATAGGCAGCGGCACGCCAGAAAGAATCAAGCAGTAATCCCATGGCGGCAAGCATACAGGCAGCGCCCGCCAAGCCGCTCAGGCCTTGCCCAGCAACCTCAGTACGCCCCGCCATTGCTGGGACCAGAACCCCGCGCCGTAGTCGCGCACACGGCCATCGGGGCCCGGCTCGACCTGGTCGCGCACGCCCGTAGGGTCAAAGCGCTTTTCAAAGTTGGCGGTGCCCATCAGCATGTCCCACCAAGGCAGAAGCACCCCGAAGTTGTGCCCGCCGAGCACCACACGCGGCGGCGTTGCTGCTTGGCCCGATGTTGCCTCGGCCGAAGGCTTGACCGTCTCGTGGCCAATGCCAATGCTGTGGTGCCGGCGGTGAAACCGGGGGCTGATCCAGAGCCGCTCACCCACCTGACCAAACCACAGCCGCACGTTGGCGTGCTGAAAGCTCTCGCTGAGCTGAGTGATGGCCACGATGGCAATGAACTGCCCCGGCGCAACGCCAATCAGCTGCGCCACCGTCACCAGAATCACGTCGCGCAGCAGGTCATCGAGCAGGTGGTTGCGGTTGTCGCTCCACATCGTCATTTGCTGCTGCGCATGGTGCAGCGAATGCAGGCGCCACCACCACTCAAAATGATGCTGTCCCCGGTGGATCCAGTAGTCCACAAAATCGAACACCACCAGATACAGCAGCAAGCTGACCCAGGAGATGTCCGTCACACCCGGCCAGAGGCCATCGAGCTGGAACGTGCTGACACCCGCCACACGCAAGGCACCAAACAGTGAATCCGCCAGCGGATCCACCGTGAAAAACAGCGCCAGCCGGAACAGTCCCAGCCGGTGAATCAGGGTGTAGAGGATGTCAGTGCGGATGGTGGCGCGGTCATTGACCTGCTCCACCGGCCACCAGCGCTGCATGGGGCCAATCACAGCCACGATGACGACCAGCTGCAGCAATCCCACCAGCAGCCAGCCGGAGGCCTCATAGCCGTTCTCCAGCAGGCTGGCCAGCCCTGTGGTGAACATCAGCGGCTGCAGCACGCTCTCAAAAAGCCATTGCTGCACGCTGTCAAATACACCGCCTAGCCATCCCATCGTGTCGCGCTCCCTGGCACCTGGTTATTCATGCAAACATGCGGCGCGTGCGCCCTCAGCCACGGCGCACGCGATCCAACTTGATCCCACAGCCCATCTAGCGAACCTGAGCCGCTGCGGCCGCATAGTCAGGATGATCCCGCAAGGTGCGAAAGCAAAATCCTCGCTGCTTGAGCCCTTCAATCAAAGGCTCCAGCACAGCGGGCGCCCAGGCGTCCTTGCGTGACCAGATCCCCAGGTGCGCCAGCAGGATGTCGCCACTGCGCACATCGCGCAGCGCCTTGTTCAGCAGCGCGGTGTTGCTGGCCGTCTCACTGGGCAGCTCATCCCCCAAGAAGCCGGCAGGCGACCACCCCACATGCACATAACCGCAGGCCTTCGCGCTGGCAATCAATTGTGCAGAGGTCTTGCCGCCAGGCGCGCGGAACAGGGGCAAAGGCGTCTTGCCGGTAAT
>Ga0207976_100532_pt1 | contig 14006 bp, 13 predicted proteins | sample LakWasMe94_HOW11_2_FD_183916 | JGI IMG/M metagenome (GOLD analysis project Ga0207976, IMG submission 183916) | Freshwater sediment methanotrophic microbial communities from Lake Washington under simulated oxygen tension - Sediment Metagenome... | ecosystem: Environmental > Aquatic > Freshwater >... | reverse complement strand
CCAGGTCGCTGATGCGCGCCAGGGCCTGGTGCGGCTGCAGGCCATCGGCACCGGCCTGCTCACGGGCGAAGGTGATCTGCTTCTTCAGGCCGGCGACGCGGATCTCGAAGAACTCGTCCAGGTTGCTGGAGAAGATCAGCAGGAACTTCAGGCGCTCCAGCAACGGGTAGGACTCATCCAGCGCCTGTTCCAGCACGCGGATGTTGAACTGCAGTTGCGACAGCTCGCGATGGATATACAGGCTGCTGTCATCCAGGCTCGGGATGACCAGGGTCGGCATCGCCACATGCGGTGCGTCCGCTTGCACCGGCGGGGCTTCCAGCTCCGGTGGTGTTTCAACGACCTGCTCGACCACGGGTTGAGCTTCTTTTACGGCAACTTCAGTGAGTCCTTCGGTATTCATCGCGTGTTCCTGGGAGGGCTATTTTTGCTCTCGTAACAATTGAGCAGCACGAACGGCAAAGTAAGTCAGGATGCCATCGGCACCCGCGCGTTTAAAGGCGGTCAAGGATTCGAGAATAACCCCTTCGCTCAACCAGCCATTCTGGATCGCCGCCATGTGCATGGCGTATTCGCCGCTGACCTGATAGACAAAGGTCGGCACCTTGAATTCATCTTTGACCCGCAAAAGGATGTCCAGGTACGGCATGCCCGGCTTGACCATGACCATGTCCGCGCCTTCGGCGAGGTCGGCGGCCACTTCATGCAGGGCTTCGTGGCTGTTGGCCGGGTCCATCTGGTAGGAGGCCTTGTTGGCCTTGCCCAGGTTCAGCGCCGAGCCGACCGCATCGCGGAACGGGCCGTAATAGGCGCTGGCGTACTTGGCCGAATAGGCCATGATCCGCACGTTGACGTGCCCGGCCAGCTCCAGGGCTTCGCGGATCGCCTGGATGCGGCCGTCCATCATGTCCGAAGGCGCGACCACCTGGGCGCCGGCTTCGGCATGGGACAGGGCTTGCTTGACCAGCGCATCGACGGTGATGTCGTTCTGCACATAGCCTTCTTCGTCGAGGATGCCGTCCTGGCCGTGAGTGGTGAACGGGTCGAGCGCCACGTCGGTGATCACCCCCAGCTCTGGGAAACGCTCACGCAGCGCGCGGGTGGCGCGCTGGGCAATTCCGTCCGGGTTCCAGGCTTCGGCGGCGTCCAGCGACTTGAGCTGCGCCGGGGTTACCGGGAACAACGCCAGCGCGGGAATCCCCAGCTCGACCCATTTCGCCGCTTCCTCCAGCAGCAGGTCGATGGTCAGGCGCTCGACGCCCGGCATCGACGCCACCGCTTCCCGGCGATTCTCACCGTCGAGCACGAATACCGGCAGGATCAGGTCATCGGTGGTCAGGACGTTTTCACGAACCAGACGACGAGAAAAATCATCACGGCGATTGCGGCGCAGGCGAGTGGCAGGAAACAAACGGTTGGCTGGGGTAAAGCTCACGACAGACTCCTGAGCCCGCACAGGCGGGCGAGCGTGACAGTTATAAGCGGCCATTATGACGAACGGATGACAGTTGTGCTTAACCCTGTGACCGGTAGTCGCAGCTATTGTCCAGCCAGCATTTGTTCACGTCGAGACACATTTGGATACTTTCCTCCATGGGCTCGAAGGGTTAGGCTGCGCGTTCATTTCGCCAGCACCCAGACAATGCTCCAACAATTTCTGCATGACTTCGGCTACTTTGCCCTCTTTCTCGGCACGTTCTTCGAAGGCGAAACCATTCTGGTACTCGCAGGCTTCCTGGCGTTCCGTGGATACATGGACATCAACCTGGTGGTGGTCGTGGCCTTCTTCGGCAGCTATGCCGGCGATCAGCTGTGGTACTTCCTGGGACGCAAGCACGGGCGCAAGCTTTTGGCGCGCAAGCCGCGCTGGCAATTGATGGGCGATCGGGCGCTGGAGCATATCCGCAAGCATCCGGACATCTGGGTGCTGAGTTTCCGCTTCGTCTACGGCCTGCGTACCGTGATGCCGGTGGCCATCGGTCTGTCGGGGTACCCGCCGGGACGTTATCTGTTGCTCAACGGCATTGGCGCCGCGATCTGGGCCGCCGCCCTGGCCGCCGCGGCCTATCACTTCGGCGCCGTGCTCGAAGGCATGCTGGGCAGCATCAAGAAATACGAACTGTGGGTACTCGGCGCCTTGCTGGTCCTGGGCTTTGCCCTGTGGCTGCGCCGCCGCTTCAAGAATGCGCGACTGGCCAAGGCGGTCTACGAAGCCGAACAGGTCAAGCAGAACGAACAGAGCGATTGCTGCAAGTCTAAGACGCCAGTCGAGTAAGGCGGCCCCGGCAGCAGTAAAGCGCGATGCCACTGAGCAGGCTGTAACTGATCAGGCCGACCCAGCCCAAGGCGCTGGCCGGCCACAGCCCGACCAGGGGCGCCAGCCACACCAGCGGCAGGTTCGACACCAGCCGCAGCAACTCCACCTTCAGCGCCCACGGGCGATTCTCCAGCGCCACCCCCAGCACGAACAGACCGAAGGCCATGGCGCTCCAGCCCAGCACCAGGGCCGCGACCGGCAGGCTGTCGCCCAGGTTCATCAGGTAGCTGCCAAAGGCCGCGTACGCCGCGAACTGCAACACCACATACCCCTGCTGCCAGGCATCCAGCGGCACCTCGAACTTGCGGAACTGGCTCAGGTCCGGCTTGCGCTGCGGGTACTTGGCCGCCACATCCGCCGGGCGCCAGCCGGTGCGCATGAACCAGATCCGCAGCTTGTCCCAAAAGCGCTCGGTACGCCGCGCATCGTCCAGCAACTGGGCATAGAACTGCAGGTTGGCCCACACCGGGTTCCAGCTGGCGAGGGGCGTGGTGACGCCGAAGACCACCGGCTCGTTGTCGTCCTCCTCCTGGAAGGTGCCGAACAGACGGTCCCAAATAATGAACACGCCGCCGTAGTTACGATCCATGTAGAGAGCGTTCTGCGCATGGTGGGCCCGATGATTGGACGGCGAGACGAAAAACCATTCGAACCAGCCCAACTTGGGAATGTGCCGGGTGTGCACCCAGAACTGATACAGCAGGTTCAGCGCTCCCACGCTGACAAACACCAGCAGCGGCACCCCCAGCACGGCCATCGGCAGGTAGAAAATCCAGCTCAGCAGGAAGCCGGTGCTGGTCTGGCGCAGCGCCGTGGAGAGGTTGTAGTCCTCGCTCTGGTGATGCACCGAATGCGCCGCCCAGAGAATGTTGCGCTCATGGCCCATGCGGTGCAGCCAGTAGTAGCAGAAGTCGTAGAGGACAAAGGCGAACACCCAGACCCAGGCGCTCTCGGCCGACAGGGTAAAGAGCCCCAGGTGCTCCAGGGCAAAGGCGTAGGTCACCAGGCCAACGCCCTTGGTCAGTAGCCCGGTGGTGGTCGACAGCGCCCCGGTACTGAGGCTGTTGATGGCGTCCGCGACCCGATAGTTGTTCACCCCCCGCCAGCGGTCGACCAGCAGTTCGAGGGCTATCAGCACAAAGAAGAACGGCACCGCATAAAGAATGAAATTCATGACACGACCTGATGGGAATCCTGATCGAAGATTAGGTCGAGCGGCGGGATAACCCTATGGCAACGGGCGACAAATTAGTGGACATTTAACGCCATGAATCTGGAGAAAAAACCATGAGCAAAAAAGTTGCAGTGATCCTTTCCGGCTGTGGCGTCTACGACGGTGCCGAGATCCATGAAAGCGTCATCACCCTGCTGCGTCTGGACCAGCGTGGCGCCCAGGTGCAGTGCTTCGCCCCGAACATCGCCCAGCTGCATGTGATCAACCACCTGACCGGCGCAGAGATGCCCGAGTCGCGCAATGTCCTGGTGGAGTCGGCGCGCATCGCCCGCGGCCAGGTGAAAGATATCCGTGACGCCGACGCCGAAGACTTCGACGCGCTGATCGTGCCCGGCGGTTTTGGCACGGCGAAAAACCTCTCCAACTTCGCCGTGGAAGGGGCCGGCTGCACGGTCCAGCCAGATGTCCTGGCACTGACCGAGGCCTTCGCCGAAGCCGGCAAGCCGGTGGGCCTGATCTGCATCTCGCCGGCATTGGCGGCGAAGATCTACGGCCCGGGCGTCACCTGCACCATCGGCAACGATGCCGACACCGCGGCCGCCGTGAGCAAGATGGGCGCGACCCACGCAGAATGCACCGTCGGCGACATCATCGAGGACAAGGCGCGCAAGCTGGTCAGCACCCCGGCCTACATGCTCGCGCAGTCCATCAGCGAAGCAGCGGCCGGAATCAATAAGCTGGTGGATCGGGTGCTGGAACTGACCCACGAAAACGACGAATAACCCCACCACCGTGGCGAGCCGGCAAGCGCCCTCGCCTCGCGGCCCCCGTCAGGCCTGACGCGCCAGCCGCGTCAGGATGCGGTCCAGGGCGTTGGCGAAGGCCTGCTTCTCGCGGTCCCCATAAGCACCTGGCCCACCACCGACCTGCCCCTGCTCGCGCAGATCGGTAAACAGGTTACGCACCGCCAGCCGCTCACCCATGTTCTGCGCATCGAACTCCTTGCCCCGCGGGTCGAGGGCGGCAACGCCCTTCTTCACCAGCCGATCGGCCAGGGGCACGTCGCTGCAGATCACCAGTTCGCCCGGCACCGCGTGTTCCACCAGATAATCGTCGGCCGCATCCGGGCCGCTGGGCACCACGATCAGCTTGACGCAGGCAAAGCCCGGCTTGATCTGCGGCTGCCCTGCCACCAGCACCAGTTCGAACTGGCGCTTGAGGGCAAACCTCACCACCTGATCCTTCGCCGCCTTGGGGCAGGCGTCGGCATCGATCCACACACGCATTGCGTTATTCCTCTGAAAGCATCGCGGGCAAGTCTCGCTCCTACAGATCTCGATGAACTGTGGGAGCGCGGCTTGCCCGCGATAATGCGCGAAGTGGATGCCTCAGGAAACCTGGGTCCGCCGTTTCTCGGTGATGCGGCTGCGACTGTAGAGCACGATGATCGCCACGATCGCCACCGCCTGCGCCGTCAGCGAGTAGGCATCGGCATGAATGCCCAGCCAGTCGAAGTCAAAGAACGCCACCGGCCGTGTACCGAAGATCCCGGCCTCCTGCAGCGCCTTGACGCCATGCCCGGCAAACACCACCGACAAGGCGCACAGCAATGCCGCGTTGATGCCGAAGAACAGGGCCAGCGGCAGCTTGGCCGAACCGCGCAGGATCACCCAGGCCAGGCCGAACAACAGCACCAGCGCCGTGGCGCCGCCGGCCAGCACTGCATTGTGGCCCGCCGGGCCAGCCTGCAGCCACAGGGTTTCGTAGAACAGGATCACCTCGAACAGCTCGCGATAGACCGAGAAGAACGCCAGCACCGCAAAGCCGAAACGGCCGCCACCGCCCACCAGGCTGCTCTTGATGTAGTCCTGCCAGGCCGCCGCGTGCCGGCGATCGTGCATCCACACACCGAGCCACAGCACCATGACACTGGCGAACAGGGCCGTGGCGCCTTCCAGCAACTCGCGCTGGGAGCCGCTGACGTCGATCACATACGCCGCCAGCGCCCAGGTACCCAGGCCGGCCAGCAAGGCCAGGCCCCAACCGACGTTGACGCTGCGTACCGCCGATTGCTGGCCGGTATTGCGCAGGAAGGCCAGGATCGCCGCCAGCACCAGGATCGCTTCCAGGCCCTCGCGCAGCAGGATCAGCAGGCCGGAGATGTAGCTCAGGGACCAGCTCAGGCCATCGCTGCCCAGCAGGCCTGCCGACTCTGTCAGCTTGGCCTTGGCGGCATCTAGGCGTTGCTCGGCCTGCTCTACCGGCAAGCCATCCTGCAGCGCCTGACGATAGGCCATCAGGGCTTTCTCGGTGTCCTTGCGCACGTTGGCGTCAACGTTGTCGAGGGAGCTTTCCACCAGCTCGAAGCCTTCCAGGTACGCCGCCACCGACAGGTCGTAGGCCTGTTCGTGGTCACCGGCGCGGTAGGCAGCCAGGCTCTTGTCCAGGGTCGAGGCGGTGTAGTCGAGCAGTTGCGCCGGGCCGCGCTTGACCTGTGGCGGCTGGGCGCGCTGGGCACGGAAGGTGGCCGCGGCCTGCGGGCCTTCGGCGGCCTGCACTTCGCTGGGGGTCTGGCGGGCCAGGTCGGCGAGGTTGTAGCTCTTGTCGCCCTTCGCCGCGGCCGGGTCGGCAGTGAAGCCGGCGATATAGGTCGCCAAGTCCCAGCGCTGGCGGTCGTCCAGTTGATCGGCGAACGACGGCATGTCGGTGCCTTCGACGCCCAGGCCGAGGGTGTTGTAGATCGCGTAGAGGCTCAGGTGATCCGTGCGTGCCGCATCCCGCAGGTTGGCCGGTGGCGGCGTCAGGCCGACGCCCGCCGGGCCATCGCCGGCACCGGTGTCACCGTGACACACCGAGCAGTGCTGGGCATACAAAGGCACGCCACGGCTCGGGTCCGGAGTGATGATCGGTGCCTGGCTGACCTCATAGGCCACCGCCAGCTTGGCGCCCAGCTGCCGTGCCTGACGGGCGACAAGAGCGCCATCCGCCTTGGCCTTGACCGCCTCGTTCAGGCTGGCGATGCCCTGCTCCAGTTCGGCCTTCTCCGGCTTGGCTGGCAAATCGGCGACCAGCCCCTGCAACACGCCGAGAAACTCGACCTGCTCACGGTATTCGGAGTCGTCAATGACCTTGCCCGCCTCGACCGTCGGTGGGTAGTCCGCGCCAATGTAGTCGAGCAGGTGCAGCGCCTTGGGCGCGCCTTCTACGGTGTCCGCCAGCAGGTTGGCGCTGCACAGGGCCAATAGCGGCAGCACGAGCCACGCCAGGAAACGGGAGGGGGCAGTCATGAACGAATCTCAAATGGAAATACGAAGTAACACATTGTTCACTTCCAATGAGTTTCACTCAAGCTCTGTCATGCAGACACCCAGGCGCAGTGGTTCCTGATGCCGGGTCAAAGCCTTGAATCACCTGGGGTCCGGGTTTCCTGAACAAAGATGAAATAAATCCGGGCGCGGCCGGGACCCGCTCATGCTCACGGATCCCCCCTGAGACACAGGCATGAAAAAGGCGCCCTCGAGGGGCGCCTTTTTTGTATGGCCAGTCTCTTAGACCGGCGCTTTGCGAATGGTCGCCAGCAACCCGGCGGCGCCGAGGAACAGACCGGCGAAGGTGCGGTTCATCCGGCGTTGCTGGGCGGGCGTGCGCAGCAGGCGCAGGACCTTGGAAGCCAGGCCGGTGTAGCCGGCCATGACAATCAGGTCGACGGTAATCATGGTCGCGCCGAGGATCAGGTATTGCTTCACCAGCGGCGCGTGGGGATCGATGAACTGCGGCAGGACCGCCAGCATGAACACCAGCGCCTTGGGGTTGCTGATGTTGACCAGGAAACCGCGGAACACCAGCGCCAGGGGTTTGCCGATCGGCCGAATCGCGGCGTCGTCGCTCAGGTCGCTGGGCAGCGCGCGCCACTGCTTGACCGCGAGGTAGACCAGGTAAGCCACGCCGAACCATTTGATCGCGTAAAAGGCGGTCGAGGATGCCGCGAGAATCGCCCCCACGCCGGCCGCGACAATCGCGATCTGCATGGCCAGGCCCAGCTGCAGGCCCAGGGCGTTCCAGTAACCGCGCCAGAAACCGTATTGCAGACCGCAGGACATCGATGCAATCGCGCCGGCCCCCGGAGAAAGGCTGATCACCCAGCAAGCGGCAAAAAACGCCAGCCATGTCTCAAGAACCATCGCACACCTCAGCTCGAATTCGTCGTAGACGCCTAAGCTAATGCGCCGGCGGGCGGATGACCATAGTTTTTTGTCGGACAGACATCGCTGCCCTGTAGCCGCTGCCGAAGGCTGTGATAGGCCGGGGTCGCGCTCGACACGCAGGATCTTCCTGCGATCTCAAGAGCGCGTCTGCTTCGCAGCCGATCGCAGCCTCGCGATGCTCGGCAGCGGCTACAGAGACGGCACAGGAGGACTATTTCTCGCCGGAGCCCACCGACAGCGCATCGCTGCCGCGCCAACGGCGTACGGAGCGCTGGAAGAACAGGCTGTTGGGCACTTGCACCATGACCCCGCCGGTGCCGGCTTCCTCGGCCTCGATCAGCGAGGTGTACAGCAGGTTGATTGCCACCACCCGGCCCTTGATACCCGGCTTGTCGAGAGTGTCCACCAACTCGACCACATCGCCGATGCGGAACGGGCCCACGGTAAAGATCAGGATGGCGCAGAGCAGGTTGGACAGCACGCTCCACATGGCGAAGAAGGCCACCGCCGCCACCGCGACAAAACCGGACAGTGCGGTCCAGAGCACCGTCGCCGACACCCCGAGCCGCTCCAGGACAAAGATCAGCGCGCTGCCCATGATCAGCCAGCGCAAGCCGCCGCGCAGCGGCATCAGCAGCTGCGGCGGGAACGGGTAACGCTCACCCAGGCGTGTCAGGCAGCGCGCGACAAAACGCTGGGTGATGTAGCCAGCCAGGAGGATCAGCAGGATTTGTACTGTGACCCACAGCGGCTCGATCCACATGGTCGGCAAAGGCAGCTTGAACGCTTCCATCAGGACAAGGCTTCCAGTTCCGCCTGCATGCTTTCCAGCAGTTCCAGGGCCTCCATCCAGGCCTCTTCCAGTTCGCCTTCGCGCACCTTCAGCTTGGCCTGCTCGGCCAGCAGATCACGCAACTCGTCCTTGCGGGCCGCTTCGTAGATGCCACTGTCGCCGAGGCTGGCTTCGATTTTCGCCAGCCGTTCGTGGACCTTGCCCAGCTCGGTTTCCAGCTTGTCGGCTTCGCGTTTGTGCGGCGCCAACTGCTGGCGCAGGGCCGCGGCAGCCTGGCGCTGGGCCTTCTTGTCGGTCTTGTCCGGGTTGACCGTGGTCGTGCTGACCGGCGCGTTGCGCTGGCGATAGTCCACCAGCCAGCGTGCATAGTCGTCCAGGTCGCCGTCGAACTCCTCGACCTTGCCGTCGGCCACCAGGAAGAAGTTGTCGGTGGTGCTTTTCAGCAGGTGACGGTCGTGGGAGACCACCAGTACCGCGCCGCTGAACTCTTGCAGGGCCATGGTCAGGGCCAGGCGCATCTCCAGGTCCAGGTGGTTGGTCGGTTCGTCGAGCAGCAGCAGGTTCGGGCGGTCCCAGGCGATCAGGGCCAGGGCCAGGCGCGCCTTTTCACCACCGGAGAAGTTCAGCACCGGTTCGTCGATACGCGCACCGCGGAAGTCGAAGCCGCCGAGGAAGTCACGCAGGGTCTGCTCACGCTCGGTCGGCGCCAGGCGCTGCAAATGCAGCAACGGGCTGGCCTTGGCATCGAGCGAGTCTAGTTGGTGCTGGGCAAAGTAGCCGACCACGGTGTTCTCGCCGCGGGTCAGGCGGCCGCTCAGCGGCGACAGTTCGCCGGAGAGGTTCTTGATCAGGGTCGACTTACCGGCACCGTTGGGGCCGAGCAGACCGATGCGCGCACCCGGGGTCAGTTGCAGCTTGACCTTCTCCAGCACGGTCTTTTCGCCGTACCCCAGGCGGGCATCGGACAGGTCGAGCAGCGGGCTGGAGATCTTTTCCGACTCGCGGAAAACGAAGTCGAACGGCGAGTCGACGTGGGCGGCGGACAGCTCTTCCATCCGCTCCAGGGCCTTGATCCGGCTCTGGGCCTGGCGGGCCTTGGTGGCCTGGGCCTTGAAGCGCGCAATGTACTTTTCCATGTGCGCGCGTTGCGCCTGCTGCTTCTCGTAGGCTTGCTGCTGTTGCGCCAGGCGTTCGGCACGGGCGCGCTCGAAAGCGCTGTAGCCACCGCGATAGAGGGTGATCTTGCGCTGATCGACGTGAGCCACATGGTCGACCACGGCATCGAGGAAATCGCGGTCGTGGGAAATCAGCAGCAAGGTGCCGGGGTAGCCCTTGAGCCAGTCCTCCAGCCAGAGGATCGCATCGAGGTCCAGGTGGTTGGTCGGTTCGTCGAGCAGCAGCAGGTCCGACGGGCACATCAGCGCCTGCGCCAGGTTCAGGCGCATCCGCCAGCCACCGGAGAAGTCGCCGACCTGACGGTCCATCTGCTCGTTGCTGAAACCCAGGCCAGCCAGCAGCTTGCGCGCCCGGGCGTCGGCGGTATAACCGTCGGCGCTGTCCAGCTCGGCATGCAAGCGCGCCAGGGCTGCACCGTCATGGGCCGCTTCGGCGGCGGCCAGCTCACGCTGCACCTGACGCAGGCGCAGGTCGCCATCGAGTACGTAGTCGACCGCCAGCCGCTCGAGGGTGTCGACCTCCTGGCGCATATGGGCGATGCGCCAGTCGGCGGGCAGGAAGCAGTCGCCCGAATCCGGGTGCAACTCGCCACGCAGCAAGGCGAACAGGCTGGATTTGCCGGCGCCGTTGGCACCGATCAGGCCGGCTTTCTGGCCGGCGTGCAGGGTCAGCTCGGCGTCTTCTAGCAGACGTTGCGGACCACGCTGTAAAGTCAGGTTCTGAAGTCGAATCATAATGGCGGCGGAGTCTACCAGCTTCGTTCGCAACTGGCGCGAGTAGCAATATGTCCTCTGACCTGTGGAGCTTCACCCTCAAGACCTACGCCCGCCCGGGCGTCGAACAAGCCTGCCTGAACCTTCAGGCGGCCGGGGCCAATGTCTGTCTTTTACTCTGCGCGGCCTGGCTCGGCGCACGCGGGGTGGCCTGCAATGCCCAGCGCCTGCAACAACTGCGAAGCCTGGGCCAGCCCTGGCACGACGAAGTCGTCAGGCCGCTGCGCCAGCTGCGCACGCAATGGCGCCCAGCCGCGAGCGTGGATCCGGAACTGGCGGTCTTGCGTGAACAGGTCAAGGCATTGGAACTGGAGGCCGAACGGCAACTGCTGCTGCGCCTGGAAGCGCTGGCGGGGGAATGGTCGGAGGGTGAAGCACAGGATCTGGAGGATTGGCTGGAAGGACTGGCGGCCGAAGCCGCCAACCTCAACCGCGACGCGCTGCAGGCGCTGCGCGTCGCGGTGACCGGCGCTTAGGAAGCGCTGGTTGGCGTGGTGCTGGCAGGAGCGGCCGGAGCCGGAGCTGGTGCAGCAGTCGCCGCTGGAGCTGGCGAAGATACCGGAGCCGCGGGCTTGGCAGCCGGAGTTGCCGGGGTGGCTGGCTTGGCGGCCGCTGGAGCGGTGGCCGGTTTGGCGGCTGCAGGCTTGGCGGCGACTGGTTTCTTCGCGGTGGGTTTTGCAACCGGCTTGGCAGCAGGTTTCACCGCAGGCTTGGCGGCTGGCTTTGCTGCAGCGGGTTTAGCGGCTGCAGGCTTGGCGGCAGTGGAAGCCGCCGGCTTGGCTGCTGCAGGTTTGGCAGCGGGCTTGGCCGCTGGTTTGGCTGCAGGTTTAGCTGCAGGTTTAGCTGCGGCCTTCACCGGAGCTTTTGCCGCAGCCGGTTTGGCGACCGGCTTCGCAGCAGGTTTTGCCGCTACGGGTTTAGCCGCTGGCTTTGCAGCTGCAGGCTTGGCCGCCGCGGTTTTAGCCACTGGCTTTGCAGCGGGTTTGGCCGCAGGTTTTGCTGCTGGCTTGGCAGCGGGTTTCGCTGCAGCCGGTTTGGCAGCCGCTGCTTTTGCAACAGGCTTGGCAGCAGGTTTCGCAGGTGCTTTTGCAGCAGCCGGTTTAGCCGCTGGCTTGGCTGCTGCAGGTTTGGCGGCGGCGGTTTTTGCCACTGGCTTGGCAGCAGGTTTGGCGGCCGGTTTGCTGGCAGCTTTCACCGGGGCTTTAGCAGCAGTTTTGGCAGGGGCTTTTGCCGCCGGCTTGGCTGCGGCTTTCTGTGCTGGAGCGGCTGCCGGTTTGGCGGAGCGAGTGCTCAGCACCTTGGCGACGGCTTCTTTCACACGGCCTACGCCCTGGGCCAGTTTCAGGCTTTCCTGAGCGTCGCGCTTGAGTTGCAGAATGTAGGCGCGGGTTTCGGATTGACGTGTCTTGAGTGCATCGAGCAGGTCTTCAAGTTCTTTCACTGCGTCCTTGGCTTTGGCTTGTGCCTTGGCCTTGCCGGCCGCCGCGGCGTCCTGCAATTTGGTGCGCGATTTGTGCAGTTTTTCCTGTGCCTTACCGCGTTGCTTTTCCAGTTTGGCGAGCAGTTTTTCAGCATCAGCCAAGGCTTGGGAACAAGCGTTTTCCAAATGTTCGAGCAGGCTGCCCGAAAGCTGTTGGAGCAAATGCAACGGAGTATTTACAGGCTTCTTATTGGCCGACATGGTTTACCTCCTGGCTGACGTGAGTTGCGGCTCATACTAGACCTCTGCTGCTACCGCCGCTAGGGCATGTTGACAGTATCGAATGCCATGCGTTGCAGAGGATTGAAAATGTTCTTCGCGCACAAGAAAGTTACTCACCAGCCGCCACATCCACACTGGCATAATCCACCTCGTCTCAGGCCGGAGAACGCCCATGTCGCGTTACCTTTTTTTATCCTTGTGTGTGTTGTTGCCACTGGCTCAGGCCGCCGAAGATTCGCAGAAAAACGATGCTCACGATCTCGCCTACAGCCTGGGTGCCAGCCTCGGTGAACGCCTGCGCCAGGAGGTGCCGGACCTGCAGATCCAGGCATTGGTGGAAGGCTTGAAACAGGCCTACCAAGGCAAGCCTCTGGCACTCAAGGATGAGCGCATCGAACAGATCCTCGCCCAGCATGAAGCGCAGGTCAGCGAGCAAACGGACAAGCCGCGAATCGAAGTGGCGCTGGAAAACGAACAGCGTTTTCTCTCGGCCGAAAAAGCCAAGCCGGGCGTACGCGAACTGGAGAACGGCATCCTGCTGACCGAGCTGGCACCCGGCAACGGAGTACGTCCGGGAGCCAATGGTTCGGTACAGGTTCGCTACACCGGACGCCTGCCTGACGGTACGGTGTTCGATCAGAATCAGCAGCCGCAGTGGTTTCGCCTGGACAGTGTGATTGCCGGATGGCGCAGCGCGTTGCAGCAGATGCCGACAGGGGCGAAGTGGCGCCTGGTGATTCCTTCGGCCCAGGCTTACGGCGCTGACGGCGCAGGCGACCTGATCGCGCCTTACACGCCCCTGGTGTTTGAAATCGAGCTGCTGGGGGCTACCGGTTAGGGTGGCGCAGAAACGAAAAACGGTGCGCAGTGCGCACCGTTTCGGTAAAGCTTTCGCTGCAAGTCAGGCCTGAACGGCGGCCTCTTCCTTGTGAGCGTTGTGCAGCACCTCGATCAGGCAATCTTCCAGCTCGAAGCGCTCATGCAGTAGCCCTCCCAGCTCCTTGAACTTCTCCGCCACGCATTTTCCTTCGTCGCACAGATCGTTGAACGCCAGCAGCTTTTCAGTGATGACATCGATCCGAGGATAAATGGTTTCGGCCAGTTCAAGCCCGCGCTTGTCGTTGAAAGCCCTGGCTTCACCGGTCAGCTGTTCGTAGATTTCAAAGTGGCCGGCGGAAACGTAATCGACCAGGATTGCGCAGAACTCCTGCAGCGGCTGTCGGTTTTCAGCCAGCGTCTCAGGCTCCGCGCCGAGAGCATCATAGGCCCGAACCAGTTCGTGACGCTCCTGCAACCAGCGATCGATCAGCAGATGCACTCCACCCCAGCGTTCCTGAGCATTCTGACAACTTTCGAGCATGGCGATCTCTCTTCCCTTATGGGTCATGCCGCTCTGAATCCGTCACTGGACTGAACATCAACATCCGGCCAGGCAGAACAGCATCGAGCAACGTAATTGCGGTGACACGTGCGGGCCAGATTATGCCCGCTCGACAGCCGCTTCAAGGTACGCAGGAGATAAAGTTCATACAAGTGTTTAATCTCGAGCCCCGTCGCGAAACGACGATTCAGGTCGCGGCCGCCCTGCGCCGGCCCCGTGATAGAAGCCGCGCCAGGCGATAGGCACTCAAAATCATCACAGCGATGAAAAACAGCAGGCTCCACTCCGCGGCACTCATGTCCAGCAACGTCCAGGTGACCTCCGCGCACTGCGCAGTCCCGGTGAAAACCAGCTGCAAGGCCCGTCCCCAGGACAGGTTGCCAAGCATGAACGGCATGTCCGGCAAGCACGCCAGCAACTGATCCGAAGGAATGTTCTGCAACAGCACATGGCGCCCTGCCGTGACGACACCCGCCAGGCTGCAG
>Ga0207976_100526_pt1 | contig 14126 bp, 16 predicted proteins | sample LakWasMe94_HOW11_2_FD_183916 | JGI IMG/M metagenome (GOLD analysis project Ga0207976, IMG submission 183916) | Freshwater sediment methanotrophic microbial communities from Lake Washington under simulated oxygen tension - Sediment Metagenome... | ecosystem: Environmental > Aquatic > Freshwater >... | reverse complement strand
GGTTGCGCCTGGGGCGAATCGCCGGAAAACGGCATGGTCAAGTTCTGCGAGAACGGCGCCAAGGCGGTCAACTGGGAAGCCACCGGGCGCCTGGTCAACCCGGCTTTCTTCAATAAATACACGGTGTCGGCGCTGGCGGCGCAAAGCGACTACTGGCTCGAATACCAGGGCCGCCTGACCCACCCCATGCGTTACGACGCCAGCCTGGATCGCTACGTCGAAACCAGCTGGGACGATGCCTTCGCCCTGATCGCCAAGCACCTGAACGGGCTGGAGTCGCCCGACCAGGCCGAGTTCTACACCTCGGGCCGGGCCAGCAACGAGGCCGCCTACCTCTACCAGCTGTTCGTGCGCGCCTACGGCACCAACAACTTCCCCGACTGCTCGAACATGTGCCACGAGGCCAGCGGCCTGGGCATGGACGACAGCGTTGGCGTGGGCAAAGGCACGGTGACCTTCGATGACCTGGAGGAAGCCGACGCCATTTTTGTCATCGGCCAGAACCCTGGCACCAACCACCCGCGGATGCTCGAACCACTGCGCGAAGCGGTGAAGCGTGGCGCCCAGGTGATCTGCTTCAACCCGCTGAAAGAGCGTGGCCTGGAACGCTTCCAGCACCCGCAGCATCCGCTGGAGATGCTCACCAACGGCTCCGAGCCCACCTCCTCCGCCTACTTCCGCCCGGCCCTGGGCGGCGACATGGCGGCCATGCGCGGCATCGCCAAGTTCCTCTGGCAGTGGGAACGCGAAGCCCTGGCCAACAACGGCGAAGCGGTGTTCGACCGCGCCTTCATCGCCGAGCACACCTCGGGCCTGGACGCCTACCTGGCCGAGGTCGACGCCACCAGCTGGGAGCACATCCTTGAACAGTCCGGGCTGTCCCTGGAGGACATCGAACTGGCCGCCCGCATGTACCGCAAGGCCAAGCGGGTGATCATGTGCTGGGCCATGGGCGTGACCCAGCACACCCACTCGGTGCTCACCGTGCAGGAAGTGGTCAACGTGCAGTTGCTGCGCGGCAATATCGGCCGTCCGGGCGCCGGGCTGTCGCCGGTGCGCGGCCACAGTAACGTGCAGGGCGACCGCACCATGGGCATCAACGAACTGGCCCCCGCCGAGTTGCTCGATGCCCTGGAAGCGCGTTTTGCCTTCAAGGCGCCGCGCAAGCACGGGCACAACACGGTGATGGCGATCGCCGCCATGGAAGAAGGTCGCGCCAAGGTGTTCATCGGCCTGGGGGGCAACTTCGCCCAGGCCACCCCCGACAGCCCGCGCACCCACGCCGCCCTGCGCAACTGCGAGCTGACCGTGCACATCGCCACCAAGCTCAATCGCAGCCACCTGGTCACCGGCCGCGAGGCGCTGATTTTGCCGTGCCTGGGGCGCACCGATATCGACCTGCAAGCCCAGGGCCCGCAAGGCGTCACTGTGGAAGACACCTTCAGCATGGTGCACATTTCCCACGGCCAGCTGAAACCCAAGTCGCCGCTGATGCGTTCGGAACCGGCGATCATCGCCGGGATCGCCAACGCCACCCTGGGCAGCCACCCCATCGACTGGCTGTGGGTGATCGAGGACTACAGCCGGATCCGCAACCTGATCGCCGACACCATCCCTGGCTTCAAGGACTTCAATAAAAAGCTGCTGCACCCCGGTGGTTTCCACCTGGGCAACGACGCCGCCCAGCGCATCTGGAAAACCGCCACCGGCAAGGCCCGGTTCACCCCCGGCGTATTGCCGGAACACCTGGTGAGCAAGGGCGTGCGCGACCTGGAGGTGAAGCCGCAGCTGATCCTGCAGACCATGCGTTCCCACGACCAGTACAACACCACCCTGTATGGCCTGGACGATCGTTATCGCGGGGTCTACGGCATGCGCGACGTGGTGTTCGTCAACGAGCAGGACATTCGCAAGCTGGGCTACGAGCCGGGGCAAAAGGTCGACATGATCTCGCTGTGGGGCGACGGTCGCGAGCGTCGGGTGAGCGGTTTCACCCTGATCGCCTACGACATTCCAGCCGGCCAGGCCGCCGCCTACTACCCGGAAACCAACCCTCTGGTGCCGCTGGAAAGCTACGGCGACCGCACCTTCACCCCGACCTCGAAGTTCATCGCGATCCGCCTTGAACCGGCGCCGGCCAGCAACCTGATCCAGTCCTCCGTCGATTGAACCTGCCCGGGGCGGCGCGCGTCGCCCCGGCCCTTTCGAAACCTGCATTGCCGTTGACCGCGAGTTGCAAGGCTCCGCGGTCGGCTGGGCGGTGCACAGGTATCGAGCCACTCTGAGGGTATCGTCATGTCAAACCTGGAAGCGCTCGACCTGGCGCGAATCCAATTCGCGTTCACGGTCTCGTTCCACATCATCTTTCCCGCCATCACCATCGGGCTGGCCAGCTTCCTGGCAGTGCTCGAAGGCCTCTGGCTGAAAAGCAATAATTCGGTCTACAAGGACCTGTACCACTTCTGGTCGAAAATCTTTGCCGTCAACTTCGGCATGGGGGTGGTCTCCGGGCTGGTCATGGCCTACGAGTTCGGCACCAACTGGAGCCGTTTCTCGGACTTTGCCGGGAGCATTACCGGGCCCCTGCTGACCTATGAAGTACTGACCGCGTTTTTCCTCGAGGCCGGTTTCCTCGGGGTGATGCTGTTCGGCTGGAACCGGGTCGGCCGTGGGCTGCACTTCTTCTCCACGGTCATGGTCGCCATCGGCACCCTGATCTCGACCTTCTGGATCCTCGCCTCCAACAGCTGGATGCAGACGCCACAGGGCTTCTCCATCGTCGATGGGCGGATCGTGCCGATGGACTGGCTGGCCATCGTGTTCAACCCGTCGTTCCCCTTCCGCCTGGCGCACATGGCGATCGCCGCGTTCGTCGCCACCGCGTTTTTTGTCGGCTCTTCGGCGGCCTGGCACCTGCTGCGCAAGAACGACACGCCGCAAGTGCGCAAGATGCTGTCGATGGCGATGTGGATGGCCTTGATCGTCGCACCGATCCAGGCGGTGGTCGGGGATGCCCACGGCCTGAATACCCTGGAACATCAGCCGGCGAAAATCGCCGCCATCGAAGGCCACTGGGAAAACATCGGCAACCAACCGACGCCGCTGGTGCTGTTCGGCATCCCCGACATGGACGCCGAGAAGACCGGTTACGCCATCGAAGTGCCTTACCTGGGCAGCCTGATCCTGACCCACAGCCTGGACAAGCAGATCCCGGCGCTCAAGAGTTTCCCGAAAGAGGACCGGCCGAACGCGACCATCATCTTCTTCAGCTTCCGGATCATGGCCGGGCTGGGCATGTTGATGATCCTCACCGGCCTGCTCGGCCTGGCTTTGCGCCGCAACGACGCGCTGTACCGCAACCGGCTGTTCCTGCGCCTGGTGCTGTGCATGGGCCCGACCGGGCTGATCGCCATGCTGGCCGGCTGGATCACCACCGAGGTCGGCCGCCAGCCGTGGGTGGTGTACGGGCTGCAGCGCACCGCCGACGCGGCGTCCAACCACTCGGTCAGCCAACTGAGCATCTCCCTGGCGCTGTTCGTGTTGATCTACTTCTCGGTGTTCACCGTTGGCATCGCCTACATGATGAAGCTGGTGCGCAAGGGCCCGCAGCCCCATCACGATCATCCGCCACAAGGCGGCCCCGGCCAGGACCGCACGCCACGCCGGCCGCTGTCCGCGGTCACCGAGACCTTCGCGTCCGGCAACCCCGCCAACTGAACAAGGAGCTTGCCCATGGGCATTCAAGGTATAGATCTGTCGTTGATCTGGGGCGTGATCATCGCCTTCGGGGTGATGATGTACGTCATCATGGATGGCTTCGACCTGGGACTGGGGATCCTCTTCCCACTGATCCCGGACGCGCAGGAGCGCGATGTGATGATGAACACCGTGGCGCCGGTCTGGGACGGTAACGAAACCTGGCTGATCCTCGGCGGCGCAGCGCTGTACGGGGCCTTCCCGTTGGCCTATGCGGTGATTCTGGAGGCCTTGTACCTGCCGCTGATCTTCATGCTGGCCGGCTTGATCTTCCGCGGCGTGGCCTTTGAGTTCCGCTTCAAGGCCAGCCCGGAAAAACGCCATATCTGGGACATGGCGTTCATCGGCGGCTCGCTGCTGGCGACCTTCTGCCAGGGCATCGTGATTGGCAGTTACATCGCCGGGATCCCGGTGGTCAATCGTGAGTTCGCCGGCGGCAACCTCGACTGGCTGGCGCCGTTCCCGCTGTTCTGCGGCCTGGGCCTGATCGTCGCCTACGCGCTGCTGGGCAGCACCTGGCTGCTGGTCAAGACCGAAGGCATGCTGGAATCGCGGATGCGCCACTACACCCGGCCGCTGGCGTTCGTGCTGATGGCGGTGGTCGCGGTGCTCTGTGTGTGGACGCCTGTGCTGCATCCGGAGATCGCCAGCCGCTGGTTCACCCATGCGCATATCGTGGTCTTCGGCGCCCTGGTGGTCCTCGCGCTGCTGGCGCTGTTCGGGCTGCTGCGCACCTTGCGCCAGCATCACTCGCACTGGCCATTCGTGTTCACCCTGGCGCTGGTATTCCTCGGCTATATCGGCCTGGCCTTCAGCATCTGGCCGAACATCGTGCCGCCTTCCATCAGCCTGTGGCAGGCCGCATCGCCCCCGTCCAGCCAGCTGTTCATCCTGATCGGCACCCTGTTCATCCTGCCGATCATCCTGATGTACACCTGCTGGAGCTACTACGTGTTCCGCGGCAAAGTGAGGATCGGCGATGGTTACCATTGACAGCGAAACCCTTCGCCCCCCTGCCAGGCTGAGACCTTTCTACCAGCAGGTGGCGCAGTTGAGCCTGCTATTCCTCGGCGGGCTGCTCATGCTGGCCGCCGCCGCCCTGATGATGGAGTTGGCTTATGGAACGCTCTGAGGTATCGAGCACTGAAGGTCCGGCCGCCCCCTGGTATCGGCAGCTGGCGTGGCTGGTGGGCATCTGGTTTGGCAGTGTGCTGGCCTTGGGTGCGGTGGCCAGTCTGCTGCGGCTGATGATGCAGATGGCCGGCATGAGTAGTCACTGATTGCTGGCTGCACCGGTAAAGGCCCGGCACATTGTTAGGCGCCGGCACCTTTCCCGGTTTGTGGTTTCAATCAGCCAGATGCAACGAGCCCGCGAGGCCCTCACCTCGCGGGCTCTTTGTATCTGGGTCAAGGCTGGCGTTCGGCCAAGGCTTCCAGCAGATCGGCCGAAGGCACGAAGAACAGGCCGCCGGTCACCGCCGTGCTGAAATCCAGCAAGCGGTCATAGTTGCCCGCCGGCCGGCCGACAAACATGTTTTCCAGCATCTGTTCGATGGGCTCCGGCGAGCGCGCGTAGCCGATGAAATAGGTGCCGAACTCCCCCGCTCCCGGCCGGCCGAACGGCATGTTGTCGCGCAGGATCTTCACCTCTTCGCCGTCCTTGGTGATGGTGGTCAAGGCACTGTGGGAAGAGGTCGGCTTGACTGCATCGTCGAGTTCGATATCGGACAGCTTCTTGCGCCCGATCACCCGTTCCTGCGCCTCGACCGACAGCTCGTTCCAGGCGTTCATGTTATGCAGGTACTTCTGCACCAGCACATAACTGCCGCCGCTGAAGGCCGGATCTTCATCGCCGATCAGGGTGAACTCAATTGCCTTGCGCCCGACCGGGTTTTCCGTGCCATCGACAAAACCGATGATGCTGCGCATGTCGAAATAACGGAAACCCTGCACCTCGTCGACCACCGAGATCGCATCACCCAGCGCTGAGATCAGTTGCGTCGCCAGCTCGAAACACAGGTCCATCTGGTCCGCGCGAATGTGCAGCAGGATGTCGCCGGGGGTCGCCACGGCCCGGCGCTCTTGCGGGCCGAACTCACGGAAGGCGTGCAGGGAAGCCGGGCGCGGACCGCCAAACAACCGGTCCCAGGCCGCCGAAGCAAAACCGCAGACGCACGACAGGTTCCCCGCGGGCACCCGCTTGCCGACCGAACGGGTGAGGCCCGCCACGTCTTCGCACCAGCCCCGCACCTTGGCGGCCGCCTCGTTGCCGGGGGCCAGGGTGGCGACGATAAAGATCGCGCTGCTGGTAATCGGGTTGCAGACGGATTGCGGTTCAGGAATATCGTTGGACATGGGCATGAACACTCGGCGGAACGGGAAAGACCGCAGAGTAGCAAACAATCACCCAGTCACAGCGCCTGAGTGGACCGCGGCGCTTATTGCGCCGCCACCCGACGACGCAGGCCCAGGCTCCAGCCCTGCTGCATACCGGCCGCCGCCAGCAGGATGGCGATCACGCCGATCCATTGCAGCAACTCCAGGCGATGACCGAAGGCGAACCAGTCGACGAAGATCGCCGCGATCGGGTAGATGAACGACAGCGCGCCGGTCAGCGCGGTCGGCAGTTTCTGGATCGCGCCGTACAACAGCACGTACATCACCCCGGTGTGCACGATGCCCAGGGTCAGCAGGCTGGCCCAGGCACCCGGCGCCGTGGGCAGCACGGAAAGATTGGCCCAGGGCGCCAGCAACAACACCCCGGTGCAGACCTGGATCAGCGCGATCAGGTGCGGCGGCGTGCCGGTCAGGCGCTTGATCAGCAGCGCGGCGAAGGCATACAGCAGGGCCGCCCCCAACGCCAGGGCGATCCCCAGCAGATAGCCATTGCCCCCTGCCCCTTGTTCGCCATGGGCACTGACGATCGCCAGCATCCCGGCAAAGGAGATGCTCAGCCAGAACAGTTTCTGCACGGTGATTTTCTCGCCGAGGAACAGCGCCGCCAGCCCCACCAGCATGAACGGCTGGACGTTGTAGACCGCGGTGCCGATGGCGATCGAGGCCCGGGAATAGGAAGCGAACAGCAGCACCCAGTTGCCGACGATGGCAACGCCGCTGAGCACGGCGAGAAGAAAGGTGGTGCGGGTCAGGATGCCGGGGCGCAGAAAACCGAAGCCGGCGCAGATCAGCAGCAGGGTCGCGGCGCCGAACACACAGCGCCAGAACACCACGTCCAGCACCGGCTGCCCGGACACCAGCACGAACCAGCCGATGGTGCCGGAAATCAACATGGCGGCGGTCATTTCCAGTGAGCCGCGGCGTAACAATTTGTCCATGATCATTCTCCTCAACAAGTGCCAAAAGTATGACAATCGGCTCCTGCCCCGCTCAAGACTCAACGGTAGGCTAAAATCGACTTACACCTTTTTTATCAAGGTACTTCCTAGGTTTTACCTAATGAGGTTGGCATGATCGACGAAATTGACCAGGCGCTGATCAGTGCCCTGATGGAAGACTCGCGCCGTTCGCTCAAGGCCCTGGCGCAGATCAGCGGGCTGTCCTCGCCCAGCGTCGCCGAACGCCTGCGACGCCTGGAAGAACGCGGCGTGCTCAAGGCCTATACCGTCGAAGTCGACCCCAGGTTCTTCGGCTATCAATTGCAGGCCATCGTGCGTATCCGGCCGCTGCCGGGGAAACTCCAGGAAGTCGAACGACAGATCCTGGCCATCCCCGAGTTCACCGAGTGCGACAAGGTCACCGGCGAAGACTGCTTTATCGCCCGCCTGCATGTGCGCGACATGGAGCAACTGGACAGCCTGCTCGACCACCTCAACAGCTGCGCGGAAACCAACACCGCGATCGTCAAGAAAAGCCCAGTGAAACGGCGGTTGCCGCCGATGGCGTAATGCGCCGAAAACAGCCTAGACTCAGGTTTTTCCGGCGAAGGATTGACGGCATGAAAACGCTTCTCGCGCTGCTGGCATTGACGCTCACGGGCTGCGGCACCATCGAGACGGTGTTTCGCAGCGACGCGGCCGCCAGCCAGACGCTCAAGAAAGAGAACAGCTATTGCGGAGCGGTCCCGCGCATCTACAGCGGCGTGAGCTATGACCTGTGCCGCGTCTTCGCCCCCTATCAGGAAAACCGGCCAGACAAGACCGGCGAAAGCGCGACCCGGGGCATGCTGATCGACATCGCCGCCTCAGGCGTGCTCGATACCCTGCTGCTGCCCTACACCATTTATCAGCAACAGACCGACGGCAGCCTGATCGTTGCCGACTAGCGCCCCGCTACAGCAACAAATGCTGCCTGCGCAGCCACAATTAGTGCCAGCCCCTGGCCGAACGACCGGATCGCAGACAACAAAAAGCCCGCCGAAGCGGGCTTTTTTTGTTTCAAGGCTGGCGATCAGTCGTCGCGGCCCATGATGCCGAACAGCTGCAACAGGCTGACGAACAGGTTGTAGATCGATACATACAGGCTGATGGTCGCCATGATGTAGTTACGCTCGCCGCCATGGATGATGGCGCTGGTCTGGTACAGGATGCATACCGAGGAGAACAGCACGAAGCCCGCGCTGATCGCCAGTTGCAGGCCGCTGATCTGGAAGAACAGGCTGGCCAGGGTTGCACCCAGCAGGACAAAGAAACCGGCGGTGATGAAACCACCGAGGAAGCTCATGTCCTTGCGGCTGATCAGCACGTAGGCCGACAGGCCACCAAACACCAGGGCGGTCATCGCAAAGGCCGAGCTGACCACTTCCGCGCCGCCCTGCATGCCCAGGTAACGGTTGAGGATCGGGCCGAGCAGAAAGCCCATGAACCCGGTCAGGGCAAACGCCGACACCAGGCCCCAGGCCGAATCACGGAGTTTGTTGGTGAGGAAGAACAGACCGTAGAAACCGATCAGCACCACGAAGATATTCGGATAGCCGACCCGCATCTGCTGGGCCACGTAAGCCGTCACGCCACTGAAGGCGAGAGTGAGAGCGAGTAGGCCGTAGGTGTTGCGCAGGACGCGGCTAACTTCTAGCTGCTCGGCCTGCACGCCGTTATTAACCGCGTAATCCTGTTCGCGCATGGCGACACTCCTGTTGGTTTGAAACGTTCAGTGGCAAAGATCATAACAGACGCTCTGCAACAAGCCATGCGCAGAGTTTGACAGTGTGTTTCATTCAGGTATTATGGCGCCCGCAACAAAAACGGAGGTGTGGCCGAGTGGTTTAAGGCAACGGTCTTGAAAACCGTCGACTGTAACAGGTCCATGAGTTCGAATCCCATCGCCTCCGCCATATTCGTCACGCTAAAGCCCCGATTATTCGGGGCTTTTTCGTTTCTGGCGGACCAGCTTGCGGTCGCCTCGACAAGCCGTCGCTTCCGCCTGTTTTCTGCGATTTCCGCAACTACATCCCCCGGGCGTCATGCCGACTGCCCCCCTCATCGACACCCATTCATCACATACGCCTGCAACGCCTTCAAGACAGCTGGGTCGGCAATGATTCCGGCTCGGATCGAAAGAACAGTGGGTCCAGTCTCCGGAGAGCGTTCGAAGGCCACGCCATCGTCCAAGCGAGTGCCGAGGGTGGAAACAGGTGAACAGCGGATGATCACCGGCGAGCAACGATTGGGGTCTCCGCCAGGAACTCCGTTCGTCAGTTTCACATGAAATATCAAACAAGAAACTTGAAAGTAATGCACTAGAATCTACAGTGAAATCGCAGTACCGTCTTACAACACTTCACAACTTTTCGGAACACAAAGCATTTTTTATCAAGGATGATAAAGATGAGCCTAATCCAAAAGGTTTTTCCAGTTTTTGCATCAACACTCGCATTGATCTCCTGCAGCAATATCACGGCACCGCCTACCAGTGAGTTAGCAGAAGCCACGTGCATTCCCAACTACAAAGCGCTGCCAACGACAACTCCAGACATAAATCGAGCGCATATTTTTTGCGGGGAAGTAAAATCATATATAGACCCCACGAGCAAAATAAAAGTCTATGAGGCAAAGGGCTTTCACTCCGCGGCGGCCGCACCAAGAGTTAGTACGATTACTGGAACATCAAACACGAGTAGCAATCGGGGCAATCCAATAAACTTCACCCCGCCCTCCACGTTGAATTTCATCGACACCAGCGCTTTTACATATGAGCTAGCGAACTTCAACATCACGGAGGGAACAAATTCCTCAACAAAGCCAAGATCCACGATGTTCCCGAACAGGTGCACAGCAGCCCAGGTACTTAAAAGCATTGAGTACGCCTACAACAATTCAGCCCAAAACAAAAAATGCACGAGCGGGCAAACGAGTCCAGGCGCAGACGTCGGCAGCTGTGGTCCCTCTTCCCCAAAAAGATCAGACTCGACATATTGTCAAGTCAGTAACGCCCCCTTTGACGTACAAGTCTTTTATAACGGCAGACTCATCACAACCTCGTACCCACTATTGTAAGTACAAGAACAGTTCAACGACGAAGTAAGAAACGCTGCCCTTGATCCTGTCGGATCATCGTTCAGGGTTTGATGTTCGCGCCTGCCGCCACGTAATGGCCCGCATGGCTCGACTCGTGCGATACCTAACGGCATTTTCCCAAGCGCCCTGTTTCACGACAAACAGGGTGACACGGGAAACCAATCAGCATAATGGATTCCGGAAACCATTAAATAAACGGGGCGAACTCCGAAAAGCCAGACGAGTAGGAATTTATATATGGAGATATATCGTATGTCGGCTCAAGAAAACTTTGTTGGCGGATGGACTCCTTATCACGAACTGACTCCAAAGGATCGGGAAGTATTCAAAGAAGCCCTGGCCGGGTTCGTGGGTGTGCACTACACCCCTGAAAAGGTTTCGACCCAGGTCGTCAACGGCACGAACTATCGTTATCTGTCGAAAGCAACGGTGCCTGGCTCCTCGGACAGCTGGCAAGCGGTAGTGGAAATCTACGCGCCTATCAAGGGCAAGCCGCACATCACCCAGATCCACCGGATCTAAGCACGTTTCAAACTCGTCGGGGCCCGCACAGGTTGCGGGCCCCGATGCTTGATCACGACCTTCTCCTTCCAGGCCCTCTCCCTCAAGCACTGACTCCACGAGTACACGGCTCCTGGGCAAGCCGAGTAGCCTTATGGCTAAGCCATCGACACGAGATCACTGTCGTTGATCTGGGAGGCTTCGATGATCCAGGGGACACCTGTGATAACGGTTCGAATCCATCGCCTCCGTCATATTCGTCAGGCTAAGGCCCCGATTAGTCGAGGCCTTTTCGTTTCTGGCTCATGCAAGGAACTGCATGCCAAGGCAAGGCCGTTACAAGACTGTCCGACTAGCCCCTCTTCCGGCGTCTTGCCGACCGAACACAATCCCCTACGGATCCAAACCTCACTTGCTGCCAGTGCGCGACCACTCATCATCCATAGCACCCGCGGTGTTGACGACTATCAGCGCCACGACACAGACAAACAACGCGAACACGGCAAAGCCCCCCATCACATGCAAGTAAGGCAGTGCGTTATTCCACGCTCGAGCAACCCCCAGGAATGCGGCAAATAACCAGCCACTCATGGAGAGCGCGCCCAAGAGGGCAAGGCGAGTACGGGCGGAGTTAGGCAACGAGGCAAAAGGAGCTTTCTGCAGCAGTGGGAAACCGATCCGATGCAACAAAGCGCCGTTGAGGCTAAGCAGCACGACGACACTGGCCTTGGCCCAGAGCTTTTGATTGAGCAGATACGCACTGCCCTCATAGAGGTAGCCTTGGAGCACCAGCAGCAAGCCACTTCCCCAAAGAGCCAATAGCGCGAGCATGACGATCTTTTGAGTCTCGTCGAGGTACTCACGCTGCACCTGGCTCAGCACATCCTTGCGCCAGCTCCAGAGCTTTTGATCAGCCTGTAACACCCTCCCCAGAGCAATACAGGTGGCAATCAGATGACCATACACGAGCAGCATTTTGAGCATTACCTTGACCTTATTCTTATGTGGGCAATGCACTCCCTCGCACCCTTGATGTGAAACTAAATGATACATATTCATATTTGTATCAACAAGTTACCTGCCCAGCCATCCGTCCGGATCTGAAATCGCCTGCCCTCTCGCACAGTCTCCGGGTCATAAGCCATCCCCAGGCCGACGCCTACGGCATACATTGGCCCTTGGGAACTGGCTTGTATCTGTATCGAGAAGGCCTGAGGGTCGACCACGCAATCGATACCACAGAGCCCCGCCACCATCATGGGTACAACGGCCGGCAGACCTCCTGGCCCTATGCAAGGAGAAGAATGCAAAGAGCCCGGCACTATGGCCGGGCTCTGGTTATTTTCTGGATTCCATCATCTTGTCGGCGAGAGTTCTGGCTCTTGTGATCAACAGGTTCTGCCTGTCTTCGTGAGTGGCCTCTCCTACGATCGGTGCCGTCAGGTTGCTTTCCGCAATCAACGCAGCACAGAAGTATTGATCCCAGACTCTTTGTTCCGACGCCTGTTTGCTTACTTGGTCGGCGATCATATGGGACTCCTTTTGACGAGGTAGCACCGCCATTTTACGCCTTAATCGCTGGCAGCCCCTGCCGTAACGGATAGCCGGCAAATAGCGTGATACCCGTCGAACCATTCGAGCTTCCGGTGCTGTTTGGCCGCTATTTCACGCCAATATCTTCTGCAAAACGAAGCAGATAACCATCAGGGTCCAGGACCAGGAAATTCCTCTGCCCGAATTGCCGATCATTGCTGCGGTACCAATGTTCTTCGACGGGCCTTCTGATCGGGTATCCGGCCTTCTCCAGAGCGCAAACCAGGGCAAAGGCATCCGGACACTCGATGGAAAGGTTCATGCCTCGGCCGTAGGGAGGCTCCAGGGGGCCCACGCGCCAGGGTGAATCGTCATGCCAGTCCTGCTCCAGCATGATCTGGCTGTTGCCAAAGGAGAGAAAGGCAAACTTGTCTTCGGGGCGGTCGTACTCGACCCTGAAACCCAACACATCACAGTAGAAATACAGACTCTGCTGCAGGTCCGAAACGATCAGTTCCGGCACCAGCGCGTTCAACTTGAACATGCTCTTGCATCCATTCAGCTCCTAGGCCGGCCAATTTACCCTGGTTCTCTGTCATTACCGGTTTATTTAGCACGCGGCATGACCTGTCATTGAACCTTCTGGCCGTTGCCAATCTTCTGCGCCCTGTCGATCCCCCACTCAAACGCATCTTCCATGTCCAGGCCATCCGGGGCCAGGTCATTGTCTTCGACAATAACGCTGCCGTCCGGCTTGTAGATGCCGATGAACATCTTGAGCGAGCCATCTCTGAGGATCTCTGATCGCACCTTGATCCTGCACCCATTTGAAAGGGTTTCACTGTGGTTCAAATGACGCTCGGTCATGGCCGCATCCCTCAGTAAATGAAGTTCGAGTAAGGCACAGACCATTCATTCATGCCAGTCGATGGGGCTCCTGCGTGCTCGGACACCGACGACCAACCTCTTGCCCGAAACTGCTCAAGAATACCCCCTGACAGCCGACTTCATCGGTGACCTCAAGGAGAAATTCATGCCAATCAACTCTGCAACGATCACCATGACATCTGTCACGGTGGCCTCCCCCTCCTCCCACATCGCTCCCGCCGAACTCAGCAGCGATGAAGACCAAGCCGCGCCACAGGAAAGCGTCAAAGTCTCGCTCTCTCAAGAAGGAAAGGCCAAAGCCGCCGAAGAACAGAACAAGAATGCGGATATCGATGCCAGCAACCTGCCTGAGGCCGTAAAGAAGATTCTCAAGGTCATTCGCGAGATACAGGAAAAGATCCAGAAGAAAATGGAGGAGCTTGAGGCGATCAAGAACGATCCGTCCCTGAGCGACAAAGAACGCGAAGCCAAGGCGCAAGGGGTCCAGGTCGAGTTGGCGACCCTGACCAGCCAACTCACCTCCAGAACCAATGATTTACGCCGGACAGAGAATGAACTGAAGCTCTCCACCGGACAGAAGAAGCTCGCCAACTACCTCGCCGCCCCCAAGGGTTGAGAGGAGAGGTTGGGGGTTCGCCGGCAATAAAAAGCCCCGCACAGTGGCGAGGCCGTTTTCCGTATCTGTCAGCACTTCAGCCGGCAGGTTTCAGTGGCGCCGGGGCCGCCATGACATAGCGGGACATCAGGTAGGCGACCAGGCCGCCCAGCGCCGCGCCCGCCGCATCCGCCAGAAACAGCGCCAGTTGAGAGGCCGAATGCTGGTAGACCCTGCACATCGCCACCCAGGCATTTTCCATGAAGCCGGAAGCCCAGTCCCAACCGCAGGGGTACATCATCAGAAAGGCCAGCCCGGCAAGGGTTACCCATCCGGACAACCTGGACGGGGCCTGCGAGAGGACGAACCGGGCCAGCTGG
>Ga0207976_100518_pt1 | contig 14348 bp, 15 predicted proteins | sample LakWasMe94_HOW11_2_FD_183916 | JGI IMG/M metagenome (GOLD analysis project Ga0207976, IMG submission 183916) | Freshwater sediment methanotrophic microbial communities from Lake Washington under simulated oxygen tension - Sediment Metagenome... | ecosystem: Environmental > Aquatic > Freshwater >... | reverse complement strand
GAAAGCATGCCCCCCATACATTGGGTCTCGATTGGCGCAAAGCCGCGTGGTGTCCAACACCCATAAGCGACAAGCCAGTTGCGTCCTGGCCATTGCTGCGGCGCTCCACCACAACCTACTGGAGACCTCTTAGATGAATGCGAAAAAACTCGTCCTGATGGGCGCGACACTGGGGCTGGCGTCCGCCATGGCCCACGCCCAGAACACGGACCAATTGCAGCAGGCGCTGGCCCAGGCGCAAGCTGCGGCAGCCCAGGCCCAGGCCGCCGCAAAACAAGCCCAGGCCGCGCTGGAGCAAGCCCTGGCCGCTGCGTACGAGGCCCGGAAGAACAGCGTCCCTGTTGCCGCGCCCGCTGCCGAAAAACCGAGTGGCGGCGGCCTGACCGTCAGCAGCGGTGCGAACAGCGCTACGCTGTATGGTTTGATCGACATCACCCTGAGCAATGTAGACCACAAGGACGCCAAGAACAACTCCCTGACCGGCTTTCAAACACCCTGGTTCAGCGGCAGCCGCTGGGGCGTGACGGGTAGCCACGACCTGGGCGCCGGTGGCCTGAAAGCCATCTTCCGACTGGAAAGCGAATTTGTCCCAGCGACCGGTGAAGAAGACACGCCTGGCGTGCTGTTCAACCGCGACGCATGGGCGGGATTTCAGAGCGAAGACCTGGGCAAGCTGAGCTTTGGCCGTCAAAATGCCTTGGGCCGCGACTTTGCGGCGATCTACCTGGACCCCTACGGAGCGGCCAAGTCCTCGCTTGGGGAGGGTGGCGGAACCAATACCAACAATTTCAAACAAATGATCTACTATGGCGGTAGCGCAACCGGCACCCGCATCAACAACGGCATCGTCTGGAAAAAGGCGTTTTCCTCAGGTGTGGTGGCGGGTGCCGCCTACTCCTTTGGCGGCGTGGTGGGCGACGTGAGCGAAGGGACCACCGTCTCAGCGGCACTGGGCTACAACGGGGGACCCTTTAATGTGGCGGGCTTTGCGACGCAGGCCAAACTCAATGGCCTGACCGACAACGCCTACTCCATCGGCGGCAACTTCACCACGGGCGCCTTGCGCATCAATGCGGGCTATTTCCGCTACACCGGCGAGCAAGGGGCCTTGGGCAACCGCACCGACGACGCCTTCACCGTGTCCGTCAAGTTCGCCCCCAAGGGCCACATGGACTACGAGCTGGGTTACCAAAACATGAAGGCCAACAATGCAGCACTGAAAAGCGGCATCGTCCGCAATGCGTTTGCTGAAATTGGTGGCCTGACCACGGTCGGCTCGGGCAACCGCAACACCGTCTACACATCGATTTTCTACCACTTCGATAAGTCCACCGAGCTGTACATCGCTGCGGACTACTTGAAGATGGATACCGGCTACGGCTCGGTCAAGGGATCTGACAGCCAGACCGAAGTAGGAATCGGACTGCGCACTAGGTTTTAAGTGAACTGCTAGTTTTTCAAGTATCGGGTCCCGCTGCCAACGGGTTTGGGGGCGGGCCTTCCAACGGACCGCCTCCTCTTTTTTTACCGTGCTCCACAAACTCTCCCGACTGCCGCGCGCCCACTATTGCCATGGCATCAAATGTCGTTTCCAATCCCCTTCACTCACCAACTCACTCACACAGGATGTACTATGAAAAAACACTCTCCATTCAAAGCCATCGCAATCTGCGCCGCAATATGCCTGTCCACTGCCGCCATGGCGGCGGACAAGGTCACGATCATTGTGGGTGGCTACGAAAAGCAGATTTACCTGCCCGCTAAGCTGGCCCAAAACCTGGGCTATTTCACGGCAGAGGGTCTGGACGTTGAACTGCTGAACGAAGGCTCTGGCGTGGATGCCGAGAACGAAATGCTGGCGGGTGCGGTTCAAGGTGTCGTCGGCTTCTATGACCACTGCGTCGACTTGCAGACCAAGGGCAAATACGTGCAGTCCGTCGTGCAATTCAGCCAGGCGCCCGGCGAGGTTGAACTGATTTCCAGCAAGCACCCCGAGATCAAGTCCATGGCGGACCTGCGCGGTAAAAACCTGGGCGTGACGGGCCTGGGGTCGTCCACCAATTTTCTGTCGCAATACCTGATGGTCAAGGCTGGTGTGCCACTGGGCGAATTTTCGACCATTCCCGTCGGAGCCGGCACCACCTTCATTGCCGCGATGAACCAGGACAAGATTCAGGCCGGCATGACGACCGAACCCACCATCTCCCGTTTGCTCAAGACGGGCGAAGCGCGCGTCCTGATCGACATGCGCACCTTGGAAAAAACCAAGCAAGCCCTAGGCGGCCCCTACCCTGCGGCGTCCCTGTACATGCCGACCGATTGGGTGCAAAAGAACAAGCCCACCGTGCAAAAGCTGGCTAACGCGTTCGTAAAAACCCTGCGCTTCATCAACACCCACAGCGCGGCCGAGATTGCCGAGAAGATGTCCAAGGACTTTTATGCCGGGGACAAAGAGGGTTACATCCTGGCCCTGGCCGATGGCAAAGGCATGTTCACCCCCGACGGTGTGATGCCCGCCGGTGGCCCCGAGACCGTGCTGACGGTATTGAGCGCCTTCTCCAAGAATGTCAAGGGTAAGACGGTGGACCTGTCCAAGACCTACACCACCGAGTTCGTCAAAAATGTCAAATAGGCAGGATCACACCATGCGACCCCACAACAGCAGCCCGGCCATTGAACTCATCAATGTCAGCCGCCGCTTCCTGACGCCGGACGGCAAGTCCATGACGGCCTTGCGCGACTTCAACATGACGGTGGAGCGTGGCGAATTCGTTGCGGTGGTCGGCCCCACCGGCTGCGGCAAATCGACGACGCTGAACCTGGTCACCGGTCTGGCCAAACCGTCGGCGGGCGAGGTGCGGGTCATGGGCGCGCCCGTGACCGGCATTCACCCCGGCATTGGCTTTGCCTTCCAGACCGATGCCCTGTTCCCCTGGCGCAGTGTCATCGACAATGTCGTGGCCGGCCCGCTGTTTAGGGGCGTGCCCAAGGAGCAGGCCTATGCCAAGGCGCGCGAGTGGCTGGCGCGCGTGCACCTGTCTCAGCATGAAACGAAATTTCCCCACCAGCTCTCCGGTGGCATGCGCAAACGGGTGTCGCTGGCGCAGACCTTTATCAACGAACCACAAATCCTGTTGATGGATGAACCGTTTTCCGCACTGGATGTGCAGACCCGGGTCCTGATGCACGAGGAGTTGCTGAGCCTGTGGTCGCAGGCCAAGGCTTCGGTCGTGTTTGTCACCCACGATCTGGAGGAAGCCATCGCCTTGGCGGACAAGGTCTATGTGCTGACCTCCGGCCCGGCCACGGTCAAATCGGTCTACCCGATTGAGATCCCCCGGCCCCGCATCGTCAGCGAGATTCGCTACGACAAGAACTTTATCGATATTTCGCACACCATCTGGAATGACTTGCGTGACGAAGTGCAGCGCGGCGCTGCACGTGAAGAGGCCCTGGCGGCCTAAGGAATTGATATGAGCAACGTAACCCTCTCCGCCGGCACTGTTTTCCAGCCCGGCACCTCGGACGCTGAAATCGAGGCCCTGGCGGTCAAAGCCGCCAAGCAGCGCAAGTTCACCGTGTATTTCTGGCGCTACTTCATCCTCGTCGTCTTTCTGGGTGGCTGGGAGCTGGCCGTCAAATTCAAGTGGATGGATGTGTTCTTCTTCTCCAGCCCGTCCGACATCGTGGCGCGGCTGAGGGAATGGGTGGTGGACGGCACGTCGGAGGGGTCCCTGTGGTACCACCTCTGGGTCACGATGGAGGAGTCCTTGCTGGGCTTCTTCTCGGGCTCCATCGCCGGCATCGTGGCCGGCATCGCATTGGGCCGCAACCGCATGTTGGCCGATGTGTTCTCGGTCTACATCAAGGTCATCAACTCGGTTCCACGGGTCGTGCTGGCGCCGATCTTCATCATGATCTTCGGCCTGGGCCTCACTTCCAAAGTGGCGCTGTCCTTTGTGATGGTGTTCTTTGTCGTGTTCTCCAATGCGTTCCAGGGCGTCGTTGAAGCCGACCGCAATCTGTTGGCCAATGCCCAGATCCTGGGCGCCAGGGGTTGGCAGTTGACACGCTCGGTGGTGATCCCATCGGCGATGAGCTGGATTTTTGCCTCGCTGCATGTGAGCTTTGGCTTTGCGATCGTGGGGGCCATCGTTGGCGAATTCGTCGGCGCCCGCTATGGCATCGGTTTGCTCATCAACGTGGCCAAGGGCTCCTTCGACGCTGCGGGTATGTATGCAGCCATCGTGATCATCATGGTGGTAGCACTGGCGGCGGAGTACCTGATGACCCTGGTGGAAAACCGGCTGGCGAAATGGCGTCCCGCACCGCTGCAAGAATTGCACTGAATCCATGGCGAATTTAACAACCACCGCGCCCATTCCCGTCACCCTGATTTCCGGCGACGGGATCGGCACCGAGATTGTCGACGCCACACTCGCGGCCTTGGATGCCTTGCAAGCGCCCTTCGAATGGGACCGCCAAGTCGCCGGCCTGGCCGGTGTCAAGGCGGCCGCAGACCCGCTGCCCCAGGCCACACTGGACAGCATCCGCCGCACACGCTTGGCGTTGAAAGGCCCGCTGGAAACGCCATCGGGCACGGGCTATCGCTCGTCCAATGTGCGGTTGCGAGAAGCGTTCAAGCTGTATGCCAATCTGCGCCCGGCACGCACCGTCATTCCAGGCGGTCGTTTCGACAAGATCGACCTGGTGGTCGTGCGCGAAAACCTGGAAGGCTTGTACATTGGTCATGAGCACTTCATCCCGATTGATGACGATCCGCACGCCGTGGCCATGGCGACTGGCATCAACACGCGCAAAGGCAGCCGCCGCTTGCTGGAATACGCCTTCGACTACGCCGTGGCCAACGGCCGCAAGAAGGTCACCATCGTGCACAAGGCGAACATCATGAAGGCACTGACCGGGCTCTTCCTGGAGACCGGTCAGGAGCTGTACGCACAAAAATACCAGGACAAGTTCGAGCTGGACACGGTGATCATTGACGCCTGCGCCATGAAGCTGGTCCTGAACCCCTGGCAGTTCGACGTGCTGGTGAGCACCAATCTGTTTGGCGACATCCTGTCGGACCTGGTGGCCGGGCTGGTCGGCGGTTTGGGCATGGTGCCCGGCGCCAACATCGGCACCGATGCGGCCATCTTCGAAGCGGTGCACGGTTCAGCACCCGACATCGCGGGCAAGGGCGTTGCCAATCCCGTCGCTCTGATGATGGCCTCTGCCATGCTGCTGGACCACTGCGCGCTGCCTGACCTTGCGTCGCGCTTGCGCCAGGCCATCGACGATACGCTCAACGTGGACAACGTCCGCACACGCGATCTGCAGGGCACGGCGGGTACTGGGGCTTTCACCCGCGCGCTCATCAGCCGGATCAAGAACAGCTGAGATGACCGGCGGAAGCTGGCGCACGCGGGTTGCTCGAACTTAGCGCAGAATCTTGCCGTTCTGGCCCAGCGTGGTGACCTCGGTGAAATACCGGTCGCTATCGGGCGTGAAGTAGATTCCACCCAAATCAAATTTCTTCATGCCGCGCAACGCGGTGATCACACCTTCACGCGTGGGCTTGGGGCCGGCGCGGCGCGCCGCCTCGGTCAACAAGCGCGCAGCGGCAAAACCTTCGAGGCTGGCATAGGACACGGGTGCCTTGGTGCTGCTCTGTGCATTCAACTGCGCAAACTCTCGCACAATGGGCAGCGCGACATTCCATGGGTACGGAATCACCTGGCTCATCATCACGCCACGGCCACTGGCTGCCACGGATTGGATGAATTCCCCGTTGACCGCATTCGACAGCACTCCGATCAGCATGCTGACATTTCTTTGGTGGACGCCGCGGATGATGTTGGCGCACGCCTTGGGCGTACACGCCATCAGCGTCGCGGTCGGCTCGCGCTTGAGCAGTTCTGCGACGACGTGTTGGGTATCCAATGTCTTGCGGTCGTAGCTCTGCACCGTTACGGGCTCGATGCCACGCGCCTTGAGCGCAGCCAGGTAGCCCTCCAGCCCCTCTTTGCCAAACGCGTCCTCCTGGTAGACCACCGCCACGTTGCGGATGCCGATGGTTGCGATCTGCTCGACCAGCCGCCACGATTCGTCCTTGTAGGTGCCACGCAAGAAGAACGCGTTCTTGGTGTGCTTACGCACCGCATCCGAACCGTTGAACGGTGCGACGAGGGCGATATTCATCGCGTCGAGTTCTTTGGCCAGCGCGTCCAGCGACGGTGTGCTGCGGTAACCGAACAGAGCGATGGCGTTATCGGTTTCCACAAGGCGGTGCGTGTATTCCAGCGTGAGCTTGGGGTTGCGCTGGTCATCGTACTGTTTCAGATAAAACCGGTGCATCTCCTTCGGATTCTTGTTGATATGGTTGAACCACAGTTGGGCCCCGGCCACGTTCTCGGCCACCACGTCCTGGCCCGACAACTCCGCGACCTGACCCACAACAAGATTTTCGGCTGACGCCGCGCCCGACGCGACGGCGCAGGACAGAACAAGTGCCTTGCAAAGCGCGTTGACGCACACCGGTTTTGCATGGACGGCGAGGTGTCGAATCTTCATGGCTGCTCCTGTAGGGATGGGGTAGCAGACGATAGGCGGCCCTCGCTTTCAGTCTGCTTTCAGTTGCAGCAGCCTAGGGAAAGTACCGAGCAGCGCGACGGCCGCGGCATGCGAATTGAAAGCGGACTGAAAGCGAGGACCCCGTATCGTCCTTCACCGATTCGCTCCAGGAGCACGCTTTGTTCACTTACCTATTCATGTCCCTTGGTCGCAGGCTGTCTTTGGGATTCATCAGCATCTTGCTGTTGCTCCTTGCGGTTGCAGCCAGCAGTGCCTATGCCATCCGCATGCTCGGACAGCATGTGCAACAAGTGGTTGAGGTGGGTAACCGCAAGACGGAATTGGAGAACAAACTGGTGGGCAGCATTGCCGATCTGGCGATTCGAAGCCGCTCGGTGGTCTTGTTCACGGGCAAGCAATTGGCTATTGAAATACAGGCCGTGAAGGACGCGGAGGCGTCCTTTCTCACATTGGAAAAGGACTTGATCGCGATGCTGGCGGCGAGCCACGCCACGGCGCAAGAACAGCATTTGATGGCCGAGATTTCATCGGCCGCAAAAAAACTGCTGCCCGAGACGGCCGGTGTCGTGCGGCAGGCGATGGACGCGGACAACGTCACGGCCGTGATGTCGCTGATGCGCAAGGTTCTGCCCCCGGAACTGGTTTTGCGGGCCAAGGTGGCGGAACTGATTGCGTTGCAACGTCAGCAGATCGAGCGTGCCAGCGCTGAGGCGACTGCGCTGGAGCGGCACGCCCTGGTGCTGCAAGGCTGTCTGGTGTTGGCCGCCTTGGTGATGGGCGGGCTGATCGCCTGGCGCATCACGGTCAGTGTGACGGCGCCCATTGGCCGCGCGGTGGTGGTTGCCGAGCGCATCGCCACGGGCGACCTGTCCTCACTGATCGAGGTCCGCACGTCGGATGAGACTGGCCGCCTACTACAGGCGATAGCACGCATGCAGGACAGGCTCAGGACCTTGGTCGGAGGCATTCGGAATTCAGCGGACGCCATCCAGTCGGCCAGCAGTGAAGTGGCCTGCGGCAACCTGGATTTAAGCCACCGCACGGAACAAACCGCGTCCAGCTTGCAAGAGACAGCGCATGCGATGGCGCGGCTCACCGACACCGTGCTGCAAAGCGCCGAGTCTGCGAAGCAGGCCAATCAGCTGGCATCATCGGCTGCCGTGGTAGCGGCCCGTGGCGGCGTGCTGGTCTCGGATGTCGTCAGCACCATGAGCGACATCAACACCAGCTCCAACACGATTGCGGACATCATCTCGGTGATCGATGGCATTGCCTTTCAAACCAATATTTTGGCCTTGAACGCCGCAGTAGAAGCCGCACGGGCGGGAGAACAGGGGCGCGGATTCGCCGTGGTCGCGTCCGAAGTGCGCACGCTGGCGGGGCGATCCGCACACGCGGCCAAGGAAATAAAAGGCCTCATAGGCGCCAGCGTGGAGCGGGTGGAACGTGGAACAAGGCTGGTGGCCGATGCCGGGCGGACCATGGCAGAGATCGTCGCATCGGTACAGCGGGTAACCGACACCATCGGCGAGATCAGCGCGGCGGCGGCCGATCAAAGCCAGGGTATCGGCCGCATCAACGTGGCGATTGCGTCGCTCGATGGCATGACACAACAAAACTCTGCATTGGTCGAGGAAGGCGCAGCCGCCACAGAAAGCCTGAGGGACCAGGCCACGCAACTTTCAGCGGCCGTCAACACCTTCAAGCTGGACCTCACGCCGGCTTGACGTCTATGTGGTACAGCCCCCAGGGACACAGACCGAAGCGCTGTTTCAAGGGCAGGTCCTTGAAGGCTGGCAACCGGTCCGCGTCATAGACCGCCCACTGGGGCCCCAGTCCGCCCAAGGCCAAGGGCTGGCCGTCGATATGCGTAGCCACCAGCATGCGGTAAGCCAGCAGATCCGCCAAACTGAGTGCGACGTTGTAACCGTCCACCGCACGCAAACCAATCGACACCGCGCTGCGCAGGGAGACGCCGGCCGCCTCCAGCACCGTGCTGACCAGTGGCCCCGACAGCGTGTGCACCATGGCGTCGTACTCCAGCGTGGGTTTGATCTGCACCGCAGGCAGGCGGTGGAGCGCCGCGGCATCCAGCGCCAAGGCTTTGTCAAACTGAATGCCGTGCTTGGCCATCATCTGGTCCAGTGCTGGGTCGAGCGGGCCACGGTTGGCATTGCTGATGGCACCACTCACCGTCAGCAGCACCGGGCCGCGCGACGCGTGGCTGGCCGCTTGCGCACCGGCTACCGGTAACACGCCCAGCAGCGCCGAACGCGCCAGGAAATCACGCTTGTTCATAGACACTCCTAAGAAAAATCAAATTAGCGCTGCGTAGCTCCAACAGGCCCGGCTTGCAGAAAGAGAACCAGGCCATCGCACGCGTCCTCCACCAGATCCAACACATGCTCAAAGCCTTGGCTGCCCCCATAGTACGGATCGGGGACCACCGGCGACTGGTGCACTTGGCAAAACTCCGTCAACAGGCGCAACTTGCCGTGGTGCCGGGGCGGACAGCGCTCTTGCAACAGCGCCAGATTGTCGCCATCCATGGCCAGAATCAGGTCATAGGTTTCAAAGTCCGCGTCTCGGACATGGCGGGCGCGCAAGCTGGACAGGTCATAGCCGCGTCGGGTGGCGTGGGCCAGTGACCTCTCATCCGGCGGACTGCCCGGGTGGTAGTTGTGGGTGCCGGCGGAGTCGACGACGACCCGAGCGCTCCAACCCAGAGCGTTCACTTTGCTTTGGAACACACCATGCGCCGTGGGACTGCGGCAGATATTACCCATGCATACAAAGAGAACTTGGTAGGGTTTCATGCACCAGGCCGCAGTATTCAAAAAAATCATTCTAGCCAGGCGCTGCGCGCGCGCGCCACCGCCTTGCCCCATGTTCTTGTACAGTAACGGTATGCCCTGCACACCATCCTCGCCCTTACCCTTCGCTTACCCGTGAAATACCATAGGCCGCTCGTCTGGATCTTGGCGTGTGCCGCGCTACTGCTGCAGGCCGCTTGCGGCACCGCGCCGACCACACGGGGCGGCACTGCCTACGACAGCCCGACAGATGCACCATCCCGGCTGTCGCCCGAGCAGGCCGAGGACGTCACCATCTACGCAATTGGCCTCGTGGGCACACCCTATCGCTATGGCGGCAATACCCCGCAGTCGGGGTTTGACTGCAGTGGCTTGATCGGTCATGTGTACCAGACCCGGGCGCAAGTGGCACCGCCACGCACGGTGGCCAAGCTGAATGCCTGGGGCCATCCGGTGCAGTCCGAACGCAAACGTGCAGGCGATCTGGTCCTGTTTTCCCAGCGCGATGCCGTCACCCACGCCGGGATCTATGTTGGCAACGGCCGCTTTGTACACGCACCATCGACGGGCGGGGATGTGCGACTGGATTCCCTGGGTTCCAAATACTGGTCCGCACAGCAGGTCGCCTTCCGCCGGCCCTGAAGCCTCACGCCCGGGATCGCAAACGCTGCAGTTTGGGGTACACCGCCGGCGTGGTCAGCATGGTACTGGCGACCGCCATCACCAACAAGGCGGTAAATGCTTCACTGGTGATGATGTGCTTGTCCAGCAAAATATTGACGAAGACGATCATGATCAGGGCCTTGGTCTGCAACAACCAGCCAATGATGGAAGCCTCTTCCTGCTTCCATCCGAGGATCCTGCCCGCAACATGGGTGCCTGCCAGTTTGCCACCGACCGATGCCAACAATAACAGGGCGGCGACGCCGAACACCGCGACCCCGCCGACCGCCCACTGCGTGCGCAAGCCGGTGCTTAGAAAATACACCGGCATGCCGACCATCAAGACATGGTGGCGTAACAAGTCCAGCTTGGTCTCGTCAAACCAATGCTTGTCCATGACCGCACCGGCCAGGAATGCGCCCACCATGAAATGCAGCCCCGCCCAGTCGGCGCCCAAACCACACGCTGCCAACCAGATCAGGCTGACATACCAGCGATCGGTCTCCTGCAACCAAACCATGAGCCTGCGAAAAAAGATGGTCACCAAGGGAAACGCCAGCAAGAAAGCCAACTGGCGTCCTATGCGCGTCCAATCCAGCAGGATGATGGCGAGCACCCCCCACACCGCAATGTCGTCCAGACTGGCGTAGCGCAAGATGCGTTGACCCAAGGGGTGGCGCAAGATTTCCAGACGATCCATCAACAAGATCAATACCGGCAGGGCTGTGACGGCGCAGGCCATGCCCATACCCAACACAAATTGCCAAGGCATGGCGCTGACCCCCACCCAACCCTCAAACCGCAACAAGCCCCCCGCCACGGCGCAACCCAGCGCCAGAGGCGTTCCCAGCGCCAGCCCCGCTGTGATGGTGCTCTCCCGCCGATGGGCCCACGCAGCCTTCAGATCCAACTCAACACCGGCCAGCATCACAAACAGCATCACCGCCCACCAGGCAACGCCATTGAGCGACTGCAGAACCTGCGGATTGAAAACAAAGCGGTAGTAATCGGGAAATGTCGCCCCCAATATGCCAGGGCCCAACAAGATGCCGGTAATGATTTGCACCACGACCAGCGGTGCGTAGTAATCCATTCGCGTGGTGCGCCAGATCAGATAGGGGAGAGAAAAGATGATCAGCATGGCGATCAGGAAGATTTCACTGGTATTCATGACGGCACGCGCTGTGTTGGGGGCCGCATTGTAGGTTGACCACCCTCCGATCAAACCCGGCATTACCATCGCTGCAGGTGCATCCGTGCCGAAACCCGAGGGCCTCACACAAGCCATCTGTCAAGCATTGGCGGGAAAAATCGGTACCCTCCGTGGCGTCGAGTTGCGCTACATCCGCAGCGCAGGCCTGGGTCTGTCGCAGCCTGCGCTGGGCAAGCTGATGGACATCGACGGCCAATCCATCGCCCGTTGGGAGAAATCCGGCAAGGTGCCACGTTGGGCCGACAAACTGGTGCGACTACTTTATGCCGGTCACGCCCAAGGCAATGAACCCATTTGCCGTGTGATAGAACGCATCAAGACAGTAGAGCGCATCGTGGTGCAAGAGGATCGCGGGCGCTGGATGCCGAGCATGCAGGAAAGCGCTGACACCATTGCTGCCTGACTGGTTAGCGTGAAGTAGTATGCCAGCGGCCACGCGGAGCTAGCTTACAGGAAAATCAGCTTCTAGCCCTCGTATTCATTGCGCAAATAGCTATCAACTTGATAGCAAATAGAACCCTGAGTGCTATGAATTGACCTACACCCCATCAGCCCTGTCCTCCATAGCCAAATCGATGCCCCGCAAGGCTTCCAGAGAACCGGTGGCGAAACCAATATCCCTGGAGCTTGGCACTTGCCACTCGCGGGGGTTGATGCGAATGATGGGCGCACCATATTCCTGACTGATGCGGTGGCTGAAATGCCGCACTGACGGGATGGCCGTGCCAGCCCCCATTTCGACGACCACGATGCGCGGCAACGCTTCCGCTTGCGATGACAGCCAGTTGGCTTCGGCTCGACGCTGGGTATCACTTCGCCCACTCACCCAATTCCAGTCGCCGAACATCAGCACGTTGGGTCGTGCCAAACCGCCGCAATATAGGCAGACAGGCGGTTCATTCAGCAAGTGGCAGGTTTCGACATCGATCTCAGGCACAAACTGTTCGGCCGACCAAACATCTTGCATGCAGCCGTCCATGCACTGGAGGTGGTGAATGGAGCCATGGCATTCGTGGACCTGATCTTCTGAGAAACCAGCCGTTTGGAATTGCCCATCGACGTTACTGGTGAAGACGCGCGCGCCAAGCTGCATACGTTCACTCCATTTGCGCAGAATGGCAAAACCAGGGTGTGGAACGGTTTGTCGTTAGAGAGCCAAGCGGTGGCCATAGAAACCCCACGCCAAGGCTGGGTCTTGGTGGAAGGTTCGGGGGCTAGCCACTTCGGTGAAATTGAGCTGGGCCTTCGCAAGCGCGGGGTAGGCTTTCCAAAACCCCTCATTACCCCGAAAGTCTGGCAGCCCAGAGTCAACACCCAACCCTGCCCCGGCGGCAATCACCAAAGCATCAGCGGCCACTATCAGTTCTGCGGCCTGAAGATATGCGTCGCAGGGATCTGTCATCGATTGAAATACTCGCAGCCCTCCGCCGAAATCACGACCAAATTGAATATCTCGAACGGCCCGGGAAACTCAGTTTCAAGCTGCGGGCCAAAGTGGTCCCATAAAGCCGCGCATTCGTACACACACTGCCGGTGCATCGTAGCGCGGTAGGTAGCCGTCAAGGTTTCGAGCCAGCGGCCAGCACGCCCTGCTCGTGCAACTACTCGCGTTGGAGTGGTCAAATCAGGCCAGTCGCGCAATTGCTGCACGTCTTGCGAATAGAGCGACCAGATTGCCGTCTCGCGCATCCGGTCGTCCAGCAAGGGGCCTTTGAGTTCCATGGCTCGCATGTGGCGGCGCATCTGCCCTATCGCAGCAAGCATGTCGTAGTCATCCCATACCGGCAGTTCGCCCACTTGCGCGGGTGCCCCGTCTTGGACCGGATGCACCCCGGCATCCCACCAGGCCACCAGCAACTTGGTGGTGCCGACCGATTGGGTCCGCAGGTAATTCTGAACTTTGACAGTCAACGCTAAGGACTCATCAAACAAGTGGGCAGCCCTGACGTTGATGAACTCCCAAAAGGCGGCTTTGTCCTCATCGCCCCAGTCGGCTGCGAACTCCGCAAATTGACTCAGGCGGTAACCACTTCTTACGGGCACCAGCCCCGGCGGTCGCGGTAGTGACCCATCCAGAAAAGCAGAATCAACTTGCTCTTGGCTCGCCTGGCCTTCTGGAAGTAGCCAAAGCACGTCGGTATAGAGATAGGTGTCAGCCTTATCCTGAATGGCCAGCACCTTGTGGACGTTGGTGGCTTGTTCCGCGTTGTCCAACAGTTCACTCAGTGAGTCGCGAAGGATGGCAACGTGACGACCGCTAGGTAACATTGGCATAAGGGATTTTCTTTCGTTTCAAATTTCCGTTAATTTACCCGCCTGCGCGTGACTGCCAATATGCATAATCAGCCGATAGCCCCCGTACTCATTGCCTAAGTAGCTATTAATAAAATAGCATATTCGAACAAGCTGAGGCGTAAAGCATACGCTAGTGTCGACGGCAATCAACCCGCCGCGTGCCCGATCTTGTCAGCAATCTGCGTCGCTACATCCCGCCCGTTGTCATCGACCACCGCCATCAAAAAAATGCACTTTCCGCCGCTCGAAGCCTCCCACTGCCTTCCTATTTGATCCTTCTTGCGGGTGTCGTCATAGACCTGCAACTTTCCTTTGTATTCCACCACCAGCACGCGCCCATCTTTCAATTCCGCCACGAAGTCAGGGTAAAAATAATCGGTAGCCGTCGGTAGCCAAAATGAAAAGCGCTCATCCTGTGCCACGTTTCGCACCCAATGCTTGACAGCAGGGTGCCCGTCAATAGCGCGGGCGCAGACAAATTCCTCTGCCGGAGTGCCGTCTTTCCGTTTTTCGTGCAGGTCATGAATCTGGGCGTAATAGTGCTTTTTGAACCGGAACCGCCCAGAGTAGAACGGTGGACGCGCTGGGTACTGATTCGGGCGAAAGGTGAACGCATGGCGAAAACTGTCAGCCAATACAGGCGCAGCCGTAAAGCCCGGAAGCGCCTTCTGAAACCCGTTATTGACGGCCAATTGCCGCCGCCGATCAATTTCACGGCGTACCGCTTCGGCCAGCAGGTATTTGCCGCGCACTAGGGCAGTAAGCGTTAG
>Ga0207976_100515_pt1 | contig 14362 bp, 10 predicted proteins | sample LakWasMe94_HOW11_2_FD_183916 | JGI IMG/M metagenome (GOLD analysis project Ga0207976, IMG submission 183916) | Freshwater sediment methanotrophic microbial communities from Lake Washington under simulated oxygen tension - Sediment Metagenome... | ecosystem: Environmental > Aquatic > Freshwater >... | reverse complement strand
CCAGCTCGATCTTCAGGCCCTGCTTGTCGAAGGCCTTCTTGGCTTCCTTGGCGATCTGCTCATCCACCGCGCCCAGGAAAGTGGGCAGACCTTCGAGGATGGTGACTTCAGCACCCAGGCGGCGCCAGACCGAGCCCATTTCCAAGCCGATCACGCCCGAGCCGATGAGGCCGAGCTTCTTGGGCACGGCGCCAACGCGCAGCGCGCCATCGTTGGACAGCACCAGCTCTTCGTCAAACGGCGTGCCGGGCAGCGCACGGGCGTTGGAGCCGGTGGCGATGATGATCTGCTTGCCAGTCAGCGTCTCTTCAGCGGCACCTGCCACCTTGATCTCGTAACCGCCTTCGGCAGCCTTCACGAACGAGCCACGGCCATGGAAGAAGCTGACCTTGTTCTTCTTGAACAGGTACAGGATGCCGTCGTTGTTCTGCTTCACGACGGTGTCCTTGCGGGCAATCATCTTGGCCACGTCCATCTTGACGCCAGTGGCGGTGATGCCATGCTCGGCAAAGTGTTTGTTGGCATGCTCGAAATGCTCTGACGACTGCAGCAGGGCCTTGGAGGGAATGCAGCCCACGTTGGTGCAAGTGCCGCCCGGTGCGGGGCCACCCTTTTCGTTCTTCCATTCGTCGATGCACGCGACATTGAAGCCCAGCTGGGCGGCGCGGATGGCGGCGATGTAGCCGCCGGGGCCGCCACCGATGACGATCACATCAAATTGTTTGCTCATGGGAAATCTCGTTCAGTCAGTTGGAGAAAGACCCACCGGCGGGCAGGACCAGAGGCCGGGCCACGCGGGTGGGTCGATACAGTCAGGGGATCAGATGTCGAACAGCAGGCGCGATGGGTCTTCCAGCGCGTCCTTCATCGCCACCAGGCCCAGCACGGCTTCGCGGCCGTCGATGATGCGGTGGTCATAGGACATGGCCAGGTAGTTCATCGGGCGGATCACGATCTGGCCGTTTTCGACCACGGCGCGATCCTTGGTGGCGTGCACGCCCAGGATGGCCGACTGGGGCGGGTTGATGATGGGGGTGGACAGCATGGAGCCGAACGTGCCGCCATTGGAGATGGAGAACGTGCCACCGGTCATTTCTTCAATGCCCAGCTTGCCTTCCGCAGCCTTCTTGCCGAACTCGGCGATCTTCTTCTCGATGTCGGCGAAGCTCATCTGGTCTGCATTGCGCAGGATGGGCACCACCAGGCCACGGGGCGAGCCCACGGCGATACCGATGTCGAAGTAGCCGTGGTAGACGATGTCGTTGCCGTCCACCGAGGCGTTCAGCACAGGGTACTTCTTGAGGGCATGCACAGCAGCCTTGACGAAGAAGGACATGAAGCCCAGCTTGGTGCCGTGCTCTTTGGTGAAGCTGTCCTGGAACTTCTTGCGCAGGTCCATCACCGGAGCCATGTTCACTTCGTTGAACGTGGTCAGGATGGCGTTGGTCGATTGCGACTGCAGCAGACGCTCGGCCACGCGGGCACGCAGGCGGCTCATGGGCACGCGCTGCTCGGGGCGGCCGCTCAGATCTTCCTTACCAGCGGGCGCTGCCACCTGGGGCAGTGTCTTGGAGGGCACACCGGTGGGGATCACGCTGGGGGCTGCCACGGCAGCCTTGGCGCCACCGGCCACAGCGGCCAGCACATCGCCCTTGGTCACACGGCCTTCCTTGCCCGAACCGGCCACGGCCGACACAGACAGGTTGTTGTCGGCGAGCAGCTTGGCGGCGGCAGGCATGGCCACATCGCCCTTGGAGCCACCGGCAGCGGCAGCGGCAGGAGCAGCAACAGGCGCTGCGGCGGCAACAGGAACTGCTGCTGCCGGAGCAGGAGTCGCGGCACCAGCCTTGCCTTCGGTGTCGATCTTGGCGATGAGCTGGTCGGCAACCACCGTGGCGCCGTCGCCCTGGATGATTTCAGCCAGCACGCCAGCGGACGGTGCGGGCACTTCGAGCACAACCTTGTCGGTTTCGATCTCGATCAGGATCTCGTCCACAGCTACGGCCTCACCGGCCTTTTTCTTCCAGGTCAGCATGGTGGCTTCGGCCACGGATTCGGACAGCTGGGGGACTTTGACTTCTACGATAGCCATATCAATTCTTTCGGAATGGGGTTTTGTTCTGTTGTCGGGTCGCAGCTGGCCTTACTTGGTCAGGACAAAACCCTTGAGCTTGGCAAACGCGCCGTCCACCAGCGCCTTTTGTTGTTCCTGGTGCAGGTGCGAGTAACCCACGGCTGGCGATGCCGAAGCAGCGCGACCGGAGTAGCCCAGCTTCTGGCCTTCGAGCATGTTCTCGTGGATGTAGTGCTGCACGAAGAACCAGGCACCCTGGTTTTGCGGCTCGTCCTGGCACCACACCACGTCGGTAGCGTTGGGGTACTTCTTCAGTTCAGCGGCAAACGCCTTGTGCGGGAAGGGGTACAACTGCTCGACGCGCAGGATCACCACATCGTCGGCCTCCTTCTCTGCGCGCTTCTTCACGAGGTCGTAGTAAACCTTGCCAGAGCATGCGATCACGCGCTTGACCTTGGCAGCCTTCTTGACGATGGCTTCATCCTGCTCGGGAATCACCGTCTGGAAGCTGCCCTTGGTGAACTCGGACAGCGGCGAGGTCGCATCCTTGTTACGCAGCAGCGACTTGGGCGTCATGATGATCAGCGGCTTGCGCAGATCACGCACCATCTGGCGACGCAGCACGTGGAAGATCTGGCTGGCCGTAGTGGGCTGCACGATCTGCATGTTGGCGTCGGCAGCCAGTTGCATGAAGCGCTCCAGGCGGGCAGAGCTGTGCTCTGGGCCCTGGCCTTCGTAGCCGTGGGGCAGCATCAGGGTGATGCCGTTTACCCGGCCCCACTTCACTTCGCCGGAGGCGATGAACTGGTCGATCACCACTTGGGCGCCATTGGCGAAGTCGCCGAACTGCGCTTCCCAGATCACCAGTGTATTGGGGTCGTTCGACGCATAGCCGTACTCGAAGCCCAGGACAGCTTCTTCGGACAAGATGGAGTCGATCACAACAAACGGGGCCTGGTTGTCGGCCACGTTCTGCAGCGGCACGTAGGTACCAATGTCCCACTTCTCGCGCTTTTGGTCATGGATCACGGCGTGGCGGTGCGTGAACGTGCCGCGGCCGCAGTCTTCACCGGACAGGCGCACGGGATAGCCGCTGGCCACCAGCGAGGCAAATGCCATGTGCTCACCCATGCCCCAATCCACAGGGATGTCACCACGGCCCATGGCCGCGCGGTCGTCATACACCTTCTTCACCAACTGATGCGGCGTCACGCTCTCGGGGATGGTGGTGATCTTCTCAGCCAGGCGCTTCCACTCGGCCAGAGGAATAGCCGTGTCTCCAGCATCGGTCCACTTTTTGCCCAGGAACGGGCTCCAGTCCACCGCGTACTTGCTCTTGAAGTTGGTCAGCACGGGATCGACCGTGTGCTTGCCCGCATCCATAGCAGCGCGGTAGGCCTTGACCATGTCGTCGCCCAGTGACTCTCCCAGACCCTGCGCCGCCAGCTTATCGGCGTACAGCTTGCGTGTGCCGGGGTGCGCGCCGATCTTCTTGTACATCAGCGGCTGCGTCAGAGCCGGGGTGTCCTGCTCATTGTGACCCAGCTTGCGGAAGCAGATGATGTCCACCACCACGTCTTTCTTGAACTCCATGCGGAACTCAAGCGCGAGCTGAGTGGCCAACACCACGGCTTCCGGATCATCACCGTTCACATGCAATACGGGCGACTCGATCATCTTGACGATGTCGGTACAGTACAGCGTGGAGCGGGTGTCACGTGGATCGGACGTGGTGAAGCCGATTTGGTTATTGATGATGATGTGCACCGTACCACCCGTGTAGTAGCCACGGGTCTGGGCCAGCGCCAGAGTTTCCTGATTGACACCTTGGCCTGCAAAGGCCGCGTCACCATGCACCAACACAGGCAAAACCTGCTTGCCGTGTGGATCGGCACGGCGGTCCATGCGAGCACGCACAGAGCCTTCGACCACGGGGTTCACGATTTCCAGGTGCGAGGGGTTGAATGCCAGCGACAGGTGAACCGGACCGCCGGGGGTCGTCACATCCGAGCTGAAGCCCTGGTGGTACTTCACGTCACCCGCAGGCAGGTCTTCGGGAGCGGTGTGATCGAACTCAGCGAACAGGTCCTTGGGCATCTTGCCCAGCGAGTTGACCAGCACGTTCAGGCGGCCGCGGTGGGCCATGCCGATCACGATTTCTTGTACGCCCTTGGCGCCTGCAGACTGGATGAGTTCATCCATCGCAGCAATAAAGCTTTCGCCGCCTTCCAACGAAAAGCGCTTCTGACCCACGTACTTGGTGTGCAGGAAGCGCTCCAGCCCTTCAGCAGCCGTCAGGCGGTCAAGGATTTGTTTTTTCTTGTCAGCACCAAAGCTGGGCTTGCTGCGGATCTTTTCCAGCTTCTCCTGCCACCAGCGCTTCTGGTTCTGGTCGGTGGCGTACATGTATTCAGCGCCGATGGAGCCACAATAGGTCTCACGCAGCGCGTTGATGAGTTCACGCAACGTCATCGACTCTTTGCCGAAGAACGTGTTGCTAGTGTTGAACACAGTTTCCTGATCAGCGTCGCTGAAACCGTAGAACGAAGGCTCCAGTTCAGGAATTGCGGGACGCTCTGTGCGCTTGAGCGGATCCAGATCGGCCCAGCGCTGACCCACATTGCGGTAAGCGGCGATCAGCTGCTGAACGGCGGTACGCTTGCGGCCCAGTTCAGAGTCGGCGCCCGTCGCAACCACAACCTTGGTGCCGCCTTGCTTGGCACGCTCGGCAAAGGCATTGATGACAGGCAGATGGGGAACGTCTTTGGCGTTGCTGCCATCCACGGCGGGGACATGCTGCAGCGCGTCAAAGTACTCGCGCCACGTATCTGGCACGCTACCGGGATTGGCGAGATAGTTCTCGTACATCTCTTCGACATAGGGCGCATTGCCGCCGAAGAGGTAAGTGTTGCCTTGGTAGGCTTGATAGACGGATGTCGTATCGCTCATATTCCGCTGACCTCCGCTTTCCTTGGGAAAGCATTAGCTGGTTGAGAAACCTTCCGCGACACGGCTGAACCGGTTGGCGGATGCGACTGTGGCTGGGGAAGGGCCTTGGTACGGGCGCCATTGTGCCACCGAACCGAAGTCCACCCCCAAAAAGTGGATCCAGACCATCGCCGCACAGCGCAAGAAGCTGCGCCGATCAGCGCCTCGCGTACATTCCGGGTATCCCATTGCAAACCCCACTCCATGCCGCATCAACACCTCCCGGACAAAGCCTTTTTGCTGCTGCTCACCCTCGTCACCGTCGCGTTCGGAGCGATCCTGTGGCAGTTTCACGGAGCCGTTTTCTGGGGCGTCATCCTCGCCATTCTTTTTGCCCCACTGCACCGCAAACTGCTGCGAAAAATGCCCAAGCGGCCCACGCTCGCGGCCTTATGCACACTCGGTTTGTGCCTTGTGGTGGTGATCTTGCCGATGACGGCCATCACGGTGTCGCTCATTCAGGAGGCCACCGCAATCTACGAACGGGTGCGCTCAGGTCAAATCAATTTTGGGCTGTACCTGCAGCAGGTCATTGCTGCACTGCCAGCTTGGGCTGTCGGCCTGCTTGACCGCCTCCAACTTACCAGCGTCGGCGAGCTGCAGCAAAAGCTCTCGTCCTTCGCGGTACAGGCCAGTCAATTCGTTGCGACACAGGCGCTGAGCATCGGTCAAAACACCCTGGAGTTCATTGTCAGCTTCGGCATCATGTTGTACCTGTTATTCTTCCTGCTGCGAGACGGAGCCAGTCTGGCACAGCGTATCGGGCAAGCCACCCCCCTGGAAGAAGCGCACAAGCGCCAGCTGGTCGGAAAATTCACGACCGTGATCCGTGCCACGGTCAAAGGCAACATTGTGGTGGCGGCTTCTCAAGGCGCGCTGGGCGGCATGATTTTCTGGATCTTGGGCATCCAGGGACCGGTGCTGTGGGGGGTGCTCATGGCCTTCCTGTCCCTTTTGCCAGCCGTGGGCGCCGGGCTGATCTGGGTGCCTGTGGCCATCTACTTTCTGGCAACCGGCGCTGTGTGGCAAGGCGTGGTGCTGACTGCATTCGGCATCTGCGTGATCGGGCTTGTGGACAACATCCTGCGCCCCATTCTGGTGGGCAAAGACACCAAGATGCCCGACTACATCGTGCTGATCTCTACCCTGGGCGGCATGGCCTTGTTCGGCCTCACGGGGTTTGTGATCGGTCCAGTGATAGCTGCACTTTTCATGGCCAGCTGGGACCTTTTTTCACCACCTCCGGAGGCGGACGCACCCACCCGGTGATACCCCCCAACCTCGGCCACGTGTACCAGTCAGGGAGGCATGGATAGCCCGTGGCTGGCGCTTCAAATAACCAAAAAAAAGCCTCCCAAGGGAAGCTTTTTGGCTGGAGACGCACTCAAGAGTGCATTCTGAATCGGGTGGTAGGACGTAGAAGATTCAACTTGTGACCAATGGAATGAATGTCAGGACGCAAGCTTGATAAATCAAGGCACTAGGTCAAAGTAGTGTGTGCAAACACCGCAATACCGCGACCTTCGCTGCGCAGAAGGCCGAAACCAGCCCATTCACCAAGAGCAAGAGCCACGCAGCAGCACTGTTCAGCGAAGCGGTGCTCGCCAATCTGGTCTTTGAAGAAGGCGACGCCGGTGAGGCCGAGGTCACTATCAACGTTCGCACCCGATCTGCGAGATGTGGCGCGGACTGCGCGCCGCACGGAGCGCACTTACCACGGCAAGAAGCTGTGCAAGATCGTGGGCGACATTGGCGAGCGCAACAGCCTGCAGCTGCGCATGGATGAACGCCTGGACAACACCCCGGAGGACTACATCGACCAGACGCGCGAGAGTGACTTGCACTTCCTCACCCGCCTGGCCAAGAAGCACGACGCGGTGGCCACAGTGAAAAAAGGCCGCCTGGTGTTCAAGCCATAGGCAGCCCGAAGGCCGCCAATGGCGAAGACCTCGAAACCATCACCATCACCCGCGCCGATGGCGACCAGCACCGCTACCACAGTGCCTACAGCGGGGTGCGCGCGTACTGGCACGACCCGAACGCGGCCGAGAAAAATAGCGTGTTGGTAGGCGAGCAGGAAAACGAAAAACGCCTGAAAGACACCTACGGCAGCGAGGCCGACGCCATGGCCTCCGCGCGGGCCGAGCGCGGGCGCATCGAGCGGGGCAAGGCCACAATGGAGCTGACTCTGGCGCTGGGGCGGCCCGAGCTGATGCCCCAAACACCAGTGGTGCTACAGGGGTTCAAGGATGTGATTGACGACACACCGTGGCTGGTGGTGAAACTGACGCACACCTTGGGCGACAACGGACTGACAACGCGCATGGAGCTGGAAACACGCACGACCGGCCAGTCTCACTGATATCGGTAGGACCACCCAACCGCGGCATTCAGTGCTTCACAGCTCTGGAACGGCGGATTCCAAACATGGCCATCAGACTGGCCAGAAGCAACAGCGCCCAAGTTGACAATGTTGGAATTGACGAGGCTGGTACCACAGCGGCGCTGCGCTGCACCGAGCCCGCATCAAGACAAGCACCCGCAATGCGAGGGTTGCCGCGCTGATCCGTGGTGATTCCGCCAGGCAACAGCGCTGCCGCACCAGCGCAAATAGCGGCACCGCCTGCGACCGGGAGCATCGTCTGTGTCAGTCCCCCGTTGTTCGCGAGCGCCCCGAGAGGCTGAGTCACAGTCACCACGTAATTCAGGGTTCCGTAGCCGGTATGGTCGTCCGCCACGCCTCCAGCGAGGTTGTTATAGAAGACGTTGTTGCGTGATGTACCAAAATCGCCGCTAGGCGAGAGTGCGGCTGGCGTCGAGCTGGCCACTTGGTCTGCAAAAACGTTGTTGTGTAAAGTAGCATTACCGCCGCTCACAGCTATCGCCGCGCCACTGCTGGCCTGATTTGCCGAGAACGTGTTGCTGATGACAGTCACGGTGCCAATAGCGGACATGGCACCGCCAAGGCCGGGCGTGCTGTTGGCACGGAAGGTATTGTTGATAATTGTCAGCACCCCTCCAGGTTGGACATTGATCGCCCCGCCGTTTACCGAAGCTGTGTTGCCAGCGAAGGTATTCCCAGTCACCGTCGCGTTGCCCGAAATTATCATCGCGCCCCCACCGACTGACGTTCCGCTATTGTTCGCAAAAGTCGAATCGGTGACTGTCAACGAACCACCGTTGGCCAAATTTATGGCTCCTCCGTTGGAGGCTGTGTTGCCACTCAACACACTATTGCGAAGTGTCAGACTAGAAGCAACGCTGAAAGCGCCACCAAGTCCAGCAAAAAAGCCGTTGGCTACCGTCACACCGGATACCGTCAGCGCGCCGGCAGTCACGTCAAAAACACGAACTGCACCCTGACCGCTGATCGTCAGATTGCCTGCGCCAGGCCCTTGGATCGTAAGGTTCTGCGCAACCGTCAAAGTAGAGGCCAACGGGATGGTTCCAGTAACGCCCGGATCGAAAACCACTGTATCGCCTGGCACTGCCGCCAGTATTTGGCCGCGAAGCGATCCCGGACCCGCATCGTTGAGGTTCAACACCGTCAACGTGGCCGCATGGGCATTGCCAAAGAACAGGGCAAGCACACACATGCCCACGCCAAGGAGTATTCTGTGATCTCGCACTTGCTTTCTCCCGCTCTTTGAAAGCAGGCAGTTTAAGGCTGAGCAGAAAACCGCGCCCCTCTTCCCGTGCCAACCGTGCGAATCTGCAACACGGCCTAGTGATGGCCTACAGGCACGATCCCACCGCGGCAGAGAAAAAGAGCGTGCTGGTGAGCGTGCAAGACAATGACAAGCCCCAGAAGAACATGGGCGTACAGTCTTCAGGCCATGAGGCATGGCAGGACTTTGCGGAACATGCCTTCTGATTGCGGAACATGCTGAGTGCCATCGAAAAGTACCATGCTACGAAAATGGCGCAAAGAAAAAAGGCCCTGTATTGCTACAGAGCCTTGTGATCATGGTAGGACGTACAAGATTCGAACTTGTGACCAACGGATTAAAAGTCCGCTGCTCTACCAACTGAGCTAACGTCCCGACCGATTGCAGCTATCGTGTCGATTGCTGCAAAGCCTTGAATTATAGCGTCTTTTTTCCAGCCGATTTGGAATTGGTTGCAAGTTTATCGAGCACCCAGCCTGCGGCACATTGGCCGAAGGTCGCGGTCACAGCGACCACCGAGCCGTAGCCGTGGCAGTTCAAAGAACCATCGCCATCGATATTGCAGGAAGCATCTGGCGGGGCTACGGCCTCACGGCTGAAAACGCAGGTGACCCCGATCTTCTTGCCCTCCCGCGGTGCACCGTGGTGTTTGCGCAGCTGATAGCGCATTTGGGCCAACAGCGGGTCATGGGTGGTCAGTGCGAGATCATCCACATCCACCTTGTGCGCATGCCGCTTGCCCCCTGCTGCACCCACGGTGATGTGCAGCACCCCATGGGCCTGCGCCCATATGGACAGTGCAGTTTTGGCTTTGATCTGGTCACAGGCATCAATGAGAGCGTCTACGGACGTTTGCAGCAAGGCAGGCCAGTTTCCAGGCTCCACAAACTCCTCCACGCAATGAACGATGCAGTCCGGGTGGATTTGTGCGATGCGATCACGCATGGCCAAAACCTTGGCCTGTCCCACCGTATCGGTGAGCGCATGGATCTGTCGGTTGATGTTGGATTCAGCCACATGGTCCAAATCGATCAGGGTAATTTGCGCGACGCCACTGCGCGCGAGGGCCTCTGCGGCCCACGACCCGACTCCACCAATACCAACCACGGCCACGTGTGCGGAGCGAATTCTGGCTGCGCCCTGCACTCCGTAGAGCCGCTGAAGCCCACCAAAGCGGCGCTCCGAAGCGTGCTCCGAAGCGTGCTCCGCACCACCATCTGGCGCAGCCTGCGAGGCAAAAGCCACATCACCCGCCATCACTTGAGCCGCGACAGGCGTTCTTTAGCGGCCACAGCGGCCTCAGACTGCGGATAAGCCCGGATGAGGTCTTCCAGTGTCTTGCGCGCGGTGCGTGTATCTTTGAGCTCAATCTGGCAATTGGCGATGGACAGAGCTGCCTCGGGCGCACGGGCGTGCGTGGGGGCATCGGTCAGCATTTGTTTGAAATTGCCGATGGCTTCCTTGTACTCACGCGTAGCGTACTGGGCATTTCCCAACCAGAAACGCGCAGAGGGCACGTAGCCGCTGCGCGGATACTGCCGCACAAAGCCCGCGAAAGCGACACTTGCATCAGGGAATTTGCCGGAGCGAAAGACAGCCAGAGCCGCCTCAAAATCCCGCTTTTCGGCAGGATCTGCCTGGAAATCGCGGCCATCCACATTGACCTTGATGGGCTCAAACTGCCGCAATCTCTCATCCACACCCTGCGCGATGTCTTTCTGCCGACGCTGCAGTTCACCGACATCGCGCAAAAGCTGCTCATTCTGGCCGTTGAGTTTGGCTTGCTCGGCACGCAAGGTTTCGATCTGCGTCTGCAAATCCAGCAGACTGCGGCGCAACTGAGCGTTTTCTTCGCCCAGCTTGCGCACCTCTTCGGCAGAACGCTGCTGAGATGACTGCAGACCATCAACGCGCTGTCGCATCTCCAGGATAGCCCGTCGCGCTTCGCCATCTTCAAAGATGGCGGCATGGGCAGAAGACAGCGACACGGCGAGCAGTGCCGCCGTGGCCAGCGCCCGCAACGAGAAAACCGGTGCAGCGGATGTCATCAACGGTACGAGAGTTCAGCGCGGCGGTTCTGGGCGCGTGCATCTTCGGTAGCCCCTTGGGCTGCAGGCTTTTCCTTGCCAAAACTCACGGCCTCGACCTGGCTGTCAGGCACGCCCAGCAAGCCCAGCGAGCGGCGCACGGCTTCTGCACGCTTCTGGCCCAGTGCCAGGTTGTACTCGCGGCCACCACGGTCATCGGTGTGGCCTTCGATCATGACCTTGCGGTTGGGGACCGCTTTGATGAAGCGGGAATGCGCTTCAATCAGCGACTGGAACTCGGGTTTGATCACGTAGCTGTCGTAATCAAAGTACACGACGCGCGCGACCCCCACGGGGCCTGCACCGTCACGGCCGGACTGGCCGAGGTCCACGCCCGCCACGCCGCTTTGCGAGGTATTGCCGGAGTTGGCACCGTTGTTGGCTCCACCCATGGTGGAGGTGGCATTTTTGTCTTCGACCGGCACATCATCCAGCTTCACGCCAGAGCTGCAGCCCGCCACGAGAGCGGCAACGGTGAGGGCAAGGGTAATACGTTTCATCATCCAAATTTCTCCTGAAGGCTTGATAACTGAAAGTGCAGATAAGTTCATTGCTTTTGGAACGGGCCCCAGTCCGGCTCGCGGATGTCGCCCGCCTGGCCGGCGAGACGCGCCTTGATCTTGCCGTCCAACGTGGTGGTCATGAGGGCTTCACGGCCCTGCTGCTGGGTGGCATAAACAATGAGGCGGCTGTTGGGTGCAAAGCTGGGATTTTCGTCGGCCGTCGTGTCAGTCACTGCATTGACGGTGCCCGTGGACAGGTCCATCACATGCAGCTTGAACGCCCCCCCCACGCGGGAGATGTAAGCCAGCCAGCGACCGTCGGGACTCACGCTGGGCGAGATGTTGTAGGTGCCGGTAAAGGTCACGCGCTCCGCATTGCCACCGGAGGCGCCCACCTTGTAGATTTGCGGCGCACCGCCCCGGTCGCTCACAAAGAAAATGCTGCGGCCGTCGCCCGAGAACACGGGTTCGGTATCGATGCCGGCGCTTTGCATGAGGCGGCGCGGCTCGCCGCCGTTGGCATCAATGGTGTACAGCTGCGAGCCGCCATCGCGGCTCAACGTGACCGCCAGCGTACGGCCATCCGGCGCCCAGGCTGGCGCACTGTTGGAGCCACGGAAGTTCGCGATCAGGCGCCTGCGACCTGTGGCCACATCGTGCACATAGACCACCGGCTTGCGCGACTCGAACGACACATAGGCCAGTTGCCCCCCGTTGGGCGACCATGCAGGCGAGATGATGGGTTCGGGGCTGGACAGTGCGGACTGGGCGTTCTCGCCGTCGGCATCCGCAACCCAAAGGCTGTAACGGGGGCCGGTTTTGGTCACATAGGCAATGCGCGTCGAGAAGATACCGCGCTCACCCGTGAGCTTTTCGTAAATGAAGTCGGCAATGCGGTGCGACACCAGGCGCAGGTCGCCCTGCGTGACCACAAAACTCTGTCCGCCCAGGTCTTGGCCCTTGACCACATCCCACAAACGAAACCGCACATCAAAACGCCCATCAGCCAAACGCGTGACGCTGCCAGTGGCCAGCGAATCCGCACTTTTCTGGCGCCACAGTGCGACGTCTGGCCGCGCGGTTTCGTCCAGCGCTGCGCCGGAGGCGTCAATGGCGCGGAACTGCCCGCTTCGCTCCAGGTCGGCCTGGACGATGGCCGCAATTTTTTGGGGCGATTGCGCCTCGCCCCGAAACGGAGCAATGGCGATGGGCAATTGGGTCAGCCCAACGCCGGTGACTTCCACACGGAACTGAGCAAGCGCTGGAATGGATGGTGAGGCGATGAGTGCGGCCAGCAACTGGCGGCGCAGGGGAAGCAGCGGAGCTGCGGAAGATGGGTGTTGGGAGATTCGATCTGTGGTCATTGGCATCCAGCAGTGGCCGAACAAGTGCCGAAAGGGCAAACCCGAATGTTACACACAGCGGCGAGCCCCCTGTGACAAACTGTGCGCGACACACCGTGCCGGACAGGCTGCGCATGGCACAAACGTAGAATCCGGGCGACATGCAAGCCACCGACACGGGCACCAAGCCCGCCACAGCCCCTACTCCCCCCACGACCTTGATGGCGCGCCTGAGGCGGCTGTCGGTGTACTTTGGCGACCAGCGAATGGCCTGGAGTCTGGCCATTGTTGCAACCTTGGTGGGTGCAATCACCGAACCCCTGATCCCTGCCCTGCTGCAGCCGCTGCTGGACAAGGGCTTTACCCAAGGCACCTTGCAGCTGTGGATGGTGCCCCTGGCAATTCTGGGGGTTTTCTTCGTCCGCGGTGTAGCCCAGTTTGTGGGTCAATATGCACTGGCGCGCATCGCCAATGAAGGCATGCTGACACTGCGTCAGGCGCTGTTTGATCGTGTTCTGGCCGCAGAAATGGGATTGTTTGCGCGCCAGTCGGCCAGCGCCCTCTCCAACACCGTGGTCTATGAAGTGCAGACCGGTGCCACGTTGCTGGTGCAGGCCCTGCTCGGCCTGTCGCGCGATGGTTTCACGCTGGTCGCGCTGCTGGTCTATTTGCTGTACCTCAACTGGCAGCTCACACTGATTGTTGCCGTCGTCGTTCCGGGGGTCGCCTGGATCATGAAGACCCTGTCGCGGCGGCTGTACCACCTGACCAAGAGCAGCCAGCAGGCCACGGATGAGCTGGCCTATGTGGTCGAAGAAAACGTGCTGGCGCATCGTATGGTGCGCCTGCATGGCGCGCAAGGCGGGCAGGCGCAGCGTTTTGCCGACCTGAGCCGCAGCCTGCGACGCCTGGCCATCAAGTCCACCATCGCCTCCGCAGCCATGACACCGCTGACCCAGTTGCTGGCCGCCGCTGCGCTGTCGGTGGTGATCTGCATTGCGCTCTGGCAGAGCCGGGGTGCGGTCGATACGAAGGACGTGACCGTGGGCGGGTTTGTGTCCTTCATTACGGCCATGCTGATGCTAATCGCGCCCATCCGGCGCCTGGCTGATGTGGCCAGCCCCGTGACCCGGGGTGTCGCCGCCTTGGAGCGCGGCCTGGGGTTGCTGGGCGACACCGGCGCGGAAACCGGCGGTACCTACCGCAAGGACCGCGTGCAAGGCTCACTCACGCTGAGCAACGTCACCGTATCGTTTGGCTCCGACCACGCCCCCGCCCTGGATGGGGTCAACCTGCAGGTGGCACCTGGCGAAATCGTGGCGCTGGTGGGCCCCTCCGGAGCCGGCAAGACCACACTGGTCAACCTGTTGCCGCGTTTTGTCCTGCCTTCCACAGGCACTGCCGCCGTTGACGGCCATGCCTTGCAGGACTGGGACCTGGCGTCCCTCCGGTCGCAATTTGCGATGGTGAGCCAGGACGTGGTGATGTTCAACGACACCATTGCCGCCAACGTGGCTCTGGGCCAGGCAGTGAACGAAACCCGGGTGCTGGAATGCCTCGCTGCCGCCAACCTCGCAGAGCACGTGGCCGGTCTGCCGCAGGGCATCCACACGGTGGTGGGACACAACGCCACGCAGTTGTCAGGTGGGCAGCGTCAGCGGCTGGCCATTGCGCGGGCCCTGTACAAGGACGCCCCCAT
>Ga0207976_100514_pt1 | contig 14419 bp, 9 predicted proteins | sample LakWasMe94_HOW11_2_FD_183916 | JGI IMG/M metagenome (GOLD analysis project Ga0207976, IMG submission 183916) | Freshwater sediment methanotrophic microbial communities from Lake Washington under simulated oxygen tension - Sediment Metagenome... | ecosystem: Environmental > Aquatic > Freshwater >... | reverse complement strand
GATACCTACTACGCGTGTCCCATGCATGGTGTGCGCTCCGTACGTGCTCTTACATCGCCGGCTTGTCGCTCAGCGCCTTGAGGTTATCCTTCAGTTGCTGGCTCATGGGCAACTTCAGGTTGATGCCTTTGGGAACGATGGGGGACTCAAACCACTTGGTGTATAGCTTGCTGAATTCGCCAGACTTCATCAGCCGCGTGATCGTGCCGTCGACCAAGCGCTTGAACTCGGGGTCGTCCTTGCGCAACATGCAGGCGTAGGGCTCGACCTGCAATGCATCCCCCACGACTTGCAGGGATTCGGGGTTCTTGGAATTGGCCCTCAGCCCATACAACAGGATGTCATCCATCGCAAAGGCCACTGCGCGGTCGTTCTCCACCAACAGCAAGGAGTCGTCATGGTCCTTGCCGTACTTGAATTCCATGCCCAGGTTCTTCTCGGTGTCATAGCGGCGGATCACCTGAACATTGGTGGTGCCCGAGGTGCTGGTCACCGTTTTCTTGGCGAGATCCGAAAAATTCTTGATGCCCGAGTTGGTCTTGGTCAGGAGCCGGGTACCGGTGTAGAAGTGGTTGATCGCAAACGTGACATCCTTGCTGCGCGTCGTGTTGTTGGTTGTGGATCCGCATTCCAGATCAATCGTGCCGTTCTGCAAAAGTGGAATGCGGTTCTGCGAGGTTACGGCAACATAGCCCACCTCCAGGGTGGGTTTCTTGATGGCCTTGCGTACGTCGTCAATGATGGCTTCGCTGATGTCGACCGAAAATCCGACCGCCTTGGTGGGGCCAATCAGATAGCTGAACGGCACCGACGACTCGCGGTATGCGACCGTGATCCGGTTGGCGTCCGCGACTTTTTTCAGCGTCTGCGCGTCTGCTGTGTTGGCTATACCAACCGCCAGCAGTGCGGCGGTCGTCAATGTTGAAAACTTCATGGGAGTGTCCTTTCGAGTAGGTCGGTTCGGCGTTAAGAAGATCAGGCAATCTCAGTGTAGGAGTTGGCGTACGCTTCGTCGCATTCAAAATGCTGCAAGACCCATAACGCAAACTCATGTGTGCGCTGCAGCGCAGCTATTCACCCACGTCGGCGACCTTGTCGCTCGGGTATTTGAGTGAATCGCGCAGCATGGACGGCATGGGTAGTGTCAGATTGATGCCCTTGGGGGGAATGGTCTGCTCGAACCATTTGCGGTACAGCGGCTTGATCTCGCCGCTGACGATGATGCGGCGCATCTCCGCATCCACCAGCTTTTTGAACGCAGCGTCGCCCTTGGGCAGCACGATGGCGTAGGGTTCGATACTCATGGACTTGCCGATGACCTTGAAGGCCTCGGGCTGTCCCGAGTTGGCGCGCAAGCCGTATAGCAGCACATCGTCCATGGCAAAGGCCGATGCTTGTCGGTTAAGCACCATGGCAAATCCTTCCGCATGGTCCTGCGCCTCGACCACCTTCAACTTGAGCCCGCGCTCATTGCTCACACGCTCCAGCGTCTTGATGTTGGTGGTGCCCTTGGTGGACACCACGGTTTTGTTTTCCAGGTCTTCGACTTTGTCGAAGCCGGCATCGGTGCGTACCAGCAAGCGCGACGCGGATATGAAATGCGCGATGGAGTAGTCCACCTTTTTGCGCCGTTCCGCCGTGTTGGTGGTGGAGCCACACTCCATGGCAGCCAATCCGTCTGCAATCGCGGAGATGCGTGTGGCCGATGTCACTGGCAGATAACGCACCGTGATGGTGGGAATCTTGAGCTCCCGCTCCAGCGCGCTGACAATCTTGGCACACAAATCCATGCTGTAGCCAATCGGCTGTTTCTGGTCATCCAGGTAGGAGAACGGAATGGACGCGTCCCGGTGGGCGATCACGATTGCATGCGTTGCGCGGATCGTGTCGATCTGTCCGGCGCTCACGCATAGGGGTAGGGACAGGGCCAGGCTCAGCGCAGCATGCTGTAACGCGCGTGGCGGAAGACGGCGGGATTTCATGGGAAGGCTCCGGTTTAAAAGGTAGTTTTGACAGGGCTAGCAAAGATTTTTGTAATAAGCTCGGCACCATGCGCCTTCGCCACATTGAAGTCTTTAATGCCGTCATGCTCACCGGCAGCGTGAGTTCGGCCGCCCGTCTGATCAATGTGACCCAACCCGCCGTGAGCCGCATCCTGGCGCACGCCGAATTGCAGTTGGGCTTTGCCCTGTTTCAGCGCGTCAAAGGGCGCCTGGCCCCCACGACCGAGGCACAGGCCTTGTACCCACATATCGCGCGCCTGTTTGCTCAGCTCGACGAAGTGCAGCGCCTGGCCACCAGCCTGCGCCGGGGGCAGGGGGATGGCGAGCTGCATGTGCTCAGTGTGCTGGCCCTGAGCTACGAAATCCTGCCGCGCGCCCTGAAGATGTTCCGTGCCCAGCACCCCAAGGTGGTGGTGACGATTGACTCGCTGCATTCCCCGCAGATCGTGTCGTCGCTGGTATTGCAGGAGGCCGATGTGGGCTACGTCTTTAGCGCTATTACCCATCCTTCTTTGGAGCCACAGCATCTGAGCGAAGGCAGCATGGTATGCGTTGCGCCCAAGGGCATGTTGAAGCCTGCGCTGCTCAAGCAAGGCAGCGTGGGGCTGACCGATTTGGTGGACATACCGGTGGTCAGCCTCGACGTGGGCGACCCGGTGGGCATCAGCCTGAGCCAGGCCTGCAGCCAAATGGGCGTGGGCCTGCAGTCGGCCGTGCGGGTGCAGACCTACCATGCCGCCTTGGCGCTGGCCCACCATGGTTTGGCCGTGGCGCTGGTGGACGCGTGCACCGCCATTTCGGCCGACCGCAGCCGGGTGGACGTGCTGGTGTTGGAGCCGCAAATCGTGGTTCCCGTCGTGGCCCTGCGGCCCATCAACCGACCCAGTTCTCTGCTCGCCACCGCGATGACGCGCTGCGTGCAACAAACCGTGGTGCAGGCACTGGGTGGTTGAACGCGCGCCGTACACGCAGTGGCATGCGTGGCGGCAAATCATCATGTTACAGACGCGCCCAGCAGGTTGTCTGCGACCTGTTGCGCCGTTCCAAAGGCCAGGGTCAGCCCCAATGCGCCGTGCCCAGTATTGACCACCAGGTTGTGCGGCCCGCCGGTTTGCACGCCCACAATGGGCAGGCCCGTGGGTGTCGCGGGGCGCAGGGCGGTCCAGGGTAGTTCGGCATTGCCTGCGTCTAATGCGGGAAACAGGGCGCACGTGCTGCGCCGCAGGCTCTCAATTGCTTGCGGCCGCACCGTGCGGTCGTGGCCCACCAACTCCGCCATGCCGGCCACGCGCAGCCGCGAACCGATACGGGCAAAGACAACCTTGCGGGCAATATCCGTCACATTGATGCGGGGCGCGGCGTGCGCCGGGGCCTGTGCAATGTCCAGCGTCATGCTGTAGCCCTTGATGGGGTACACCGGCAAGCGCACGCCCACGCTGCGTGCCAGACCCGTGCTGTCGCTGCCAAACGCCAGTACAAATTGGCGAGCCGCGATAGTGTGGCTGGCCGTGCGCGCGGCCACGATATGTTGTTGCCGCGTCTCCAACGTGGTGACGGCATTGCCCAACACAAACTGCACCCCGCGTGCGCGTAGGATGCGCTCCAATTCCTGGCACAGTTTGAGGCAATCCACGGCGCACTCGGACGGGGTGTACACGGCACCCGGCTCCAGTTCACAACTCTCCTGGGCGCCGATGGCCGATTGCTGGCTCCCCAGTGCCCTTTGCAACTCCACCTGCTTCTGCGCGGCGGCGAAGGTCTTGTCCGTGGGGTAGAGCACCAGCTTTCCGGTGCTGGAGAAATCGCAGTCCGGCTGGTGCGCCGCACGCATGCGGTCCAGACCGGTACGGCTGAGGGCTGCCAGGCTCAACAGTTTTGCCGTCGTGCGGGCCGAGGCGCGGGCATTGCAGGCCCGCATGAATGCAAGCCCCCAGCGCCATTGCGCCACGTCCCATTGCGGGCGGATTTTCAATGGCGAGTCGCTGGACAGCAGCAGCTTGGGCAATTGCCCCCAGATCGATCCGTCGGCCAGCGGCTGCACATAGCTGTAACTCAGCTGCGCCCCATTGCCGCCACTGGCGCCCGCGCCGGGCGTCGCCCTGTCGACCACGACCACCTTCGCGCCTTGGCGATCCAGTTCATAGGCGGTGGCCAGACCCACAATGCCTGCCCCTAAAACACACACATCCATCATTGCTCCCAGTTAATGGATGCACTGTAGGAAAAGCGTACGCTTTTGAATAATGCCGTTGGCCGCAGCAGCCATGATCAAAAGTTATGTGCCAGCGGCAAGCCCCATAACCTGCCGGTATGGATCCGCTGCAAATCGTGATGGCTCGGGGCGATAAGCGTCCCCTACGATGCCTGCTCCGCAACTGAGAGGACTACCGTGATCCACACCTACACCGAAGAACAGATTGGCCACTCCGTGAACTGGCGCGACGTTTTACTGGACCTGCCGCAGGCGTTTGAAGCGCTGCGCGTGGGCGATGCCGCCATCCAGGCGCGCCAGCGCGTCGACTGCGGCGACTGGAAGCTCAGCGGCATGGCTGCCGTGTGGCAGAGCCGTGGGGTGGCCGCATACAAAACCTACACCAGTCTCAACGGGCAGTTTAATTTTCTGCTGAACCTGTTTGACCTGGCCACCGGAGAACACCATGTCATGCCCGCCGGTGAGATCACGCGGGCACGAACCGCGGCCATGACCGCCTGGGCCGCGCAGCAGATCGCCAATCCCGGTGCGCGCAAGCTAGCCCTGTTTGGGCTGGGCATTCAAGGCCGGACCCACCTGGAGGCCTTGCACTGCACGCTGGGCTTTGCCGAAATTGCCGTGGTCGATACCGCTGATGTACGCATGTCTTGTGTGGAACTGTCCGCGCAGTTGGGTGTTTCGGTGCGGCAGGTAACGCCCCAACAGGCGGTCACCGATGCCGATGTGGTGGTCACCATTACCCGGTCCAAGAAACCCGTGTTCGATGGCCATTGGCTCAAGCCCGGCGCCACCGTGTGCGCGGTGGGAACCAGCTTGCCCAGTGGCAGCGAAATTGATGCAACGACCCGCTCACGCAGCCAGCAGGTGATCGTGGAATGGAAGCCGCAGAGCCTGGTGGAGGCCGGTGAAATCGTGCAAGGCCTGGCCGACCGAAGCCTGGAGTCTGCCCGGATCTTAGATCTGACCGAGGTGCCGGCTGGCGGTGTGCCGTGGCGGCAGTCGGCGGACGATATTGTTCTGTTCAAGGCCGTTGGGGTGGGCTTGAGCGATCTGGTGGCGGCGCGACGGGTCGCCATGGGTGGGTTTTCCCTAGCTCTGTGAGCGTCTCGGTGGGATAACACAACACAATGGAATTTCGGCCCGTGACCATAGGCCTTTTCTCTTTAGAATCAATTGCGAACGGCTACCGCCCTGTGTCATAACCCAACGAATCTTCCACCATCGGTCCGCTGACCCAAAACCAGGCCCCAGCGAAATGCCATACAACCTACAACACGTGTTGGAAGTTCCATGATGCAGCGCCGCACCGAATCCAATCGCCAGTCCAATACCGCTTTCGTGCAGTTTCTGTTGGACAGAATGAAGCAGTCGCTGCCTTTGGCTGTAGTCCACGGCGGCGACAGGAATGTCGATGGGGCGGTCATCTACAAGACGCGAAATCCACGGTCCGACAAAACCTACGCCGCCGTCGCGTCTGATATTGCCAATGCGCTGACCCGACTCGGTTTTTCAAGGGTTGAACTGGTCCCAGAGGATATGCGCATGGGAGAAACGCTCAGGCGTTTGAACACCGGGTTAGTGTGGCTCAACACCGGTGGCACGCAGGGGTTTTCTTCCACCTGCCACGCTGCGTCCATGATGGAGATGTTTGGAATTCCCTACATTGGCCACAATCCCCTGAACGCGGGGCTGCTGGACAACAAACATAGCTTCAAGTATTGCCTGAACGGCCTGTCCATTGCAACGCCAGATTTCGTGGTTTGCGACTTCAAGAATCAAGATCTGTTGGAAGAGGTGTTTCGACAGTTTGACGTCGTCTTTGCGGGCTGTGAATACCTTGTCGTCAAGCCGGTTTCTGGACGCGCATCGCTGCATGTTCACCGCGCCAGGGGCAAGTCGGAAGCGCGTGACATCGCACGGCATGTCCACGAAGCCACGGGAAACCTGGTGTTGATCGAACGTTTCATGCCCGGGCTCGAATACACGATCGCGGTGAACGGTCCCTACGTCTCGGTTGGGCGTAAATTGGCAGAGTTGGATGCGCCCTTCACTTTTTCGGCGACGCGGCGGGTCATGTCCCCAGATGAACCCATTTTTACGTCCATGGATATACGGCCCATTGATCGGGATCGTTGCCACATTCTTGACCCTGTGGCCGACGCTGAGATTGTCTCCGAGCTCTCGGCCATTGCCGTAAAAGTTTATAAAGGCTTCGGCTTGGAGACCATGGTCCGGGTGGACATTCGAGCAGATGAAGACGGCCGTTTGTATGTGCTTGAAGCCAATCCAAAACCAGATTTGAAATATCCCAACTCAACGGGATTCAGCTTGGTCACCGGGGGGCTGGGCCATTGCGGCATGGACTATGACGACCTCATTCTTTCCATCCTGGTGGATCGATTGCATTTCCTATTGACCCACCGACGTGACATGATTCCGCAGATCCTCAATCTGCTGTGACGGCCCCCATGCGGAAAAACATGCGCGCTACCACGGGGGCATCGCGCGCAGATCTGGCGGCAATGTTTGCCGTATGCTTCTTGTCGCTTCTGCTGCTGGTGTACGTCGGCGTCGGCGAAGCGCAGCGCACCTATGCTGGCTTTCTTTCATCAAAAATGGCGGCGCAGGGCGAGATCATCCAAAACGCCATGGCGGGCCACCTGCGAGCGGGTCTGCCGCTTCGGCAATTCGTTGGGTTTCAAACCCTGTCGAGCCAAGTCTTTGATTCGGACGAATCGATTGTCATGCTGTCGACCACGGATCGGTCCGGAAAGACAGTCTTCTCCAACCGACCAAAACGGGCTTCCATCGCCGATGGGGTTGACCCTACGGGAGAAGCGCCGGGGGGCGATCCGCTTTATGCCAATGATCGGTACGAGGTGCTGCAAAGCGCAAAATTTCTGACCGTCGTGTTGCCGCTGCGCAGCAAGTTTGAGGAAGTCGGGAAACTAAGGGTGGTCATGCCCAAGGGTGTAGTACAAAAAGCCGTCAATACCGCACTGCCGCCCCTGCTGCTGTTCATTGGCGTTCTGTCTGCAGGGTTCAGTTGGTTTGTCACCGCGTCGGAACGGGGCAACGCGGTAAGACGGCTGCGACGCCAGGAATGGAGCTTGGGGGCCTGTTTCCTGGCGACCTCCATCGTGGTGGTGGGTCTGCTGGTCTCGCTGTATTCCGAAGGTGCGCAAGTCAAGGCCAAGGCACTGGCCTCTTCTCTGCGCGAACGGGTTGGCGCCATCTCTGAATTGGGCATCAGTCTCGCTGACATCGACGGCATAGACCGGGCGTTTGCCGACTACCGTTCATTCAACAAGGACATCCAGTCCATCGGGCTGCTGCGCAATGGGCGCTACGCCATCCATACCGATCCACGCTTGAAGGGCACGGCCTGGGCCGCAACACCCGGAACTTTCGAATACAAAGTCGAAATGGCCCGTGATGCGGAGGGCAACGCACAAGCGATCACCGTTGCACTGCCGGTCAACGTCGTCTACAAAGCCATTGCCAACAGTGCGAAGAACTTCATCGTTTTGTTCTTTGCGTCTGGATTCTTGGCGGCCCTGGTGCTGCAACTGGCAAACGCCATACGGCAGGGTTCCGGTCAACAGTGGACTGCCGCTGCCGCGGCGCAATCGGCGCTGGAAAAATGCAAACCGGTCTTGTTTCTGGCAGTCTTTGTGGACAATTTGTCGGCGTCATTCTTGCCGCAATTGATGCGCAGTTATGCGGATGCCGCGCATATCGCCCCTTACATGGTGAGCGTGGCGTTCATGGCCTATTTTGTGTGCTTTGCGATGATCCTGATGCCGGCAGGTCTGGCGGCGCAACGCCTGGGTCCCAAACCCTTGCTCTGGGTCGGTGCGCTGGCCATCGCGATGGGCTTGACCCTGCTGGTGCTGACCGGGAATTTCGCGCTGGTCATTCTGGCGCGTATTTTGGAAGGCCTTGGGCAAGGCGTTCTGTTCATAGGTGTTCAAACCCTGGTGCTGTCAGCGGCAGCCAGCACCGGGCAAAACAAGGCGAATGGCCTCATCGTCTACAACTTCAATGCCGGAATGGTCAGCGGGATGGCGATCGGGTCGCTCCTGGTGCTCTACATGGGCACCACGGGAGTCTTCCTGTTTGGATTGGTGGGGATTCTGGCCCTGGCGCTCTATATTTTCACCATGATGCCGGCTATTGCGGCACCTTCTGATCCGGTGGACGGGCAGGGGGCCGGCAGGGTCTTTCAGGCTCTGCGCAGCTTGGAGTTCTTGCGGGTCATGTTGTGTGTAGGGATACCGAGCAAAGCGGTACTGACCGGCGTCATCATTTTTGGCTTACCCATGCTGTTGTCCAAGATGGCCTTCGAGTCCGACGAAATCGGCCAGATCATCATGTTTTATGCCGTCGGTGTCCTGGTGGCAAACTATTTTGTGTCCAAGCACAGCGCGCGTCTCGAACGCATGCTGGGAGGGGGCATGCTGCTCGGGTCGTGTGGCCTTCTGCTGATCGGTTGCTTTGGACTTCTGAGCGCACAATGGGTTAGCGAACATGAAATTCTGATGTCCTTGGGACTCATCCTGGGCGTGTTGGCGGTAGGGCTGGGGCATGGCGCCATCAACGCCCCGGTGGTCACCTACGTGGCCCATTCCAAACTTGCCAAGACCCTGGGTGTCGTCACCACCACCTCGTTGTACCGCGTCCTGGAACGGGTAGGCCATGTCATCGGTCCCATGGTGGTTGGACAACTGCTGCTGTTGGGTGGCCAGAGTGTGGTGGTGGTCGGCTGGATCGGAGCCGCCCTGCTTTTTCTCACCCTGGTATTTCAGGCGGGGCTGCAAACGCGCAACTTCAGCCCCGAAAAACCATGAAAGGCGCCCTCAACGCCCGCGTCGCGCGGCTGGTCACGCGGCTGGCCCTCCTGGCATGGGTCGCCGTGTCGCATGCGCTGGCGCAGCCAGTTGTGGTGAACGAATGGCTCAAGACCAATGTCGAAACATTGAAATCCTGGCACGTGGAGGGCGATGCGGACGATCCGTTGAAAGCGAACATTGCCGCCAAGCGGCCTTCAAGCGGCAAAGCAACACAGCATGTTTTGGTGCTGTACCCGCGCGCGTCCTCCGCCTACGACGTGGCATTGGCGCGTTTGCTGGACGTTTTCAATGAACGGGACATCGACGCGAAGTTCACGCTGCTCAATTTCCAAAACGACCCTTCCCTGGGCATGCAGGCCATTGCGTTCGCCAAGAGCGCACATGTCGATTTGATCTTCACGATGGGTTCGGAATCCACCGACTTCATGGTCGCGCGCTACACGGACGGGCACATCCCCGTCGTGTCGATTTGCTCCAAGGACCCGGTGTTGCTGGGGCAAATGAAAGACTACGACAAGGGATCGGGAACGAACTTTGCCTTCACGTCGTTGAACATGCAGATTGACGTGCAGTTGGCCTATCTGCAAGAGTTGAAGCCCAGGCTGAAACACATCGGCATTTTGGTGGACTCCAAGAACAAGAGTGCCATCCAGACCCAGTCCGAACCGATCGCCAGGGCCGCACGGGGTAAAGGAATCAACCCCATCGACATCGTGGTGGACGACCCGGCCAATGCCGCGGCCGAACTGCGGCGGAAGATTCCCATCGCGATCGAGGCCATGCGCAAAACCGACCCCGACCTGTCGAACAGTGTGTTGTGGGTCACCGGCAGCACATCGGTCTTTAAGGAGATTGCGAGCATCAACCGCGTGGCCGGAAAATTGCCCGTCATCAGTGTGGTGCCCGAGGTGGCAACGGAGGGCGATGACTCGGCCGTTTTGTCGATTGGTATCAGTTTTGACTCCAATGCGTATCTGGCGGCGCTGTATGGTGCCGATGTGCTGACCGGCAAGGCCCAGCCGGGTAGCCTGAAAGTCGGCATTGTGTCGCCGCCTGACATCGCCATCAACTTCAGAAAAGCCCGGCAGATTGGCCTCAAGATCCCTTTTTCATTCTTTGAACGCGCCGGTTTCATTTATGACTACGATGGTCGACCGGTTCGCTTGAAAGGCATCAGCCAATTGGGTTCAAAATGACATCAACAAGCAGACAGTTTCTCGTATCTCCCTGGAGCACGGTATGCATTTGAATAAGATCGGCCACGACCTATTGACCAAAGTATCCGATAGGCCCAAGAAGTTTCTGGTGAGCCTGCGTGTCAGCTTCCTGACCGTCACTGTACTCACTGTGTTGATCAGCGCGCTGTCCACGCATGTGCCCTGGCTGTTCATTTCCAACGCGAATGTGCAGGACATGGCCAATCAGTTAAGCGATGAAATCGTCAAAGGCGTTCGCCGCGAAGTCAATGACATGTTCACGTCGGCCTATGCGGACCAGCGAGTGGTGACGGATCTATTGGCGTCGAAAGCGGTCTCCCTGGCCGACACGCCCAAGCGCGACGCGATGTTCCTGGCGTTCATCAAGGCCAACCATTTCTACTCCTTCGTGGCCCTTGGTATGGAGAACGGCGATTTCTATGGGGCGCAACGCAAGGAAGACTCCAGCATATTGACCATCACCAGTACGTACGATCCGACCACCAAGAAGGCCAAGCGCGTGGAGCGCACCTACGTCGGCCACGACCGGGAATATTCCTTCCTGCGGGAAGTCGTCAAGGACAACGACTACAACGCCACGGTGAGGGCGTGGTATCAATTGGCGAGGAAAGCGCCGCAGACCGACGTCCTGACCGAACCCTACATCTTTGCGAACACCGGGCAACCTGGTGTTAACACCGCTACCACGTTGGACATCGATGGACGAACGGTTGGGGTGGTCAACATCGCGATCGAGTTCTCGCGCATCAGCGCCTACATGCATGACCTCAAGGTTGGCAAGACCGGGACTGCATTTCTGGCCAGCCCGTCGGGCGAGTTGCTTGCGTTCAAGGAAACCTATGACCGCAAGACGATGTATGTTCCGTCCAAGCCGGCAGTGGGCGACAACAAGCTGGGTACGCCGCCCATCCCGACCATCCAGGAGATCCAGCACCCGTTGCTGAAGATTGCGACCGCCGCCATCCAGAATCAGCATGTGGATCTGAAAGACGTTACCTCTGTCCAGCACATGTACTTCAACGCCACACCCGAAACCCGGGACGGTTACTTTGTGACGCTGGCGCCCAGTGGCCAAAACGGTTGGGTGGTGGGCACGGTGGTTCCACGCAGAGATTTCACCGCCAAGATCGAAGAGAACCAGCGACTGATCTGGCTATTGGTTGCCGCGGTGATTGTGCTGACCTGCGGACTGGCCGCCCTGGTGTCGCAAAAACTATTTGTCAAACCCCTGCATGTCATCATCGATCAGACGCAACTCGTCGAGAAATTCGAGCTGGATGCCCTGCGCAACGTGGACACCAAGATATCCGAGATCCACCAGTTGTCGAACTCGGTTCTACAGATGTCACACGGACTCGCCAATTTTGGGAAATTCATTCCCTTGGACCTGGTCAAGACGCTGTTTGCCCAAGGCGTGCGCGCGGATATTTCCGGCGAGAACCGGACCTTGACCATATTTTTCATGGATATGGTGGGGTTCACGACGATTTCGGAAGAGCTGGGCCCCAAACTCGTCCCCTACCTCGGCAAGTACCTGAGCTACATGTCCGACGTCATCTCCAAACACAATGGCACGATCGACAAGTACATCGGCGACGCGATCATGGCCTTTTGGGGTGCCCCGCTGTACAACGAGGACCATGCCGTAACCTGCTGCCGTGCAGCCGTTGAGTGTCTGCGCGAACTCGAAGTGCTGCGCAAGGAGTGGCCAGAGAAGTTCCGTGACGGATTGGGCATTCGCATCGGGCTGAACACCGGCCGGTGCATCGTCGGCAATATCGGTTCCTCGACCCGCCTGAACTACACGGTACTCGGCGATCCGGTCAACCTGGCGGCGCGCCTGGAGAGTGCGGGCAAGGACTATGGCGTGAGTTGCATGATTGGACTGTCCACCTACGACCTGGCCCGCTATGACATCGTGGCGCGCAAACTGGACGTGCTACGGGTCAAAGGAAAAACCGAAGCCGTCCCGGTGTTCGAATTGCTGGCCATGGCGGATGAGCCCGCTACCGAGGACTACGGCTGGATCAAGGTCTTCGAGGAAGGCGTTGCGGCCTTCCTGGACAGCGACTGGGTTCGGGCGCGCGCCTGCTTTGAAAGCACCATTGCGCTGCGGGGTAAAGACCTTCCCAGCGAAAAATTCATCGCACGTTGCAACGACAAGTTGGCCTATGCGGGTGGTGCCGGGCTCCTGGGTTAGGTTTCAGCGCCGGGCCGCCCCAAGCTGAAACGTGACCCCCTCGGGGGGCAGAGAGCGACGCGCAGCGCGCGAACGTGGGGGCTAGGACCGGGGGGCGTCGGTCGTGCTGGTCAACGCGGCCAGCAATTGTTCGCACTGCAGCGCGGCGCGGGCAAAGTCAAAGTCGGCAATTGTCCGCGCGAGTTCCGCGAATGCGACCTGCGCCATTGGGGCATAGCTTTGGAGCATACGGGTGTGCACGTCCAGTGCGCGCAGGTCCGAGCGGCCGAGCAAGCGCTGCAACTCGCCGAGGTCTGCCAGCAGCCCTGCGCGTTCGGCTGCACCCAGTGGCATGTCGGCAGGGGCGGCGGCGCTCGGGCGAGCGTAGGCAAGCACCAGGGATTCCATGCGTTGCACGGTGTCCATGGCGGCTTGGCGAAAGCGTGCAACCAGAGCCTCCCGCTGGGGCGGTGTGCCCGCGTGCGGGACGGCGGCTTCGGTGGCCCGGGCGATGGCGGCCATGTGGACAGCGCCCACGGTCGCCGAAACGCCTTTGAGCGTGTGCAGCATGCGCGCCGCGTTGCCCGAGTCCCCGCTGCGCAGCAGCGTGTCCAGTTGGTCGGGTTGCAAGGCCAGGTCGGCCAGGTAAGTCCGCAGGATATCGGCATACAAGGCCGTGTTGCCGGCCAGCCGCGCAATGGCACCCTCGGCGTCCAGCGCGTCCACGGCCACCAGTGCGTCGGCCTGCACACCGCGGGCTGCAGCGTGGGCGGTATGGCTGCGCTGCGGCGAGCGCTGGGGCCCCGCGCCATGCCGCGAGCGCCGCGTGTGGGTCAACAAGACCTCCACCAGATGCGGCAGGTCAAACGGCTTGCCGACGTGGTCGTCCATGCCGGCGCGCAGGCAGGCCTCGCGGTCGGAAGCCATGGCGTTGGCGGTCATCGCGATCACCGGTAGGTCCGACAAGCCCAAGCCCCGCCGAATGGCGTGTGTGGCCGCGTAGCCGTCCATGACCGGCATCTGGATGTCCATCAGCACGGCATGGAAGGGGGGCTCGGCGCAGGCCACGGCGTCCACGCCCAGCTGGCCGTTGTCGGCGATTTCCACCAGCGCGCCTTCGCCACTGAGCAGCTCGCTGGCGACCTGCTGGTTGATCACATTGTCTTCCACCACCAACAGACGCATGCCCTTGAGTCGCCCGGCCTTGTCCGAGCGGGCGCGCGGTTTGCTGCGCAGATTGCTCAAACCGGCGCGGGCGTCCGCCACGGTGTCAAACAGTATGGAGGCGGTGACCGGTTTGATCAGGAAGGCGTTCAGGCAGGCCTGCTCCTGGGCGCTGCGCTGTGCCAGCATGTCGCGTCCATGGGCGGTCACCATCACCGTGATCGGGCTGATGGCTTGCGCGCCCATTTGGCGCATGCGGGCGATCGTCTCCCAGCCATCCATGCCGGGCATCAACCAGTCGACAAAGACCGCGTCGTAGGGGCGGTGCAGGCTGTTGGCACGCGCCCGCAGCAGCGCCAGGGCCTGCTCACCGCTGTGCGCCACATCGGCATGCCAACCCCAGGATTGGGCCATGGCCACCAGCAACGCACTGGCGGTGGGGTTGTCGTCGACGACCAGGACCTGCAGCGGGCTGGCCAGCCGCTGCGGGGCGGGCTCCCAGTCGTCTGGCATGTGCTGTACGCGGTCCAAGGCAACCGTGAAGTGGAAGCAGCTACCCTGGCCCGGCGTGCTGTCGATCTGCAGTGTGCCGCCCATCAGTGCCACCAGACGTCTACAAATCGACAGGCCCAGGCCGGTGCCGCCAAAGCGGCGTGTGGTGGAGGCTTCGGCCTGCGAGAAGCCGTCAAAGATACGGGTCAGGTTTTCCGGGGCGATGCCGATGCCGCTGTCGCGCACGCCAATGCGCAGCCGGGTTTGCGCGTCGGTCTGCTCCAGCACCTTGAACTGGA
>Ga0207976_100510_pt1 | contig 14479 bp, 12 predicted proteins | sample LakWasMe94_HOW11_2_FD_183916 | JGI IMG/M metagenome (GOLD analysis project Ga0207976, IMG submission 183916) | Freshwater sediment methanotrophic microbial communities from Lake Washington under simulated oxygen tension - Sediment Metagenome... | ecosystem: Environmental > Aquatic > Freshwater >... | reverse complement strand
AGGTCGAAGCGGTATTCGCAATACCTGGCTGAGTTCGGCCACGGAACCTGTGGATGGCCCTCATCGAAGAAGAGGCGCCATCCCGATATCGCCACCGGTTTTGTGCCAGCAATTGGCATGCCCCGCGTTCACGCTCGACTCCAGGCAGGACACCGAGTACAGCGAAAAGTCATAAGACGCCCTCTTGCCAAACCAGAATACCCAACTAATGTTCCCCCCAATCAATCCATGCCTGAACACACCGGCTTGTGAGTCGAAAACCATCTCCCACAAGCCTGTATACAACGCCATTTGACCTAGACACCGACCAGGGAGTTTCGGAAGCATCATGGAAGAAACCCTTATCCTGGTGGATCAGGATGATCGCCCGACAGGCTTTGCCGAGAAACTCTTGGTCCATCAAGAGGGGCTCTTGCACCGGGCATTCTCGATTTTCATCTTTGATCAACAGGGCCGTTTGCTGTTGCAGCAGCGAGCGCTCACCAAGTACCACTCTCAAGGTTTATGGACCAATACCTGCTGCGGCCATCCCCGCCAGGGCGAGGAAACCTGCAGCGCCGCCAAACGCCGGTTACGTGAGGAAATGGGCATAGAGTGCGAGCTCAGCGCCGTGGCGCACCTGCTCTATCGCGAGCAGGTTTCCAATCAATTGATCGAACATGAATATGACCATGTGTTTGCCGGTATCTACTCTCAAGACCCGGTCGCCAATCCCGACGAGGCCCAGGCCTGGCAATGGCTGAGCCTGGCCGAACTGTCGCAGCGCATCAGCGTTGCCCCAGACACGTTCAGTGTCTGGTTTCGCAAGATCTTCGAGCGTCACGCAATCGCCGGCCTGCAAGATTGGCAGGCACAGGCGCAAGGCAAGCTCCCCTAGTCGATGCGACCACTGCTGTGTCACGCCGCGGAAGCAGCAGCCGGGGCCGATCCCTCGGCCCTGGCCATGGTCAGTACGGCGTTGGAGATTGTGCCTTCAAGGCACCGCCCCCCCGCCGCAAGCTCGTGACCTCAGGACAACTCGTATTGCTGACGGTTGTTCAATACCCGTTGAGCCTGTTCGCGGTCCAGGTCGCCGACCTTATCGGCGACCACCACGGTGGCCACGCAATTGCCAATCAGGTTGCCCGCCGCACGTGCCATGCCGATGAACCAGTCAATCGACAGCACCAGCACCAGGCCGATCACCGGAATGCTTGGGACCGCGCTCAGCGTCGCCGCCAGGATCACGATGGCCGAGCCCGGCACGCCGTGTGCCCCCTTGGAGGTCACGAGCGACACCCCGAGCACCAGCAGCAGGTCACCTATCGACAAGGGGGTATTGGTGGCCTGGGCAATGAAGACCACCGCCAGGGTCAGGTAGATCGAGAAGGCATCGAGGTTGAACGAATAGCCGGTGGGCACCACCAGCCCCACCACCGATTTTTTCACGCCCAAGACTTCCAGCTTGCGCATGATCTGCGGTAGCACCGAGTCCGAGGAGGCGGTGGCCAGGACGATGGTCAGTTCCTCGCGCAGGTAGGCAATGAACTTGAACACGTTGATCCCGGCATAACGCAACACCGCCCCCAGGATCACGAACACGAAGATCAGGATCGAGGCGTAGAACAGCACGACCAGGGAGATCAGCTGCTTCATCGAACCGACACCGTACTTGCCAACGGTGTAGGCCACTGCCCCTAGCACGCCCAAGGGCGCCAGCCGCACGATCAGGCCCATGGCCTTGAACAGCACCTTGGAAATATCGTCGATGAACGAGGTCACGCGCTCCGCACTTTTGCCCCCCACCAATGCCAGACTGATGCCGAACAGCAAGGCAAAGAACAGCACCTGCAATACATCGTTGCGGGCCAATGCATCGATTGAGGTCGTGGGAATGATGTTCAGAATGAACGAACCGATGCCGCTGCCCTGGAGCTTGTGGGCATTCTCCGAATAGCTGCTCATGGCCCCGGCATCCAGGGTCGTGGTGTCGATGTTCATGCCATGCCCGGGCCCGAACACGAACGCCAGCAGGATGCCGAGAGCCAGGGCGACGGTGGTCATGATCTCGAAGTAGATCAGCGCCACGCCCCCTACCCGCCCGACGTTTTTCAGGTCGCCCGTACCGGCGATCCCGTGCACCACTACACAAAAGACGATCGGCGCGACGATCATCGAAATCAGCTTGAGAAAACCGTCGCTGAGCACCTTCAGCTTTACCGCGAAATCAGGCACCAGTACGCCGAGCACAATCCCCAGCAGCAGGGCCAGCAACACCTGCGAAAAGAGTGATCCATACCAGGCCCTGGCCGGTGGTTTGACTGCGCTCACAGCATTTGAGTCGTGGTTCATGATGCTTCTCCGTCAAGAATCAACCGAGTCCCTGGCGGGTCGACAGCTCTGTCGACCCGTGGACTGCCCCTCTCTTCAGCGACTCAGGTCGGCTTCTGCCCGGGTGAATATCGGGCGGCCGAACCACAGCGGAGCCACTTGAAGAATGCATGGTGCAAAGCAGTCCCCATGCCACTTCCCGCGGAAAATCATGGATTTATTATTTACCGATCGAAAAACAAGGTCTTACAGGTCTGACCAGTAAAAGAAGCTGTGCGACTCGTCAGTTTTCTCCAGACTCGCAATCGTGCGCAGCTGGATGCCCATGCCTCAAGACCGCGCAATCTCCACCGCCGCCCGGGCCATGGGAAAGTGCACGAACGCTCTGAAATGGGGAGTTCAAGCCGTGAGCAGGACTGCTCGGCAACAAAGATGGCAGATGGATGAGCCTCCCCCTTCATCGAGACCCGATCCAGGTAAAGCGTGCAGTAGGGTATCCCGGCGGCGGCCAGCGCCGCTGGCGGCAGGTTAGCAACAACCCTGGCTGGTTGTCGGCCGACGTACCTGACCGTACACCGCCAGGCGATGCACCTGGCTGACCCAATGGCTGGGCACGGGCGTCCAGGACTGCGGGTCGTTGCCGGCCTCATCGGTCGGCTGAATCACCTCGCCCTCCAGCAGCGGGCGATAACCTGGCGATGATGTGGGCCGCACGCCAATAACGCTGCCCGCCGCTACGCCTGGGGCAACATCCGAAGGTTGTTGCGTAGAGCGCTTCAAATCCATACAGCTGAACTCCTGTGGGATGACGTTCAAGCACGAAGCAAAACGCGCGCCACAGACTTGCTCAGGCAGGTGCGAGAACTAATGCGACGAGACATAGACAGAAGGCGTGGACGGCGCAGGCAATGCATAGGTCGCCTTCATCCATTCGATCTCCGCCTGGGGCGTTCGGCCGAAGAAGCGTTTGAACTCGCGGCTGAATTGCGAGGCGCTTTCGTAGCCTACGTTGAAGGCCGCCGTCGAAGAGTCGCTGCGGAATATCATTGACCGCGCGATACCCAAGGTCTCCATGCACTATGGGGAAGACATCCTGCGCAGTTGGAGCGCCGGGCGCCATTTGAGGATCGAAGACGAACGCGTGAAACTGACGCCCGCGGAGCAGCGCTGGCTAGCTGCCAACCCGCAGGTGTCTGTGGCTGTCAGCTATTCTCTTGGCGCGCTGGGCGAATTGGCCCGGACCTTGAGGTGACCGGAGTTGGTCACGACTACCTGGAATTGATCAGCCAGCGCAGTGGCCTGAAGTTCTCGTACGTGGGAGCGAAAAACACCGTCGAGTCGAAAAGGCTGATTGCCGAGGGGCATGCCCTTCTGACCCTGGTCATGTCTCAGGCCGATCAGTCCGAGACACAATTGGATATATTGCCGCCGTATCTGCGCAGTTCGACCGTATTGATGACAGCAGCCCGTGGTAGCGGTGACGATGGAAGACGTTTCAACGGATTTTCCGATCTGAATGGGAAGACCCTCGCGACGGGTGAAGGCTATTTGTTCATCGATACGATAAGACGTGACTATCCGGGGATTGATTTAAAGGTATACCCCACATTCCTAGATGCGATGTGTTCGGTTGATTCTGGACAGACCTAGGCGTACCTGAGCAGTGACTACACCGGTCGATACTTGTCAGCCCAATACTTTGACAATCGTGTCCAGGTCGCCGGGATCTTGCAGAACATCTCCACGCCTAAGAGCTCAAACGCGTGCGCTCGGTCGAGAAGTCTCAAGACAGTCCCAGTGACACCACTTCGCATTGACGCGACTTGCCACGTACGTCGCGAGATACCATCCGCTGCAGTATCGGTTGATCGATCCTTTCTGAAGAGCACAAACACATTGCACCTTCCAGCCGGCATCTCTGTAATCGATGCGAAAACTGGTGCCCTGCCTTTTTGCTGTGTTGGTGGTTCATTGGCACAAAGGCAAGTACCGAAAGTGCTCTGGCGTTGTGGCTAATACCAGCGCCAGGGTATGTTGCTGACGTAACGAGTTACCTGCTTGACCTCCAAGTAGTCGGCGAGCCCGTTCCCCCCCAATGCTCGCCTGCCGCCGCTGTGGCGAGCCCCACCCCTTGGAGCCTCGACGAAAGAGGGTTGGGAACAGTTAACCCAGACGATCCCCGCTCGCAATGCGTTGGCCACTCGCGCGGCACGCTCGGGATCAGCAGACATGACTGCGGCAGCAAAGCCATACCGACGATCATTGGCATACGAGATGGCCTGCACCTCCGTGTTGAAGCGCTTGACGCACAGTACTGGGCCGAAGATATCCTCATTCCAGATAAAACTATCGGGGTCTGGTTCGTCGAAAATGGTGGGCTCCACGAAATAGCCATAGGAGAAGCACGAGGGGCGCCCCCCTCCACTTACCAAGGTGGCCTCCTCCGCACCATGAGCAATCAGACTCATCACTTTTCTGTACTGCTCGGCACCAACCAAAGGCCCCATTTTCACCCCTGGCTCTAGTCCGGAACCGATCTTTATCGAGCGGGCAGCCTCGACCAGGCGCTCAAGCAATCTTGGGGCAATCTTCCTTTGCACAAGAAGACGTGATGTAGCGCCGTAAATCTGCCCCTGGTTCCAGAAAATTCCGCACATGACCCACTCTACCGCGGCCTCGATATCTGCATCGTCGAATACGATGAATGCAGACTTCCCCCCCAACTCAAGACTGACATTCTTGATCCCGGACACCGCTGCCGACATGACTTTGGCGCCTGTCGGAACACTGCCCGAAAACACTACTTTGTCTACCCCGGGATGTTGGCCCAGGGCATGTCCCGCCTCCTTACCAAACCCTGGGACGATGTTCAGCGCGCCCCTTGGCAAGCCAACTCTTTCTGCAGCAGCGCCAAGCTGAAGCGCTGTCAGTGGGGTGAGTTCGGAAGGTTTGAGAACACATGCAGCGCCAGCAGCCAAGGCTGGTGCCACCTTTCTGGCCGCGGTTAACAAGGGGTTGTTCCAGGGAAGAATCAACCCCACCACTCCGATAGCTTCATGGCGGACACGGCAGTCGAAACTCGCATTTGAGAGCGGATTAGGTTCGTCCTGTAATTCGTCCAACTCACGCGCCAACACTGCATAGTACCGAAAGCAACTTACTGCATCGGCAACATCTCTTTGGGCTTCCAACAGAGGTTTGCCATTATCGCAAACTTCGAGGACTGCCAATGCTTCCCTGTGCTGCTCCAAATCATCAGCCAGCATATTCAAAAAGCAGGCGCGTTCGTACCCACTAAGACTTCCCCATTCGCCGGTAAATGCTCTTCTCGCAGCACAAACAGCGAGATCGATATCGTCCTCACTCGCGGAGCCAACACTCTGAATGATGTCCTCAGTCGCTGGATTAATGCTGAAAATCGTCCGTCCATGTATTGGTGGAACCCAATATCCATCTATAAACAGCTTGTCCACGATATGCCCCTCAAGGTACGAATATGCAAACCTGTACTCTGCCTTCAAAGCGCTGCATGTTGAGATTGCGGGCTAGGCAAATCCCCTGCTGAACAGTGTCTTGTTACGCCACCTCTATCTTCGTCGAAACCGGTCCTCACACTACCCCCCGAGGCTAAACGCTCAGACAATACGCTACCAGCTGTACGAAACTGCTGAAAATATGCCTTTGAGGGTAGTACGGAGAGATAGTGAATTCGTCGATTCACCTAATACAGGTAGACTCTAAGCCCGCTGGCATAGAGGTTCATGAAGCCCTCTCGCCGCGAACCTAGATAGATTCCAAGCAGCGTATGAACAAGCCGAGCAGATCAGACTGACTTCTGACACCAAGCTTCTCGTATAAGTTTCTGCGGTGCACCTTGACGGTTCCATTGCTGATATTAAGTAACTGAGATATCGCAAGACTTGAGTGCCCCCTTAACAATAACTTTGCAACCTCACGCTCTCGTTGGGTTATCAAGCCACGGCCAAAGCACTCGAATGTCTCAGTTACCTTTTTATCATTTTCAGACGCAGAAGCACCCCCAATTCTCCGATGTTCGTGCCAAGCGGCTTGCACCACCGAATCCACAACAGGTAATGCATTGTTTAATAAAGCTATTTCGTCACTTCGGAAGTTTCCTCCCCCCAGTCGTTTCATCAAGGAAAAAACTGCCGTGCATTTGGGTTTCAGATTGATAAAGAACCCAAGCTCATCATTCAAGCCTAAGTAGCTGTAATAACTCTTAAAATACTCACTATCATGAAACTCATCGGATGCCATGTCTCGCAAGCAACACAATCCATTGGCTTGGCTTTTTCGGCAAGCAAGGTAGAAAGGGCTCTGCAGGTAAGGGCCTTTTTTATACCAGTCAATGAAAATTCGCTTTAAATTCTCTGATAACGTATGAAAAAGCAGCAGGGGTTTCTGATCCCCGTCATAAACAAATAATACAAAATGATCTACAACGCCTAAGCATTGCAACCACCTAGCCAGAGATTGAAGCTGCATACTTCCGCAAGGCTGTTTAAGCACTTCAACTACCTGTCGTGTCCACGCTGCATCTTGTCTACGCATTTTCGTTTACCTATCCCGAGTGGTCACTCACTGCTTGTTATTTTTCTAGATTGATGCCCCTCATAGATATCACCTATAGATAAACAGAACAATCCGACGAATATGGTAGAGAAACCGGAACGAGAAATGGCTAATATCGAGAGTTAACCCATTACGGACCCCAATTTTTTTCCGACGCGGGGCCTGACTGCCCTATCCATTTCCTCCAAAAGATAACAAAACTGTTAGGCACATTACACCCACATACCTCCAGAGTGGTATATAAGAAATCTCACATCTATTATTTCTATTTTTAAAATCCTCCGCATTTCCTTGTTCTAGACGCGTTCCGTTTGATGACAAACCATAATCCTACGATTAGTCCCTAATTCTCTTGCCTCATTAGCCGATAGACCTCCCAACACAACTCCAATCATTGTCTTCGGGAGAGTTCTGCTATGTCTCTGCGCAATTTACACATCGCGACCCGTGCGGGTCTCAGTTTTGCCGTGATCACTTTCCTACTCGTTTTCACGGGCATTTTTTCACTGAACCGAATGGAAGCCATCAACGAGGCATCCTCAGCGATCAGCGATAACTGGCTTCCAAGTGTCCGAGAAACCGGACACATGAATACCCTGCTTGCAGAATCCCGCCAGGTTCTGCTTTCAGGCTTACTGATATCGGAGCCCAGCAATAGAGCATCGTTCGGACAACGCCTGGCAGCACTGGAAAAGGAACTGCTGGAAACAGAAGCAGAGTATCGAAAACTGGTGAGCGGCCCTGACGAGCAGACCCTGTTCGATAGCTACCTGGCAACCAGGAAAATCATGCTGGACGCTCAGAATGCTCTTCTGCGGTCAGCGGCGGATCGTCCAGTGGCAGAAATACGCCAGCTCACCCGGACCGAGTTGTTCGACCAGTATCATGCAACGCGGGAGTCTCTCCAAAAACTGATCGACTTCAACTCTCAAAGCGCCAACGAGGCGAATGAACGCTCCGATAGCCAGTACGCTATCGCAGTCAAAGCTGTGATCGGTGTTCTGGTAGCAGCCGGCCTCGGCACTGTCGTTTTGGCCTGGCTCCTCACTCGCAGCATTACCCTGCCACTCAACCAGGCTGTCAGGATTGCCGAAGTCATAGCCTCTGGCGATCTGACCACCCATATCGATACCCAGGGGCGAGACGAGCCGGCCAAATTGTTGCAGGCCCTACAACGGATGCAGGAGCAGTTACGCCAGACCATCCAACAGATCGTCGGCTCAGCAACCCAACTGGCATCCGCCGCCGTGGAACTGACAGCGGTAACGGAACAAAGCAACCGAGCCCTCACTCAACAGAACGATGAGATCCAGATGGCCGCTACCGCCGTCAACGAAATGACCAGTGCTGTCGAAGAGGTGGCTCGCAACGCCAGCTCGACTTCTGATGCCTCCTCCGCTTCGGAGCAGGCGGCAAAGCAAGGCCGCGAACGAGTACTGGACACGGTACAAGCCATTCGGATGATGGGGGCGGAAGTGGAGAACACTTCGGCGCTCGTAAGCGGCCTGGCCAAAAAAGCACTGGATATTTCCAAGGTGCTGGATGTCATCCGCGGAATCGCCGAACAGACCAACCTGCTGGCCCTGAATGCGGCAATCGAAGCCGCTCGTGCGGGAGACCTGGGCCGGGGCTTCGCGGTGGTCGCCGATGAGGTCCGCGCTCTTGCTCACCGCACCCAGGAATCCACGCAAGAGATCGAACTGATGATTGTCAATATTCAAGGCGGTACTGGCGAGGCGGTAGATGCCATGAGTAGCACTAGTATCCGTGCACGCGACATGCAGGACATAGCCGAAGCTGCCGGCGTTGCACTGAACGAAATAGCCGAACGAGTCGGCCAAATCAATGAGCGCACATTGGTGATCGCCAGTGCATCCGAAGAGCAAGCCCAGGTCGCCCGGGAAGTGGATCGCAACCTCGTCAACATACGCGATATTTCTCTGCAGACTTCTGACGGGGCCAGCCAGACGGCTGCTGCAAGTCACGAACTGTCTCAACTGGCGAATGACCTCAACGGCATGGTCACCCGCTTTGTGGTTTAAAACACCAAGCCTCTGTACCGCAGAGAGGATGTGTCGACTTGCGAACCCGCTAGCTTACGGATTGGTGGATCAGTTCTAGAAAAATCCCGCCATCCCCCTGTTCACCAGGTCACTCCTTGGCGGACCTTCACCACTGGTAAAGATCGCGCCTGGCCTGGCTGACCTCGGTTGTCGGTGAAGACCGATCTCATGCCAGAGTGAACAGGCTGCCTGGCAGCAACGGCACCTGTCCGGTGCCGCACTTGGCCAAATGTCAGAAAGGCGGCAGGTAAAGAATACGGATCACCCCGACGCCGGATTGCTGTTGGAGTGTCCGTTCGATATACAGTCGACTGTACGACTGAGGTTCAGAACCGGCGCAGGCGGAACATCTGGCCTTGCTCAAGGCCATTACGCAGGGCGACCCCGAAGCAGCTGCCCGAACGGCCGCCGCCCACTTAGAGGCGTCTGCTCAACATCTAGGCATCGTTTTACCCAAAGGTACATTCATCACCCGATAGCCGTCCGCGGCCATCCGGAAAGCAACTCTATTGCCTTCTATGTCCGACAACCTGACATTAAACGACAGTCGTAAAACAACAGGTGACAGCTTCACCCTCCACCCCTTTCAACCACCGATAAACCAAAGGAACCTCCGTTTCAGCATCCTGATCGCTTCCACATAAAGAGGCTTATATGGACAACTTCACCCCCGATATCCTGCGCTCCACCGCTCAATGCCTGGCTCCTCTGGACAGCCTGGAACCCGCCCTGTTCAAGGTGCCTGAAGGTGCCTGCGATACCCACGCCCATGTCGTGGCCCAAGGCACTGACTACCCCATGGTCGAAGGCCGCAGCTATACCCCGCCACCGGCGCCAGAAGAGAAATATCTGGCCATGCTTGCCGCCACTGGCATGAGCCGTGGCGTGCTCGTGCAGATCAGTGTGTACGGTTCGGACAACCGCTACATGCTCGAGGTACTCAAGCGCAACCCCGACCGGCTGCGTGGCGTGGCGGTGGTCACGGAGGACGTTTCAGATCAGGAACTGTTGGAGATGCACGCCGCCGGCGTCAGAGGTTTGCGCATCAACGTCCTGTTCGGCGGGGGAACAGGTTTTGATGCCATGGAAACGCTGGCATCGCGTATTGCGCCCCTGGGGTGGCACATGCAATTTCTGATGGACCTGCGCCAACTGCCCGAACTGATGCCGCGCATGCAGAAGCTACCCTGCCCATGCGTTGTCGACCATATGGGGTATATGCCGGTGTCCCTGGGGCTTGATCACCCGGGCTACCAGGCACTGCTGCACATGATCACGGATTACGGTTGGTGGACCAAACTCTCGGGGGCTTATCGCATCAGCGAGTTGTGGCAGGACAACTATCGCGACGTCGTTCCCCTCGCGCAAAAGCTTATCGAAGCCGCACCTGAACGCATGCTCTGGGGCAGCGACTGGCCGCATGTCGCCCTTTCTCGCATGCCCGACACCGGGCGATTGCGCAATCTGCTCGCCATCTGGGCTCCCGATGAGCAGGTACGCAAGCGCATCCTGGTCGACAACCCTGCCCGTCTTTATGGCTTCTGAATAAAAACAAAAAAACATTGCCAAGCGCCCACTGGGGGGCGTCGAGACAAGACCAGTAGGAGGCATATCCATGAGTTGGTTCAGCGATCTCAACAAAAAAGAAAAGAGCACGTTCATCTCCGCCTTTGGCGGCTGGGCCTTGGACGCTCTGGACTTCATGATTTTCACTTTCGTCATCGCCACACTGATGAGCCTCTGGCACATCGACAAAGGCCAGGCGGGCATGCTGAGTACCGTCACCCTGCTGTTCTCCGCCGTTGGCGGCTGGGGGGCGGGCATTCTTGCCGACCGCTATGGCCGGGTGCGCATCCTGCAGATCACTATCCTGTGGTTCTCCTTGTGCACAGTGCTGATCGGCTTCGCCCAGAACTTCGAACAGATCTTCGTCCTGCGCGCATTGCAGGGCCTGGGTTTCGGCGGCGAATGGGCGGTAGGCTCGGTGTTGATGGGGGAAATCGTCCGCTCCGAACACCGAGGGAAAGCCGTAGGCACGGTACAGAGTGGCTGGGCAATCGGCTGGGGCGCGGCGGCTCTGCTTTACACCTTGGCATTTTCGCTGCTCCCCGAGGACTGGGCATGGCGCACGCTGTTCTGGATTGGCGTGATTCCGGCATTGCTGGTGCTCTACATTCGTAAACATGTGCCCGAACCGGAAATATTCCAGCGCGCGCAACGTGAGCAACAATCCAAGGCGCACCGCGTTTCGCCCCTGGTCATCTTCTCGCCGGCATTACTCAAAACAACGCTATTGGCCGCGCTGCTGTGTACTGGCGTACAGGGTGGCTACTACGCCATCACTACATGGCTCCCCACCTTTCTCAAGACCGAACGGCACTTGTCCGTGGTAGGCACGGGCGGCTATCTGATGGTAATCATCCTCGGCTCATTCGTGGGCTATATCTGTGGGGCCTACCTCACCGACAAACTGGGAAGGCGAGCCAACCTGCTGATCTTCGCGCTGCTTTCGAGCATCACCATCTTCGCCTATACCCAACTTGAACTGAGCAACTCACAAATGCTGTTTCTAGGCTTCCCTCTGGGTTTCGCGGCCTCAGGGATCTTCAGTGGCATGGGGGCATTCCTGACCGAACTCTATCCTTCGGCGGTGCGCGCTACTGGGCAGGGATTCACCTACAACTTCGGCAGAGGAATCGGTGCACTGTTTCCCGGCCTGGTGGGCTACCTGAGCCAGACCAGCAGCCTGGCCTCCGCCATCGGAATGTTTGCCGGCGGTGCCTATGGAGTGGTTCTGGTAGTGACCCTGCTGCTGCCGGAAACCAAGGGCAAACAACTGGACTGATCCAGCCCGATGCTCCGGCCCATTGGCCGGAGTGTTTTGGCGCGCGAAGAGTACTGCCCCCGTCGTTGCAAAGGCAGGTACAAAAAACTAATGCGACGAGACATAGACAGATGGCATGGACGGCGCAGGCAATGCATAGGTCGCCTTCATCCATTCGATCTCTGCCTGGGGCGTTCGGCCGAAGAAGCGTTTGAACTCGCGACTGAATTGCGAGGCGCTTTCGTAGCCTACGTTGAAGGCCGCCGTCGAAGCGCTCATGGCGTTGCGCAGCATCAGCAGTCGCGCCTGGTGCAAGCGCGTCGACTTCAGGTACTGCATCGGAGAGGCGTTCGTCACGCTGCGAAAGTGCAGGTGAAAGCTGGGCACGCTCATGCTGGCTTCCTGGGCCAGGGACTCCACGTCCAGGCGCTCCTGGTAGCAACTGTGGATCTTGCGGATCGCGCGAGTGACCTTGCCGAAGTGCCCCTGGCGATTGAGCGCGACACGCATCGAGCCGCCCTGCTCGCCCGTCAGAATTCGGTAATAGATTTCCCGCACCAGCGACGGCCCGAGTATCTGCGCGTCACCTGGAGTACTCATCGCCTCGAGAAAGCGCAACGTCGAGGCGCGCAGCAGATCGTCCATCGGCGAGGCATACATCCCCTTGGGCTGGGCGTCGCTGGGCCCGAGGACTTCATCCACTTGCAGCATCAACTCACTGGCCACCTGCAAGTCGAGACGCATGTAGACCGCCAGCATGGGCTCTGCCTCACTGGCGTCGGTCTCCATGGTGAACGGCACGGGCACCGACACCACCAGATAATGCTGGGCGTCATAGACGTAGACGTCATCGCCCAGATAGCCACGCTTGCGCCCTTGGCACAGGATGACGATGCCCGGATCATACAAAACCGGAGTGCGGGTCAGAGGCCGGTTCGAACGCAGGAAGCGGATATCCTCCAGCGCGCTGAGATTGTAGCCCTCGACCGGAGCCAGCTTTTCCATCAGCTGCACCATGCGCGAGGTCTGTGAGTCGGCCTGATTCATTGACGCCCCCTTGGCTGACCGTTCAACCATCGGTCGAACGGCTCAGCGTTTCCCAGTGATCGATCTCATTGACCGCCTGCTCCAGTCTGGAACGCACCAGGCTCAAGGCATCGCTGCCCAGCAGCAAGTGTGCGGGTGGTGTCGGGCTGGCGATGACCTGCAGCATCGCTTGCGCGGCTTTGCGCGGGTTGCCCAGCTGCTTGCCGCTCTTCTCTTCACGGGCTTTGCGCACCGGGTCGAAACTGGCGTCATAGTCGGCAATGCTCCGTGGAGTGCGCTGCATCGAACGACCGGCCCAGTCCGTGCGGAACGAGCCTGGCGCCACGGCGGTCACGAAGATATTGAACGGCCGCAATTCTTTGCTCAGCGTATCGGAGATACCTTCGAGCGCAAACTTGCTCCCGCAGTAGTAGGCGATACCCGGCATGGTGATGGTGCCGCCCATGGAGGTGATATTGAGAATGCGACCGGCACGCCGCTTGCGAAAATAAGGCAGGAACGCCTTGGTTACCGCGACCGCGCCGAACACATTGACGTCAAACTGGCGACGCAGCTCCTCCAGTGGCGACTCTTCGAAGATGCCCTCATGACCATAGCCGGCGTTGTTGACCAAGACATCGATCGGGCCATGAGCGGCTTCGACAGCCGCAACCACGCTATCGATCCGCTCGAAGTCAGTGACATCCAGAATCACCCCATGGGCACGATCCACGGAAAGCGCCTGAAACGCCTGCAAGGCCGCTTCATTGCGCACAGTACCGATAACCCGATGCCCCGCGGCAAGCGCTTCCCGCGCCAGCGCATTGCCAAAGCCGCTGCTGACACCTGTGATGAATAAGGTCTTTATGCTGCTCATGGCGAGCTCCGATAAATAGGGACGAGGCGGCCATGCTATCCAGCGAACACTCAGTCACCTATGCCGGTTTGTCTTTGAGCATTGCCTATTCCTATCAGGGCCAGTAGTTAAGTGGGTAGTCGCCGATCTCCGCTTCCGCGAGTCAGGTCCGCTCCAGCGTGGCAAAAGGGAAAGAAGCAAAAAGCCTCGGAACAACTAAGCAAGATCGTCGTAGGCTATCGAGGGAAAAGCGCCCTGCCTCAAAATCCGCTCTAGTAAAAAGTCACGTCATGCCAAGGCTGCTACGTCCAAACGAGTCTTGAACCAAGGGATGACGGAAAACAGACAGAGAAATGCACTTAAAACCACTGGATACTGCTGGAACGCAGCCGACGTCAGTGGAATACCGCACAAACGAAAAAAGGACCCGAAGGTCCTTTTTGCGATCGCTGCAGAATTCAGTGGAACTCTGCAGCGCTATGTTTGGAGCGGGAAACGAGACTCGAACTCGCGACCCCGACCTTGGCAAGGTCGTGCTCTACCAACTGAGCTATTCCCGCGTCTTGGTGGTGTGCATTCTATAGAAATTCGAAACTGCGTCAACCCCTTGATTCAAAAAAGTTTTATTTCTTTTCCACATCGGTCTTCAGATGCGGCCAGGCGGCACGCAGGTACTGCAGCATGGACCACAGGGTCAGTCCTCCCGCAATCAGCAACAAGGCATAACCCAGCAGCACCCAGAAGGTGAAGGCCGGCGGGTTGGCCAGCAGGATCACCAGCGCCAGCATCTGCGCGGCGGTTTTCCAT
>Ga0207976_100509_pt1 | contig 14491 bp, 12 predicted proteins | sample LakWasMe94_HOW11_2_FD_183916 | JGI IMG/M metagenome (GOLD analysis project Ga0207976, IMG submission 183916) | Freshwater sediment methanotrophic microbial communities from Lake Washington under simulated oxygen tension - Sediment Metagenome... | ecosystem: Environmental > Aquatic > Freshwater >... | reverse complement strand
AGGCCGGTGGGCGCCGACAGGCTGACCAGGGTCTGGATGCCGGCACGCAGGACTTTCTGGATCAGTTCCAGGCTGCAGCGGCTGGTGACGATGGCCACGCCGCCGGCAGTGGTTATGTTCTGGCGGATCAACGCGCCAATCAGCTTGTCCAGGGCGTTGTGCCGGCCGATATCTTCACGGCCCAGCAGCAGCTCGCCCTGGGCGTTCATGAACACCGCCGCATGCACCGCGCCGGAGTGCTGGCCCAGGGGCTGGAAGGCGCTGATGCGCTGACGCAGGCCATCGAGCCATTGGGCCGGCGGCAACGGCGCGCCGGGCAGCACCTTAAGGTCCGGCAGGGCCTGCTCCACGGCTTCCACGCCACACAGGCCGCAACCGCTGGTACCGGCCAGTTGCCGACGCTGCTGCTTGAGGTTCCAGAAGGCGCGGCTGGAGATCTGTACCTGGGCGTACTGGGCCGAACCGCTGCCGCTCAGTTGCAGGTCGTAGATGTCCGAGGCGTCGCCGATGATGCCGCTGCCGAGGCTGAAGCCGACGATGAAGTCTTCCAGGTCGCTGGGGGTGACCAGCATCACGGCCTGGCTGATGCCGTTATAGGCGATCGCCAGCGCGACTTCCTCGGCGAGCGCGGTGCTGGCCGATTCCGTGTGGTCGAGGTTGCTGTAGCGGTAGTTCTGACTGGCGGCGGGCGCGGGCGTTTTCGCAGTGGGCGTCGCGCAAGCCGGGCGCTGGGGTTTCATGGGGCATCACCGGCGGAATATCCAGCCCTAAGACTAAGCGCGTCAATGTGTCGCGTCTAATTGCTAGTACTGATGTGCCGATAGATGCCGTCGATCAAGACTCGCTCGGTGATTTTTGCTGTAGGGCGAAGCATGCCTCGGCCAGGGCCGAGCGCGGTGCGCTGCGGCGCATGATCAGGCCCAGGTGCGCCAGGGTGTTGGCGTCTGCTATGGGCTGCAGGCGCAGGTGTTCGGTGAGGGCTTCCAGGCCGCCGTCCAGCGGCATGATCGCGCAGCACAGGCCGCCATGTACGGCTTGCAGCAGTTGATGCACGGCATCGGTCTGCAGCAGCGGTTGAGGGGTGAGGCCGCGACTGTGGAAGTTATGGTCGATGGACTGGCGGAAATGCATGCCGCTGGTCAGCATGCCCAGCGGCAGTTCGATCACGGCCTCCCAGCTCAGGGGCTGCTCGCCGAAGCTGAAGAAGCGTTGGTCGTAGAGCAGGCCCATGCGGGTTTCGCCCAGGGCCAGGGATTCGAAGCGTTCGCTGTCCAGGCGCTCCAGATAGGAAACGCCGATATCCAGGCGATTGCTCGCCAGCTGTTCGAGGATCTGCTCGGAACTCAGCGCCGACAACTCGAAGCGCACGTTCGGGTGCGCCTGGTGCAGGCGCTGCATCAGTGGCAGCGGATCGAAGCTCGACAGCGGTACCACCCCCAGGCGCAGGGTGCCGACCAGATTGCCGCGACAGGCGGCCGCCTCGGCCTGCAGCCCGTCGTAGGCGGCCAGCACGCTACGGGCCCAGGCCAGCACCCGTTCTCCGGGGGCGGTGAACCCCTCGAAACGCTGGCCGCGGTTGACCAGCGGCAGCTCGAGTTCTTCCTCGAGGTTGCGCAAGCGCATGGACAGGGTCGGCTGGGTGATGTGGCAGCGCGCGGCGGCCTGGCCGAAGTGGCGGGTTTCGTCGAGAGCGATGAGGAATTTCAGCTGTTTGATGTCCATCTTCGCTTCCTGGGCGCGGGGGGAGGCGATTCTAGCGTGCTTGCCGTGCAGAGAGTCATTGGTCGATTTTGAACCTCGCCTCTCAGGGCTGGTCTAGTCTTTCGCGTCTGGACCTATTAAACCCAAGGAGTGTGCACCATGAGTATTTTTAGCTTTGTGAAAGAAGCGGGCGAAAAGCTTATCGATTTGTTGACGCCGGGTAATGCCAATGCGGGCGAACAGCTGAAGGAGCACATCGCCAAGGTCGGCCTGGGTAACCCCAACGTCCAGGCTACCGTGGAAGGCGACAAGGTCATCGTGACCGGCGAAGTGGCCAGTCAGGAAGAGAAGGAAAAGATTCTGCTGGCCGTGGGCAACATCGAAGGTGTCGGCAGCGTCGACGACCAGATCACCGTCACCGGTCCTGTGGCTGCTGCCGCGCGTTTCGTCACCGTGAAGAAAGGCGACACCCTCAGCGCCATTTCCAAGGCCGTGTACGGCGACGCCAACAAGTACAACAAGATCTTCGAGGCCAACAAGCCGCTGCTGTCGCACCCGGACAAGATCTATCCGGGCCAGGTACTGCGCATTCCAGAATGATTGCGTAACGACCTTCGCGGGCAAGCCTCGTTCCCATGGGAGCGAGCTTGCCCGCGATGCATTCATAGCCCTTCGATCAATTCTCGATAATCCCCCAGCGCGGCAAACTCCGCCGTGTCTTTCGGCCCCTTGCGGCTGTCCGGTTCACTCACCGCCAACAGATGGGCTACACCGAAATTCCGCGCGCTGCGCAGGATCGACAGGGTGTCGTCGATAAACAGGCTGCGTGCTGGATCGAAGCCGATATCCGCCTGCAGCGCGTCCCAGAACTGCGGGTTCTCCTTGGCGAAGCCGTAATCGTGGGAACTGATCAAACGTTCGAAATAGGGCGCCAGCTCGACTTTTTCCAACTTCAATGACAACGAGTCGCGATGCGCATTGGTGATCATTACCACGCGTTTGCCGGCCTGCTTGATCGCCGCGAGAAAGGTATCGGCGTCCGGGCGCAGGGAGATCAGGTGGGCGGTCTCCAGCTTCAGTTCGCGCACCGGCAACTTCAGTTCGGCGCTCCAGAAGTCCAGGCAATACCACTGCAATTGTCCGGCGTTACGCTCGAACAGCGGCTGCAGTTCCATTTCCGCCATGGCGCGGCTGACGCCATGCAGCTCGGCGTAGCGCTGGGGCAGGTGCTCCATCCAGAAGTGGTTGTCGTAGTGCAGGTCCAGCAAGGTACCGTCCATATCCAGCAGAACGGTATCGATGTCGCGCCAGGGCAGTGAAGGCATGGAGAACGTCTCGAACGGTAGAAAGATATCCGACACAAACAATCGGGAAAGCCGCGTTATAGTAGCGCGTTCACGCCAAGGAGCCTTTGTATGCGCCAGAAACCCACCGTACTCGCCCGCGAGATCGTCGCCACCAGCCGTCTGTTTTGCGTCGAAGCGGTGCAGTTGCGCTTTTCCAACGGTGTGGAGCGCACCTACGAGCGTCTGGTGGGCAAGGGCGCGGGCTACGGCGCGGTGATGATCGTGGCGATGCTCGATGCCGATCATGCGGTGCTGGTCGAGGAATATTGCGGCGGCACCGACGCCTATGAGCTGTCCCTGCCCAAGGGCCTGATCGAGCCCGGCGAGGATGTGCTGGCGGCGGCCGAGCGTGAGCTCAAGGAGGAGGCCGGTTTTGGCGCGCGGCAGCTGGAACACCTGACCGAGCTGTCGTTGTCCCCCGGCTACATGAGCCAGAAGATCCAGGTGGTGCTGGCCACCGACCTCTACGAAGAACAGCTGGAGGGCGACGAGCCCGAGCCGATGCGCGTGGACAAGATCAACCTGCGCGAGCTGTCGAGCCTGGCGCAGAACCCGCAATTCACCGAGGGCCGCGCCCTGGCCGCGCTGTACCTGGCCCGCGACCTGCTGACCCAGCGCGGCGCCTTTCAAGCATGAGCGAACAATCGATGAATTTTCCCCACCCGTTGCTGGCGCCGGTGATCGAGCTGGCCTTGAAGGCCGGCGAGGCCATCCTGCCGTTCTGGCGCGCCAATGTCGCCGTCACCAGCAAGGCCGACGAGTCGCCGGTGACCGCGGCCGACCTGGCGGCCCACCACCTGATCGTGCAAGGCCTGACCGCGCTGGACCCGAGCATCCCGGTGCTCTCCGAAGAAGACGCCGATATCCCTCGGGACGTGCGTGCCGGCTGGCAGCGCTGGTGGCTGGTGGACCCGCTGGACGGCACCAAGGAATTCATCTCCGGCAGCGAAGAGTTCACCGTCAATATCGCCCTGATCGAAGAGGGGCGGGTGGTGTTTGGCGTGGTGTCGATGCCGACCAACGGTCGCTGCTATTTCGGCGGCGCCGGTCTCGGTGCCTGGCGCGCGGACAAGGACGAGGCGCCGGTGGCGATCCGCGTGCGTGACAGCCTGACGGCGGGCGAAGCCTTCACCGTGGTCGCCAGCCGTCGGCATACCAGCCCCGAGCAGGAACGTCTGCTGGCCGGGCTGAGCGCGACGCTGGGCGAGTTGCAGTTGGCAAACATCGGCAGCTCATTGAAGTTCTGCCTGCTGGCCGAAGGCGCGGCGGATTGTTATCCGCGGCTGGCGCCGACTTCGCAGTGGGACACCGCGGCGGCCCAAGGCGTGCTGGAGGGCGCCGGAGGCGAGGTGCTGGATCTGAGTGGCGCGCCGTTCTGCTACCCGGCGCGGGAGTCGCTGCTCAATGGCTTCTTCCTGGCGCTGCCGGCCAAGGCGGCATGGCGTGGGCGCTTGCTGGAGCTAGCGCGGGGCTGACTCCTTGTAGCCGCTGGCGCAGCCTGCGGCTACAAGTTCACCGGTGCAACACGTATTGCCCGGTAAAGCGCACCGCATCTTCATCGCTGCCGGCATTCACCACCCGGGTGTGCAGGATCAGCCGCGCGCGACCGTAGCGCTCATACATAGTCACGAACCTGTGCCACACCTCTTCGCTCGGCGCGGCGCAGATGGCCGTGGCGTCGCTGGTCACCGGCAGCGGGTAGCTGATCTGCCCTTCCTGAATCACGATGTGCCCGTCGTCGATCCCCGCTTCTTTCAGCCGCAGGTGCAGCCAGCCCCAGCCGGCCAGCACCGCGACGCAATACAGGCTGCCGCCGAACATGGTGCTCTTGTGGTTGACGTTGGCTTCCAGCGGCAGCTGCAGGCGCAGCTCATGTGCGTGCCAGTCGAGCACTTTCAGGCCCATGTCCCGCGTCAGGGGAATGTCGTGATGCAGGATGGATTCCAGGTAACGACTGTCGCGCTTCATGCAGGGCCTCGGTGGTGAAGGTGGTGCTTTAACAAGATTAGTCGGCATCGCTCAATCGATGTCGTCGCCGCCAGAACTGGCGCCGCTGTCGCCGAAGCTCAGGCCGTGTTTGCGCAGTTTGTCATGCAGGGTCTTGCGTGGAATACCCAGGGCTTCGGCGAGGCTGCGCAGCGAGTTGTGGGAGCGGGCCAGTTCGGCGGCGATCAGGCTTTTTTCGAAGTTTTCCACCTGCTCGCTCAGGCCGCCTTCGACCAGCGTCGGCGCCGGTTGCGGGCTGCCATCCGCCGCGCTGTTGTCCAGGGCCAGTTCCAGGCCGAGGGCGAAGCGTTCGGCGGCGTTCTGCAGTTCGCGCACATTGCCCGGCCAGCTGTGGCGCAGCAGCAGGGCGCGCTGCCCCGGTTGCAGTTCGTGGGGCGGCAGGCCGTGGCGGGCGCTGGCCTCGTCGGCGAAATGCTGGAACAGCAGCAGGGCGTCTTCGCCGCGCTCGCGCAACGGTGGAATACGCAGCGGCGCGACATTCAGGCGGTAGTACAGGTCGGCGCGGAAGCGTCCCTGGTCGGCCGCCTGGCGCAGGTCTTCCTTGGTCGCGGCGATGATGCGGATGTCCAGCGGGATCAGTTGATTGCCGCCCAGGCGCTCCACCACCCGCTCCTGCAGCATACGCAGCAGCTTGACCTGCACGTCCAGGCTCATGCTTTCGATTTCATCGAGGAACAGCGTGCCGCCGTTGGCGAATTCGAACTTGCCGATGCGGCGTTTCTGCGCGCCGGTAAAGGCACCCGGCTCGTGGCCGAACAGTTCGCTTTCGACCACCGATTCGGCCAGGGCGCCGGCGTTGATCGCCACGAACGGGCCGTTGCGTCGGCTCGACAGGTCGTGCAGCGCTCGCGCCACCACTTCCTTGCCGGCGCCGGTCTCGCCGAGGATCAGCACGTCGGCCTTGGTCGCCGCCAGGGCGCCGATCTGCTCGCGCAGACGCAGCATCGGCGCCGACAGCCCGACCAGCCGCGCGCTGAGCTCCTGGCGGTCGCTCAGGGCCAGGCGCAGGCTGCGGTTGTCCAGGACCAGGCGGCGCAGGGCCAGGGCCCGGCGCACGCTGTCGAGCAGGGCATCGCTGGCGAAGGGTTTCTCCAGGAAGTCATAAGCCCCGGCGCGCATCGCCTGCACCGCCAGCGGCACATCGCCGTGGCCGGTGATCAGCAGCACCGGCAGCTCAGGGTCCTGGCCGTGCAGTTCGCTGAGCAGTTCGAGGCCGTCCATGCCGGGCATGCGGATGTCGCTGACTACCACCCCCGGCCAGTCGCGCTCCAGGCGCGCGGCCAGGCCCTGGGCTTCGCCCAATGGCAGGATCTTCAGCCCCGCCAGGTCCAGGGTCTGGCTCAGGGCTTGGCGCAGGTGCGGATCGTCGTCGATCAACACCACCTGCACGTCACTGGTGATCGGTGTACTCATACGCTGCGGTCCTCGGACGGTTGCAGGCTCACTCCCGGCGCGCCGGCGCGCAGCCGCAGGGTAATCAGGGCGCCGCCTTCGCGGTGGTTGGAGAACGACAGTTCACCGCCAAAGGCGCGCATCAGGGTGTCGCAGATCGCCAGGCCCAGGCCAAGGCCCTGGGTACGGGTCTTGGTGGTGTAGAAAGGCTCGCCGGCGCGGCCCAGGGCCTCCATGCAGAAGCCCGGACCGTTGTCGCGAATGTACAGATTGACGCCCGTGGCGGTGGATTCGGCACTCAGCCAGAGTTTGCGCGGCGGACCTTTTTCGGTCAGCGCATCCAGGGCGTTGGCCAGCAGGTTGCCGAGCACCTGGCGCAGCCGTGTCTCCCCGGCCTCGACCCACAGGGTGGCCGCTGGCAGGTCGCGGATCAGCTCCACTTCCATCGCCCGTCGACGCTTGGCCAGCAACGCCAGGGCATCGTCCAGCGCCGGTTGCAGGGCAACGCTTTCCGGTGCGTGGCGGTCGCGGCGGGCAAAGGCGCGCAGGTGGGCGATGATCGAAGCCATGCGGCCGGTCAATTCGCTGATCAGCTTGAGGTTGCCGCGGGCATCCTCAGTGCGCTGGTGGTCCAGCAGCACCTCGGCGTTTTCCGCGTAGCTGCGGATTGCCGCCAGCGGCTGGTTGAGTTCATGGCTGATGCTCGCCGACATGGTGCCCAGGGCCGAGAGCTTGCCGGCCTGCACCAGGTCGTCCTGGGCGCGCACCAGTTCCTGCTGGGCGTGCTCGCGCTCCAGCACTTCCTGCCTGAGGCGGCGGTTGAGGCCTTCCAGGTCGCTGGTACGTTCGGCCACGCGCATTTCCAGCTCGCGCCGGGCCTTGGCTTCGAAGGCGATGCGTTCCAGGTAGTGGCGACGGCGCTGCATCATCAGCCCGAGCAACAGCATCAGCACCAGCAGTGTGGCGCCGCCCACCGCCACCACGGTGCGCACCGGGCGGTCGATCAGGGTGCGCGGGGCGAGGATGCTCACGCTCCAGCCGGTTTCATCGATCTGTCGGGTCTGGGTCAGCCAGGCGCTGGAGTCGAGGTTCAACGGCCGTGGATCGCGGGTCGGGTAGGGCTGGATGGCGACTATGGCCTTGCTTTCGTCTTCGCTCAGCGGGCGGGTCGAGCGGAAACGCCATTCCGCCCGCGAGGTGAGAATCACCACGCCATTGTGGTCGGTGACCACCAGTTGCTCGGGGGTCTTGCCCCAGAGGCTTTCGGTGTGGTCCAGGTCGACCTTGACCACCAGCACGCCGATGATTTTCTCGCCCTTGCGCACGGCGGCGGCGAAGAAATAACCACGCTTGGCCGAGGTGGTACCCAGGCCGAAGAAACGCCCCAGGCGCCCGGCCATGGCCTCGCTGAAATACGGGCGGAAGGAGAAATTGCGGCCGACAAAACTGTCGTGCTTGTCCCAGTTGGACGCCGCCAGGGTGTTGCCGGAGGTGTCCATCAGGTACATCACTTCGGCCCCGGTCTGGGCACTGATGTTTTTCAGCAGGCGGTTGGCGTTGCCTTGGGTCACCCCATCGTCTGGCGCACCGAGGACCGCGCGTAGCGCCGGCAGCTCGCCGAGAATCTGCGGCAGCACTTCATAGCGGTGCAGGGTACCCAGCAGGTTGGCGACGTAGAGGTCGAGGGTCTGGCGGTTCTGCCCCGCCAGTTCGCTGCGGTAATAACGCTCGGCCAGGTGCTCCAGCGGCCACAGCAGCGGCGCCAGGCACAGGGCCAGCAAAGCCAGGCTACGCCAGCGGGGGCGTCGGGGAAGGGGTGGAGTCATGGGAGCGATGCGCCTGTGGGTACAGGCGCATTATGCCTACCCCTGCTCGGCAAGACACTCGTGCAATGCGCTGCGCCACTCCGGCTGGACCACGCCCCACTCGCGCGCCAGGCGACTGCAATCGAGGCGGGAGTTCAAGGGCCGCGGCGCGGGTGTCGGATAGGCGCTGGAGGGGATCGCCTCCAGGGTCGCACAGGCCTTGCCCTGGGCCAGCAGGTGCTCGCCGATGGCCTGGGCGAAGCCGAACCAGGAGGTCTCGCCGCCAGCGGTCAGGTGATAGGTTCCCCATGCTCCTGGCTGGCCTGCCTGCCAGCGCTCGATCAGGGCGGCGGTGCTGGCGGCGATGGTGCTGGCCCAGGTCGGCGCGCCGATCTGGTCGGCCACCACGCGCAAGTGTGGTTTTTCCTGCAGCAGGCGTTGCATGGTCAGCAGGAAGTTCTTGCCGGTGTTCGAGTACACCCAGCTGGTGCGCAGGATCAGGTGCGCGCCGCCGGCCGCGCTGATGGCCCGTTCGCCGGCGAGTTTGCTCTGGCCGTAGACGCTCAGTGGGTTGGGTTCATCGTCTTCGGTGTAGGGCGCCTGCTTGCTGCCGTCGAAGACGTAATCGGTGGAGTAGTGAATCAGCGGGATTCCCAGTTCCCGCGCTTCCTCGGCAAACACCCCAGGGGCGCTGGCATTGATCGCAAAGGCCAGCTCCGGCTCGCTCTCGGCCTGATCGACGGCGGTGTGGGCGGCGGCGTTGATGATCAACTGCGGGCGCAGGTTGCGCACCTGCTGGCGAATGGCATCCGGCTGCGTCAGGTCGAGCAGGCTGCGCCCGGGCACGATCAATTCGTACTGGTTTCCCAGGTGCTGTTGCAGGGCCTGGGAGACTTGGCCGTGCTGGCCGCTGATCAGGATCTTCAACCGGCCGCTCATGGGAACAGCTCGGCTTCGCTGAGCAACTTGCCGGCTTGATCCTTGGCCGAGAGCTGCGCCGGGCCTGTGAGTTGCCAGTCGATGGCCAGGGTCGGATCGTCCCAGCGAATGCAGCGTTCGGACGCCGGGGTGTAGTAGTCGGTGGTCTTGTAGAGGAACTCGGCGTACTCGCTCAGCACCACGAAACCGTGAGCGAAGCCTTCCGGAACCCATAGCTGGCGATGGTTATCCGCGGACAGCCGTACCCCGACCCATTTGCCGAAGTGTGGCGAACTGCGACGGATGTCCACCGTGACGTCGAGCACTTCGCCGGCGACCACCCGCACCAGTTTTCCCTGGGTGTTTTCGATCTGGTAGTGCAGGCCGCGCAGCACGCCTTTTTGCGAGCGCGAATGGTTGTCCTGGACGAACTGGGTGCTCACGCCGGTCGCGGCTTCGAACGCCTTGGCATTGAAGCTCTCGTAGAAAAAACCGCGCTCGTCGCCAAACACCTTGGGTTCGATGATCAGCACGCCGGGCAGTTCGGTAGCCAGGACCTTCATTGGGTTTCTCCCGCCAGGCTGTAGAGGTATTGGCCGTAGCCGGTCTTGCCGAAGTACTTGGCGTGCTCGAGCAAGTGCTGGCGGTCGATCCAGCCCTGGTTGTAGGCGATTTCCTCGAGGCAGGCGACTTTCAGGCCCTGGCGGTGCTCGATGGTCTGCACATACTGCGAGGCTTCCAGCAGGCTGTCGTGGGTGCCGGTGTCGAGCCAGGCGAAGCCACGGCCGAAACGTTCGACGCTGAGGTCGCCGCGTTGCAGGTAGGCGTTGTTGACGTCGGTGATTTCCAGTTCGCCGCGTGCCGAAGGCTTGACTGCCTTGGCGATACTGACCACCGAGTTGTCGTAGAAATACAGCCCGGTCACGGCATAGCTGGACTTGGGTTGCAGGGGTTTCTCTTCGATTGAAAGGGCATTGCCCTGTTCGTCGAAATCGATCACGCCAAAGCGCTGCGGGTCCTTGACCCAGTAGCCGAAGACCGTCGCCCCGGAAGATTTCGCCGCGGCGTTCTGCAGCTTCTCGGTGAAGTGCTGGCCGTGGAAGATGTTGTCGCCGAGGATCAGGCACACCGGATCGTCGCCAATGAATTCCTCGCCGATCAGGAACGCCTGCGCCAGGCCGTCCGGCGACGGTTGTTCGGCGTAGCTGAAACGCACCCCGAACTGGCTGCCGTCACCCAGCAGGTTGCGGTACTGCGGCAGGTCCTGGGGGGTGGAAATCAGCAGGATGTCCTTGATGCCGGCCAGCATCAGCACCGAGATCGGGTAATAGATCATCGGTTTGTCGTAGACCGGCAGCAGTTGCTTGGACACACCCAGGGTGATCGGGTGCAGGCGGGTGCCCGAGCCACCCGCCAGAACGATACCTTTCATCATGCGATCAGATCCTTGAAGTCAGTGAAGCCGAGTCGTTGCCCTTGATAGCTGCCGTCCTGTACTCGCTGGCACCATTCCTGGTTGTCCAGGTACCACTGCACGGTCTTGCGCAGGCCGCTGGCGAAGGTTTCTTCCGGCACCCAGCCCAGTTCGCGCTCGATCTTGCCGGCGTCGATGGCGTAGCGCAGGTCGTGGCCGGGGCGGTCCTGGACGAAGGTGATCAGGTCGGCGTAGTGCTGCACGCCTTCGGGTTTGCGTGGCGTCAGTTCTTCCAGCAGTTGGCAGATGCCGCGCACCACGTCGATGTTCTTCTGTTCGTTGTGGCCGCCGATGTTGTAGGTCTCGCCGACCACGCCTTCGGTCACCACCTTGAGCAGGGCGCGGGCGTGGTCTTCGACGAACAGCCAGTCGCGCACTTGCAGGCCGTTGCCGTAAACCGGCAGCGGTTTTCCGGCCAGGGCGTTGAGGATCACCAGCGGGATGAGTTTTTCCGGGAAGTGGAACGGCCCGTAGTTGTTCGAGCAGTTGGTGACCAGCACCGGCAGGCCGTAGGTGCGCTGCCAGGCGCGGACCAGGTGGTCGGAAGCGGCCTTGCTGGCGGAGTAGGGCGAGCTGGGAGCGTAGGGCGTGGTTTCGGTGAACAGGTCGTCGACGCCGTGCAGGTCGCCGTACACCTCGTCGGTGGAAATGTGGTGGAAGCGGAAGGCGCTTTTCTCTGCCGGCGGCAGGGCCTGCCAGTAGGCGCGCGTGGCTTCCAGCAAGCTGTAGGTGCCGACGATGTTGGTCTGGATGAAGTCCGACGGACCGTCGATGGAACGGTCGACATGGGACTCGGCAGCCAGGTGCATGATCGCCTGGGGCTGGAAACGTTCGAGCAGGGCGCTGACGGTGGCCTGGTCGACGATATCGGCCTGGACGAACTCGTAGCGGGTGTTGCTGGTGATACTCGACAGCGACTCCAGGTTGCCGGCGTAGGTCAGCTTGTCGAGGTTGAGCACTTCGTGTTCGGTGTTGCGGATCAGGTGGCGAATCAGCGCCGATCCAATAAAACCGGCACCGCCGGTAACGAGAATGCGCATATGGGTAGGCCTTCTTCCCTAAGACATGAAGTCGCGAATGGAGCATAGCTTGTCGGCAGCCAGCGGCCGCTGCAAGGGCCGCCGACGTCTGGCCCGGGTATTCGCATCCTGTTTACCTTCCCGGCGGCGGTGCGGCCCTTGTCGACTGCCCGGGCCGGGGGGTTGCGTAACGCCTGGCGCAGTGGCGATATACGCATCTGACAATAATTCCAGGGGTCGTTCCATGTTGCTCGCCACGTTGATTCATCGCGCCAGCCTGCCTGGTCCGCAGGTCACCCCACAGCAGGCACTGGACCTGCTCGAAGTGCACTACGGCCTTGATGGCACGCTGCAATCGTTGGGCAGCCAGCAGGATCTCAACTACCGGCTCGACAGCCCCCAGGGGCGTTTTGTCCTGAAGATCTGCCGTGGCGACTACGCGGCCCTGGAACTGCAAGCCCAGCATGCGGCGCTCAAGCACCTTGGCCCCCACCCCGAGCTGCACGTACCCCGGGTGATCCCGGCGAAGAGCGGCGCCGACCTGCTGTCCCTGGAAGTCGATGGCCAGCCGGTGCATGTGCGGCTGCTCGACTACATCGAAGGCCAGCCGCTGACCCACCTCAAGCACCTGGGGCCTGAGCTGGCAGCCGGTTTCGGTCGGTTGTGCGGGCAGATGGACCTGGCCCTGGCGGACTTCCAGCACCCTGGACTTACGCGCACCCTGCAATGGGACGCGCGCCACGCCCATAGCCTGATCAAGCACCTGTTGCCGGTAATCGCCGACGAACAGCAGCGCAGCCTGATCGCCGAAGTGGCCGAGCAGGCCGAGCGTCGTGTGCAGCGCCTGGCCGAGCAGTTGCCGGTGCAGGCGATCCACCTGGACATCACCGACGACAACGTGGTCTGGCAGCGTGATGCCCAGCGCCACTGGCAGGTGCAGGGGGTGATCGATTTCGGCGACCTGATCCGCACCTGGCGCATCACCGACCTGTCGGTGACCTGCGCGGCGCTGCTGCACCATGCCGAGGGCGATCCGTTGTGCATCCTGCCGGCGGTCCGCGCCTACCACGCGGTCAATCCACTACAGCAGGCCGAACTGCTGGCGTTGTGGCCGCTGATCGTGGCCCGCGCCGCGGTGCTGGTGCTCAGTGGCGAACAGCAGGTGAGCATCGACCCCGGCAACCAGTACAGCCGCGACAACCTGAGCCATGAATGGGAGATCTTCCGCGTCGCCACCTCGGTGCCGTTCGAATTGATGGAAGCGGCGATCCTCGGAGCGGTGGGCCAGACGCTGCCGGCCATCGCCAGCGAAGGTTTCGCGCCCTTGTTGCCGGGCCTGGTGGGGCGCGAGTTCGCCCTGATCGACCTGGGTGTGCTCAGCCCGCACTTCGAGGCCGGCAACTGGGAGCAGCCGGAGATCGATACCCAGCTGTTGCAGCAGGCCGCGGCGGCCCATGGGCTGGCGGCCAGTCGCTACGGGCAGTACCGCCTGTCCCGGACCTGCCCGGACAGTGCCGTCGAGCCGGATACCTTCCCCTTGCATGTGCAGTTGCAGGTGCCGTCGGGCACGGCGGTCGAAGCGCCTTTTGCCGGGGTGCTGCACCGTGCCGCCGACGGTGCGTTGCGCCTCGATGGCCCGCAATTGAGTGTGCGGCTGTGGGGCGTCACGCCTTCGGTGCATGCCGGTGCGGCGCTGGTCAAAGGCCAGGTGCTGGGGGCGGTGGACGGTGGGCTCAAGGTCCAGCTGTGCCGTGGTGCGCAGCTCGATCCGCCGCTGTTCTGCACGCCATCGCGAGCGGCGGCATGGCAGGCACTGTGCCCGTCGCCGGCGGCGCTGCTGGGCCTGGCCTGCGACGCTGAGCCGGAGCTCGACCCGCAAGCCTTGCTGGCGCGGCGCGATGCCAGTTTCGCCCGCTCGCAGAAGCACTATTACGTCGACCCGCCACGCATCGAGCGCGGCTGGCGCAACCACCTGATCGACATGCAGGGCCGTTCCTACCTGGACATGCTCAACAACGTCGCGGTGCTCGGTCACGGACATCCACGGATGGCCGCCGAGGCCGCGCGCCAGTGGTCGCGGCTCAACACCAACTCACGTTTCCACTACGCGGCGATTGCCGAGTTCTCCGAGCGCCTGCTGGCGCTGGCGCCGGACTCCATGGACCGGGTGTTCCTGGTCAACAGCGGCAGCGAGGCCAACGACCTGGCGATCCGCCTGGCCTGGGCCTACAGCGGTGGGCGCGACATGCTCAGCGTGCTGGAGGCCTATCACGGCTGGACGGTGGGCGCGGACGCGGTGTCCACCTCGATCGCCGACAACCCCCAGGCCCTGAGCAGCCGCCCGGACTGGGTGCACCCGGTGACCGCGCCCAATACCTATCGCGGCGAGTTCCGCGGCCAGGACAGCACCCCGGACTATGTGCGCAGCGTCGAACACAACCTGGCCAAGCTGGCGGAGCAGAAGCGCCAACTGGCCGGTTTCATCTGCGAGCCGGTGTATGGCAACGCTGGCGGCATCGCCCTGCCGCCGGGTTACCTGCAGCAGGTCTACGCCCTGGTCCGCGCCCAGGGCGGGGTGTGCATCGCCGATGAGGTGCAGGTCGGTTACGGGCGCATGGGCACGTTCTTCTGGGGCTTCGAAGAGCAGGGCGTGGTGCCGGACATCATCACCATGGCCAAGGGCATGGGCAACGGCCAGCCTCTGGGGGCGGTGATCACCCGCCGGGAGATCGCCGAAGCGCTGGAGGCCGAAGGTTATTTCTTCTCCTCGGCCGGCGGCAGTCCGGTGAGTTGCCGGATCGGCATGGCGGTGCTCGACGTGATGCAGGA
>Ga0207976_100507_pt1 | contig 14568 bp, 10 predicted proteins | sample LakWasMe94_HOW11_2_FD_183916 | JGI IMG/M metagenome (GOLD analysis project Ga0207976, IMG submission 183916) | Freshwater sediment methanotrophic microbial communities from Lake Washington under simulated oxygen tension - Sediment Metagenome... | ecosystem: Environmental > Aquatic > Freshwater >... | reverse complement strand
TCGAGATGCCGAATCGCAAACAGGCCGTGGACGCTGCGCTGGAGCAGCTCGGCCTGGCGACACGGCAAAAGCAGTTGGCAGGCTCGCTGTCGGGCGGCTGGAAGCAGCGCCTGGCACTGGCCGCCTGCATGATTCACCAGCCGCGCCTGTTGCTGCTGGACGAGCCCACCGCCGGTGTCGATCCCAAAGCCCGGCGCGACTTCTGGGACCAGATCCACCGCCTGGCCGACGAGGGCATGACGGTGTTGGTGTCCACCCACTACATGGACGAGGCCGAGCGCTGCCACGAGCTGGTCTACATCGCCTACGGCACGGTGCTGGCCAAGGGTACGGCCCAGGCCATCGTGGAGCAGGCCGGCGCAGCCAACTTGGAAGATGCCTTTGTGCGCCTGGTCAGCCAGGCGCAGGACAACTTTGCGTGATAAAGCAGCAGGCCGCACCATGACCAACGCCAACGCCAACCGCCGCTTCAGCCTGACCCGCATGTGGGCCGTGTTCATCAAAGAGTTCCAGCAGATGATGCGCGACCGCCTGACCTTTGCCATGGCGGTGGGCATTCCGGTGTTGCAGCTCATCCTGTTTGGCTACGCCATCAACACCGACCCCAAGGGCCTGCCCACGGCCATCGTCAGCACCGACAGCGGCCCGCTGTCGCGCAGCATCGTCGCAGCCCTGCAAAACACGGGCTACTTTCGTGTGGACCATGTCGGCAGCAGCGAGGCCGAGGGCGAAGCCTTGATCGAAACCGGGCGGGCGCAATTCCTGGTCATCATCCCCAGTGACTTTTCCAAACGCGTGGTGCGCGGTGAACGCCCGGCCCTGCTGGTGTCGGTGGACGCGACCGACCCATCGGCATCCGGCAACGCGATTGCCGCGCTCAACGCCGTGTCCAGCCTGGCCTTGCGCCATGATCTGCAAGGGCCGCTGCGCAACCTGCAAACGCCACCGGCCCCCTACGAGGTGCGTATCCACCGCCGCTACAACCCCGAGGGCCTGTCGCGCTACAACATCGTGCCCGGCCTGATCGGTACCATCTTGACGATGACCATGGTGATGCTGACCGGCTTGGCCATGACCCGCGAACGCGAGCGCGGCACCATGGAAAATTTGCTCGCCACACCGGTGCGCCCCAGCGAGGTGATGGCGGGCAAGATACTGCCCTATGTGGTGATGGGCTACATCCAGTTGAGCGTGATCTTGCTGGCGGCGTTTGCGCTGTTCCAGGTGCCGATGGAGGGCAGCTTGGCGCTGCTGATGGTGATGATTGGCATCTTCATCGTCGCCAACCTGGCGGTGGGTTTTACCTTCTCAACAATAGCCCGCAACCAGTTGCAGGCCATGCAGATGACCTTCTTTTTCTTCTTGCCGTCCATCCTGTTGTCAGGCTTTATGTTCCCGTTTCGCGCCATGCCGCAGTGGGCGCAAGCGATCGGTGAGGTGTTGCCGTTGACACACTTCTTGCGCATCGTGCGTGGCATCTTGCTCAAGGGCAATGAGGCGCCGCAGTTGCTGGGCGAGCTGTGGCCTATGCTGGTCTTTATGACCGTGGTGAGCTTTGTGGCGCTGAAGCGCTACCGGCAGACGCTGGATTGAGCCCAGGCTGACCACTCCAGCAACTAGAGCAGGCCTAGGAATTGGATACGCAGGTTGTCAAGAATGCCCGTATTTTTGTCGCTATTGCCCATGGTGGCGTCGGCAGGGTCCCGGCACACTGGTCCCAAACCACCTTCTGCACGCTCCATTTCTTCCAGAGACCACTGCATGACTTCTTTTACCTACGACGCCCAGCACGGCCAGTTCAGCACCTTTGACCAATGCAAGCGCTTGCTGGCAGCCATTCCGGCCCGCCTCACCTTGCGCCAGAAGACCGGTCACTCCCACCCGCAAGTCGATGGGGTGGCGCTCGATGTGCACGCACTGGACGCCATCGCACCGCCGCAAGACGCACTGTCGCGCCACGCCTGGCAATTGGGCCAGGCCACCCAGCCGCCCTGGCTGGTGCAGCATGCGCTACGCACCTACGCCTGGGGCCAATTGCTGGCCCTGCAGGGCGGACTGCGCCCGGACCGCTCGGCGTTGTTCGCCGCCTGTATGCTGCACGACGTGGGCCTCACCCCGCACGCGGATAGCCCGCCGGACCACTGCTTCGCGGTGCGCGGCGCGCGCTACGCCCGCCAGCATCTGCGCACGTACGCCAGCCCGTCGCAAAAGCTGACGGTAGCCAACGCCATCAGCCTGCACATGGACTTGCGCGTGGGCCAGGAGCAGGGCCTTGAGGCGCACCTGCTGCAAGCCGGGGCCGGTATCGATGTGGTGGGCAAGCGCCTGCGCGCGATTCCCGCACCGGTGCGCCAGGCGGTGCTGGAGCGCCACCCGCGACTGGGGATGAAACAGGCCCTGTGCCAGTGCATGGGTGCCGAGGCGCAGCAGGCACCGCGTACGCGGTTGGGGCTATACACCAAGCGCCTGGGGTTCTTGCAGTTGATTCAACGGGCGCCGTTTGCGGAGTAATCTTGGTGCACGTGCGCTATGGTTGTAAGTTAAACTGGCCTGTATCCCCCGTGAAATATGGTGGTAACGCTCCTAAATAAGGAGCAATCTATTCGTCCTCTGGCATGAACTCAGCCAGCAAGGCCTCCCCCCACGCGCACGGCCCGATGACGGTGAAGGTCACGGTAATCCAATCGCCCTCGGTTTGTACGTGCTGGTCCGCGTCCCAGGCTCCACCGTCATCGAGCGGGCCACGCGGGCCCGGCGCGTGGGCCTCGGCCCAGGCCAGCACGGCCTGCACTTCGGCCAACACTGCCGGCAATTGCGGTGCACGCACACTGGCCATGGCCTCCCAAGTACCGGTGCCATCGGCGTTGTCGCTGGTGTCGAAGATCAGGTAGTGCAGGGGCATGGCGTTGAACAGCAAGCGCGTCAAGGCTGCTTGTTCGCCCCTTGGTTGGCCAGCCATTGCTGACCCTTGGTCGTCAGGCGATAGCGTTGCTTGCTGCTGCGGGGCTTGTCTGGCAGAGTCATCTCAACCACATGCAGGCCCAGCGCCGGGCTGAGGTATGCGTTGCGGAAATGGTCCTCGTGCTTGAGTGCCAGTGCGTCTTGCATTTGCTTGCGCGACATTTCACCGGCCATTGCCCGTAATAGGCGCCCAACTTCCCCGGTGACTTCCCCGGTAACTTCCCCGGTGACTTCCGAAGTGGTGGAGTCGGTCGGCTGCTCCGCTAGCGGGTGCACCGGCAGGCGCACCACATAGGCCAGTCGGTCATCGTCGGTCTCAAACTGCGGCGGTGGGGAGCCATTGGCCGCCATGGCTTTGAGCATCTTGGGCACGCCGGTCGAGCGGCCTTCGGTTAAATCCAGCTCTTTCAAGAAATCGCCTATGCGCCGATTGCGGTAGCGGCGACTCACCGCCCGGCCCGCTTCAAAGTCGGCCAGCTTGATGGAGCGGTCAGGTCCCGGAAAACTGAGTACCACCACTTCCTTGCGGTCGATGCGCACCTCAATCGGTTCACGCTCTTCATACGAGCGGTGGTACACCGCATTCACCAGCGCTTCTTCCATCGCCACATAGGGAAAATTCCAGAGCCGTGTCGCCTCCGCCCGGTCTGGGTGCTTGATCACGGTCTCAAACAGATAGTTGCCTTGGATGTATTCCAGCGCCCACCGCGTGATGCGCGCTAGCGGGCCTTTGAAGACCTTTTCGACAAACCGGTCGCCCCCGGCTCCTTCGGGGAACCACACGATATCAATCTGCGTATAGGGAAAAAAGCGCTCCGGTGTTTCGTTGAAAAACAGCAGTCCCACGTTCTTGGGCCGAGGGGCTTCGCTGGGGCCGCCCACCACATTCATCTGCGGCCCCAGCTCTTCCACGGTCATGCGTGGCGCATCTTCTGCCAGGGCGCTAACCACCTCGGTCAAATACTCCACCATCAGCGGCTTGGACAAATCGCTCACCTGTGCGTGTTGGGCAAAGCGGTCGTCCCAGGGCACCTGCGCCGTCAGGCTCAGCAGCTCTTGCTCGGTTTCTCCCTTGGCTTCGACCGTGCTGCTGTAGCGGCGAATGTAGTAGTGCCAGGCTTTGGCTTTGGCAGTGATGGAAGCCGGCGCCTTGTAAGGCCGATTCATGCCGCCTGGCGCCCACAGCACCAACAGGTTGCGGCCTTCCACCACCTCCACGCTCAGCACCGGAAAGTAGGGCGGCTGTATCAACTGGCACGCCGCCAGCAGCTCTTGCTGAATCTTGTCGAGTTGGTTGGTAGCTAACCCTGTGGGCGGGAAGATGGGCTGGCCGTTGGCATCGCAGTCCTGGCCAATCACCACATAGCCACCACCCATGATTCATCGCCGGGCCGCCCCAAGGTGAATCGCGACCCCCTCAGGGGGCAGTGCAGCACACGAAGTGGCAAGCGTGGGGGCAATGGATTCAAAGTCGTTGGCAAAGGCGCACAGCGTGCGGATGATGGCATCCGGGTTCCAGCCCGCCTTGTACTCAATGCGCTCGCCCTCGACCGTGCGTTGGTGCAACAGGTCGTGTAAGTTGACGGGCAACTTGTTGCCCGTCTTCATGACTTCAACCGCTTCTGCGCTGTCTTAACCAGTTCGGTCACTTTCTTTGCGCCACGCGTGGCCTTGGCTTGGCGCTTCAAACCGCTCGCAGAAGAAGTTTCTATGCCCACCTCGATCGCCCGCGCCCGCTCGCCCATGCGTGCCAGCACCGTTCGGCCTAGCTCCTGGTCAGAGAGCTCTTCCAGCATGGCCTCAAACAAGGCGGGCTCAATCATGTAAAACGCCGCCTTGTTGTGGTTCAGCACCGCCACCGGGCGGCTCTTGGCTTCTCGCAAAACAGCCGCCGGGTTCTTCTTGAACTCGGACATGCTGATCATCACATCGGCATAAATGGCTTCCATGGTTGGCTCCTTAATTGGCTCTGATTATGGCGCTTAATTGTTGATTACGCTATCGAGCTGAAAAGTCAGGCGTTGGCTCGTGTAGCTATCGCAGCCAAGGCTCGAACGCCTTGGCCAAGCGCTGCAACACCGCCGGATCGGGCAGCGGCAGGCGAACGCTGGCTTGGCCAGTGACGGGGTCGCGTTCGATGGCAATGGGTGCTTTGGCCGCGCCTGCTCCGTCCGCGCCACGCGACACAGCCAAGCCTTGCAACAACGCGGCGCCCGCTTCCAGGATGGCAGCCCAGGGGTCTGCGGCATCGCCGTGGCTGGCGGGGTTGGTTGCGTCGGTGGGCGGGTTGGTATCGGTGGTCTCCACGGGTGACGCCGTGGCCTCAAGGGGCGACGGGCCTGTCGCGTCCACATCCGTGGGGACTGGCGCCGCCACTGGGGATGCGGGTGCGGCCGTAGTGGCGCCCAGGGCCGCTTCGTCGGCCGGCGGCACCAGCGGGGGCGGCTCTACAGGCAGGCCTTGGTCCGCGCCTGTGAACGCGCCGAGTTCCGTATCCAGATCCGCGTCGGCCTCGCCCTCGCCCATCGCTCCGGCCACCTGTTCCACGCTTTTCATGAACTGGGACAGGCGCGTGCCCTGCATGAAGACCTCGTGCTCGCCGCCGTCCAGCACGCCCGCGAACAGCGATTTTTTGAAGGCCAGGATGGACAGAATGCCTTCTTCAATGCTGCCCTGGCCCACGAAATTAACCACCTGCACGCCACGCGATTGGCCCATGCGGTGCACGCGGCCTATGCGTTGCTCCAGCACCGCTGGGTTCCACGGCAGGTCCATGTTGACCACCACGGCGGCGGCGTGTTGCAGGTTCAGCCCAACACCGCCCGCGTCGGTGGACAGGAAGAGGCGGCAATCCGGGTCGTTGTGGAACTGGTCGACCAGTGCGCCCCGCTTGTCGCCGGGCACGCTTCCGTTGAAGAGCACATGGCCCCAAGTCTGGCTCTGTTTACGCTGTGCCCGCAGTGATAAACGGCGCATGATCAGCTCGTGCGTGCCCAGCCACTGGCTAAAGACCACCACCTTGGAGGCTGGATCCTCCAGCACCTCGTCCAGTAGGGTCATCAACTCATCGACCTTGTGGCCATGGTCGGTTTCGTGGTCCAGCAAAAAGGTGCTATTGCAGGCCATGCGCATGTTCTGCAAGGCGCATTGCAGGCGGCGCTGGTCGCTGTCCGATAGGTAGCCGGTCTTGCGCCAGCGCTGAACGATGCGCGCGACGGCCAGGCCGTTTTCGTCGTGGTGCACGCGTTGCTGGGGAGTGAGCGGCACAAAGATGCGGTTGTCGACCCGCTCGGGTAGTTGCGTCAGCACCTCAGCCTTGCGCCGGCGCAGCATCACTGGCGCCAGGGTCTGGCTGATGCGGTCCAGTGCACGGTAGCCAATGACGCGGCCCACTTCGTCGCGCGTCTGGTGCGTGTCGAGCAGGCGCCAGGTGGGCCCCAGCCGGTGCTGGTCCACGAATTGGACGATGGAGATCAGCTCTTCCAAGCGGTTCTCCAGCGGTGTGCCAGTCAGCACCATGGCGTAGGGGCTGGCAATGCGCTTGAGGGCGCGTGCGGCAATGGTGTTCCAGTTCTTGATGCGCTGCGCCTCGTCGGCGATCACCAGCTCGGGTGCCCAGGCGTCGATCAGGTCGGCGTCGCGCACCAGGGTCTCGTAGTTGGTGATCTTGCAGAACACGTCTTCACGGTATTGTTGTTGGCGCTGTGCGCGCAGGCTGTGGATCACCTGCACGCTACGGTCGGTGAAGCGTTCGATCTCGTTTTTCCACTGGTGCTTGAGTGAAGTGGGGCACACCACCAGCACCCGGCTGACGCCGAAGTGGCGGGCAAACAATTCGGCGGCGGCGATGGCCTGGATGGTTTTGCCCAGGCCCATCTCGTCCCCGATCAAGCAACGCCCGGCCAGCGCGGCAAACAATGCACCCTCGGCCTGGTAGGGGTAGAGTTTGACCTTCAACAGGCGCGCCAAGGCCTTGTCCTTGACGCCCTTGGGATAGGCCTCCTTCAGAGCCGCGTGGCGTCGCTCACCATCGCGCAGTTGGGCGATGAATTGCCAGACATCGTCGCGGCAGCGCAGTTCGTGCCCGCTGGTCTGCGCGGCTTGTAGCAGGTGCTCCAGCGCACCTTGTTGATCCCTGCGCATGGTCCAGCCCGCGTCGGCATCAAACAGTGTTTTCGCTCGCCGCAGCACGGTGGCCGGGCAATCCGAACCCGCGCTAAAGCGCACGCGGCGCTCGCTTGCATAGTCGAGCCAGACCTCGCTATAGCTGGGCCGAAATCCCTGCGCGAATGCCGCCTTGGCACCGCGCTTGGCCTGCAGCTTGGCGAGCGTGAACTCGATGTGTTTGCAGGTGCCCAAGTCGTTGGTGGCGTAGTCCAGGCAGGTGCAAAAGTTGTGCCCCGGCGCGAGGCCGCGAATGGCCACGCGGTAGCGCGTGCCATTGGTGGGGTTGCTGACACGAAAGTCCGAAAACACCGGCTCCGACCCCAGGTTCTCCAGGCCAAAATTTTGTTCGCGGCCAAACTGGCGGCGCAGCGCGGTCTGCCAGTCGACCACTTCCAGCTCGGGCGGGCGGCGCGTGCGCGAGAGGCGGGGCTCGGTCGGTTTGGCCGTCTTGGATTTTTTTCTAACTGAGGATTTGCGGGGGGCGGATGCGGTGGAAGTGGACATCTCAGGGCGCGCAGGTGCGGGTGGTGGGCGAGGTCTTGATTCTCGCGCAGCGGCAACTGCTTGGGCCACCGCCAGGCGGCTCGCGGTCTGCCGAGTTGTGACGGCACCGGATCTTATGAGTCAAATTGGCCTGCAGCCCCCGTGCGTACTGCAGAATGCGCTCCTAAATTCGGAGCATTTATAAAAATGCGCGCCGGTGTGCCGTCCGTCCGTAGGGACACCACCCGCCCCTTACTGCTCCTCAACCGCGAACGTCAAGCCCGCATTCGCCTTCAAGCGCGCAATCAGCTTGGTGCCCATCGCCGAAGCGGGCGTCCAGATGCCGCCCTTGGTATCGGTCGCGTCTTTCAGCAGGCAGACTGCAGACTCGGCAATCATCTTGGACGTGGAGCCATAGCCGGGGTCGCGGTCGCCGGTGACGCCTACGCGCACGGTGTGGCCTGCCGCGTCCTGACCCAGGAACAGCGCGTCGTAGTGGCCAGCGTCGCGCTCGGCCTTGGACGGGCCTTCGCCGGGTTTGGGGCCGTCGTCGGCGCCCATGGAGCGGTCGTTGGCCAGTGCGTTGGCGCGCGCCTCGCCCTGCTCACCGGTGCCGGTGACGCTCATCTCGTCGTAGACAAAATCGGTGCCGTAGGGATGGCCGAGCAGGAAGTTGGAGCGGTGCACATTGCGGGTGTTGATGGCGGCCATCACAAAGGGGCCGACCCAGGCGCCGATGGCCTCGTCAAACAGCGGCTTGTTGCCAAAGGGTTGCGGTGGCCCTTCGAAGCCGGGCGTCAGCGAGAACGGATTGCGCAGCAGCGCCATTTCCGCCGGGTTCTGCTTGGCGGAAACCATGGTCTCCTTCAGGCTGGCCGAGGTGCCGCCGGAGAAGGTGCCCTTGAGCTTGCGCACGCGCCCGCGCACGCGGTTGGCGCTGGTGCCATATTTGGCCTTCATCTCGTTTTGCAGCATCAGCACGCCCAGGTCAAACGGGATGGAGTCAAAACCGCATGAGAACACGATGCGCGCGCCGCTGGCCTTTGCCGCGGCCTCGTTGGCGTCGATCATCTTGCGCATCCAGACCGGCTCGCCGCACAGGTCGACGTAATCGGTGCCCGAAGTGGCGCAGGCCGCCACCAGTTCATTGCCGTACAGCTGGTAGGGGCCGACGGTGGTCAGCACCAGCCGGGTGCGGTCGGTCAACGCCTTCAGGCTGGCCGGGTCCGTGCCTTCGGTGACGACCAGCGGTGTGTTGGCTGGGGCACCGATCTCGTCGCGCACTGCGGCCAGCTTCTGCGCGCTGCGCCCGCCCATGGCCCAGCGCAGGCCTTCGCTGTTGCTGCCATTGGGGTAGCGGGCCATCAAATACTCGACGACCAGGCGGCCGGTGAAACCGGTGGCGCCATGCACCACGATGTCGAATTCTTTGTTCGTCGTCTTCATTGCGTGTGCTCCTGAATCGGTTGGATGCTGCAGGTTAAGCATGCAGGTGGGTGTGTTGCTCAGGCCGCCCCCGCGTAGCGGCTCTGCCAGTCTAGTGGAAGTGCCGCGCAAAGGCATCCCCGCGCAGTCTCTGCGGCGACTGGTTGGGATTGCCCGCAGCCGGGCTCAGCGGAACATCGGGTAGAACCCGACGACCACGCCTGCCACGAACAACACGCAGAACAGCAGCTTGACAACCAGCGGCCCATTCTTGATGGCCAGCCATGCGAGGGCCTGGTCGCTGACCAGGTTTTGGGGCGGCAGGCGCGCCAGCACGGCGCGGTTGAACACCTCCATGTCAAACATGGGGGCCCCCACCTTGGTGTGCATGGCTGGCATCCGGAATCGGACCACCTTGGCCCCCAGCAGCAGTGCATTGGTGGAGGCATAGGCCTCCTTCAGCGGCGCGCTGCAAACCAAGTCACCGCCTTTGAAGCACCCCAGCTTGTGCTCCGTCACGCGCAGTTCGAGAGCTTTCGACAGTTCTCGCCAGACCAGCACGATGCTGAGGCAGGACACGGCGATGCCGATTAACGCGCCCGAAACAAGCTTCCAATTCCCCAGCATCTTCTCCAGATCGCCCACCAGAAACGCCGGCACCGCCACAGCCATGGTGGCGACCAAGACCACCACCACAGTAACGCCCAGCATTTGTTTGTGCATTGCTGTCCGATACGCCTGCGTTTGCTTCAACACCACCGGAAAGCGCAGCGGCGTCGTGTCCGCCTTGCCCAGTCCCGCCAATGCCGCTTTGGCTTGCTCGTCGAACTGCCCCGGCCGCTTGGGCTTCTCGCCGAAGCGCCAGCCCAGCACCAGACCCAGCACGATGACAATGCCGCCGCCCGCCATCGCACCCGTCTTCCACACGGCGCCTTCCCGCACGCGGGCCTGCAGAGGTGCTAGCTCGCCGCGAAAGGCGGTATCGCCAAATTCGCCGAGGTTGCGGCCTTGCGCGTCGATGTGGTGCAGCTTGATCAAGCTGTAATCGGCCACCAGGGCGGTGTCACCCAGCGCATCAATGATGAGGGGGTCGGCGCCGTCTTCCAGCGAGGCGCGCGCCACCGGCCGCTGCTGCGCGTCGAACACCAGCACATCGCCATCTTTTTGCCCCTGCTTCATGGCCAGCATCCAGACCGTGCCATCGGGGCCGATGGCTGCGTCCGTTACCTTGCCGCGACCGGCGCGTGCCTGGCCGTGGTCGGCCGAGCGCAGGCTGCGCACCAACTGCGGCGCCTGGCCGGGGGTGACGCGCAGCCACACCAGGCGCCGGTGGTCGTTGTCGGCCACGACCAGGGTGTCGTCGCCCAGATAGCGCAGCCGATTCGGGAAGAACAGGGGCACTGCTTGCGGGTCGGTGCTGGCCAGGGCCTTGCCGGCCAGATCGAAGGACTGCACGCGGTCGCCATTGGCATCGGCGATGAAGACGCGCTGCCCACCCCGGTCCACCGCCAGATGCACGGCGCGCGAAAGGGTGCTGACTTTGAGCTGTGGGCCGGTCATCGCGTCGCGGCAGTCCACCAGTTGCATGTGTTCCATGCTCCAGGCGCAGCGCAGCACGCGCGGCACCGTGTCGTCAAAGAACCAGGCCTCCACGCGTTGCTGGTCATCCACCGTCCAGTCCATGTCGTTGGGGCGCTCGGTCAAGCCCAGTGGCTTGATGTCCTGGCGTGCCAGGCGGTGCCCTGCGGCGTCGAGCACATGCAAGGCGTTGTTGGCGATGACGGCCACACGCTCGCCCTGCTGCGTCTTGAAGACGCGTAGCGCTGCAACGCCGTCGCTAGGATCCGCCAAGCGCTGGCCATGCACAAAGCCCGCCAGGCACAGTGCAAAGCCCATCAGGAGCGGGATTGCCAGTTGCCATTCGCGTTTGGTCATGTGCTTATTTTTGCGCGTGGGGTGAGCGTGTCAGACCTGGGCCACTACTTCTTGCACATCTGGATGTCTTCAGCGGCCACGGCGATGCGCTTGTCCGGATCGGTCACGTCGAAGACACTTTGCGTGCACTTCCCACGGAAAGACTCCGCGTAACTCACCGCATATTCAACAGAATATTTTCTGGCGCCCTGTGGCGTGAATGTGAAGGTGATGGGACCGCAAGAGTGCCGCACGCGCCGCGTTTGGGTAGCACTAAGAGATCCGTTGCTGCCGACTTCCTCATAGACATAGACCGACGAATTTGCGCTGATTTGCAGCGGACGCAAGGCGACCACGCGCAGACTCGCCGAGCGGGGTGGCAAAGGCTTGGGTTCCGAACGGCGCTCGGCAGATGTCATGGTCTGCAGCCTGGCGTTCCAGTCCTTGATTTCCTGTTCCCGCGCCGCAATCTCTGCCTCGGACCAATTGGCCACATGCCCTACGTCGTCAAACTTGCCGCAGACATGGGTCTCGTCGGTTTTTTCGAAGGCTACCGTATCCTTTGCGCCGGTGGATCGGAAGCTCAATTCGCTCAAGGCCATGGGGTTGGTCACCTCGCCCTTGGCCGTCAACTGCATGCCGTAGGCGGCCTTGGCCATCTTGATGACCTCGTCCATCCAGACCATGGTGTTTTCGTGGATGACGCGCACGCCGTCTTTCTCGGCATAGTTCAAATTCTTGCTGGAGACATAGGTTGCCTTGAAGCCCGCGTGGTCGTAGGTGTACAGCACCGACAGGTAGTACTGGTCCTCCTTGTTGAACTCAAGCTGCAAGGCGCCGGGATTGTCCGACTCAATTCTTGCACTCAATTGCGTGGGGCGAAAGTTCTGCGCCGCATACAGGATGTAGCCCCGGATCTGCTCGGGGGTGCGCGTGGATTTTTCATCCAACACCACGCTCTTGTCCACCAGGTTGACGGTTCTGGCGGCCAGGGCCTGGCCCATGGGGAGCAGGGAAATGAGTAGCGAGGCGGCGATAGATAAGAAGCTTTTTTTCATGGTTATGTGTGATTCAGCGTGCCGGATGGGCGGGGTTTCCTCCGGCGCACATTTTATGGGGGGCTATTTAGGCGCCACCGGCGCGCACCGATGCGCCAGGCGTCGCGCGCTTGCAGGCGTTGTACGCGGTGGTGTAATCGCTGGGCGTGTTCAGTGAGACAAAGCGGACCATCGCCCACAAGCTGTCATCCGCGCGCAGTTCCAAACGGTAGCTGACCCGGTTGACGCCGGGCCATTCGGTCTGGGTGCTGAAATGGCGTGCGTCTTGGGCTTGAAGGTAGATTTTCGGAGTGCGTTGACTACCGGCCAAATACAGGCCGTTGCTGTCCTGAAGAATCTCCACGTCGCCGTGGTCCCGAACGTTGTTCAAGTCATAGCGCTCCAAGGGGTCGCCCGCAAACAGCCGGCGGTAGCTCACGCCATTGCGGACGGTGTCGCACAACCATTTCCCAACCAAGGGTGATTGCCCCGTGCCGCGGTTTGCCGGCACCGGCGGCGGTGGCGTCATGGCCAGCGCTTCGCAGCCATTGCGCGCCGCGTTGGCGTGAAAACCGGGCCGACAGTGGCACAGGGCGCGTTCCTTGCCTTCGTCCCAGTAGGCGACGCTGTTGGGGTAACGCGAGCAATCGAGCTGGGCCACCAGCTTGTCACGGTCGGGCTCGCAGGCTTCGCTGGCGTTGTCATAGCGCGTACCTTCGCGGCAGCTACAGCGCGGCCTGTTCAAGGGTGCATCCCAGGTGGCGATGGAGTTGGGCCAGCGCGAACAGTCGGTGGCGGCAATCTGGGCCTCCCGGTCCACGTCGCAGGATTGGGTAATGCTGTCGTAGCGCGTGCCCTTGGGGCAGTCGCAGCGGGCCTTGTTGGCCGTGGGGTCCCACCCCGCCACGGAGCCGGGCCAACGCGAGCAGTCCAATGCGTCAATGCGGGCCTGTTGGTCGATCTCACACGACTGGAAGATGGCATCAAAGCGCGTGCCCTTGGGACAATTGCAGCGCGCCTTGTTGGCGGTGGCGTCCCAACTCGGGCCCGACCCTTGCCAACGCGAACAGTCCAAGGCCGCCATCTGGGCCTGTTGATCGGGCACGCAGGCGGTCTGGGCTTCGTTCCATTTGCTGCCGCTCTTGCAGCGGCACATGGCGCGGTTGTCTTTGTCGCTCCACATCGCCTCGCTACCCGCATAGCTACAGACCTTGGCCGCAACCTCCGCGGTCTTGTTGATGGCGATGCATTCGCTTTGGTCGGTATTCCACTTGCTTCCGGCGATACAGCGGCACATCGGGCGATTTTCCTTGTCGCCCCAGACCGCTTCACTGCCCGGGTAGGAACACACCTTTTGCGCCACCAGCGCTTGTTTGTCCAGGGGCTTGCCGCTCAATTGCGCCTTGCAGACCTGCACCTGAACCTCGGCAGAGTTGCCCAGCTTGGCCAGTGCCAATTGCGCCGTCGCCCGGGTGGTGTCGGCCTGGGCCATGCCGGCGCGCATATCGGGCGCGGGCTGGTCGAGACAGGCGGCCCCTTGCAGTGCGGCCGCCAGCGCGCTGGCATCCTGCGCATTGCCGGTGCCGGTGCCGGTGCCGGGCATAGGCTGCGCGGCCGCGCCGGCGCGCAGCCGCAGCGACTCGACGAGGCTGGCCTTTTGCTGCCATGCCGCATCATTCAGGGCGGCGCCAGCCAACGGGGCGATGAGGGTGTTGAACTGTGCCATCGCCGCGTTGATGCGTGGCGATGGCACCAACTCCTGGCTTTGTCGCCGGAACGGTTGAAACAGGCCATGCAACTCGTCGGCCTTGGTAATAGCCCATTCGGTATTCCAGAGCTTGAGTTCATCCAGCGCCGCCTGTAATTGGCTGAAATCGATGGGCGGCGTGGTCGCCATGGTGCGGTCAGCGGGCGCCGTGCTGGCGCCCAGGCTGGCCGCGGCTTGGGTTCGGCGTAGCAACAGGCGCTGGCGTTGCGCGTTCAGGTCGTCTACCTGTACCGCCAGCAACGCCAGGCTGGTGGCTTGTTGGTCGATGGTGGTGCCCAGTGTTGCGCCTTGGCGCAGCAAGCCTTGCGCGCTGGCCAGCGCTTGCGCGTCGACGCAGGCACTGGCCAGGCGCTGGGCCTGGCGCAGTTGCTGTTCCAGGTCTTTTTCGTGGTCCGAGATTTGCGCCAGCGTCGTGCCCAGCCGGGCCGTTGCCGCGTTCACTTGCGCACACAGCGCCGGGGCCGGGGCCAGTTCGCTGCTCAGGTTTCGCAGGGCCGCGCTGCCAGCGGTCGGCTGGCTGCGTGCGCGCTGGGCTTCACGCTGCGCCACCAGGCCTTGCACCGTTTGCAAGGCCTGGTCAAACTTGCGCGCAGTGTCTTGTGGCAACGACATCAAACGCCGGACGCGCTGGCGCAGGTCGGCTTCCAGGGCCGCCCGGTTGCGTTCAAATTCGGCGTCGTTGGCGCCGCTGCTGCGCTTGAGCGCCAGCACGGCTATCGCTTCGCAGCCGTCGCAGCCAAATTTGATGAGGGTGCTGCCCGGGTCATAGCCGGGTTTGCTGGCGTCGACGCGGTAGCTCAGGTTGTGCCCGAC
>Ga0207976_100505_pt1 | contig 14629 bp, 7 predicted proteins | sample LakWasMe94_HOW11_2_FD_183916 | JGI IMG/M metagenome (GOLD analysis project Ga0207976, IMG submission 183916) | Freshwater sediment methanotrophic microbial communities from Lake Washington under simulated oxygen tension - Sediment Metagenome... | ecosystem: Environmental > Aquatic > Freshwater >... | reverse complement strand
AAGATCCGCAAGGTATTGAAGATCGCTAAAGAGCCGATCTCCATGGAAACCCCGATCGGTGATGACGAAGACTCCCATCTGGGTGACTTCATCGAAGACTCGACCATGCAGTCGCCAATCGATGTCGCCACCGTCGAGAGCCTTAAAGAAGCGACTCGCGAAGTACTCTCCGGCCTCACTGCCCGTGAAGCCAAGGTACTGCGCATGCGCTTCGGCATCGACATGAATACCGACCACACCCTTGAGGAAGTCGGTAAGCAGTTCGACGTTACCCGTGAGCGGATTCGCCAGATCGAAGCCAAGGCGCTGCGCAAGCTGCGCCACCCGACGAGAAGCGAGCATCTGCGCTCCTTCCTCGACGAGTAATACCAAGACCCCCAGCCCTGCTGGGGGTTTTGTTTTGTGCAGTTTAAAACGCCCCCGCGTCTCACTCCCTGCGGATTGCCCGTCTACACTCGAAACATTCCCCCGTGCCATAACGAGACCGTTATGCCCAGACTGCCGACCGTGCTGGTGCTGTCGCTGCTCGCCTGGACCGCAACGGCCGGCGCGCTGACGCTCACCGATGAAGAACGTGGCTGGCTTTCCGCTCACGCGGAGTTGCGCCTGGGCGTCGATGCATCATGGCCGCCCTTCGAATATCGCGATGAAGAGGGGCGCTACCAGGGCCTTGCGGCGGACTATATCCATCTGATCCAGGATCGCCTGGCGATCACGCTCAAGCCGATAGAACCCGCCAGTTGGAGCGAAGTGCTCGAAGCCGCGAAAAAGGGCAATCTGGACCTGCTACCGGGCATCATGTCGACCCCGGAACGGCAAAATTACCTGGCCTTCACCCGCCCATACCTCGACTTCCCTATCGTGATCCTGGCCCATAAAGGCGGTGCGCAACCTCGCAAGCTCACGGACCTGTATGGCCTGAAGATCGCTGTCGTGGAGAATTACGCCCCCCACGAATTGCTGCGCACTCACCATCCCGACCTGAACCTGGTCGCCCTGCCCAATGTGAGTTCGGCCTTGCAGGCATTGGCTCTCAATCAGGTCGATGCCGTGGTCGGCGACCTGGCTTCCAGTGTCTGGAGCCTGCGGCAGCAGAAGCTGGACGGGCTCTATGTCAGTGGCGAAACGCCCTACCGCTATCAGCTGGCCATGGGTGTCCCTCGCGACAGCAAGATACTGGTAGGCATTCTCGACAAGGTGCTGGCTGACATAAGCCCAGCGGAGGTCAGCGAAATCCAGCAACGCTGGGTTGGCAACGTGCTCGACCACCGCTCGTTCTGGTCGGACCTACTGTTCTATGGCCTGCCGGGGCTGCTCCTGCTGTTTGCCGTGCTGGCGGCGGTGATCCGCATCAATCGCCGACTGAGCTCCGAGATTGCCCGGCGCGTGGCCCTGGAACAGGAACTGCGCAGCAGCGAATACCATTACCGCGGCCTGGTCGAAAGCCTTTCAGCGATTGCCTGGGAAGCGCGCATCAGCGACTTCACCTACAGCTACGTGTCGCCCCATGCCGAGCAACTGCTGGGCTATCCCCTTTCGCACTGGCTGATTCCCGGGTTCTGGAGAAACATCATCCACCCCGCCGACCTGACACGTGCCCAGCACTTCTGCGACCACGAAGTCCTGGCCGGGCGCGATCACAGCCTGGATTACCGAGTGATCACCGCCGATGGCCGCTGCCTGTGGGTTCGTGACATCGTCAGCCTGATCGAGCATGGGCATGAACCGATCATGCGCGGCCTGATGATCGATATCAGCGAAACGAAACGCACCGAAGAGGCCCTGCAGCTTTCGGAACAGAAATTCGCCTCGGTCTTCCAGCAGTGCCCGGACATCCTGGTCATTGCCCGCCTGTCGGATGGCTGCCTGCTGGAGGTCAACGAGGCGTTCGAAGAGCAGATCGGCCTGAGTGCCGGGCAAGTTGTGGGCCAGACGGCCACCGAGCTGAATATCTGGGGCATCCAGGGCGTCGGGCCCGGGCTTCTGCAACGCTTGCAGGCCGGCAGTATCCGTAACCTGGAAATGCCCTTTCGGCGCAGCAACGGCCAGCTATTCACCGGACTGATCTCCGCCGAACCCTTCGACCTCGACACCACGCCCGCCCTGGTCGTGGTGGTTCGCGACATCAGCCAGCTGAAGGAAACCCAGCAGCAGCTGCAAACCTCCGAAGAGAAATTCGCCAAGGCTTTCCACGCCTCGCCCGATGGCCTGCTGCTAAGCCGCCAGCGCGATGGCTTGCTGATAGAGGTCAACGAAGGTTTCAGCCGCATCACCGGCTTCAACAGCGCCATGTCCGTCGACCGTTCCACGCTGGACCTGGGCATCTGGGTCAACCTCAACGAACGCCGGCAGATGCTCGACCTGATGCAGCGGGATGGCTTCGTGCGCGATTTCAGCTGCCATATTCGCCGTAATGACGGTCAGATCCGCCTCTGTGAGCTCTCCAGCCGGCCGCTGCCGATCGGCGACGAGGACTGCATGCTGACCATCGCCCGCGACATTACCGAGCGCCACCTGATGCAGGAGAAGCTGCAACAGGCCGCCACCGTGTTCGAGAGCACCGCTGAAGGCGTACTGATCACCGATACCCAGCAACACATCAGCGCGGTCAACCGGGCGTTCACCGAAATCACCGGCTACAGCGAAACCGAGGCCCTGGGCCACACTCCGCGCCTGCTGGCTTCCGGCCTGCATGACAGCGCCTTCTACGCCGCCATGTGGCATCAACTGACCGCCGAAGGCCATTGGCAGGGGGAAATATGCAATCGGCGCAAGAATGGCGAGCTGTACCCCAGTTGGCTGACCATCAGCGCCGTGCGCAACAAAGACCGGTTCATCACCCACTTCGTCGCGGTATTCGCCGATATCTCCAGCCTCAAGCACGCCCAGGCCAAGCTCGATTACCAGGCGCACCATGATCCGCTGACCGGCCTGCCAAACCGTACCCTGTTCGAAAGCCGCCTGCTGACTGCGCTCAACAGCCAGCAGGAGAACGGCGGCCAGGGCGCTGTGCTGTTTCTTGATCTGGACCGCTTCAAGCACATCAATGACAGCCTCGGCCACCCGGTCGGCGACCTGCTGCTCAAGGGCATTGCCGTGCGCCTGAAAGAGCAACTGCGAGATATCGACACCGTGGCCCGCTTGGGTGGCGACGAGTTCATCATCCTGCTTCCCGGGCTGCAGCAGCCCAGCGATGCCGACCATATCGCCAACAAGCTGCTGAACTGCTTCACCGCGCCGTTCCAGGCAGGCGAGCATGAGTTCTTCATCAGTGCCAGCATCGGTACCAGCCTCTATCCTAAGGACGGTTGCGACGTGGCCACGCTGGTCAAGAATGCCGACGCCGCCATGTACCGTTCCAAGGCCAAGGGTCGCAACCGGGTCGAAAGCTACACCCGCGACCTGACCGCCCAGGCCAGCGAGCGCGTGGCCCTGGAACATGAATTGCGGCGAGCCATCGAGCGCAACGAGCTGTACCTCTACTACCAGCCCAAGATCAGGCTGGGCGACCAAGAGCTGGTGGGTGCCGAAGCGCTGATTCGCTGGCATCACCCGACCTTTGGCGATGTCCCGCCCGAGCACTTCATCCCCCTGGCCGAAGAGAACGGCATGATCCTGCAGATCGGCGACTGGGTGCTGGAACACGCCTGCCAGCAGCTGCGTGAGTGGAACGAGTGCTACGAGAGTTTCGGCCCGCTCTCGGTCAACCTCGCCGGCGCCCAGTTGCGCCAGCCGAACCTGCTGGGGCGGATTGAACAACTGCTGAAAGACAACCGCCTCAAACCCGGCTTCCTGCAACTGGAAATCACCGAGAACTTCATCATGAGCCAGGCCGAGGAAGCCCTGGAGGTCCTGCACCAGCTCAAGCGCCTGGGCGTTCAACTGGCCATCGACGATTTCGGTACCGGCTACTCGTCCCTGAGCTACCTCAAGCGCCTGCCGCTGGATTTCCTCAAGATCGATCAATCTTTCGTCCGCGGCCTGCCCGATGACCCCCACGATGTGGCGATCGTGCGGGCCATCATCGCCCTGGGTCGCAGCATGCAATTCACCGTGATCGCCGAAGGCGTGGAAACCCACGACCAGCAGATATTCCTCGGGAACGAAGGCTGCGAACAGATCCAGGGCTACATCATCAGCCTGCCGCTAAGCGCCGACGAATTCGCCGCGACCTTTCTGCGCCTTCCCGTTTCGGATTTTTCGGATAGCACAGCAGAGAAACCGTCGTTATAATCCGCGGCCTACTGAGGGCCTATAGCTCAGTCGGTTAGAGCAGAGGACTCATAATCCTTTGGTCCACGGTTCGAGTCCGTGTGGGCCCACCATCTTTGAAAGCCGCGCATTGCGCGGCTTTTACGTATCTAAAGCGCTGTAAACCCCTCGAATCGGCCGACAGGCCGGCAAAGCACCCGATCGTTTCTTCCAAGAAAGCAGCCCTAGCGCACAACTATTAAAAACCTCGACGGTCATAACCCCATGGAAGCCGCACATGGCCTCCGTTTGGTCTTGGACAGCATTTCTATCAATGGGGGAGAGCCTGCCCTTTCCCCGACGCGATGCACCACTTAAGCCACCCCCGTAATAATCAGAGTGGCCTGATGATTCGGACACAACACATGGAAGTAGTATCTACGGCGCCTTCGCCTGGCCCGGTAACGGGGTTCGCACGTTGCCGGAATATTCAGCAAGGCCCTGTTTTCATCATTGCATCCGGTAGTTCGGCAAAGGACTTTCCCATCGAAGCCTTCGCGAACATCCCGATGATCACCATGAACGGGGCCATCTCGATGTTCCGCGGGACCGGTATACAGCCCTTTTTTTATACCTGCACCGACACCAGCTTCTCCCTCCAGCAACCCGAACTCTTCGCCCAGGCGATGGATGTCAGTCAGCGTGTGGCGCTCTGGGAAGAACATGCCCGCGCGATTCCGATCCAGCCTCGCGGCGAGCTGTTCCTACTGAAGAAGGCGCCGCGACAGACCTGGAAGGGGCGGTTGCTCAGGAGCAACCGCGATCTGGTTCGTCCTCCCCTGCTCTGGGGCAACAGGAGCCGGACCATCGGCTTCAGCAAGAATCTCGAGCTGGGTTTCTTCGACGCCCGCACGGTGGCCTATCTGGCGCTGCAACTCGCCTATCACGCCGGTTTCAATACGGCGATCCTGGTGGGCGTCGACCTGACGCCTTCCATGGGCCGTTTTTATGAAACGCCGGACACTTTCAAGTCGCCCTGCGGCCTGGACCAACACCTGCAATCGCGGATCCTGCCGTCCTTGAAACTGATGTCGAACAAGGTCATGGGCAAGGATTTTGCGGTGTACAACCTGTCCCCCACCTCGCGTATTCCCACCTCGATCATTCCCAATATCAGCCTCGACGAGCTCAGCAAACTGGTTGATCGCTGAATTTTTACGCAAACGAACGGACAGGCTGTATCCGCCCACAAAAAAACCGCGCAGGGCGCGGTTTTTCTGTAAGGCCAGAATCAGCTGTTATTCGGGCAATGCATAAGCGATCACATAGTCCCCACGGTCCGGCGACTGACGCGCGCCACCCGCAGTCAGCAGGATGTACTGCCGGCCGGTCTTCGGCGAAACGTAGGTCATGGGCCCCGACTGGCTGCCCACCGGCAGGCGGGCTTTCCAGATTTCGTTGCCGTTGCCGGTATCGAAGGCGCGCAGGTAGAAGTCCTGGGTGCCGGCAAAGAACAACAGGCCGGACTGGGTCGCCAGGGACGCGCCCAGGGTCGGCATGCCGATCGGGATTGGCATGCGCATGCGAATGCCCAGGGGACCGGTGTCCTGCACAGTACCGACCGGCACCTGCCACACCAGCTTCTTGGTTTTCAGGTCGATGGCCGACATGGTGCCGAACGGCGGTTTCTGGCACGGAATACCGGCAGGCGAGAGGAAACGCTGGCGCATCGCCCCAAACGGCGTGCCGTCCTGAGGCACTACGCCCATTTCGATGCCGCTGGCCCCGGCCGCGATCTTCGCGCGCGGGATCATGTAGTTGGCCAGGCCCAGGCGCATGTCGTTGACGAACATATAGTTGCTGTTCGGGTCCACCGACACGCTGCCCCAGTTCATGCCACCCAGGGAACCCGGGAACTGCAAGGCATGATCCATGCCTGGCGGGGTGTAGACGCCTTCATGGCGCATGCCCTTGAACTGGATACGGCACATCAACTGGTCGAACGGTGTGGCACCCCACATGTCCGACTCGGTGAGGGTCTGGTTGCCGATCGACGGCATCTCCACCGAGAACGGCTGGGTTGGCGAGTAGCGTTCGCCCGGCATATTGCCCTGCGGCACCGGACGCTCTTCCACCCGGGCGATAGGCACTCCGGTTTCACGGTTGAGCAGGAAGATCTCACCCTGCTTGGTGACCTGCGCCAGCGCCGGCTGTACCCCGCCCTTGTCGTCCGGCACGTCGTACAGCAGCGGCTGCGCCGGCAGGTCGAAGTCCCACAGGTCGTGGTGAGTGGTCTGGAAGTGCCAGCGCACCTGACCGGTTTTCACGTCCAGGGCGACGATGGACGAACTCCATTTGTCGTCGAGTTCCGTGCGCTGGCCAGCGAAGAAGTCTGGCGTGGCGTTGCCGGTCGGCAGGTAGACCAGACCGAGCTTGGCGTCATAAGACATGGCCGACCAGACGTTTGGCGTGCCGCGGGTGTAGGTCTCGCCAGCTGGTGGACGCTTGGTGGTGTTCGGGTTGCCCGGATCCCAGGCCCAGACCAGCTCGCCGCTGCGCACGTCGAAAGCACGAACCACGCCCGGTGGCTCGCCGATGGAATAGTTGTCCGCCACCCGGCCGCCAACTATGACCACATTGCCGGCCACCAGCGGAGTCGAGGTCTGCTGGTAGTAGCCAGGCTTCACTTCGCCCATGTCGGTTTTCAGGTCGACCGTGCCTTGGTCGCCGAAGTCTTCGCACGGCTTGCCGGTTTCTGCGTTGATCGCGATCAGACGCGCATCGCCAGTCGGCAGGAACAAACGCTTGGCGCAGGCGGCCGGAGCGGCCGAGGGTTCGGCAGCAGGTTCGGCGGAGGCATCGAAGTAACCCAGGCCGCGGCAACGCTGCCAGTTAGGCGCCGAACCTTGCGGATCGAACTTCCAGCGTTCGGCGCCGGTGTCGGCGTCCAGGGCGAACACCTTGCCGTAGGCGGTGCAGGTATAGACCGTGTCACCGATCTGCAGCGGTGTGTTCTGGTCTTCGGCGCCCGCGCCGGTGCTTTGCGGAATATCGCCGGTGCGGAAAGTCCAGGCCACCTGCAACTGGTCGATGTTGCCCTTGTTGATCTGGTCCAGCGCGGCAAAACGATTGCCGGCGGTGGTGTTGCCCCAATGGGCCCAGTCTTTCTGTTCGGTACCTGGAGCCACAGGCTTGATCGCCGGCTCGCTGCTGGCCTTGACCACATGGGTCGGCACGAACATGTAGGCCAGGGTCGCCACGACGCCAATGCCCAGCACACCTGCCAGGCCATAAGCACCACGACCGGCGGTCGCGCCCGAAGCCCGCACCAGGGTTGGGTAGATCAGCGCCACCACCAGGCCGATAACGGCGAAGGTCAGCACCCGCGAAACCAGCGGCCAGTACTCCAGCCCGGCATCCCAGACTGCCCAGATCGCCGTCAGCACCAGCGCCACCCCGTACAGCCAGGCGCCACGCGGGTTACGCCGGACAATCAGCAGCCCGGAAACGATCATCGCCAGGCCCATCAGCAGGAAGAACCAGCTGCCGCCCAGACTGACCAGGTATCCGCCCCCGCCGGCCAGCCCCAGGCCGATCAGTGCGATCAGCATACCCAGCCCCCACAACAACCATTTGCTGCCGGCGGCAGCCCCAGAATTATTCATGTCGGAAATTTCTCCCATTCTTTGCGTGGCGCAAGAATGTACCAACTAGTTACTTATGACAACTTGTCGCAGGCAATTCGTGGCAAAAAATCTCATCTGTACTACTGAGCCTAGCCGTCATAGCGCAGTCCGCAGCCAATACGCCATGCCACGAGCATCGCCCCCAGCGAGCCTGTAACATGCTCGGCCACCGTTGCCCGCGCCGGAGTTCACCTTGTCTGACAGCCGCCCTCCCGTCCTCGACGAAATCGACCGCCAACTGATCGCGGCCTTGCAGATCAATGCCCGCGAAAGCGTGGCCATGCTCGCCAGGCAACTGGGGATCGCCCGTACCACCGTGACCTCGCGCCTGGCGCGGCTGGAAAAGGCGCGGGTGATTACCGGTTATGGCGTGCGCCTGGGTCAGCGAGTCATCGATGGCGGCTTGCAGGCCTACGTGGGGATCAAGGTGCAGCCGCGCTCCGGCAAGGAGGTACTACGACGCCTGAGCGCCATGGCCCAGGTCCAGCAACTCTGCGCGGTGAGTGGGGAATTCGACTATGTCGCCTGGCTGCGCACCGATTCGCCGGAGCAACTGGACCAGTTGCTCGACCAGATCGGCAGCGTCGACGGTGTGGACAAAACCACCACCTCGATCATCCTCAGCAGCAAGATCGACCGTGGGCAGCCGGTCTGAAGTTTCCTCCTGGGGTAACCCATTGTTTTGCGAGCGCTTCGCGCTCGGTCGCAGCCTTCGGCAGCGGCTACAGAGAATCAGTCGTCAATTAGTAAAGATAATTCGTCATACTGAAGTGTAATCATCCATAACGACGACACTTTGCGTCTTATTAACGTGCGCAACGCTCCCTAGAATGGCTGCCATCTTTTCCTATACTCAGCGCTCTGCTCGAGTTGCCAGCAAGGTCAGCCATGAACAAGAACAATCGCCATCCTGCAGACGGTAAGAAACCCATCACCATTTTCGGCCCGGACTTCCCCTTCGCCTTCGACGACTGGATCGAGCACCCGGCCGGCCTGGGCAGCATCCCCGAGGCCAACCATGGCGCCGAAGTGGCGATTGTCGGGGCCGGTATCGCCGGGCTGGTGGCAGCCTACGAGCTGATGAAACTGGGCCTCAAGCCCGTGGTGTATGAAGCCTCGAAAATGGGCGGCCGACTGCGTTCCCAGGCGTTCGAAGGCGCCGAAGGGATCATCGCCGAGCTGGGCGGCATGCGCTTTCCAGTCTCCTCCACGGCCTTCTATCACTACGTCGACAAGCTGGGTCTGGAGACCAAGCCCTTTCCCAACCCGCTGACGCCGGCTTCCGGCAGCACCGTGATCGACCTCGAAGGCCAGACTCACTACGCGCAGAAGCTCGCCGACCTGCCAGCGCTGTTCCAGGAAGTGGCCGACGCCTGGGCCGATGCCCTGGAAGACGGTTCGCGCTTCGGCGAAATCCAGCAGGCCATTCGCGACCGCGACGTGCCGCGCCTCAAGGAACTGTGGAACACCCTGGTGCCACTGTGGGACGACCGCACCTTCTATGACTTCGTCGCCACCTCGAAAGCCTTCGCCAAGCTGTCGTTCCATCACCGCGAAGTGTTCGGCCAGGTCGGCTTCGGCACCGGCGGCTGGGATTCGGACTTCCCCAACTCGATGCTGGAAATCTTCCGCGTGGTGATGACCAACTGCGACGATCACCAGCACCTGGTGGTCGGCGGCGTCGAGCAGGTGCCGCTGGGCATCTGGCGCCATGTGCCGGAGCGCTGCGCCCACTGGCCGCAAGGCACCAGCCTCAGCTCGCTGCACCATGGCGCACCGCGCCCCGGGGTGAAACGTATCGCCCGGGCCGCCGATGGCCGCTTCAGTGTCACCGACAACTGGGGCGACACCCGTGAATACGCGGCGGTGCTGACCACTTGCCAGAGCTGGCTGCTGACTACGCAGATCGAATGCGAAGAGTCGCTGTTCTCGCAGAAGATGTGGATGGCCCTGGACCGCACCCGCTACATGCAGTCGTCGAAGACCTTCGTCATGGTCGACCGGCCGTTCTGGAAGGACAAGGATCCGGAAACCGGTCGCGACCTGATGAGCATGACCCTCACCGATCGCCTGACCCGCGGCACCTACCTATTCGACAACGGCGACAACAAGCCGGGGGTCATCTGCCTGTCCTATTCGTGGATGAGCGACGCCCTGAAGATGTTGCCGCACCCGGTGGAAAAACGGGTCAAACTGGCCCTCGACGCCCTGAAGAAGATCTACCCGAAAGTCGATATCGCCGGGCGCATCATCGGCGATCCGATCACCGTGTCCTGGGAGGCCGATCCGCACTTCCTCGGCGCCTTCAAGGGCGCGCTGCCCGGCCACTATCGCTACAACCAGCGCATGTACGCGCACTTCATGCAGGACGACCTGCCCGCCGAACAGCGCGGCATCTTCATCGCCGGCGACGACGTGTCCTGGACTCCGGCCTGGGTGGAAGGCGCGGTACAGACTTCGCTCAACGCGGTCTGGGGCATCATGAAGCACTTCGGCGGGCAGACCCACGCCGAGAACCCGGGACCGGGCGACGTGTTCCACGAAATCGGCCCGATCGCCCTGGCCGACTGAAGCTGTAACCGCTGCTGCGGGCCGCGATCGAGCGCAACGCTCGTGGCTTTTGAGCCACAGCCCGCAGCAACGGCTACAGTGACAGTCCAGCGCACAGAGGAGTCATCGCCATGCGTGTAGCGCTTTATCAATGTGCCCCACAACCGCTGGATATCGCCGGCAACCTGCAGCGCCTGCAGAAAGTCGCCGTGGAAGCTTCCGGCGCCGACCTGCTGGTGCTGCCGGAGATGTTCCTCAGCGGCTACAACATCGGCGTAGAGGCCGTGGGCGCCCTGGCCGAGGCCCAGGACGGTCCGTCGGCGCAATACATCGCCAACATCGCCCAGTCGGCGGGTATCGCGATCCTGTATGGCTACCCGGAGCGGGCCGACGACGGCCAGATCTACAACGCCGTGCAACTGATCGACAGCAACGGCCGGCGCCTGTGCAACTACCGCAAGACCCACCTGTTCGGCGATCTCGACCGCTCGATGTTCAGCGCCGGCCCGAACGATTTCCCCCTGGTGGAACTCAATGGCTGGAAGCTCGGTTTCCTGATCTGCTACGACATCGAGTTCCCGGAGAACGCCAGGCGCCTGGCGCTGGCCGGGGCCGAGCTGATTCTGGTGCCCACCGCCAACATGCTGCCTTACGACTTCATCGCCGATGTCACCGTGCGTTCGCGCGCCTTCGAAAACCAATGTTATGTGGCCTACGCCAACTACTGCGGCCACGAAGACGAGATCCACTACTGTGGCCAGAGCAGCATTGCCGCCCCCGACGGCCAGCGGATTGCCCTCGCCGGGCTGGATGAGGCCCTGATAGCCGGCACCCTGGACCGCCAGTTGATGCTCGATTCCCGCGCCGCCAACCGCTACTTCCATGACCGTCGCCCGGAGCTTTACGACGACCTGAACAAGCGCTGATCCGGGGTTATCCGCTAGCATGGGCGCTTCACTGTTCTGGAAGTGCTCATGCCCGCGCTGAACCACCCTCTGCCTCATCAGGAAACCCTGGCCAACGGCCTGCGGGTTTCACTGCACCACGTCCCTCGATTGAAACGCTGCGCGGCGGCCCTGCGGGTCTCGGCCGGCAGCCACGACGTACCGCTGGCCTGGCCCGGGCTGGCGCACTTTCTCGAACACCTGCTGTTTCTCGGCACCGAACGCTTTCCCGCGGAGCAGGGCCTGATGGCCTATGTGCAACGCCACGGCGGCCAGGTGAACGCCAACACCGGCGAACGCCACACCGACTTTTTCTTCGAACTGCCTCCTGCGGATTTCACCGCCGGGCTGGAGCGCCTGGCCGACATGCTCGCCCATCCGCGCATGAGCCAGGAAGACCAGCTGCGCGAGCGCGAGGTGCTGCACGCAGAGTTCATCGCCTGGTCGCGGGATGCCGTGGCACAACAGCAGTTCGCCTTGCTCGACGGGCTGTCCGCGGAGCACCCGCTGCGGGCATTCCACGCCGGCAATCGCTACAGCCTCAAGGTGCCGCGCCCGGCGTTTCAACAGGCGTTGCAGGCCTTCTATCAGGTTCACTACCACAGCGGGCAAATGACCCTGAGCCTGACCGGCCCACAGTCGCTGGATGAGCTGAAAGCCTTGGCACAAGGTTTTGGCGCCGTCCTCACCACCGGTAAAGCGCAACCGCAAGACACCCCCGTGCCCTTGCTGACATCTACGCAGCCGCATTATCAGCAGCTCGAAGGGAACCACCTGAACCTGCTGTTCGCCTGCGAGCAGCTGCCCACGGCCGCCCGCGAAGCGCTGGACTTTCTCTGCACCTGGCTGGCCTCCAGCAAACCCGGCGGGCTGCTGGCCACGCTCAAGGAGCACAAGCTGATCGAAGGGTTGAAGGCCGCGCCGCTGTATCAGTTTGCCGGTCAGGCGTTGCTGCATATCCAGTTCGACTTGGCCGAGCAAGGCGCCCAACAACCGGAGCAGGTGAGTGAGTTGTTCTTCGATTGGCTGGCCTTTTTCAGCAGCCAGGACGACTGGCCGGCCTTGCGCGACGAGTACGCCCTGCTGCAACAGCGCCAACGCCAGGTCGCCAGCGCACTGGCGTTGGCAAGACTGAACAACGAACAGTTGGAACCGCAGTTGTCCGATCGCGGCGTCACGGCCCTCAAGGCCCTGCTGTCGCAACTTCAAACCCCGCGGGCAGCCAGCAGCGGTATCAGCTGGCAACTGCCTGCGCCCAATCCTTTCCTGCGCAGCTCGGCGCCAGCCGCCCAGGCCGGCCTGATTCGCGGGCAGACCAGCGCCCACCGCGGCTTGCGGACCTTTGCCCAGGACCGCTTGCGCCAACGTCGCGAATCATCGGCCATGACTTTCAGCCAGACCCTCGCCGACGACTCCGGCGAGGCCGCCCTGTACTTGCGCTGGCGCCTGCAAAGCCTGTTGCCGCAGGAGCTGCGCAGCCGCTTGCAAAGCCACCTGCGCAACCTGCGGGACGACGGACTTCAGGCGGGCGTCGAGTTGTCCTTCGGCGTCTCGGGCAACCAGTGTCTGTTGACGCTGAAAGGACTTCCCGAACCGATGCCGGCCATGCTCCAGCAGGCTCTGCTGGAACTGAGCCAACCCGGTGCGGCGTTCTGGCAAATGCCCCCCGCTGCTCCCACGCCGCTGTTGCCGATCCGCCAATTGCTCCAGAAGCTGCCCGAGCGCTGCCTGGACCTGTCCGTTTCCCAGGAGTCGCATCCACTGGATGAACAAAGCTGGCAAACGCTATGGGAGGGCGCCCGCTGGGATGGCCTGGCCATCGGCCTGGCCCATGCCCAAAGCGCGATCGGCGCGGCATTGAGCAAAACCCCGAGGACCGCCGACAGCCAGCTTTCAGCGCCGCCCTCGATAGCCACGCAGCAGCACTGGCATGAGGTCGCAACCGGCTCCGGCGAGCAGGCCCTGCTGCTGTTTTGCCCGGCACCGGACACCACCCTTCAGCAGGAAGCCAGCTGGCGGCTGCTGGGGCAACTTGGCCAGATGCCGTTCTATCAGCGCCTGCGGGTCGAGTTACAGCTGGGCTATGCGGTGTTCAGCGGCGTGCGGCAGATCAACGGCCAGACCGGCCTGCTGTTCGGCGTGCAATCGCCCAGCGCTTCACTGAGCGAGATCCTCGAACATATCCGGGCGTTCCTGGCGCAGTTGCCCGAGTTGATCGATGCACTGGATGACGCCTCCCTGGACGACTTGAAAGCTAACCTGGCCGCCCAGTTCGATGCCCATGCATTGCCCGTGGCGCAACTGGCCGAACTGCTCTGGCAGGGGCGACTGGCCGGCCATCCGTCGGATTACCTGGAGCAATTGCAACAGGAGATTATCGCGACACCCCGGCCACAGCTGTTGCTCGCGGCTGAACAATTGCAGCAGGCGCAAGGCGGCTGGTGCTGTCTGGCCAACGGTGCCTGCCCGGGCGAACCCTGGCGAACGGCAAAATGATCATTACCCTGGCTGCAACGAGCTTTCTTCAACAAATGCGGTCATTCCCCAGGGGGAATTTAGTAAGATAGCCCCCTAAGCATCTGAACATCTCCGGTTGGAGGTGGACTATATGTATAGATCTCAACCGTCCCACCCACCTGAAGGAGCACCTCTATGTCCTGGTCCAAACCTGCTTACACCGACCTGCGTATCGGCTTTGAAGTCACCATGTACTTCGCCAGCCGTTGATTGCTCGCGCAGTGCAACGCCTCGGCTCGCCGGGGCGTTTTTATTTTCAGCTTTAACCTGATGGAGCGGCCATGTTTGTCCAGATTCTAGGTTCCGCCGCCGGTGGCGGTTTTCCGCAGTGGAACTGCAACTGCGCGAACTGCGCGGGCTTTCGCGACGGCAGCCTGCGGGCAAAGGCTCGCACCCAATCGTCCATCGCCATTTCCGATGACGGCGTGAACTGGGTCCTGTGCAACGCCTCGCCGGACATCCGCGCCCAGCTCCAGAGCTTCGCCCCGATGCAACCGGGCCGCGCCCTGCGCGACACCGGGATCAGCGCGATCATCCTGATGGACAGCCAGATCGACCACACCACCGGCCTGCTCAGCCTGCGCGAAGGCTGCCCGCATCAGGTCTGGTGCACCGACATGGTCCATGAAGACCTCAGCAGCGGCTTCCCGCTGTTCACCATGCTCGCCCACTGGAACGGCGGGCTGAACTGGAACCGCATCGAACTCGACCAGAGCTTCACCATCCCGGCCTGCCCGAACC
>Ga0207976_100504_pt1 | contig 14667 bp, 8 predicted proteins | sample LakWasMe94_HOW11_2_FD_183916 | JGI IMG/M metagenome (GOLD analysis project Ga0207976, IMG submission 183916) | Freshwater sediment methanotrophic microbial communities from Lake Washington under simulated oxygen tension - Sediment Metagenome... | ecosystem: Environmental > Aquatic > Freshwater >... | reverse complement strand
CAGCCCGGCCTCGCAGTACAACGTGCCTTCGGAGTCCGACAGGGAGATCACCTTGCCGCCCAGGTCCATGACCTTGCGCGCCGCGTATTGCGCCACGTTGCCGGAACCGGAAATCGCCACGCGCTTGCCTTCCACCCGGTCGTCACGGCGCTTGAGCATTTCTTCGGCGAAGTACACGCAACCGAAACCAGTAGCCTCCGGACGGATCAGGCTGCCGCCGTAACTCATGCCCTTGCCGGTCAGCACCGAGGTGAACTGGTTGCTCAGGCGCTTGTACTGGCCGAACAGGAAGCCGATTTCCCGGGCGCCCACGCCGATATCCCCCGCCGGTACGTCCACGTCCGAACCGATATGACGGTACAGCTCGCTCATGAAGGCCTGGCAGAAGCGCATCACTTCGGCGTCGCTCTTGCCCTTCGGATCGAAGTCCGAACCGCCCTTGCCGCCGCCCATGGGCAGCGAGGTCAGGGAGTTCTTGAAGGTCTGCTCGAAGGCGAGGAATTTCAGCACCCCCAGATTGACCGAAGGGTGGAAACGCAAACCGCCCTTGTACGGGCCGATGGCGCTGTTCATCTGGATGCGGAACCCGCGATTGACCTGGACCTTGCCCTGATCGTCGACCCACGACACGCGAAACACCACCGCCCGCTCCGGCTCGCAGATACGCTCCAGAATGCCCGAGGTCAGGTAATGCGGATTGGCCTCCAGGAACGGCCACAGGCTGCGCAGCACCTCTTCCACCGCCTGGTGGAATTCAGGCTGGTCCGGGTCGCGCTTTTTCAGGCGGGCGAGGAAGTCTTCGACGGATTCGATCATGGGAAAAGTCTCGGCAAATTTATTGTCGTTAACGGAGATTTGCCCGGGACTTTAGCAACTCGAACAGCACCACGACAGAGCAAAATGTCGCAGTTATGAATTTAAATGGTGCAATAGATATAAATATTCGGCTGTTTTCGGCCTTTTACGCACCATTCAAGGGATAGAAACCACAGGTATCGCCCCATGTTGGGCAGCCTGAAAATCGGCGGTGCCAGTCAGGACGCATCGCGAGCAAGCTCGCTCCTACAAGAACGACACAGCTCCCTGTAGGAGCGAGCTTGCTCGCGATAAGAGCCACAGGCTCCACCTGGAAACACGCGCAAAAAAAAACGGAGCCCGAAGGCTCCGTTTCTTTCAAGCAACCGGCCCGGATCAGGCCAGTTTCTTGTAACGCACGCGGTGCGGTTGGGCTGCCGCGTCGCCGAGGCGCTTCTTGCGATCGGCTTCGTACTCGGTGTAGTTGCCTTCGAAGAACACTGCTTGCGAGTCGTCTTCGTACGCCAGGATGTGGGTCGCGACACGGTCAAGGAACCACCGGTCGTGGGAGATCACAATGGCGGCGCCCGGGAAGTCCAGCAGGGCTTCTTCCAGGGAACGCAGGGTTTCGACGTCGAGGTCGTTGGACGGTTCGTCGAGCAGCAGGACGTTGCCGCCCTCTTTCAGGGTCAGGGCCAGGTGCAAGCGACCACGCTCACCACCGGACAGGTCCTTGACGAACTTCTGCTGGTCGCCGCCCTTGAAGTTGAAACGACCGACGTAGGTACGCGACGGGATCTCGTAGCTGCCGATGCGGATCTGGTCAGAGCCGTCGGAGATCTGCTGGAACACGGTCTTGCTGCCGTCCAGGTCCTCGCGGCTCTGGTCGACGCAAGCCAGTTGCACGGTTTCGCCGACTTCGATGCTGCCCGAGTCCGGCGTTTCCTTGCCCATCAGCATGCGGAACAGGGTGGATTTACCCGCCCCGTTACCGCCGATCACGCCGACGATGGCGCCTTTGGGCATGGAGAACGACAGGTTGTCGATCAGCACGCGATCGCCGTAGCCCTTGGTGACGTTCTTGAACTCGATGACCTTGTCACCCAGGCGCGGACCGGCCGGGATGTAGATCTCGTTGGTCTCGCTGCGCTTCTGGAATTCCTGCGATTGCATTTCTTCGAAGCGGGCCAGACGGGCCTTGGATTTCGACTGGCGAGCCTTGGCGCCTTTGCGCACCCACTCCAGTTCTTCCTTCATGGCCTTTTCATGGGCCGACTGCTGCTTGGATTCCTGGGCCAGACGATCGGACTTGGCTTCCAGCCAGCCCGAATAGTTGCCCTCGTAAGGAATACCGGCGCCGCGGTCGAGCTCGAGGATCCAGCCGGCGACGTTGTCCAGGAAGTAACGGTCGTGCGTGATCGCAACCACGGTGCCCGGGAAATCGTGGAGGAAGTGCTCCAGCCAGGCCACGGAATCGGCGTCCAGGTGGTTGGTCGGTTCGTCGAGCAGCAGCATGTCCGGGGCGGACAGCAGCAGGCGGCACAGGGCCACACGACGTTTTTCACCACCGGACAGGTGTTCGACCTTGGCATCCCAGGCCGGCAGGCGTAGCGCATCGGCGGCGACTTCCAGCTGGCGCTCCAGGTTGTGGCCATCGCTGGCCTGCAGGATCGCTTCGAGCTTGGCCTGTTCGGCGGCCAGCTTGTCGAAGTCGGCGTCCGGATCGGCGTAGGCCGCGTAGACCTCGTCCAGGCGCGCCTGGGCGTCCTTGATCACGCTGACCGCTTCCTCGACCACTTCACGCACGGTCTTGGTCGGATCCAGCTGAGGCTCCTGGGGCAGGTAGCCGATGTTCAGCTCAGGCATCGGACGGGCTTCGCCCTCGAACTCGGTGTCGACGCCGGCCATGATTTTCAGCAGGGTGGACTTACCCGAACCGTTGAGACCCAGCACGCCGATCTTGGCGCCCGGGAAGAACGACAGAGAAATGTTTTTTAGGATTTCCCGCTTCGGCGGAACAACTTTTCCCAGCCGATGCATGGTGAAGACGTATTGAGCCATGATGAACCTAGCGTCAGTGACTGATGAATGAAGAGCGGGCGAAGCCCGGGCCAGGCCATGCGCGGCGCCGGCATTTGATCGCGATCAATGCCTGCGTACGGAAAAAGCCTGATTGTCTGGAGCTGGAGCGCTCCCGCGTAACCGGCAAAGCTACCTCAATGGCCGGGCAAGGTCCAGCCAGCCAGGGCTGGCACTTTGCCACAACTCAAGGCATGCTAGCCGCCCTTCGGGCGTCCGGCTTATAGTGCACGTCGCGCCAGTCCAGCCAAACCGCAGGATCACAGTTTGTCCAATGCCACTCCGCCCTCTTCCCTGCGCGCACCTGCGCCTGCGTCCGGCTCGCCCCTGCGCGGTACCCTGAAGGGCGTGCTGGCGACCCTGGTCCTGCTGCTGCTCGCGCTGCTGTTCTGGCAACTGCTCGACCAACTGCAACAGGCCCGCAAAGACCAGCGTCAACACGCGATCGACTACAACGCCGACCTGGCCGAGCACATCAGCCTCAACCTGGCGCTCAATGCGCAGATCGCCCTCAACCTGCTGCCAATCGTCGAGCCGCCACAGGATGCCGAACAGCAGCAACTGCTGCTGAAAAAGCTGCAACTGTCCCTGCCTGACCTGCAAAGCATCGCGCTGCTGGATGCCAAGGGCCAGCTCATCAGCGACAGCGACGCCAACGGCCAGGACGCCGCGTGGCTCGCCGAGCTGACCAACCGCAGCCGCGGCCAGCGCTATTACTACAGCAACGCCAGTGACGGCGCGTTGGTACAACTGCTGCTGCACCAGCCCAGCGGCGCGCTCAAGAGTTACTGGGTACTGCGCCTGGCACCGACTTTCGTCCAGTCCCTGAACCCCAGCCCCGACCAGGGTTTCCAACCGACCTGGGTCATTGAAAATCGCCAGAACCAGAAAACCCTCAGTCGCGACGACGGCAGCAGCACCCCGGTGACCACCGACGAAATAGCCAACAGCGTGCTGGTCGCGCCATTGGGCAACAGCGACTGGCAACTGCGCGGCCTGTTCGACGAACGCGCGGTGATCGAGCAACTGCTGCCGGCGTTTATCGCCAAATGCCTGCTGGGGCTGGCGTTCTCCCTGCTGCCGGTGATTGCGCTGCTGAACATGCGCCGCCGCCAGCGCCAGTTGCACGAAGGGCGTCGCCGCTACCAGGACATTTTCGAAGGCACCGGGGTCGCCCTCTGCGTCCTGGATATCTCCGGGTTGCCGGCGTTTCTCGACAAGGCGCAACTGCACGACAGCGAACAGCTCAAGGCCTGGCTGGAACACAACCCACAGCAGCGGCAGCTGTTGCTTGAAGAACTGCGCATCACCGAAGTCAATCAGGTGGCCTTGCGGCTGCTCAATGTCGACTCCTGCGAACAGGCCTGGAAGCTGCTGATCGAAGGCAGCCCGCTCAACAGCAGCGCCATCGGCAACCAACTGCTGGAGACCGTGGTCAACCAGCACAAACAGCTGGAGCTGGAAATCCGCCTCAGCGACGCCCAGGGCCACGACCAGCACCTGTGGCTGGTGCTGCGCCTGCCGGAAAACCCCGCCGACTATCGGGCGGTGATCCTCAGCATCAGCGACATCACCAGCCGCAAGCTCATCGAGCTGTCGCTGCTGGAGCGCGAAGGCTTCTGGTCAGACGTGGTGCGCACCGTGCCGGACCACCTTTATGTGCAGGACGTCATCAGCCAGCGGATGATCTTCAGCAACCACCACCTGGGGCAGACCCTCGGCTACAACAAGACCGAACTGCACCAGATGGGCGAGTACTTCTGGGAAATCCTCCTGCACCCGGAGGACGCCGATCTCTACCACCGGTTGCGCCAGGAACAACGGCATGCCGGCTACCTGCAGTTGCTGCAATGCCATTTGCGCTTTCGCCACCGCAGCGGCCAATGGCGCTGTTTCGACATCCGCGAACAGGCCCTGGCGCGGGACAAGTACGACCAGGTCACGCGCATCATCGGCGTGGCCAAGGACATCACCGACCAGATCGAGGCCAGCGAATCCCTGCGCGACAGCGAACGCCGCTATCGCATGCTCGCTGAAAGCATCAGCGACGTGATTTTCTCCACCGACAGTAAGATGGCCCTCAACTATGTCAGCCCCTCGGTGCAGTCGGTGCTGGGCTATGACGCCGAATGGATCTTCCAGAACGGCTGGCAATCGACCATCGCCAACCCGCAACAACTGACCGGCATCTATGCCCTGATGGAACGGATCGGCAAGGCCCTGGACAAACCCGAGCAACTGGCGCAATTGCGCAACCAGGTACAGACCCAGTTGTTCCTGTTCGACTGCCTGCGGGCCGACGGGCGCAAGATTCCGATCGAGCTGCGGCTGGTGCTGGTGTGGGACGAACACGGCGCCTTCGAAGGCGTGCTCGGGGTCGGCCGCGATATCAGCCAGCAGCGCCGCGCGGAAAAAGACCTGCGCATGGCGGCCACGGTATTCGAGCACTCGACCTCGGCGATCCTGATCACCGACCCGGCGGGCTACATCGTCCAGGCCAACGAGGCGTTCAGCCGGGTCAGCGGCTACGCGGTGTCCCAGGTACTCGACCAGTTGCCGAACATGCTCACCGTCGATGAACAGCAGGAAGCCCACCTGCGTTATGTGCTCAAGCAGCTGCACCAGCACAGCACCTGGGAAGGCGAGGTCTGGCTCAAGCGCCGTAACGGCGAGCACTATCCGGCCTGGGTCGGCATCACCGCGGTGCTCGATGACGAAGGCGACCTGGCCAGCTACGTGTGCTTCTTCACCGACATCAGCGAACGCAAGGCCAGCGAACAGCGCATTCACCGCCTGGCCTACTACGACGCCCTGACCCACCTGCCCAACCGCACGCTGTTCCAGGACCGCCTGCATACCGCCCTGCAATCGGCGGAACGGCAGAAGTCCTGGGTGGTGCTGATGTTCCTCGACCTGGACCGCTTCAAGCCGATCAACGACTCCCTGGGCCACGCCGCGGGCGACCGCATGCTCAAGGAAATGGCCACCCGCCTGCTCGATTGCGTCGACGATGACGACACCGTGGCGCGCATGGGCGGCGATGAGTTCACCTTGCTCCTGCAACCGCGGACCAGCCGCGAGATCGCCCTGAACCGGGCGATCCACGTCGCCGAGCAGATTCTCGCCAGCCTGGTGAAGCCGTTCGTGCTCGAAGGCCGTGAGTTCTTCGTCACCGCCAGCATCGGCATCGCCCTCAGCCCGCAGGACGGCAACGAGCTGAGCCAGCTGATGAAAAACGCCGACACCGCGATGTACCACGCCAAGGAACGCGGCAAGAACAACTTCCAGTTCTACCAGGCCGACATGAACGCCAGCGCCCTGGAGCGCCTGGAGCTGGAAAGCGACCTGCGCCACGCCCTGGAACAGCAGGAATTCATCCTGTACTACCAGCCGCAGTTCAGCGGCGACGGCAAGCGCCTGACCGGCGCCGAAGCCCTGCTGCGCTGGCGCCATCCGCGGCGCGGGCTGGTACCGCCAGGGGACTTCATCCCGGTGCTCGAAGAACTGGGGCTGGTGGTGGATGTCGGCGACTGGGTGATCAGCGAAGCCTGTCGCCAGCTCAAGGCCTGGCACCAGGCCAAGGTCCGGGTGCCGAAGGTCTCGGTGAACATCTCGGCCCGTCAGTTCTCCGATGGCCAGCTGGGCATGCGGATCGCCACCATCCTCAAGGACACCGGTCTGCCGCCGGCCTGCCTGGAGCTGGAACTGACCGAAAGTATCCTGATGCGCGAAGTCAGCGAAGCGATGCAGATCCTCGACGGCCTGAAGAACCTCGGCCTGAGCATCGCGGTCGACGACTTCGGCACCGGTTATTCATCGCTGAATTACCTCAAGCAGTTCCCCATCGACGTGTTGAAGATCGACCGCACCTTCGTCGACGGCCTGCCGTCTGGCGAGCAGGACGCGCAGATCGCCCGCGCCATCATCGCCATGGCCCACAGCCTGAACCTGGCGGTGATCGCCGAGGGCGTGGAAACCCATGAACAGCTGGACTTCCTGCGCGAGCACGGCTGTGACGAAGTCCAGGGCTATCTGTTCGGCCGGCCGATGCCGGCCAACAGCTTCGAAGGGCAGTTCAGCAACGACGCGCTGTTCATGTTCGACTAGAAGCAGCGGCAAGCTTCAAGCGACGAGCGGCAAGATAGAAGCCGTTCGCCAGCAGGCTTCTAGCTTGCGGCTTGCCACTTGAAGCTGATTTGCGTGCGACATGATGTCCTTTCATATGCCATCTAAAACCCGTTGGGTTAGAATGCCCCCCTTTTCTGCCCCGATCCTTGAGGACCGCCATGTTCAGCCGTGATTTGACTATTGCCAAGTACGACGCCGATCTCTTTGCCGCCATGGAGCAAGAAGCCCAGCGCCAGGAAGAGCACATTGAGCTGATCGCTTCGGAAAACTACACCAGCCCTGCGGTGATGGAAGCTCAAGGCTCGGTGCTGACCAACAAGTACGCCGAAGGTTACCCAGGCAAGCGTTACTACGGCGGCTGCGAATACGTCGACGTGGTTGAACAACTGGCCATCGACCGCGCCAAGGAACTGTTCGGCGCCGACTACGCCAACGTCCAGCCGCACGCCGGCTCGCAAGCCAACGCCGCCGTTTACCTGGCGCTGCTGTCGGCTGGCGACACCATCCTGGGCATGAGCCTGGCCCACGGCGGTCACCTGACCCACGGCGCCAGCGTTTCCTCCTCCGGCAAGCTGTACAACGCCATCCAGTACGGCATCGATGCCAATGGCCTGATCGACTACGACGAAGTCGAGCGCCTGGCGGTCGAGCACAAGCCGAAAATGATCGTGGCCGGTTTCTCTGCCTACTCGCAGATCCTGGACTTCCCACGCTTTCGCGAGATCGCCGACAAGGTCGGTGCTTACCTGTTCGTCGACATGGCTCACGTAGCCGGTCTGGTCGCCGCTGGCGTCTACCCGAACCCGGTGCCTTTCGCCGACGTCGTGACCACCACCACCCACAAGACCCTGCGCGGTCCACGTGGTGGCCTGATCCTGGCTCGCGCCAACGCCGACATCGAGAAGAAGCTGAACTCCGCGGTATTCCCGGGCGCCCAGGGCGGCCCGCTGGAGCACGTGATCGCGGCCAAGGCGATCTGCTTCAAGGAAGCGCTGCAGCCTGAGTTCAAGGCCTACCAGCAACAAGTGGTGAAGAACGCCCAGGCCATGGCCGGCGTGTTCATCGAGCGCGGTTTCGACGTGGTTTCCGGCGGTACTCAGAACCACCTGTTCCTGCTGTCGCTGATCAAGCAGGAAATCTCCGGTAAAGACGCCGATGCCGCTCTGGGCAAGGCCTTCATCACCGTGAACAAGAACTCCGTACCAAACGACCCACGCTCCCCGTTCGTCACCTCCGGCCTGCGCTTCGGTACTCCGGCTGTGACCACTCGCGGCTTCAAGGAAGCCGAGTGCAAGGAACTGGCTGGCTGGATCTGCGACATCCTGGCCGACCTGAACAACGAAGCGGTGATCGACGCCGTTCGTGAGAAAGTCAAAGCCATCTGCAAGAAGCTGCCGGTATACGGCGCCTGATTCGCAGAGCGTTGCATGAAAAGCCCGGCCTTCGCGCCGGGCTTTTTTTCGCCTGCGAATTGTCTGACCCGGGACCTGTAGCTGCTGCCGAAGGCTGCGATCGGCCGGTACGGCCGTGACACTCTGAAGATCGCAGGAAGGCCTTCGGCCTTATCGCAGCCTGCGGCAGCGGCTACACAACCAGCACCACTGGTCAGACCGGTCATGCCAATTTTCGGATTTACCCTTGTATTCACGGGAAACTCGGGCATAGACTGCGCCTGCACTGGACATACCGGTAAGACCACAATAATTAAGTCCCGAATCTGATGCGCTCCGCGCACGGCAGCCGGGACACCGACCAGGATTCCCCTCATGCTCAGATGGTGCTCGCGTTCGATTTTCCTCCAGGTAGTCCTCGGACTGATGCTCGGCATCGTGTGCGGACTGACACTCCCCGAATACTCCTCGCAACTCAAGCCACTGGGCGATGCCTTTATCAAGCTGATCAAGATGCTGATCGGCCTGATCGTCTTCTGTGTGGTGGTCAGCGGCATCTCCGGCGCCGGCGATCTGAAAAAGGTCGGACGCATCGGGCTCAAATCCGTCATCTACTTCGAAGTCCTGACCACCATCGCCCTGGTGATCGGCCTGGTCTTCGCCTTCACCACCGGCATCGGCAGCGGCGCCAATATCCATCTGGAGCAGCTGTCCGCCGCCGACATGGGCGACATCGCCCAGCGCAGCCAGCACATGCACGGCACCTCTGAATTCCTGATGGGGCTGATCCCCAATTCGGTACTGGGCGCCTTCGCCGAAAACAACATCCTGCAGGTGCTGCTGTTCTCCGTGCTGTTCGGCAGCGCGCTGAACCTGGTGGGCGAAGCCGCTTCCGGCATCTCGCGGCTGATCAACGAACTCAGCCACATCATCTTCCGCATCATGGGCATGATCGTGCGCCTGGCGCCGATCGGCGTGTTCGGCGCCATCGCCTTCACCACCAGCAAGTACGGCCTGGACTCGCTGCAGCACCTGGGCAGCCTGGTGGGCCTGTTCTACCTGACCTGCTTCGCTTTCGTGGCCGTCATTCTCGGCGTGGTGATGCGCTGTTCCGGCCTGCGCATGCTGCCTTTCCTCAAATACCTGCGCGAAGAGCTGCTGATTGTTCTGGGCACCGCCTCCTCCGACGCCGTACTGCCACAGATCATGCGCAAACTGGAACACCTGGGCATCGGCAGCTCCACGGTCGGCCTGGTCATCCCGACGGGTTATTCGTTCAACCTCGACGGTTTCTCGATCTACCTGACCCTGGCCATCGTCTTCATCGCCAATGCCACCGGTACGCCGCTGTCGATGTCCGACCTGCTGACCATCCTGCTGGTGTCGCTGATCACCTCCAAAGGCGCCCACGGGATTCCCGGTTCGGCGCTGGTGATCCTGGCCGCCACCCTGACAGCGATCCCGGCCATTCCGGTGGTGGGCCTGGTGCTGGTGCTGGCGGTGGACTGGTTCATGGGCATCGGCCGGGCGCTGACCAACCTGATCGGCAACTGCGTCGCTACCGTGGCCATTGCCCGCTGGGAAAGAGACATCGATATTCAGCGGGCCAACAAAGTCCTGAGCGGCCAGCAGGGCTATGGTTTCCAACCGCGAAAACCGCTGCCCGGCGCGCAGCAGCAGGAGTTCTGAGCCATGCCTTGTGCCTGTCGCCGGCAGGCACAACAATCAGCGCCTGCCATGGGCCTCATCCGCCATATTCCAGGGAGTGAACAGTGATCACCTCGTCAACGGTTGTAAATTCAGTGGTAGAAAAGCTGCGGGCGGCCTTGGCCCGTGGCCAATGGCGCTCCGGCGACATGCTGCCGGGGCAACGTGAATTGGCCGAACAGCTGGGCATCAGCCGCCCGAGCCTGCGCGAAGCGGTGACTGTTCTGGAAACCCTGGGCCTGGTGCGTTCCATGCCCGGCAAAGGCGTGGTGGTGCTGGAGGCCAGCCTCAACGAGCAACCGGCCAGTGACAGCGGCGTGGCGGGCGCCAGCCTCGAGGACGTGCTGCAACTGCGCTACACCCTCGAGCCGTTCATCGTCGGCCTGGTGGCGCAATCCATCAGCAGCAAGGAAGTGGGCCAACTGCGCCTGACCCTGATGGACATGCGCGAAGCCCTGGACGCCAACGACAGCGAAGCCGGGATGAACGCCTACATCGCCTTCCATGAAGAGCTGTTCACCCTGACCTCCAACCCGATCTTCCAGAACGTGGTGCAGCAGACCAGTAACGCCCTGAAGCAGAGCGCGGAGATCCTGCGCAACTCGCCGGAGCACCTGGCCGAACGCCTGGAAGAAAACGAAGCGGTGGTCCGGGCGATCCGCAACAAGAACAGCGCGCTGGCCAGTGCCGAAATGCGCCGGCACATCCTCAAGGAAGGCCAGCGCATGGGCATCGAGCTGAACATCCCGGACGACCACCTGGGCAACTAAGCCGCACCCACACTTTCGTATCGGTAACCGGACTGGAGACAGGCCATGGCCAGCTACGCCTTGAACAAACTTGCATTCCCCCTCCCCGGTGCCCTGCCACGGCGCCGCACCGGCGAGAAAAAACTGCTGGTCGACGATGTCTATCCGCAGATTTTCGATGCCATTCTCGAACAACGCATCGCCCCTGCCAGCCGTTTCACCGAGGACAGCCTCGGCGAAGTGTTCGGGGTCAGTCGCAGCATCATTCGCCAGGTCCTGGCGCGCTTGTCCCACCAGCAGGTGATTATCCTGCGGCCCAACCACCGGCCCCAGGTGGCGGCACCGGACCATGAACAGACACGGCAGATCCTGCACGCCCGCCGCCTGACGGAAATCACCCTGGTCAGGCTCGCCTGCCAGCAACCGGCACCGCGCAACCTCAAGCTCCTGCGGGAATTGATCGCCGCTGAGCGCGACTGCATCGACCGCGGCTTGCGTGGCCCAGCGATCCGCCTGTCTGGCGAGTTCCACCTGCAATTGGCCGAAGTGGCCGGCAACGCACCGCTGGCGCATTTCCTCGGCAGCCTGGTGCCGCTGACGTCACTGGCGATTGCCCACCATGAAAGCCGCACCTGCAGCCATTGCGCCTGGCAGGAGCACGCGGCGATTGTCGATGCCATTGAAGACGGTGACGTAAAGGCCGCGGTCGCCTTGATGACCGGGCATCTGGATCACCTGGAGGAAAGGTTGCTCAAGGCCAGCGCGGGTTCGCAGTAACTGGCGTTTCACGAACACGCTCGCTCCTGCAGACCGGAGCGGGCGTGTTCGCGATGACCTCACAACAACGCTGTAATGAAACTACGGCGCCGCCATCCGCGCGAACCCGGCACGGATCTTCTCTTCCGGCAGATCGTCGGCAATAAACACAATCACGCTCTCCCGCGCCTCGCCTTCGGCCCATTCGGTATCCCAGTCGAAACCGTACAGCTTGAGCACGCCCTGGAACACCAGGCGCCGCGGCTCACCGGCAATATTCAGCACGCCCTTGTAACGCAGCAGCTGCTTGCCGTGTTCTTCCAGCAGTTCGTTCATGAACTCGCTGAGCCTGTCGATATCCAGCGGTGCGTCGGTGCGCAGCACCAGGCTGGAAATACGATCGATGGAAGGCGCCTTGCTCACCGGACGCAGGCTGACACCGCCACCCAGATCGGAATTCAGATTGAAACCGCGCACATCCAGCAGCTCGGCCAGGTCGATACGGCCATGCTCGACCACACGGATCGGCGCGCGACGGTTGATCCGGGTCAGGCGCTCGCTCAGCGCATTGAAGGTCGGCTCGTCCACCAGGTCGCGCTTGCTCACCAGCAGGCGGTCGGCGAAGCCGATCTGGGCCTGGGCGATGGTCTGGGTCAGGTGGTGCTCGGCATGCTTGGCGTCCACCAGGGTGATGATGCCGTCGAGGATGTAACGCTCGCGCAGCTCTTCGTCGATGAAAAAGGTCTGGGCCACGGGCGCGGGGTCGGCCAGCCCGGTGCATTCGATCACCAGCCGGTCGAAGGCGATCTCGCCGCTGTCCAGCCGCTCGAGCAGCAAGAACAGCGCCTTGGTCAGATCGGTGTGGATGGTGCAGCAGACGCAGCCATTGGACAGCGTCATCACTTGCACCGGCTCGTCGCCCAGCAACTGGGTGTCGATGCCGGCATCGCTGAATTCGTTTTCGATCACGGCGATTTTCAGGCCGTGCTCGGCCTTGAGCAGATGGCGCAGCAAGGTGGTCTTGCCGGCGCCGAGGAAGCCGCTGAGAACGGTGACGGGGATTGGGGCTAACAAAACGAAATCTCCCATGGGCAGAAAAGACTGTAGGAGCCGGGCCAGTGGGCGATAGCGTCCTGAAGATCGCTACCGCCGGCAAGCCGGGCTCCTACAGTGGGGTGTTGCTCAATGGTCGTGCTTCAACAGCATTTCGGCCCGGCTTTGCCGCCGTACCGCGCTTCCTGGCGCTCCCGGAAGAACGCCTCGTACGACATCACCGGTTTGTCCGGGTGCTTGGTCTGCATATGCTCGACGTAGTTGTCGTAGTCGGGCATGCCGACCATCAGGCGCGCGGCCTGACCGAGGTATTTACCGAGGCGACTCAGGTCATTGAACACGATTGCAATCCTCGATTACGCATCTGGCAGTGCATGGAATGGCGATTCTTTATCCGTGCGTTCTTTTTTACCCCAGGCGGAGATACCCACCTTGAGTGCGTAGAACAGGATGCTGAATACCACCAGCAGGAACAACACCGTCAGCGTGGCGTTGGTGTAGGCGTTGAAGATCACGTGCTGCATCTGCGTGATGTCCTTGGCCGGTGCGAGGATCTGACCATTGGCCAGGGCATCGCTGTACTTCTTGGCCAGGGCCAGGAAACCGACTGCCGGGTTGGCGTCGAACAGCTTGATGAGGCCCGCGGTGGTGGTACAGATCAGCAGCCAGGCAGCTGGCAGCAAGGTCACCCAGATGTAGCGTTGACGCTTCATCTTGATCAGCACCACGGTGCCAAGCATCAGCGCGATACCCGCCAACATCTGGTTGGAGATACCGAACAGCGGCCACAAGGTGTTGATGCCACCCAACGGATCGATCACGCCCTGGTACAGCAGGTAACCCCAGAGGGCCACGCAGCCGGCGGTGGCGATCAGGTTGGCGGTCCAGGACTCGGTGCGTTTCAGGGCTGGCACGAAGGAGCCCAGCAGGTCCTGCAGCATGAAACGACCGGCACGGGTACCGGCATCCACCGCGGTCAGGATGAACAGCGCTTCGAACAGGATCGCGAAGTGGTACCAGAACGCCATGGTGTTCTCGCCCGGCAGCACATGGTGGAGGATCTGCGCGATACCGACCGCCAGGGTCGGCGCACCGCCGGCACGGGCCAGGATGGTGGTTTCACCGATGTCCTTGGCCACCGCTTGCAGGGCGTCCGGAGTAATGGCGAAGCCCCAACTGCTGACGGTCTGCGCCACAGCCACCACGTCACCGCCGACGATGGCCGCCGGGCTGTTCATGGCGAAGTACACGCCAGGCTCGATCACCGAAGCGGCAACCATCGCCATGATGGCCACGAAGGACTCCATCAGCATGCCGCCGTAACCGATGTAACGGGCGTTGGTTTCGTTATCCAGCAGCTTCGGCGTGGTCCCGGAAGAGATCAGCGCGTGGAAGCCGGACACCGCGCCACAGGCGATGGTGATGAACAGGAACGGGAACAGGCCGCCTTTCCAGACCGGGCCGGTGCCGTCGGTGAACTGGGTCAGCGCCGGCATTTTCAGCTCCGGCATGGTGATCAGGATGCCGATCGCCAGGGCGATGATGGTACCGATCTTGAGGAAGGTCGACAGGTAGTCGCGAGGCGCCAGGATCAGCCAGACCGGCAGCACCGCGGCGACGAAACCGTAGCCGATCAGCATCCAGGTGATCTGTACGCCGGTGAAGGTGAAGGCCTTGGACCACACGGGATCCGCGGCAATCTGGCCCCCCAGCCAGATCGAGCCCAGCAGCAGAAGCACGCCGACGATGGAGATTTCACCGATGCGGCCCGGGCGGATGTAGCGCATGTAGACGCCCATGAACATCGCGATCGGGATGGTCGCCATCACCGTGAAGATGCCCCACGGGCTCTCGGCCAGGGCCTTGACCACGATCAGCGCCAGCACCGCGAGGATGATGATCATGATCAGGAAGCAGCCGAACAGCGCGATGGTCCCCGGGATCCGGCCCATTTCCTCACGGACCATGTCGCCCAGGGAACGGCCGTTGCGCCGGGTGGACATGAACAG
>Ga0207976_100502_pt1 | contig 14723 bp, 11 predicted proteins | sample LakWasMe94_HOW11_2_FD_183916 | JGI IMG/M metagenome (GOLD analysis project Ga0207976, IMG submission 183916) | Freshwater sediment methanotrophic microbial communities from Lake Washington under simulated oxygen tension - Sediment Metagenome... | ecosystem: Environmental > Aquatic > Freshwater >... | reverse complement strand
ATGCGCCGATTGCTGCAACGCCGCCGCCCAGGGCCTTGGCCAGCAACACCACGTCCGGTTCCAGGCCGTGGGCGGTGGCGGCGAACAGCTCGCCGGTGCGGCCCAGGCCGGTCTGGATTTCATCAAGCACGAACAGGGTGCCGTATTGGCGGCAGAGGTTCTGCGCCGCCAGCAGGTAGCCTGGCGGCGGGGTAATCATGCCCGCCTCGCCCTGCACCGCCTCGACAAAAAAAGCCGCGGCGCGGCGGGTCTTCAACAGATCCTCGAGAGCCTCCAGGTCGCCATAGGGCACATGGCTGAACCCCTCGGCACGGATCTGGAACGGCTCGCGGTAAGTGGCCTTGCCAGTGACCCCGACCGCGCCCTGGGTCTTGCCGTGAAAGCCGGTCTGGGTGCCGATCACCAGTTCGCGCTGAGTCGCGGCGCGGCACAGCTTGATCGCCGCCTCGACGCTCTCCGCGCCGCTGGTGGTGAAGGTCACCTTCGAGTGGTTGCCCGGCGCCAGTTCGATCAGGCGCCGCGCCAGTTCTTCGGCGCCGGGGTTGATCAGCGGCTGGACCAGCGAGGCCTGGCCACTGGCGAGGAACTTGTGGATCGCCTCGGTAATAGGCGCCGCGCCATAACCGAAGGGCACCGCGCCGAACTGGCCGACGAAATCGATCAGGGTCTGGCCGCTGGCGGTTTCGATACGGGTGCCCTGGGCACGGACCACGGTCTCGTTGAGGCCGACGAATTCCAGCAGTTCCTGGCGGGTGATATTGAGCAGCGAATCAGCCATGGCTCACCTCCGCCACGACCCGGCGCGCGCCCTGGTTGATGACGCCGTACAGGTGCTGGCTGACCTTGCGCACGGTGTCGTGCTGGTAAGCCAGTTCGGGGTCCAGGGAGATGCCGAAGCGGTCTTCGAACTCGGCGGACAGGCCGACGATCAGCACCGAGTCGACGCCCATCTCATGGAACGAACGCTCGACATCCAGCGACCCGGAATCGACCTCCAGCAGGCTGGCCAGGGTTTCGGTCACGGCAAAGGTTATTTCGTCTATGTGCACAGTCGCCTCCCAGCGTATTTCGCTTCCTTTGCATGGCCGTTGGCCCGCGCCACCCCGTGGTAAAACCACGGGATCAACGCTTGGGCAGGCATCATGATGCAAACGCGTTTTGAGTGTGGATGACCCGCCGCAGCAGGCTATTTGCTACACCCCGATGCTCGGCGTCATGCCGGTTCAGCTCAATACTCCGTAAGGAGTAGCGCCTGGTCCTGTAGCCGCTGCCGCAGGCTGCGACAGGACCGAAGGTCCTCCAGCGATCTCAAGATCCTGCGCCCCCTTCGGGGTCGATCGCAGCCTCGCAAGCTCGGCAGCGGCTACAGGGTTAGCGTCAGCCCCCTATTACCATCAAACCGCAATATCGCTTTTGCTTTGGCTTTTGATCTTGATCCACCCGCCCCATCGGGAGGCTTCGTTCCGGTGTTCATCAGGGGATTGGCGCACAGCGCCCCTCGACGTAGTCGAGGACATCGTATGGAGGTCGAAGCGAAGCCAACCGGAGGGCGATGCCCCCTGAGGGACGCCGTAAGGAGGGAACCCGAGCGCAGCGAGGGCCGTACGCAGGAGCAAGCGTTTTTGGTTCCTTTTTAGGCGTTTGTAAAAAGGGACTCGCCGTAAGGGCGAAACCGCCAGCGGCCGTGACCGCAGAAACGGATATGTCCCCCATCCAAAAAATGCAGCGCCTGCACAGACGCCATCGCGGGCAAGCCTCGCTCCTACAGAAGCCTCCCCAGAAATGGATATGTACACCATCCAAAAAATGCAGCGCCCAAACAAACGTCATCGCGGGCAATCGAGCGTCGACCGGCCGCTCCAACAGAGGCGCAGGCGACGCCGAAGCACTGACCCCCGTCAGCACTGTGGAAGGGTTACCGGATGAAAGACAGGCAGGCAGCACTCACTCGTCGCAGAACAACGCCGCGATCTGCGCCCGACTCGACGCCTGGAGTTTGGAGAATATGTTCTGCAGGTGGGTTTTCACGGTCTTGTCGCTGATGCCGAGGATCTGGCCAATCTCCCAGTTGGTCTTGCCTCGGGCCACCCAGCGCGAAATCTCCGCTTCGCGGCTGGACAGGATGGACAACAGCTGATGGTTCGGCCCCGGGTTGTGGCGCAACAGCTTGCTGCCCAGCGCCCGGTTAAGGGCGATGTGCAGGTACGGGGCGAAGACCATCATGCGCATTTTGCTTTCATGGGCCACGGTGGCCGAGATGTTGTGAAAGAAGTAGCCGGTGAAGGTGTTGCGGTGCAATCCGGGCAGCAGGGTCCAGCCCAGATTGCGTATGCCGTGCTCGCGAAAGATCTTTGCCCACACCTGGTCCTGTGAGTTGCCCAGGCGCTCCAGGGTGGTGAACTTGGGGCGCCCGCAATGCTCGATGGGGTCGATGCCCAGCGGCGGAATCATGCCGTCGCGGCCGACGATGGCCTTGATCAGGTCATCGGAGACGCTGTCCGGATGAATCAGGTGGGAAAAGAACACCCGGTGCGCGCGGACCCGGCCGCTGGCGAACACGAAGTTCTCGCACGGCAGGATCTGCGGCAGCGCCAGCTGGGTCTGCTGCGTCAGCTCGGCGATGCTGCGCGCCGAGGTGATGGAGTTGAGCACGCTGGTCAGTTGCAGCCGTTGCTGGCTGTCGGTGGGCGGCAACGACAGCACCGACCGCGGGCGGCTGGCCAGTTCCAGCCGCGGTTCGCAGAAGGCCGGCTGGGCGAACAGCAACGCCGCGGGTTTGGGCGCGTGCACCGGGCCGATCGATAGACTGGTCATGCTTCCACGACCTGGCTGTCGACGGTGATGTCACGCAATACCCGACCGTTGCTCTCCACCGCGACCACCGACTTGTCCAACGGATGGGCTTCGGCCGGCGCCGTGCCATCGAGTGCCGCCAGCCAGGGAGCGAACTGCTTGCGGCACTCCTGGCGCTTGATCTTGCCGCTGGAGGTACGCGGCAACGACCCGCCAAACACCAGCAACAACACCGGCCGCGCCAATTGGTGCTGTTGCCACAGCCGCGCCTTCAAGTCGCTGAACAGTTGCGGCAGGTCGAGGCTGCGCAAGGCACGCCGCTCGATTTCCTGGGCGATCACCACCTGCTCGCTGTCGCCGGTCTCGATACTGAAGGCCGCGGTGCCGTCCGGGCGAAAGCTGTCATGGGTACGCAGCACGGTGTTCTCGATATCGCCAGGGTGATGATTGACGCCATTGACGATGATCAGGTCCTTGAGCCGCCCGGTGACGAACAGCTCGCCATCGAGCAGGAACCCCAGGTCGCCGGTGCGGAAATAGCGCGACCAGCCAAGCGCCGGCGGGGCTGGACGAAAGGCCGCGGCGGTACTCTCCGGGCGCTGCCAGTAACCGCTGGCGACACTGTCGCCAAGGATGCAGATCTCCCCGACCCGCCCGTCCTCCAGCGGCTGTTCGGTGTGCGGATCGCAGATGAACGGACCCTGCCCCGGAATGCCGCGGCCGCTGCTGACCAGGGTGCGCAGGCGCAATTCGGCCTCGCTGCCCTGGCCGTCATGCAGGCGCGCCACGTTGTCCTCCAGCAAGCCGGCATGGAACTGGCGGATCACCGGCTCGCGCTTGCTGCCGCCGGCGCTGACCATCAGCGTGCCCTCGGCCAGCCCATAGCAGGGAAAGGCCGAGGTGCTGGCAAAACCGGCGCGGGCGAAACGCTCATGGAAGGCGGCAATGGTCTGCGCCCGCACATGCTCGGCACCGTTGAAGGCCACCTCCCAACTGCTCAGGTCGAGGCCGGCCAGTTCTTCGTCCTTGATCTTGCGCAGGCACAATTCATAGGCGAAGTTCGGCCCGCCGCTGACGGTGCCGCGGTAGGTGCTGATGGCCTGCAACCAGCGCAGCGGCCGTTGCAGGAAGTGGATCGGCGCCAGCAGGGTCGAGCCGAAGCCGACGAACAAGGATTGCAGGATGCCGCCGATCAGCCCCATGTCGTGATACGGCGGTAGCCAGCTGACCAGGTGGCTGTCCTTGTGGGTCAGAAAGCCGCGGCTGATGCTGCGCGAGTTGTGAATCAGGTTGCCGTGGGTCACCGCCACTCCTTTGGGAATCCCGGTGGAGCCGGAGGTGTATTGCAGAAAGGCGATATCGTCCCGGGTCACAGGAACCACCCGCCACTCGCTGGCCAGGGCCAGGTCCAGAGTCGCCATGTCCAGCACCCGCGGACTCTCGGCCTGCCCCAGCCGGGCCTGGATGGTCGGGACATCCTCGCCACTGGCCAGCGCCGCTGTCGGCTGGCAGTCGTCGATGATGCCGTCCAGCCGGTCCAGGGTCTTGGTCGCCCCCGGCGGATAGGCCGGCACCGCCACCAGCCCGGCATACAGACAGCCCATGAAGGCGATCACATAGTCCAGGCCAGGCTTGAGCAGGATCAGCACCCTGTCCCCCGCCAGGCAATGCCCCTGCAACCGGGCCGCCGCCGCTCTCGCTGCGCGGTCCAGTTCAGAGAAGGTGATCAGGGTTTCTTCGTCTCGCCCGTTGTGCAGAAAACGATAGGCCAATCGGTCCGGGATCGTATGGGCGTGAAGCTGCAGACATTCCGAAAAATTCGCATACGGAACGTCGCTATCGTGGTCGTTCGTAGTCATTATTTTGTCCAGGCAGCCGTACTTAGCCATCTCCCGCAAGGCCCGAAATCTGCGGCCTTGCGCATCCATTACGCTTGATCATCCTCTGGGAGCGCGCACTCGAAGTTAATACTCCGAACGGCGTATACCCGCAATTTCCGCCCCCGGCGCATATTCGCCTCACAGCTCGATGCATGCATGGCTTTTTGCCACACACCCTTGCAGTCATCAGCCCTTTTCAAAGATGTGAAGCCGACTATCCGGGCCTGCGCAAGCTGGGCTTGTGTAACTGGCCATGTCATGAAATCCAGGCCGGAACGGGAGCGTTCCGGTTTCGCCACCAGCGTGCGCAGCACCGGGAGAACAGGATGTCTTTTAGCGAATACGCCACCTTCGATGCGGTCGGCCTGGCCGACCTGGTCAGAACCAAACAGGTACGCCCCTCCGAACTGCTGGAGGAAGCCATACGCCGCATCGAAGCTTTCAACCCGGCGGTCAACGCCGTGGTCTACAAGGCCTACGACAAGGCCCGGGCGCAGGCCGCCGAACAGGACAAGGCGCCTGCGACGGGGGCGCTGCACGGTGTGCCGTTCCTGCTCAAGGACATCCTCGGCGACTGCCAGGACCTGCCCTCGACCCTGGCCTCGCGCATGCTGCAAGCGCGGGTCATGCCCCAGGACTGCGAGCTGGTGAAGCGTTTTCGCCAGGCCGGACTGGTGTTCGTCGGCAAGACCAACGCTCCGGAGTTCGGCATTCTGCCCACCACCGAAGGGGCTTTCTACGGCCCGGCGCGCAACCCGTGGAACCTGGAATATTCCACCGGCGGCTCCAGTGGTGGCGCGGCCGCCGCGGTGGCCACCGGCATGGTCCCGGCGGCCCATGGCAACGATGGCGGCGGCTCGATCCGCATTCCCGCGTCCTGCTGCGGCCTGGTCGGCCTCACCAGCAGGCCGCTGAGCAACTCCCTGGCCCCGGACTTCGGCGAGCTGCTCAGCGGCCTGCTGGACGAACATGTGCTGACCCGCAGCGTGCGCGACAGCGCCGCCCTGCTCGACGCCACCCACGGCGTGGTGCCGGGCGACCCGTACCGCGCGCCGCCCATGCAGGGGCGTTTTCTCGACCAGCTCGGCCGCGAACCGGGGCGCCTGCGCATCGCCTTTTCCAGCACCGACCCGGCCGGGCGGCCGCTGCACCCCGACTGCATCGCGGCGGTGGAAAGCACCGCGCGCCTGCTCGAATCCCTCGGCCACCATGTGGAAGAAGCCGCGCCGCAGCTGGACCTGCAAAGTTTTGCCGAAGCCTTCAGCGCCCTGTGGTTTTCCGGGATCGCCTTCGCCGTGGAGCTGATGAGCCTGCAACTGGGACGCGGTCCGCTGCCCGGCGAGCTGGAAAACCTGACCCGCGCCGTGCATCAACGCGGCCTTGGCGTGAGTGCGGTGGAGTACCAGATGTCCGAGCTGGTGTTGCAGCAGGTCGGCCGGGAAATGGCGCGTTTCCATCAGACCTACGATTGCTGGCTGACCCCGACCCTGGCCCGGCCGCCGCTGCGTAACGGGGTGGTGGCTATCCATTCCAGCGACCTGGAAAACACCTACGGCCCGCTGATCGACTACAGCCCCTTCACCGCCATCCACAACGCCTCGGGGCAACCGGCGATTTCCCTGCCGCTGCACTGGAACGCCGAGGGCCTGCCGATCGGCCTGATGCTCAGCGCGGCCTTTGGCGAGGAAGGCCTGCTGTTCCGCCTGGCCGGCCAGCTGGAACAGGCCCGGCCGTGGAAAGACCGGCGGCCGCAGCTGTTCATGCAGCACCGCCCCCACGAAGCGGTTATCGGCTAAGGAGAGCAGCAAGCATGCGCACGCTGGACACCTCGACCGCCCCGCCTTGTTGCCCCGCCGACTCAGGCCAGGAGCAGCCTCTGCCGGGGGCCATCCCCTGGCCCACCGATGGCCTGAACCGCGAGCAACTGGCGCGTCATGGCAAGGAGCTGATTCGCCAGACCCTGCCCTTCACCGTGGAAAACCGCCGCCTGAGCTGGTGGCATTTCTACTCGACGCTGCTGGTGATCGGGCTGTTCGGCGCGGCCGTGGGCATGCCGCTGTGGTGGCCGCTGCGCCTGGCATGCAGCGTGCTGCTGGGCTTGTCCCTGGTGCGCATGTTCGTGCTGTACCACGACTACATGCACGGTGCGATCCTCAAGGGCTCGCGTTTTGCCGAGGTGTTTTTCAAGACCTTCGGCCTGCTGCTGATGGCCCCGCCGACGCTGTGGAAGCAGTCCCACGACTACCACCACGGCCACAGCTGCCAGTACGTCGGCGCGGAGCAAAACCGCCTGCCGCTGCTGTCCACCCACACGGACCTGGGCACCTTTCCCCTGCTGTCCACCGAGGAATATGCCCGGGCCGGGCGCCTCAAGCGCCTGCGTTATCGCGTCGCCCGGCACCCGCTGATGATCCTGCTGGCGTCATTCAGCATCTTTATTTTCAGCATCTGCATGGTGTCGCTGATCACCCAGCCGCGGCATCGGCTCTGGTCGCTGCTGGCCCTGGCGCTGAACCTGGCGAGCGCCATCGCCCTGGCGCTGCTGGCGCCGGACATCCTGCTGTACGGGGTGCTGATCCCCAGCCTGTCCGGCTCGGCGCTGGGCGCCTACATGTTCTACTGCCAGCACAACTTCCCCGGCGTGCGTTACCCCGAGCGCGCCGACTGGGACTACGCGGCCACCGCGGTGTTTTCCTCCAGCTACATGCGCACCGGCCCGCTGATGGCCTGGTTCACCGCCAATATCGGCTACCACCATGTGCATCACGCCAACTCGGGCATCCCCTTCTACCGCCTGCCGGAAGCCATGGCGGCGATCCCCGCGTTGCAGTCACCCATCACCACCTCGCTGCACCCGCGGGATATCTACCGCTGCCTGCGACTCAAGCTATGGGACCCGGCGCACCAGCGCATGATCTCGTTCGCCGAGTTTCGCCAGCAGGCGATGCTGCAGGCAGCGCCAACGCCCGCCTGCGACAGAGCCGGCTAGAGACTGGCCAGATAAGCCTCGGCATCTACTTCGAGCATCACCGGTTCACGGGTATCGGCGAAGGCCAGGAGCAATTCGTGCAACTGTGTCGGGTCCTGGGCGCGGTGGTACTCGACATGGAAGCTGGCGGCCATGGCCTTGAAGTCCGGGGTAAGAATCTCCACGCCCAGCGCGGGAATCTCTCGCGCCTGCATGTAGTCGCGGATTTCCGCGTAACACTGGTTGTTCCACACCAGCAGGATCACGCCGATCTGCGCCTCACGCGCGGCGATCAATTCGGCGCAGGTGAACTGCAAGCCACCGTCGCCGACCAGCGCCACCACCGGCCTGTCGGGTTGCGCGAGCTTGGCGCCGATGGCGGCCGGCAAACCATAACCCAGGGTGCCGTAGCCGCTGCCGGCATTGAACCAACTGGCGGGCATCGGCGCCTGGTAACCACTGGCGCCCTGGTACACCGGTTGCGTGGAGTCACCCACCAACAGCGGCGAGCCGAGGCTGTCGCGCAGCAGGTCGAGCAGGCCTTGCAGGCCACGCTGCTTGACGCTCCAACCGTCGCGCTCACACTGGTTGACCCGTTGCACGCTGTCCTCCGCCCATCGCCCCCGCGCAGCCACCGGCGCAATCCGCTCCAACAACATCTGCAAACCTTCCCGGGCATCCCCCAGTAGGCCAACATGGGCGCGCTGCACTCCCATGACCTGCATCGGGTCGATGTCCAGCCGAATCAATGGGGCCTTGAAATGAAGGGGCCCCAAGCCAAAAAAGTCATAGTCGGTTTCACCCAGTTCGGTACCCACCGCCAGGATCACATCGGCCTCATCCACCAGCGCCCGGCCATGGGCCGACGACTGCACGCCGTCGAGCAACAAACGATGGCCGCAAGGCAACAGGCCGCGGGCATTGGTGGTCAGTGCCACGGGGGCGTACAACTGCTCGGCGAGTTGCTGCAGCACCTCGGCGCAACCTCGTGCACCGCCTCCCGCCAGGATCAACGGGCGATGAGCGCCATTGAGCAGCGTCGCCGCCGCCTGGATCGACGCAGGCGCCGGTGCTGGCGCACCCGGCAGGCTGCGCGGCATCAGGTTGAGGTGGTCGGCAGGCATCTCCAGCACATCCAGCGGGATCTCGATGTGCACCGGGCGCGGACGGGCACATTGGAAAATGGCAAAGGCCCGCGCCAGCAATTCGGGCAATTCGTTGGGTGATTGCAAGGTGTGGCTGAAAGCACAAGCCCCGGCCACCATCGCACGCTGGTCCGGCAGTTCATGCAAGTGACCATGCCCCAGGCGCAGATGCTCACGGCGGTTGGTGGTGGAGATCACCAGCATCGGTACCGAGTCGGCGTAGGCCTGGCCCATGGCGGTGAGGATATTGGTCATGCCGGGGCCGGTGATGATGAAACACACCCCAGGCTTGCCGCTGGCCCGCGCATAGCCGTCGGCCATGAACCCCGCGCCCTGTTCGTGACGCGGGCTGATATGACGCAGCCGACTGCCATGCAGGCCGCGATACAGCTCCACGGTATGCACGCCGGGGATCCCGAACACGAGTTCCACGCCATACCCTTCCAGCAAACGAACCAATGACTGCGCACAGGTGCTCATCGACGACTCCTAATGTTCTTACTCGTGTGGGTCGAGCTCTTGTGGGTCGAACGACACCCTGCGCCCGACGGATAACGAGGGACATTAGTCGCGGGCACTACCTGCAACAATCAAAAAAAATCAGCCCGATTGCGCAATAAAATTCACGCTTTGCCGCTGCGCCGCGGTTCCGGATGCAGGCGGGTGATTCCCTGCAGCTGTGACTTGACCCATTCGCTGAACGCCAGGACCACCGGGCGCTCGGCCTTCAGTTGGTCAGCCACCAGGTAGTAGCCGCGGTTGGATTCGATTTCCGTCTCGAACGGCTTCACCAGCAAGCCTTTGGCCAGGGCTTCGCCGCTGATCAGGTTGTCGCCCATGGCGATGCCCTGGCTGGCGATACAGGCCGACTGCACGAAATGGGCGTCGGCGAACACGATGCCACGGCGCACATCGACATTCGGGGCGCCGGCGGCGGCCAGCCACACGCGCCAGTCGGAGTAGTCGATCATGTGCAGCAGGGGGGCTTCACCCAGTGCTTCCAGGGTCTTCAGGCCGCCCATGGCATTGACCAGGCGCGGGCTGCATACCGGGAAATAACGCAGCGAAACGATTTTCTGCACATGCTGGTTGGGCCAGTCGCCCATGCCATAGGCCACGAACAGATCGGCGCCGCTGTCGCTGGTATCGCCGGGAGTCCGTGGTGAAATCAGCTGCAACTCGATCTGTGGATAAAGCGCCTGGAATTCAGCGATGTGGGTGCACAACCAATAGGTGGCAAACCCCGCCGGGCTGCTGATGCACAGCCGGCCGCTGACTTGCTGGCCGTCAAAGCGCTGCCCGGCTTCGAGGATATTGGCCAGCAGCAGGTGAATGTCTCGCGCGTAGCGCTCGCCCTGATAGGTGATGCGTATGGTCCGGCCCTGGCGTTCGGTCAGGGCGAAACCCAGGGTTTGCTCCAGGCTCTTGATCTGGTGGCTGATGGCGCTGGGGGTGAGGTTCAGTTCGAGAGCGGCCTCGGAAACGCTGCCCAGACGGGCCACCGCGTCCAGTGCGCGCAATGCTGTCATGGAAGGGAAACGCATAACCGGTCACACCTCGAAATGCTGGGTCGTGGGTGCCAGCACGATAGCCTCAATCAACGCCTCGACAAAGCCTTCGGCAATACCATGACCGCCCACGACTGCTGAAAAAAATTGCACGGTTCGGCGAAAAAAGCTCGATTGACCCTCCCTTGCCGATGGCTAATTCTCAAGCCCACTCCCCCAGCCGGATCCTGCACGGCCAAGGCACAATAACAAGAGGGTCACCCCTTGCAAGCGCACTCCAGCTCCGTCAATCCAGTGGTTGCCATCGATGACCTGCACAAGAGCTATGCCGACCATCATGTGCTCAAGGGCATCGCCCTGCGGGCCAATGAAGGGGAAGTGGTTTCCCTGATCGGCTCCAGCGGCTCGGGTAAAAGCACCCTGTTGCGCTGCATCAACCTGCTGGAAGTCCCCGACAGTGGCAGCCTGCGCATCAATGGCGAGGAAGTGCGCCTCAAGCACAACCGCCTCGGCCAACCGCAGGTCGCCGACCCGGTCCAGGTGGCGCGCCTGCGCACCCGCTTGAGCATGGTCTTTCAGAGCTTCAACTTGTGGCCGCACCGCAGCGTGCTGGAAAACGTCATGGAAGCCCCCGTCTATGTCCTCGGCGAAGACCGCAAGGATGCCACCGCCCATGCCGAACACCTGCTGGACAAAGTCGGCCTGGCGGACAAACGCCATGCCTTCCCTGCGTTTCTCTCCGGTGGCCAGCAGCAACGTGTGGCCATCGCCCGGGCCTTGGCGATGCGTCCCCAGGTGCTGCTGATGGATGAACCCACCTCGGCCCTCGACCCGGAGCTGGTGGGTGAGGTGCTCAAGGTCATCCAGGGCATCGCCGAGGAAGGCCGCACCATGATCCTGGTGACCCACGAAATGGCCTTCGCCCGCGATGTGTCGAGCAAAGTGATGTTTCTCCATCAAGGGCTGGTGGAGGAAGAAGGCCCGCCGCAAAAACTCTTCCACACCCCCGACAGCGAACGCTGCCGACAGTTTGTGATGGCCCAGGAAAATCGTCTCTGACAGCCCCGCCACATTCCTTGAAAACAATAACTTCGATAAAGGATCACGCCATGAAGAACCTGTTCAAGACCCTGGCCGCCGGTTGTGTCTTCAGCGCACTGACCTGCCACGCGGCCGGTGCCGACAAAATCGTCTTCGGTATTGCCCTGGAACCCTACCCTCCGTTTTCGATGAAAAGCGGCAGCGGTGACTGGAGCGGCTTCGAACCGGAACTGATCAAGGCGTTGTGCGAGCGTATGCAGGCCCAATGTCCCCTCAAGGAAGTGGCATGGGATGGGCTGATTCCGGCGCTGCAATCGAGCCAGATCGATGTGATCCTGAACTCCCTGAGCATCACCGAGGAGCGCGAAAAGGTCATCGACTTCTCCCAGCCCTACTACCAGACCCCCGCCATGTGGGTCGCGGACCAGAGCCTGGAGCTGATTACCACCCCCGAAGGCCTGAAAGGCAAGGTGATCGGCGTACAGGGTTCGACCTCCAACGCCACGTTTGCCAAGACCTATTACGCCAAGGGTTCGACCCTGCGCTACTACACCACCCAGGACGACATGATTGCCGACCTGCAAAGCGGGCGGATCGACGTGATGCTGGCCGACGCCCTGACCATCGAGCCGGTGCTCAAGTCCGCCACTGGCGCCGGGCTGGCCGATAAGGGCCTGGCCCCCAGGGATCCGCTGTTCGGTTCGGGTATAGGCGCGGCCATCCGCAAGGGCGATCGCGCGCTACAGGAGCGGATCAATACCGCCCTGGCTTCGCTCAAGGCCGATGGCAGCTACGACAAGATCCGCAGCCGCTATTTCAGCGTCGATATCTCCGCGCAGTAAGACCCGACGGGATACACCATGATTTCTCTGTCCGATATCTCCCGACTGTTCGTTGCCGATGGCTGGCTCGCCGCCCTGGCGCAGGGTGCGCTGGTGTCCCTGGAAATCTCCGCCGGGGCCTTTGTCCTCGGCCTGGGCATCGGCCTGCTGGTGGCGCTGATCAAACTCAGGGGCCCACGCTGGCTGGCAAGACTGGCAAACGCCTACACCACGCTGTATCGCGCGGTGCCCGAGCTGCTGCTGATCCTGTTGCTGTACTACGCCGGTACCGACCTGCTGAACATGGCGATGGCCGCCATCGACAGGCCCAGCGTAACGGTCAACGGCTTCGTTGCCGCCGTACTGGTACTGGGCATCGTGCAGGGGGCGTACTCGGCGGAAATCATTCGCGGGGCGATCCAGGCGATCCCTTTCGGCCAGATCGAAGCGGCTCAGTCGTTCGGCATCGAACGCTGGCTGCTGGTGCGACGCATCCTGCTGCCCAGCATGCTGCCCTTCGCCATGGCCGGCCTGTCGAACCTGTGGCTGGTGCTGGTCAAGGACAGCGCCCTGATCAGCATCGTCGGTTACAGCGAGCTGCTGTCGGTGGGCAAGCAGGCGGCCGGCTCGACCAAACACTATCTGGTGTTCTACCTCGCGGTGGCGGCCTTCTACTTCGTCATCACCCTGGTGTCGGGCAGCCTCTTCCGGCTGCTGGAACGACGCACCCATCGCTGGCTGCCACAGCATTAGGAGCCTGACATGGACTTTTCCTGGATCAACGGCTTTGCCGGCGAGCTGCTGCACGGGTTCGTCGTCACCCTCAAACTGCTCGGCCTGAGCGGCGCGCTCGGTTTCGTTCTGGCGATCCTGGTGGGCCTGGGGCGCATGTCGCCCAACCCACTGATCAGCGGGCCGCTGCGCTTCTACATCAGCGTGTTTCGCGGTACGCCACTGCTGGTGCAGATCTACATCCTCTACTACGGCGTCGGCAGCCTGTTCGCCTCTTACCCGCCGATTCGCGGCAGCTTTCTCTGGCCCTACCTGCGGGACGGGTTCTGGTATGTGGCGCTGGCCCTGACGCTTTGCGTGGGCGCCTATGTCGGGGAAGTGCTGCGTGGCGGCCTGCGTGCCGTGCCGCGAGGTGAGCTGGAAGCGGCCCGCGCCTATGGCATGCGGCGCTGGCTGGTACTACGCAGGGTCTGGCTGCCACGGGCGCTGGAACTGGTGCGCCCGACGCTGGTGGGCGAAGGCGTGTTGCTGCTCAAGGCCACTGCCCTGGCGTCCACCGTAGCCGTGACCGATTTGCTGGGAGCCGCCAACCTGGTGCGCGCCCAGACCTTGCGGGTCTATGAACCCTTGCTGGCAGTAGCGGTGGTTTACATCGTGCTGGCCTTTGCCATCGAACATGGCTGCGCACGCCTGGGCAAAGTCCCGCAGCGCCAAGCCTGATTCCTTCATTGACGCGGGCCGGATGCCCGCGAGGAGAACACCATGCGTTACTCACCGTTTGTCGAACGCATCAGCGGCGAATCCGTCACGGCCTGGGATATTCACTACGCGGCCATCGAAGCCCGCGGCCGTGGCGAAGACGTGATCGTGCTGAGCGTCGGTGACCCGGACTTCGCCACCGACGCGCGCATCAGCATGGCTGCTGTCGAGGCTTTGCGGGGGGGCGATACCCATTACACCCACGTCCTCGGTCGGCCGGTGCTGCGCGAAGCCATCGCCGCCAAACAAAACGCCTTGCTCGGCATCCCGGTGGCGCCAGACAACGTGGCACTGGTGGCCGGTGCGCAGAACGGTCTGTTCGCCGTTGCGCTATGCCTGTTCGACAAGGGTGATGAAGTGCTGGTGCCAGAGCCGATGTACCTCACCTACGAGGCGTGCATGCATGCCTCCGGTGCTCACATCGCTTGCGTCGAGCAACCGGCGGCCAATGGTTTCCGGCTGACAGCCGCCGCCCTGGAAGCGGCCCTGACCGACAAGACCCGGGGTATCGCCCTGGCCACTCCCTGCAACCCGACCGGCAACGTCTACAGCCGCGAAGAGCTCGAAGCAGTGGCCGAAGTGGCCCGCAAGCACGACCTGTGGGTGATTTCCGATGAAGTCTACGGCCAACTGACCTACGATCGCCCGCACCTGAGCATTGCCTCGATGCCCGGCATGGCCGAACGCACCGTGGTGCTCAACAGCCTGTCGAAGACCCACGCCATGACCGGCTGGCGAGTCGGCTGGGTGATCGCCCCGCCCACCCTGATCGGTCATCTGGATAACCTGCTGCTGTGCATGCTGTACGGCCTGCCGGGGTTCATCCAGGAAGCGGCGATCAAGGCGCTGGAACTGGATGAGTCGGTGGTGAGTGAAGCGCGCCAGATTTACCGGCGGCGGCGCGATCTGGTGGTGGCCGGCCTGAAACAGGTCAGCCAGCTCGGCTGTCGGGTTCCGGAGGCCGGCATGTTCATGCTGGTGGATGTGCGCCGTACAGGTTTGTCGAGCATGGATTTCGCCTGGCAGCTGTTCCGTGCCACCGGGGTCTCGGTACTGGACGCCCAGGCGTTCGGTGC
>Ga0207976_100498_pt1 | contig 14782 bp, 15 predicted proteins | sample LakWasMe94_HOW11_2_FD_183916 | JGI IMG/M metagenome (GOLD analysis project Ga0207976, IMG submission 183916) | Freshwater sediment methanotrophic microbial communities from Lake Washington under simulated oxygen tension - Sediment Metagenome... | ecosystem: Environmental > Aquatic > Freshwater >... | reverse complement strand
CGGTCCAGTGTTGTCCTGGAACGCATGGCTGATTCGGCGGTGCGGTGCTTCCGGCCCACTATATAGAGATCAACTTGCCAGCGCATGCAAAGTTTGGCAACCCCTTGTGCCTGCGGGGAATGGCCGCCATGCCGATGCGCACCCGCACCTGAACCTGCGCGCGGCGGGCCATCGCTGGCTCCGCCCAGGTGTTGCCCGGCCTGGCAGAAGCCGGTGTTTACGGCGCCGCAGCGTGGGTGCCCACCAGCACGGACTGCGGGCCATCGTCTGCGGGCTGCGAGATCAGGTCTTCGATGATGAAGGTGCGGTAATAGAACGCCGTGACCGCGCCTTCGGGGGCAATGGCTGCCACCAGCGTGTCGGTGTCGTCTTTGTCGTTCACTGCAATCAGAATTCCGTGGTGGCCGGAGCCCGCCAGGTCGGCAATGCGCCGCACCATGTCGCCTTCGGCGCCCACAGATGGCAGCGGCGCATCTGCAGTGCCCAGGGTGTGCACAATTTCTTGCAGGATGACTTCGGGGCTGGCATAGGCGACATCGCCCTGATGGCCTGCTGCCTGCAATGCGAGTGCGGCCTGGCGCGCGCAGTCCTCGTCGGGGAACAGCGCAAACACCTGGCCGGTGGGGTAGAAAACGCCGCCCATGGTGGTCATGGTGGAATCAAGGACGAGGGGTTTCATGGGCATCTCCCGAAGTGTTTCAGACCTTTGGGATTGAAACCGGGCATCCCGGCGCGCTGTGTAGGCCAGCGGGCCATCTGTGCGTCAGCCCGCTTTGCGTTGCAGGGGGCTGGGTCACAAGAATATGTGAAAAAAGCGCTTGATGCGCTAGTGGCTCTTGGGTTGGTTGCTATCAATTTGTTAGTTTTTGGCCGCCTCTGCTAGCCCATCCATCCCCCCAGCCAGGCCCCCAGCGCAGCGCAATGCAGCACCACCGTTGCCCAATACACCGCGCGAAACTCCGCCTTGCGGGATTTGTGCCGCAGCCACTGCTGGGCCCACCATGCGCCGGGCCAGCCGCCTGCAAGGCTCAGCAGGTGCAGGTGGCTTTCCTTGGTGCGCCACCGGCCGTTTTGCGCGGCGCTTTTGTCGATGGCGTAGACCAGAAAGGTCAGGAGGTTGACGGCGACCGCCGCGCCCAGCACCCACCACGGTAGTCGGCCTGCCCAGAGGCCCCAGGCCAGCAGCCCCGCCCAGCTGAGCATGAGTAGCCGTATCAGCGCCGAGCCGGTGGGAGTGGTCGGTTCGATGGCCGTCACAGGGCGCCTGCGCCTGGGTGCTTGAGGTTGCCCCGCCCGTTGCACCGGCGCGCGCCGCGTGGGGTGCGCAGGGGGCGGCTGCGTCGGTGCCGTGCTGCGGGGCTGGAACGCGCCACCCGCGTGTGCAGTGGGCAACACTGCCATGGCCCGGGGCCCTTTTCCGCCGACATGAATCTCCTCGTACACCACGGCGAGCCCTTCGCGGGGCGGGGTGGTACCCCGGTAGTCCCGCACATGAAAGAACACATCGGCGGACGTGTCAGGGCTGCGGATAAAGCCGAAGGCGCGGCTGGCGTCCCAGCGGACGACGGTGCCTTGTTTCTGCATCGGTCAGGAAGTGCTTTCAGGCCAGGGTGTGCAAAGGAATGTCTTGCGCCACCGCCAAAGCATCAAGCTGCGCGCGGGTCTGTGTGCGCAAGAACGCCGCCACGGCCGCGTGGGTGGCGGGGGCGCGCAGCACCTGCGGGTCGCCCGTGGCGGGCAAGCCTGCGGCAGCACACAGGCTGGCGGCGAAGTGGGGTTCCAACGCGGCCACGGCCACGCGGCCGTCGGCGCAGGGGTAGATGCGGTAGCCTGCGTGGTTGCCTCCCACGTCGCCCTCGGGGGTGGTCAGGCCCCAGTCGCGCGGCTGGGCCAGCCAGGCGGCTGCGTCGGCCAGGGCCACTTCGATGCACACGCCGCTGCCGGTGTGGGCACGCTCCAGCAGGGCCTGCAGCACGGCCTCGCTGGCCATCAGGGCGCCACCCATGTCGGCGTACAGGGTGGGTGGCATCTCGGTGCCGGTCACCAGCCCGGCGTCGGCCAGGTAGGTGAGGTCATGGCCGGGCTCCTCGGCCCGCTCGGCCGCCGCGCCCACGATCCGTACCAGCGAGAGGCGTGGATATTTTGATTGAAGCGCCTCCCAGGAGAGGCCCAGCTTGGCCAAGGCCGACGGACGGAACGAGGTGATCAGCACATCGGTGCTTGCCAGCTCTGCATGCAGCGTGGCCTGGCCTTCGGTCGTTTTGAGGTGGGCATGCACCACGCGCACGCCTTGGTGCAGCGTGGCATAGGCCGCAGGGCTGTAGATGCCCATCGGGTCGGCACTGGGGTAGCCGAGGGGCGGGGGCGGTTCGAGCTTGGTGCACTCGGCGCCCATGCGTGCACAGCGCATCAGGGCGGCGGGGCCAGGCAGGTTCAGTGCAAGGCTCAGGACGCGGGTGTTGCGCAGGGGCTGGGGCAGGGCGTTTGTCATGGGTGGTGGCTTGTCTCGGTGTTGTGGTTTTGAAAGGAAGGCGCGGCGCCGGAACTTCAGGGGCGTGCGCGGGCTCACTCCCTGCGTTATACATAATTTGTTACGCTCCCTGACCCATGCAACGCAGAACCTCTTTGGCCGCCCTCACGGGCCTGGCCGCCTTTCCGGGAGCTTTCATGACCACGTCCCTGAGCAGCGCCGCCACGGCATCTGCATTGCAGGCGCTCAAGCCCTCGCCCCGCATGCCTGTGCTGTTTGTGGGCCACGGCAGCCCCATGAACGCCATCGAGGACAACGCCTGGCGCCGCAGCTGGCAGGCCATGGGTACGGAACTGATGGCGCGCGCCGTGCAGCCGCAGCTCATCCTGTGTGTGTCGGCCCACTGGCTCACGCGTGGTGGCTGGCAGCTCACCGGCATGGCCAACCCCAAAACCATTCACGACTTTGGCGGCTTCCCGCAGGCGCTGTTCGACCAGCAGTACCCCGTGCCTGGCGCACCGGCCGTGGCGCGCAGCCTGGCCAAGGAGCTGAAATCCCCCGCCACGGGCGCCGCCCTCGGCGTGGACGAGGGCGAGTGGGGGCTGGACCACGGCACCTGGTCGGTGCTCAAGCCCATGTTTCCCCAGGCGCGCATTCCGGTGATGCAGCTCAGCATGGACTACAGCCGCGCCCCGGCCGAGCACTATGCACTGGGCCAGCAACTCAAGGCCCTGCGCGAGCGGGGTGTGCTCATTGTGGGCAGCGGCAACATCGTGCACAACCTGCGCGCATCCCGCCGTGGCTCGGCTGCCAACGAAGCCTACGACTGGGCCACGGAGTTCGACACCGTGGTGCAGGAGCAGATCAAGAAGGGCCAGCTGGGCGCCTTGCAGGACTTCCAGAAGCTGGGCGCCGTGGCCCAGCAGGCGCACCCCACTTACGAGCACTACCTGCCGCTGCTTTACGCAGCGGGAGCCGTGCTGCCCAGCGAGATGCCCCGCTTTTTCAACACGGGCTATCAGTCGGCATCGATCTCGATGCGGTCGGTGCTGTGGGGCTGATGGATGCTTTCTGAAGCGGATTGAATGCTTCTTTTTTGATAGCTATTGGTGCATGTACATCTAGCACTTGAGGCCAAAAACGCCTGAAATCGCCGCGTCGCAGCGGTTGGGGCGTCTTCAGGCCGTCGCGTGACCTGCGGCCTGGATCGTCAGCCACGGCCAGCGTTCGCGGTAGCTTTGCGCTTTGGCCTCAAACAACGGCAGGTGCGGGCAGGCGGGGTTGGGTTTGAGAAGTCCTGCGTACAGCTCTTCCAGTCCGTACGGCGCGTACAGCGTGGGCTGAGCAACGCCGGGGGTGATGGCAGGTTGCAGGCCCACGCAGGTGCAGGGCACCAGAAAACGCTCGATCCCGTTGCGGGCGGACTGCAGCGGCGCATACGGGTAACCAAACCAGCGCTCGTACCAGAGGTGCACGCGGGCCTGGTTCTTGGCTTCGACGGTGATGGGCAGGTCGGCGAAGAGGGCGGTGGCGCGGGCTTGCACCTGCTGCTCCGCCGATTCGGACAAGTCGTTGCCGTCGAAGTAGAACAGGTCGTAGTCCTTGATGTTCGCGGTGGGCTCCAGGCCAGAGTGCAGGTTCCACACCGTCTGGAACAGGCAGCCCGCCACCAGCCACGCGTCGGGCAGGCCCAGAAACGGCAAACGCTCCAGAAGGGCCGCGTTGTGCGGGTTCTGGAGCGTTTCGCTCACAAAGCGGCGCGCGAGCGCCGCTTCCTCATCGTGCTCAGACGACCTTTGCAATGGCCTGGCAGACGTAGTCGATGTTCTTGCTGTTCAGGGCGGCCACGCACATGCGGCCGGTGTCGGTACCGTACACGCCGAACTCGTTGCGCAGGCGAACCATCTGGTCCTTGGACAGGCCGGAGTAGCTGAACATGCCGATCTGGGTGGTGATGAAGGACATGTCCTGCTTCACTCCCGCAGCCTTGAGGCCGTCCACCAGCTTTTGGCGCATGGCCTTGATGCGCACGCGCATTTCGGCCAGTTCTTGTTCCCACATCGCGCGCAGCTCGGGGTTGTTCAGCACAGCAGCCACCACTGCGCCACCGTGGATGGGTGGGTTGGAGTAGTTGGTGCGAATCACGATCTTGAGCTGGCTCAGCACGCGGCCGGCTTCTTCCTTGTCGGCGCACAGCACCGACAGGCCGCCCACGCGTTCGCCGTACAGGCTGAAGCTCTTGCTGAAAGAGGTGGACACAAAGAAGTTCAGGCCGGCAGCCACAAACTTGCCGATCACGGCGCCGTCTTCGGCGATGCCGTGACCAAAGCCTTGGTAGGCCATGTCCAGGAAGGGCGTCAGGCCCTTGGCCTTGACGGCGGCGATCACCTGGTCCCACTGCGCGGGGGTGATGTCGTAGCCGGTAGGGTTGTGGCAGCAGGCGTGCAGCACGACGATGGTGCCGGGGGCCGCAGCGTTCAGGCTGGCCAGGAAACCTTCGAAGTTCACGCCGCGCTTTTCAGCGTCGTAGTAGGCGTAGGTATCGACTTCAAAACCGGCGTTAGTGAACAGCGCGCGGTGGTTTTCCCAGCTGGGGTCGGAGATCAGCACCTTGGCGTTGGGGCTGACCTTCTTCAGGAAGTCGGCACCGATCTTGAGGCCGCCGGTGCCGCCGATGGCCTGCACGGTGGCTACGCGGCCAGACTTCACGGGTTCGCTCTCAGCGCCGAACACCAGGCTCTTGACGGCGTTGTCGTACGCCACGATGCCGTCGATGGGCAGGTAGCCACGGGCCGTGGGGGTGGACATCATGGTCTTTTCTGCGGCCTGCACACATTGCAGCAGGGGCAGCTTGCCGTTGTCGTCGAAATAAACGCCGACGCCCAGGTTGACCTTGTTGGGGTTGGTGTCGGCGTTGAATTGCTCGTTGAGGCCCAGGATGGGGTCGCGGGGGGCCATTTCGACGGCGGTGAACAGAGACATGAAAATCCTTGAAAGGTTGTCAGTAGCGAAGAATCCGGGCGTGGTGTACTGTGCCGGGTTCGGCCGATTTTAACGGCCCGCCTTCACCACCCGTTGACCGCCCCCATGCCGGATATCACAGAAGTCATAACTGAAAAGCAAGACGGCGAGTTCGTCCGCTTCCCCGATTCCCCGTTTGAACTGTTCCAGCCGTATCCACCGGCAGGCGACCAGCCCGAGGCCATCAACAAGCTGGTGGAGGGACTGAATGATGGGGAAACCTTCCAGACGCTGCTGGGTGTGACGGGATCGGGCAAGACCTTCACCATGGCCAACGTGATCGCACGCATGGGACGCCCGGCCATCATCTTTGCGCCCAACAAGACACTGGCCGCGCAGCTGTACAGCGAGTTCCGCGAGTTCTTTCCCAAGAACGCCGTGGAATATTTCGTCAGCTACTACGACTACTACCAGCCAGAGGCCTACGTGCCGCAGCGCGACCTGTTCATCGAGAAGGACAGCGCGATCAACGAGCACATCGAGCAGATGCGGCTGTCTTGCACCAAGAGCCTGATGGAGCGGCGCGATGTGGTGATCGTGGCCACTGTGTCGGCCATCTACGGCATTGGCGAGCCCGAGAGCTACCACCGCATGGTAATGACGCTGCGGGTGGGGGACAAGCTGGGGCAGCGGGACGTGATCGCCCAGTTGATCCGCATGCAGTACCAGCGCAACGAGGCGGACTTTTCGCGGGGCAAGTTCCGTGTGCGGGGCGACACCATCGATGTGTTCCCGGCCGAACACTCCGAGCTGGCGATTCGCATTGAGCTGTTTGACGACGAGATTGAGAGCCTGCAGCTGTTCGACCCGCTCACGGGCCGCGTCAAGCAGAAGATCCCGCGTTTTACCGTGTACCCCAGCAGCCACTACGTGACGCCGCGCGACAAGGTGCTGGCGGCGGTCGAGACCATCAAGCTGGAACTGGCCGAACGCCTGCAGCAGCTGGTGGCTGACGGCAAGCTGGTCGAAGCGCAGCGGCTGGAGCAGCGCACGCGATTTGATCTGGAAATGCTGAGCGAAGTGGGCCACTGCAAAGGCATTGAGAACTACACGCGCCACCTGTCGGGCGCGGCGCCGGGCGATCCGCCCAGCACGCTGACCGACTACATGCCCAAGGACGCGATCATGTTTCTGGACGAAAGCCACCAGATGATCGGCCAGCTCAACGCGATGTACAGCGGCGACCGCTCGCGTAAGACCACGCTGGTCGAATATGGTTTTCGCCTGCCTTCGGCGCTGGACAACCGACCGCTCAAGTTCGAGGAGTTTGAGCAACGCATGCGGCAGGTGATCTTTGTATCGGCCACGCCAGCAGACTACGAAAAGACCCATGCAGGCCAGGTGGTGGATCAGGTAGTGCGCCCCACGGGCTTGGTGGACCCGGTGGTGGAAGTGCGTCCAGCCACCCATCAGGTGGATGACGTGCTGCAAGAAATACGCATTCGTGTAGAAAAGCATGAGCGCGTACTCATTACCACGTTGACCAAGCGCATGGCGGAGCAGTTGACCGACTATCTCACCGACAACGGTGTCAAGGTGCGCTACCTGCACAGCGATGTGGACACCGTGGAGCGCGTGGAGATCATCCGCGACCTGCGCCTGGGGGCTTTCGACGTGCTGGTGGGCATCAACCTGCTGCGCGAGGGGCTGGACATTCCTGAGGTGTCGCTCGTGGCGATCCTCGATGCGGACAAGGAGGGCTTCTTGCGCGCCGAGCGCAGCCTGATACAGACCATTGGCCGTGCAGCGCGCAACTTGAACGGCCATGCCATCCTGTACGCCGACCGCATCACCGACTCCATGAAAAAAGCCATGGGTGAGACGGAACGCCGGCGCATCAAGCAGATCGCATACAACGAGGCCAACGGGATCACGCCGCGCAGCATTGTCAAGCGGGTAAGAGACCTGATTGACGGCGTGTACAGCGAAAAAGCCGGCAAGGACGCCGAACGCCTGGAGCAGGAAGCATTGCAGCGGGCGCAGGTGGAGGACATGTCCGAGAAAGACGTGGCACGCGAGATCAAGCGCCTGGAAAAGCTCATGCTGGAACATGCGCGCAACCTGGAGTTCGAGCAGGCGGCCCGGGTGCGCGACCAGCTCACTCGGCTCAAGGACCAGGCCTTTGGTGCGCACGGCAGCGATTTCGTGGCCTTGTAAAAGGGATTGCGATTGGGAATGCGATGAGAAAATACTATTGAGTCGATTAATAACTATTTGGTTTTTTAACCCGACAGAATCAATAGGGATTTGTGCTATACTCGCATAAAACACTCAACAAAACAGCCCAACGATGAAGGGCTCCGCAGCAGGTGACTGGGCGGAGTAAGGGGCGGAGACGGTGCCTCGCTGGCAAACAGTCAGCGCAGGCGGTTTCTTCAACGAACAAGCCTTAGCACAAGGAGCTTGCGATGCGTCTCACAACCAAAGGCCGTTTTGCGGTCACCGCCATGATTGACCTGGCCCTGCGCCAGAACAACGGTCCCGTCACGCTGGCTGCCATCAGCCAGCGCCAGCAGATTTCGCTGTCGTACCTGGAGCAACTCTTTGGCAAGCTGCGCCGCCATGAACTGGTGGAATCCACCCGTGGCCCCGGCGGCGGTTATACGCTGGCCCGCAAGGCAGGCGACATCACAGTGGCCGACATCATTGTGTCGGTGGATGAACCCATCGACGCCACGCAGTGTGGTGGCAAGGAAAACTGCCTGGGTGAAGCCGGCCGTTGCATGACGCATGAACTGTGGGCCTCGTTGAACCAGCGCATGGTGGAGTTTCTGGACTCGGTCACCCTGCAAAAGCTGGTGGACGAGCAGCTCGCCAAGGGCGTGCAGATCGAAGACAAGCCTGTGGTTCGCCGCGCCATCTCCACGACGCCGGTGGTCAAGCCCATCCGCGTGAACGCCCCCAATTCGGTGTTCGCACTGGGTAACGTCTTCGCCAAATCCTGATGCTTGGTGCGCCGTGCTGGCCCTGGGGTCAGCACTGCCCTGACCGCGTTGCAATCGTTTTCTTGTTTGTTCTGCCTCTTCTGTTTGCCAGCCAGAACCTTTTACTGAGCCAGCCATGGACATGACCCCGCACTTTCCCATCTATCTCGACTACGGCGCCACGACCCCGGTAGACCCCCGCGTGGTGGACGCCATGATTCCCTGGTTGCGTGAGCACTTTGGCAACCCGGCGTCGCGCAGCCACGCATGGGGCTGGGAGGCCGAAGAGGCGGTGGAAAAAGCGCGTGTGCAAGTGGCCGACCTGATTGGTGCCGACCCCCGCGAAATCGTCTGGACCAGTGGTGCGACCGAGTCCATCAACCTGGCCTTGAAGGGCGCTGCGCATTTCTACAAAGGCAAGGGCAAACACCTCATCACGCTCAAGACCGAGCACAAGGCCGTGCTGGACACCATGCGCGAGCTGGAGCGCCAAGGCTTTGAAGCCACCTATCTGGACGTGCAGGAAGACGGCCTGGTCAACATGGATGCCCTGAAGGCTGCCATCCGTCCAGACACCGTGCTGATCAGCATCCTCTTCGTGAACAACGAAATCGGTGTGATCCAGGACATCCCCGCCATTGGCGCCCTGTGCCGTGAGAAGGGCATCCTGCTGCATGTGGATGCCGCCCAGGCGACGGGCCGTGTCGAGATCGACATGAACGTGCTGCCCATCGACCTGATGAGCATGACCGCCCACAAGACCTACGGCCCCAAGGGCATTGGTGCGCTGTACGTGCGCCGCAAGCCCCGCGTGCGGCTGGAAGCCCAGATGCACGGTGGCGGCCATGAACGCGGCATGCGTTCGGGCACCTTGCCCACGCACCAGATCGTGGGCATGGGCGAGGCTTTCCGCATCGCCAAAGAAGAAATGTCCGAGAGCAACGCCAAGGCCAAGGCCCTGCAGCAGCGCTTGCTCGACGGCCTCAAGGACATCGAGCAGGTCTACATCAACGGCAGCCTGGAGCGCCGTGTGCCGCAGAACCTGAACATCAGCTTCAATTTCGTCGAAGGCGAATCGCTCATCATGGGTATCAAGGGCCTGGCGGTGTCTTCGGGCTCGGCCTGCACCTCTGCCAGCCTGGAGCCCAGCTATGTACTGCGCGCTTTGGGCCGCAGCGACGAGCTGGCCCACAGCAGCCTGCGCATGACCATCGGCCGTTTCACGACCGAGGAAGAGATTGACTACGCCATCTCCACCATTCGCGAGAACGTGGCCCGCCTGCGCGAACTGAGCCCGCTGTGGGAGATGTACAAGGACGGCATCGACATCAGCACCATCCAGTGGGCTGCTCACTGATTCCGCACACATTCTGGACGTATTGAAGAGGTACACATCATGGCTTATTCAGACAAAGTGGTTGACCATTACGAAAACCCCCGCAACGTGGGTTCGTTCGACAAGGGTGACGATTCGGTGGGCACCGGTATGGTGGGCGCGCCAGCCTGCGGCGACGTGATGAAGCTGCAGATCAAGGTGAACCCTGAAACCGGCGTGATCGAAGACGCCCGCTTCAAGACCTACGGCTGTGGCTCGGCGATTGCCTCCTCGTCGCTGGTGACCGAGTGGGTCAAGGGCAAGACGCTGGACGAAGCCGCAGCGCTCAAGAACAGCGAGATCGCCGAAGAGCTGGCCTTGCCGCCCGTCAAGATCCACTGTTCCATCCTGGCGGAAGATGCCATCAAGGCTGCTGTGCTGGACTACAAGACCAAGCACGCCGCCACGGCCTCTGCCGCCTGATTGTTTGACAGATAGATCGAGAGACATGGCCATTACGCTGACAGAAGCTGCAGCCCGGCACGTCAACCGCTACCTTGCCCGCCGTGGCAAAGGGTTGGGCGTGCGTCTGGGGGTCAAGACGACCGGCTGTTCGGGGCTTGCCTACAAGCTGGAGTATGTGGACGCGAGCGAGCCCGAGGACATCGTGTTTGAAAATCACGGCGTCAAGGTGCTGATTGACCCCAAGAGCCTGGCCTACATCGATGGCACCGAGCTGGACTTTGTCCGTGAGGGGCTGAACGAAGGCTTCAAGTTCAACAACCCCAACGAGCGTGATCGCTGCGGTTGCGGGGAGAGCTTTCGCGTCTGAACGTCTTCAGCTGATGCAACGCCAAACCGCCAACGCGTTCTGTGCTGGCGGTTTTTTCTTGGTTTTTCTTCACGCCCCCTTGCGCATGAATCTGCAATCTGACGACTTCGAACTGTTTGGCCTGGCTTGCCGCTTTGCACAAGAACGCAGCGCCATCGACGCGCGCTGGAAGGAACTGCAGCGCGAAGCCCACCCCGACAAGTTTGCTGCGCAAGGCGCAGCGGCGCAGCGCGTAGCGATGCAGTGGTCCGTGCGCATCAACGAGGCTTACCAACGCCTGAAGGACCCCATGCGCCGGGCGGCCTATCTGTGCGAACTGCACGGAGCGCCTATCCGTGCCGAAGACAACACCGCCATGCCCGCTGCGTTTTTGATGCAGCAGATGGAATGGCGCGAGGCATTGGAAGATGCCCGCGCAGACAGCGAGCTGGACGCACTGGATGATGAGGTGGAACAAGCCCGGCGTGCCGCTCTGTCGCAGTGCGAGCAACTCATCGACCAGCAGCAGGACTATGCCGGTGCGGCCCGCCAGGTCAGAGCCCTCATGTTCATTGCGCGATTTGCGGACGACATAGAACGTCGCCGAGAGCAACTGGGACAATAGAGCGGTTTTGCTTTCCCCCTGGGGCCCCTGTCGCTTGCTGAGGTGATGGCGTCCCCCACCACGTTGAGACCCGAAATTTCATGGCGCTTTTGCAGATCTCCGAGCCCGGCCAGTCCCCCGACCCGCATCAGCGGCGCATCGCGGTGGGCATTGACCTGGGCACCACCCATTCTCTGGTTGCCGCTGTGCGCAATGGTGTGTCCGAATGCCTGCCCGATGCGCAGGGCAGGGTGCTGCTGCCCTCGGTGGTGCGCTACTTGGCCAACGGCGGTCGCCAGATCGGATATGACGCCGTGGCGGCGCAGGCCCAGGATGCTCGCAACACCATTGCCTCGGCCAAACGCTTCATGGGGCGTGGCCTCAAGGACGTGGCGGAAGCGGGCAAGCTGCCATACGACTTCGTGACAGCTGCTGATGGCGGCGAGGGCGGTATGGTCAGCCTGGCCACGGTGGATGGCAACAAGTCGCCCGTCGAGATCAGTGCCGAGATTCTGGCCACGCTGCGCTACCGCGCCGAAGACACCTTCAATGATGATCTGTATGGCGCAGTGATTACCGTGCCTGCGTACTTCGACGACGCCCAGCGCCAGGCCACCAAGGATGCGGCCAAGCTCGCTGGCATCAACCTGCTGCGCCTGATCAACGAGCCCACAGCGGCGGCGATTGCCTATGGCCTGGACAACGCCAGCGAGGGCGTCTACGCCGTCTATGACCTGGGTGGGGGTACGTTTGATATTTCCATCCTGCGCCTGACGCAGGGCGTGTTCGAGGTGATCGCCACGGGCGGCGACTCTGCCCTCGGAGGCGACGACTACGACGCGGCGCTGGCGGACTGGGTTCTGCAGCAGGTGGGGCAACAGGCGGTCACACCAGCCGACAAGTCGGCCGTGCGCATGGCTGCACGCGCCTGCAAGGAGGCCTTGACTGCTACTGATTTGGTAGCATTCAAGGCAGAGCTATCTAGCGCTTCTGTGCAATTTGACGTCAAACGGTTGGATTTTGACGCGGTGACGGCCGATTTGACCGCCCGCTCCATGGCGGCTGTGCGCCGTGCCCTTCGCGATGCGCATCTGGCGCGCGATGAAGTGCAGGGCGTGGTCATGGTGGGCGGCTCCACCCGCATGCCGCAGGTGCAGCGGGCCGTGGCGGAGTTCTTTGGCAAGGAGCCACTGACCAACCTGAATCCCGACGAAGTGGTCGCGCTGGGTGCCGCCATCCAGGCCAACCAGCTGGCCGGTAACAACACGGCAGGCGACCTGCTGCTGCTGGACGTGATTCCGCTGTCTCTGGGCATCGAAACCATGGGCGGGTTGGTGGAGCGCATTGTTGCGCGCAACGAGACCATTCCGACCGCCAAGGCGCAGGACTTCACGACCTACAAGGATGGACAGACCGCGCTGGCCATCCATGTGGTCCAAGGCGAGCGTGACCTGGTGCAGGACTGCCGCAGCCTGGCGCGCTTTGAGTTGCGCGGTATTCCCCCGATGGCGGCAGGCGCTGCGCGTATCCGTGTGACCTTCACCGTCGATGCCGATGGCCTGCTGAGCGTGGCCGCGAAAGAGCAGGGCAGTGGGGTGGAGGCCCGCATTGACGTGAAGCCGTCGTATGGCCTCACGGACGACCAGATCGCGCGCATGCTGCAGGATGGCTTTGCCACGGCCGCGCAGGACATGAAAGCCCGTGCCGTGGTCGAGGCCCGCGTGGACGCCGACCGCATGCTGATTGCCACGCAAAGCGCGCTTGACGCGGATGGCGACGTGCTCAGCCCCAAGGAGCGGGCTGCCATCGACGCCCTGATGGTGGCCTTGCGCCACCAGCGCGACGCCGACGATGCCGCGGCCATCGAGGCCGCCACGGAAGCCCTGGCCAAGGGCACCGAGGCGTTTGCAGCCCAGCGCATGAACCGCGGTATCCAGCAGGCCCTGGCCGGCAAGAACGTCGCGAGCCTGTGATACGAGCCAGCGCATCCCTCTGAACAAGAAAAAGACCACCCCATGCCTGTCATCAAGATCCTTCCCCATCCCGAATACTGCCCCGCTGGCACTGAGATCACGGCGCCCGCAGGCACCTCGATCTGCGAAGCCCTGCTGGACAACCACGTCAACATTGAGCATGCCTGCGACATGAGCTGCGCTTGCACCACCTGCCACGTCATCGTGCGCCAGGGGCTGAACTCGCTGAATGCGGCAGAAGAAGAGGAAGAAGACCTGCTGGACCGCGCCTGGGGCCTGGAGCCGCAGTCGCGCCTGTCGTGCCAGGCCATCCTGGCGCAGACCGATCTGATCGTCGAAATTCCGAAGTACACGATCAACCACGCCAAGGAAAATCACTGATGTCCCGGCAAATTGTTCTGGACACTGAGACCACCGGCCTTTCGGCCGAAGGTGGTGACCGCATCATTGAACTGGGTTGTGTGGAACTGCTCAACCGCAAGCTGACCGGCAACAACCTGCACCTGTACTTCAACCCTGGCCGTGACAGCCATGAAGATGCGCTGAAGGTGCACGGCATCAGCAACGAGTTCCTGAAGGACAAGCCCAAATTTGCCGACGTGGTGGACGACATCCTGCAGTACCTGCAGGGCGCCGAGATCATCATCCACAACGCTGCGTTCGACGTAGGCTTTCTCAACAAGGAGCTGGAGCTGGTGGGGCGCCCGGCGTTTGGCACCTATGTGCAAAGCGTGACCGACACGCTGGCCATGGCCAAGGAGATGTACCCGGGCAAGCGCAACTCGCTGGACGCCCTGTGCGACCGTCTGGGCGTGGACAACTCGGGCCGTACGCTGCACGGCGCCTTGCTCGACGCCGAGCTGCTGGCCGACGTCTACATCAATCTCACACGCGGGCAGGATGCCTTGCTGATCGCCGACGATGGCCATGACAGCGCTGACGGCGTGAAGGTGGCAGCCATCGATTTGCGTGGCCTTGCGCTGCCGGTGCTGCGGGCGAGCGAACAAGAGCAGGCGGCCCATGCCGAGGTGCTCACGCAGATCGACAAGGCCAGCGGTGGCAAAACAATTTGGCGAACTCTCCAGTCGGCCTGAAAAGCTGTGCCATAATAGAAGGCTGTCACAGCGACAAGGGTGATTAGCTCAGCGGTAGAGCACTGCCTTCACACGGCAGGGGTCACATGTTCGATCCATGTATCACCCACCATGTTGCTGCCAGACTTTTCGCAGCGGTATCTTTCTCCAAGGTGCTTGCGACGGGTGATTAGCTCAGCGGTAGAGCACTGCCTTCACACGGCAGGGGTCACATGTTCGATCCATGTATCACCCACCAATTCAAAAACCCCTGCTGGTTCCTGACCAGCAGGGGTTTTTTCTTGGCTCGTCCGCCTGTCTGCAAGCTGCAAAGTGCAGCGACCGTTCGCCAAAGCGGCGTACAACGCAGGCTTGCGCGCTACATTTGTCGCCCGTACCTGCAACGCAGCATCCATGATCACCTTCCACAATCCCTTGCACCAGGGGCATGCACCGGCCCACGAATTCTTCCGGGGCGAGCGCGTGCCCTGTTTTGAAAAACCCGAACGTGTGGACTATGTGGAAGACGCCCTGCGCACACGCGGCCACGCCATGGTGTTGCCCGATGTGGACTGCAATGCCGTGCTGGCG